>ENA-UOWE01004821-UOWE01004821.1-activated-sludge-metagenome-genome-assembly--contig:-NODE-4821-length-12700-cov-4.847924_pt1 | contig 12700 bp, 11 predicted proteins | sample MGYA00249841_ERZ761562 | MGnify/ENA primary metagenome ERZ761562 (study PRJEB28883, sample SAMN05720200) | activated sludge metagenome | isolation source: Anaerobic digester | place: Japan... | reverse complement strand
AACAGGTCGGGGTCCTGCCGCGCCGTGACACGTTTGCCGGAGGGGGACAGAAAATGGGCGGCGCCGGGGTTGTTGATATCGTGGTTGCCGTTGATAACGAACACTTCGACACCCGTTGCTGCTTCAAAGGCGCTCAGCATTTCCTTCATGCGGATGTGTCCGGGCTTTTCGCCGTTATAGGTCAAGTCGCCGGGGATGATGAGGTAATCAGCGTCGAAAGAGCCTGCGGCTTTTCTTGCCTGTATCGTCGCGAGGGCTACTTTGATTATAGCTTCGGATTCGCCCGTCATTTTGGTGTTCAGATGCGCGATATTTTTGAAATCCTGCGAGTTCGGGTTGATTAAACTCTGCGGCAGGATATGAGGGTCCGATATGACGGCGATACGGACCGTCTGTGCGTTTTGCTGTTCGGGTCGTGCGGCAAAACCTGAACCTGAGGGCGGCAAAAGCATCGTCAGCGCCATTGTCAGGCATAATATGGTTTTCAGTGGCTTTTTCATCGGGATTCTCCTTTGCGTTGGTCTTGTTAATCCTTTATAAGCCGATTTGCGCGGCGTTGAGCAGTTCCTCGACGGTTTCTTCGGTTTCGGGCAGCGGACGCACGGGGGCCATGGCAAAGCGGAGCCCTTGCTCGGTGAGCAGCGCGGTTTGGATGCAACTGCTGAAAGTCTCTCCGTTTTTTATATCTCCGTCGTCGGCCATCACCAAAAAAGAACCTCGCGAACACCCGCCCGCGTCGCAGTAATCAAGCATTGCGCCGATATAGACACTTTGCGCCGTCAGCAGGTCGCGGTTGATGAGTGCTTCGGGGAGATACTCGGGGCGGGAGACGCGATTGAGGCCGTCAAGCCGGCGGGTGTCCTCCAGACAATCGTAGAATGCTCCCGCAAGTTTGCCGCGTTCGCGCACAAACGCCGCGTTGTCGCTCATTCTGCCTGCTATGCGTTCGCGGAAAGCCGCGGCTTCATCGCTGTCGCCTAAAAAACTCAGATAAGAATTGAGATAATCTCCGGTTATCCTGCGTAGTTCGCCGTCGTATTCCGGCGGGGCAGCGCCAAGCGTCGCGATATCGGCGACGGCTCTCATCGCGTCGGTTTGGGTGGCGTTGAGCGCCGTGCCGCCCGGCCGGTAAATACCGAAGGTGGCGGCGGCTTCTCCGATGGCGTAGAGGCCGGTGATGTTGGTCCGGCAATGCGCGTCGACACAGAGGCCTCCGTTGTTATGCTGCGCCGCGACGCAGATTTCTACAGGTTGGCGTTTGAGGTCGATGCCGTTGTTTTGAAAGTGGACTAATGCCTTGCGGTTGAGCTTTTCCAGCCTTTCGGCAGGTGTCGGCGCAAAAGCGCCGCGCCGGTTCAAGTAATCGGCGCATTCGCAGCTCATAAGCGAGGGGCCGAACCGGTCTGCGCAGGGGTTTCGGGTGAAATCGAGGTAAACACGCCGGCCTGCTTTTGTTTCCCGGTAAACGGCCAAATCGATGCGCGATGAACCGTCGGCCGCCTTTTTCGCGTCGAAAGGCCATTCGTAACCTTTCAGGAACGTCATCGCGAGCAATTCGCTGTCGCTCATGCTTTCGGAGAGGAATTCGTGCTCGGAGCCGTCGGGACCGACGCTATAGTAACGTGGCAGTACTTGCTGGTAACTGCCCGAAAGATTCCAGCGAAAGCCCTTCGACGCGATGCCGTATTGCCAGTCGGTGAGGTTGGCGCCTTGCGCGCCGGCGCGGAAAGCCGCTCCCGTAGCCCCGTTTTGTGAAGCGGGGTAGACGCTGTCCCGGTAAAGGCCGGCCGGCCCTCCTGTGGCGAGGATGAGGCTGCCGCATAAAAAAACGCAAAAAGCGTTGTTGATATCGTTGAGTTTGGATTTGTCCAATGCGATCAAACCCATAACGGTTCCGTCTTGCTGCAGGATATCTGTAATCAGATGGTTCCCGTAGACGGTCAGCCCTTTGCCGAGCGCGTATTTCTCAAGGGCTTCGACCATATATCTTGATGTCAGCGGCCCGGCGGTGACGGCGCGCTGTGTCCGGTCGTGGTCGGTGCGGTAGCCGACATATTCCCCGTATTCGCCGCAGGGGAAGGGTACGCCCAGGCTGACGAGGCGGTAAAAGGCTTTCGCCGACAAGGCGGCTTGATACAAGGCCGTGTCGCCGTTGACGCAGCCGTCGGCATACAAATCCGCGGCCATTTTACGGACGGAATCCATCTCGCTGCCGGCAAGCGAAAGTTTGTAATAAGTCTGCTTGTCCGAGCCGGTGTTGCGCGAGGTACCCATCGCGATGCCTTCTGTAACCATGCAAAACGATTGCTTGCCTGCCTCAATGAGTTCATACGACGCGGCGAAACCCGCAGCTCCGCTGCCGGCGACGATGGTGTCGTAATAATGCACGGCGATGCTGCATTGACCGATTTGGACCGTTTCGCTCATCTTTTCCCCCGATGAAGTATCGATTAAAGCCGTTTGATATTCATTCCGCCGTCCACATAGAGCACCTGTCCGGTCGTATAAGCAAGCCCGCCGCCGACCAGCAGCATCACCGCGGCAGCGACATCCTCGGGAAGACCAAGCCTCTTGATGGGCGCCAGGCCTTTTTCCATCATCGAACGGTATTTTTCCCTGACCGGCGCAATCATATCCGTTTCAATAATGCCGGGCCGGATTTCATGCACGGCGATGCCGTATTCCGCCAGCCGGACCGCAAACAATTGCGTCGACATGCTCAGACCCGCCTTCGCGATACAATATTCGGCGCGGTTGACGGATACGGTTTCGGCGGATATGGAAGATATATTGACAATAAGCGGACGATAACCCTCCCTGTTGAGATGTTTAACCATCTCGTTGGCGACGGCCTGCGTCAGGAAGAAGGAGCCCTTCAGGTTCGCCGCGAGCACCTCGTCGAAACTCATTTCGCTCACGTCAAGCAGGTCGCGGCGTTCGCGGGGCGCCATGGAAGCGTTGTTGACCAACACTTCGACGCGCCCGAGATCGCAAGCTTTTTGCAAGAGCGCTTCCCTTGCGCAGGCATCGGCAATGCTGCCTTCGACATAGGCGGTTTTAACGCCCTTATCGGTTATATGCCGCATCGCGTCGAGCGTGTCCGGTTCAGGCGATCTGCCGATGGTCGCGATGTGGTAACCGTTCGCGGCCAAAGCGAGCGCCACGGCATGCCCGATGCCGCGGGAGGCTCCGGTAACGATGGCCGTTTTTGGTCCGGTCATACAAGCATCTCCGTTCTTTTCGCTATCGAAAACTTTGCATTTAAATATACTATATCGCAGGACTTCAATTCAATCGGTTTATAAAAAAACAAGCCGAAACACGCTCTCGGGTGTTCAATTTCCGGCCGTGGGATAGTATAATACCCCAAGAACCTTACGGGAGTGGAACATGCCGTTTCATTTTAAATCGCTCGAACTGCTGCGGTCATATTGCATAGAAAGGGGATATGATATCCCGTTTTCGGATGATATCTCCGTGCTCGCCCAATCCCTCGATATCGGCGGAAAAACCGTCAACAACCGTTTCTGCGTTCACCCCATGGAGGGCTGCGACGCGCTGCCGGACGGTTCACCCTCCGAAAAAACGACTCGCCGCTGCCTGGATTTCGCTCGAGGCGGTTCGGGCGTTATCTGGCTCGAGGCGATTGCCGTGGCTCAGGAAGGCCGGTCAAGCCCGGCTCAACTGATGCTCACAGAAAACAACGCCGCTGCCTTTTCACGGCTGGTTGATATGATCAGACAAACGGCCAAAGAAACCAACGGCTTTGAACCTTTCATTGTCGCGCAGCTGACGCATTCCGGCCGTTTTTCGAAACCGGAAGGCGTGCCTCGGCCGTTGATAGCGTATCACAGGCCGGACCTTGACGCGGTTCATGCTGTCGACCCGAATCTCGAGCCAGTAACAGACGCTTATCTCGATACCATGCCCGAACGCTTCGCCCGCAGCGCCGTTCTGGCGGCAGCCTGCGGCTTTGACGCGGCGGATATCAAATGCTGCCACCGTTATCTGCTCAGCGAACTCCTCTCGGCCTTTGAGCGCCCCGGCAAATACGGGGGCTCTTTTGAGAACCGTTCGCGGTTGCTGCTTGATTGCATGAAGGCCGCAAGAGCGTCCGCGCCCCGCGGATTTCTTATCGCGTCGAGACTGAATATTTATGACGCGCTGCCCGGAGGCTTCTGCTGCCCCGCTGACGGGGATTACATGCGTCCCTGCCTTGACGAAGCGTTTCAACTGGTTGAACTGATGAATCAAAACGGGCTTTGTCTGCTCAATGTCACGGCGGGCTCGCCGTACTACAACGCTTATGTCAACCGTCCAAACGACGCGGATAAAACCGAGGAACCGCTGGCCGGCGTCGCGCGCATGTTTGGCCTCGCGGCCGAAATCAGCAGGCGTTTTCCATCGCTGCCGGTTGCGGGGACTTCGTTTTCCTATCTGCGCGAATATATGCCGCAAGCCGCCGCCGCCCAGATATCGGCAGGGAACTGCACGTTTGCCGGGCTCGGCAGGCAAAGTCTGGCATGCCCGGATTTCCCGCGCTTAGTCCTAAGGGGCGAAACGGTCGCCCGCAACCGGCTTTGCACCACCTGCGGCCGCTGCGCCATGAAACTCAGGGCGGGCGAAGCAGTTTATTGCGATGTCAGACATCATTGAGGAGGAACGCTATGAACATCGGCATTGTCACTGACGAAATCTCGCCAAATCTTTCCTTCGCGCTCGGAGCTGCCGCCGCGCTCGGCGTTGACAGAATCGAAATCAGGAACACCGCCTCCGGCAGGGTGCCGGATTTACCGGAGGATGAGCGCGAACTGCTGCACGATTTGGTCGACGAATACGCCTTCACGGTGACGGCCATATCTCCGGGCACGTTCAAATGCAAGTTGAACGCGGAAACGCTGGAACGCCAGTTTGCTCTGCTGGAAAAGGCCTTCGACTTCGCGGAAGAGTTCGAAACCAAGAAAATTATCACTTTTGCCGGCGAACGTTCCGCGGGTGATACGCCCGACAACTATAAAAGGGCCGTCGATGCGCTTGCACGGGCGGCTCAGCTTGCGCAAAAGAGGGGTTTCATCCTGGCCGCCGAGAACGAGCACGGCTGCTATAACGACACGCCGGAAAATATCCTGCGTTTCCACCGCGACTTAGAGGGCAGCGGCCTAATGCTTAACTGGGACCCAGGCAACTGCTACCGTTCCGGCTGCACGGACTACCGCGATGTGTACGAACCGCTGAAAGGCATCATCGCCAACGTTCACATCAAAGACACGCAGGGGCCGAACAGCCGCGTCCCGTGGACGGCTTTGGGCGGCGGTATCATCGACTGGGCAAAGCAACTTGCGGATATTCGGCGCGATATGCCGAGCGTCGACCTGAGCATCGAAACGCACTGCTTTCCGCTGCTGCACAATACCATACACAATCTCGGTTACGTCAAAAACATTCTGAAAGGGGGCGTTAATCATGTCCGATAAACTGAAACTGCTCCTCGTCGGCATCGGCGGATACGGCGCCGGTTATGTGATGACGGCGCAGAACATGGAAGACGAATTTGAAATCGCCGGCGTGGCGGATCCCTTCGCGAAAAATGCGTCTTCGCTCGATTCGCTCGAGGATGTGCCTGTATTCGACACCATCGAAGACTTCTTCGCGGCGGGCCTTACTGCGGACGCGGCGGTCATCTCCTCACCCATACAGTTTCACTGCGAACAACTCGAAGCGGCGTTGGACCATTCGCTGCATGTGCTGTGCGAAAAGCCGCTTTGTGCCGACGCAGGGCAGGCGCAGCGGATGCTCGCGGCCGCCGCCGCGCATCCCGGGCAAAAAGTGCTGATCGGTTTTCAATGGTCGTTTTCACCGGCGATGCTTGCCTTCAAGAGGCAGATCCTTGAGGGGAAATGGGGCAGGCCGCTTTCCATCAAGGCGATCGTCCGCTGGCCGCGGGCTTTCAGTTATTACAAGCGTAATGACTGGGCGGGCCGTCTGCGTGACAGCGCGGGCCGTTTCGTCGGCGACAGCGTGCTCTCCAACGCGACCGCGCATTATCTGCACAACCCGTTGTTTATGCTCGGCGGCGCCATGGATACGGCGGCCGAACCGTCGCGCATAGAGGCGCAATGTTTCAGAGCGTTTGATATCGAGACTTTCGACACGGCTTTTGTCAAATTATCCGTACCCGGCCGTTTCGGAAATGAAACGGATGTTTTTATCGCCGTTTCCCATTGTACGGAGAAGGTGGCGGAACCTTATGTCGAATACCGGTTCGAGCACGGCACCGTCCTGTGCGCGGGCAACGACCGCCTTAAAGGTACCCTGCGCGGCGAAGAGGTCGACTTTGGGGTTATCGGCGGCGGTTTGGAAGGATATTATAACAAAATGCTCAGCCTTTACCGCTGCGCATCGGGATTGGAAGAACCTCCCTGCACCGTCGCGACGTCGCTGCCGGAACTGACTGTTGCCAATACCGTGCTCCATGATTTTCCGGCTGTCGCTTTCAACCCTGCCCGTGTGGAAGAGTGTACGGCCCCGCTCAAGGAGGCTAGGCTGAAAGTCAACGGCCTCGACGACGTCATGCTTGAATGTTATCAAAAAGGACAGCTGCCTGCTCAGCTGGCCTTGCAACTATAAAAACTGCGCCTAAGGTTATCTGAAGCGTATTATAAGTACCGCGCGACAAAGCGCGCTACTGCGGCCGCCGCCTTTTCGACCCCTTCGGGGCTGAGATGGAGGCGGTCATCGCCGAGATAGCGTCCCGTGTCGGGCGCGATTTCGGCGTGCAGGTCGTGTATGCCGGCGCCCAGGCCGGCCAGCAGCCGGATTGCCTCGCGGTTATAAAGGTCGATGGTATCGTTGCTGCAGGAGGGGAAACCTTCGCCGACGGGCGTCGTGGTGGTGAAGATCACGGTTGCGCAGCGGCTTTTCATTTCGTTATAAACCTGCTCGAGGGTTTTCAGGTATTCGTCCAGCGGCACAAACACTTCGATTCGGCTGCTGATTTTATGCGCGTCCCAGATACCGTTGTTCCAGTGGATGATATCAGGCGAACCTTTGCCGTCCATATTCATCCAGCCGTTGATACCCCACAGGGTGTATTTGGCAAAACGGCAGTTGTCTTCCGGCCCCCAGACGAAGGCACGGTTTTCAAGCAGCTGTGCGACGCGTTCGTTGTAACTCATCCGGATGGAGTCGCCGATAAGCAGCACGCGTTTCATTAAAAACGCCCCTTTCATTGGCTGTATTTGACAACAACGCTGAGGAAAAGGTGTCACGATTATTGTAAAACCGCGTGCAGGCACTGTCAACGCGCGGATATTTCTTAAACTATTACAAAATTGGCGAAAATCCGTCGATACTGTGAATTCTATCCAAAACATCTGCGCCGATTTGTATTGTATGACCATTGACACCACTTTAAAGCGATGATAGAATAAATTAGGATTTGTATATATTGACGAAACAACATTGCTTTTTATGATATTCTGTCGACAAAGTCAACACATCCGCCGGATTTGGAGCGCTCCCGATGAAACGGCTGACCAAGCAGACGAGTTTTTATAAAGACGCCTACGATTTCACCGAGGAAGTCTACGATAATCCCGACGGGCCCAAAAAAATCGCGTGGACACTCGGCAAATACGAGGATACCGGCCTTGATCCTTTCGAGGTCGATAAACTTGCGCGCGAAAACTACGAGCGCAACAAGGGCTGCCCCAATTGCGCGACTGGCGTCTATATTAACAAGACCAGGAACAAAAACGAACTGCTCGGCAGGTCGTTCCGCGAATCCGAGAACAGATTCTATAAGTTTTGCCCACGCTGCGGCAGGCAACTGAGAAAATCGACGGAAGATGAAAATGAATTCTTTTAACGAACCCCTTTCTGCGCGCGGCCGGGGCCGCGCTTTTCTTTTGCCCGCGCCGTGTTTCCAAGCGGTGGTATGCTGGTGTATAATATGCAGTAATCAGGCAAGACAGGGAGCACGCAATGATTACGGTATCCAACCTTGGGCTTGAATTCTCCGGCGCGAAACTTTTTTCGGGTGTCGACCTGAAATTTGTGCCGGGCAACTGCTACGGAATCATCGGCGCAAACGGCGCAGGCAAGTCCACATTTCTTAAACTGCTGGCCGGCGAAATCGAGCCTTCGGCGGGCAGCATCGAAATTGCCAAAGGCCTGCGGATGTCGGTACTCAAACAGGACCAGTTCGCTTTCGATGATTTTTCTGTTTCCGACACGGTCATCATGGGCAACGCCCGCCTTTATGAGATTATCGGAGAAAAGGAGAGACTATACGAAAAGGCGGCTTTCACCGATGAGGACGGCCTTCTTCTGGCGGACCTCGAAGGGGAGTTCGCCAAAATGGGCGGTTGGGACGCCGATACCTGGGTGGCGGGCCTTTTGCGCGGCCTGGGCCTTCGGAATATCGATCCGTCGCAACCGATGCGAATGCTCAAAGGCAGCGAAAAAGTGAAAGTGCTGCTGGCCCAGGCGCTTTTCGGCAACCCGGACATCATGCTGCTCGACGAACCGACCAACAACCTCGACATCCAGTCCATTGCCTGGCTGGAAGATTTTCTCATCGACTATCCCGGTACGGTCATCGTGGTGTCGCATGACCGGCATTTCCTCAACAACGTATGCACGCACATCGTCGATATCGACTATACGCAAATCAAAATGTATGTGGGCAATTACGAGTTCTGGTATGAGTCAAGCCAGTTGATGCAGAAAATCAGGCGCGAGCAAAATAAAAAGACCGACGAAAAAATCAAAGAACTCCAGGGCTTTGTTGCGCGCTTTTCAGCCAACAAATCAAAATCGAAACAGGCGACATCCAGAAAAAAACTGATCGAAAAGCTCTCCTACGAGGAACTGCCCGATTCAATGAGGCGCTACCCCTTTGTGGGATTTAAGGCGGATAGGGAACTGGGCAAAGATGTCCTCGCCGTGACGAATATTTGCAAAACCGTCGACGGAGTCAAAGTCCTCGACGGAGTGACTTTCACCGTCGGCCGAACGGATAAAATCGCCTTTGTGGGTGAAAATGAAGCCGCGTCGACAACGCTGTTTAAAATCATTACCGGAGCCCTTGAGCCGGACGAAGGTTCCTATAAATGGGGCGTCAGCGCCTCTTACTCCTATTTCCCCAAAGACAATGCCGAGTTTTTCGACGGGAACGACATGACCATCCTTCAATGGCTCAAACAATATTCGAAAGACGATACCGACACCTATCTGCGGGGCTTTTTGGGCAAAATGCTGTTCTCGGGCGACGACGTTTTCAAGCAGGTCAAAGTGCTGTCGGGCGGGGAGAGGGTGCGCTGCATGCTTTCGAGAATGATGATGTTCGGCTCCAACGTGCTGCTGCTCGATCAGCCGACAAACCATCTCGACCTCGAGTCCATCACCGCCGTCAACAACGGTCTTGCCGATTTCAAAGGGGTGGTCCTGTTTGCTTCGCACGACCACCAGATTATTCAAACCACCGCTAACCGCATCATCGAATTCCTGCCGGGAGGCGGGATGGCCGACGAACGGATGACCTACGACGAATACATCGAGCTGCGAAAAGGACAGGAGGCGAAAGAATGAGCGCAAATCTGAAGGAGGGCTTCTACGGCGACTGCAGTTCGCCGCTCGCCCGGCTCAATCTCGATGTGGCGTTCGGCCGTTCCGGCGGCAAAATTATCTGGCAGCCGCGAATCGGCTGCTGGTATGATGATCGTGTTTTCGCGGGCGCCGAGTTCCCGGAGCCGTACGTCGGCATGACCCTGCGGCAGATTTACAGCGAACTCGGCTGTTCCAACAGGAACTATTCCTTCAATTCATGCTTCAAGAGGGTCTATGACGAGCGCGTGCGTTTTTCATCGCGCGAACTCGGCCCCTATAAAATTGAGAACCGTATCGACACGCCGGCAGGCAGCATCACGCAGATCGAGCGGGCCAATACCTCCAACCCGGGCAGGTTCCCGGAAAAATGGTGGATTGCCTGTGAAGACGACATGAAGGTCATGATTTGGATCGAAGAGCATATGACCTGGCGCTGGGACGAAAAAAGTTACCGTAAAAACCTTGAAATTTGGGAGGGCTGCGGCGCGCCTGCGATTTATATGCCCCGCGTGAGTATTCAGGAAATGTTCGTCACAACAATGGGCGTCGAAAACAGTATTTATGCTTTAAGCGATTATCCCGACACGGTCGAGGCTTATTTCGCTGCTATGTCGGACAACCACATGCGCGAGATCGACCTCATTAACGATTCGCCGATTCAATTGGTTAACTTTGGCGACAATATTCACGCAGGCGTGCTTTCGCCGCGGCTTTTTGAGAAGTACGTTCTGCCCGAATACATCAAAAGAAACGAGAAGCTGCACCGGGCGGGCAAGTTCACCTTCGCGCACTGGGACGGCGATGTCAGGCCGCTGCTGCCTTATGTCCGTCAGTGCGGGCTGGACGGCGTCGAAGCGGTCACGCCAAAACCCCAGGGCGACGTGACGCTCGCCGAGGTTCGCGAAGCGTTTGGAGACCAAATCTTCCTTGTCGACGGCATCGCGGCGCTGCTCTTCTGTGAGGATTTTTCGCTTGAAGAACTCGAAGCGCAGGTGCTCGAATGCATCGAGCTGTTCGCGCCGAAACTGATTCTCGGAATTTCGGACGAACTGCCCTCCAACGGCAGCCTGGAACGCATCAAGTTTGTCGGCGATATCGTCGACCGCTACAATCGCTCGGTTTCACCGGCATAAATTTCGGACGGAGGTTTTATATGATGACGGCTCTGCTTGAAAAAAAGGCGTTTATCTGCGATATGGACGGTGTCCTCTACCACGGCAACAAACTGCTCGACGGCGTCGTCGCTTTTGTCAACTGGCTTATCGAGTCAAAAAAGGAGTTTATCTTTTTAACCAACAGTTCCGAGCGTTCGCCCGCCGAGCTGTCGCAGAAACTTAACCGCCTCGGCCTGGAAGTGCCCAAAGAGCGGTATTATACCAGCGCGCTCGCAACCGCCAGTTTTCTCAGCAGCCAGTGTCCGGGAGGCAGCGCCTACGTGATAGGGGAGGCGGGCCTGACCAACGCGCTTTACGATGCCGGGATGACCATGAACAATGTCAACCCGGACTACGTCGTGGTCGGCGAATCGAGAACTTATAACATGGAGAACATCGAGCGAGCCGTCCATCTTGTTCTCAAGGGAGCCAAACTCATCGGTACCAACCCTGACCTCACCGGACCGACCGAGAAGGGGATTGTGCCCGCGACACGCGCGCTGATCGCCCCGATAGAACTGGCGACCGGCGTGCAGGCCTATTTTATCGGCAAACCGAATCCGCTGATGATGCGCCACGCCAAGAAAATGCTCAATACCCACAGCGAGGATACGGTCGTCATAGGCGACCGCATGGATACCGACATCCTGGCGGGTATCGAGGCGGGTATCGACACCGTTCTCGTCCTCAGCGGCGTGACCGACGCGGCGGCGATGCGGAAGTTTCCGTATCAGCCGAAATATGTTTTCAACGGTGTGGGAGACATCATCGTCTGAATAAGAATACGCCAAAAAACGAGGGCCGGATGTCGATATCCGGCCCTTTAACATATTGGCTTACAGGATGTATACGCTTGGGAATCAGTTGTTCGCGAGGATATCCTTCACGCTGGTTGCGAGCCCCGCAATGGACTGGATATCACTTGGTACAATAATTTTTGTCGCCTGGCCGTTGGAGGCCGCAATGAAAGCTTCCAGGCTTTTGATGGTCAGGTACCCTTCCGCCGGTTTTGCCGCATTGATGAGGTCGATAGCTTTGGCGTTAGCGCTCTGAACGGCGATGATGGCTTCCGCTTCGCCCTGCGCTTCGCGTATTTTTGTTTCTCTCACGGCGTCGGCGCGCAGGATAGCGGCCTGTTTCTCGCCTTCCGCGGCGAGAATCTGGCTTTCTTTCTGCCCTTCCGCAATAAGGATCTTGCTGGCCTTTTCGCCTTCCGCGCGCAGGATGGACTCGCGGCGCTGGCGTTCGGCTTTCATCTGCTTCTCCATCGCGTCCTGGATTTCCGCAGGCGGCATGATGTTTTTCAGCTCGACGCGGTTGACCTTAATGCCCCAGGGGTCCGTGGCCTCGTCGAGGATGACGCGGATTTTCGCGTTGATGGTGTCGCGCGAGGTCAGGGTGTGGTCCAGCTCCATCTCGCCGATGATATTCCTCAGCGTTGTCGCGCTCAGCGATTCGATGGCGGTCAGCGGCCTTTCCACGCCGTAGGTGTACAGTTTCGGGTCCGTCACCTGGAAAAAGATGATGGAATCAATCTGCATGGTGACGTTGTCGCCCGTGATCACGGGCTGCGGCGGAAAATCGGCAACCTGTTCTTTCAGGGACACGATTTTCGCGATTTTGTCGATAAACGGGATTTTAACATGCAGACCCGTGTCCCAGGTCGTGTAATAAGCGCCTAAACGCTCGACGACATAGGCCTTCGCCTGAGGGACAATTTTGATGTTGGCGACGAGAATGATGAGAATGAACAGCGCGAGAACCCCGAGAAGAACCCATTGCATGATGATACCCTCCCTGTTTTATTCCGATAGTTTCTTTACGATAAACTTCACACCTTCGATGGCCTCGACGGTGACGGTGGCGTCTTTTTCAATCACCTCTCCGCCGGAGGAGCGGGCGGACCAGATTGTTCCGCCGGCTTTGACCTGTCCCTT
>ENA-UOWE01004809-UOWE01004809.1-activated-sludge-metagenome-genome-assembly--contig:-NODE-4809-length-12720-cov-4.207580_pt1 | contig 12720 bp, 9 predicted proteins | sample MGYA00249841_ERZ761562 | MGnify/ENA primary metagenome ERZ761562 (study PRJEB28883, sample SAMN05720200) | activated sludge metagenome | isolation source: Anaerobic digester | place: Japan... | reverse complement strand
CCTGAAGTAAAAGCGGCAATATATTCTTTAAATGCCGGATTTACTTTTACCAGGGTTTGCGACCTGGTTTTAGCTATTAAAAACACCACAAGTACTACAAAAAGTCCTATTACCGCAAACAGCAAAATTTTCTTCTTATCCATATGGCAAAAATTTAGAGTTAATACATGTAAAATTAAACCTTTATTTGCCGTTTTCTTCAAAACAACAAAAAAAATTTTAGTTACTGTTATTAGAAAGTAAGTATCTGGTCGGGATTATGATGATCGTTCGTTTCAAAATACTCATCATAAGTATGATGATTTCGTTCCCTGTTAAAATTATCATATAATTTGTACACAGGAACAACCATCGGAATAATTCCCAGAAAAAAAATAATCAGGGCCGGTAAAAGTATGTTATCAGAAACATTTTTTTTATTTCTTTTTCCAAAAAGTGTTTGAAAAAAATGAAAATAAAAATTAAGCTAATCCAGAAAAACATATTAGTAACGATAAGAATGTTTTTCCAATCACCAATTTGCTGATAGCTGAGCATCAGCGCAATAAAACAAAAACTTTGAATTGACAGGGTTATGGAAATAAAATATTTTAACAGCCAGAATTTATATTCATTATTATTAAAAAAAGCTATCTGTCCCAAAGAAATAATGCTCAAGACAATAAAGCTAACAATACTGATCCAACAGAAAACCCCGGTCCGAAATAAAACACACCCTGTAAGACTTACTAACAAAAGTAATAAAAAAGCAATTTTTATTTTTTCAAAGATTTTCATCACTAACGATCCTATAAAAACACCTGTTTTTATTTTCGTCGCAAAATTAATTAATTTTTATTTAAATGCAAAACATTTAACAATGAAGTTGAAAGAAAATTATATTTTCCCGTTTTGATACGTATTAATACTTTTTTGTACTTTTAATAAAAATTTTTGTAGATGAAAACACTAAAAAGAATTCATATAGTATTGATACTTTTGATACTGATAATCTTAATAGGTTTCGGAATTTTTCTATTTTATTTTACCCAAAAAGACTATCAGCCGGTACCTGTTGAGGAAACAATTATTTACAACCGCAAACCGGCGCGGCTTATTGATAGCGTTCCATTGACATTCATTACCTGGAACATTGGCTATTGCGGCCTCAGCAAGGAAATGGATTTCTTTTATGATGGCGGAAGCATGGTGCGACCCGACAAAAACACGCTTCAGAAAAACCTGAACGGAGTGTTTAACTTCCTGGGCAAAAACGACAGTATAGACTTTTTATTAATACAGGAGATAGACTCTTCTTCGCGACGCAGCTATTATACCAATCAGGTATCACTTTTTGGCGAATCATTAAAAAACCACTGCCGCAGTTATGCCACCAACTACAATGTAGGGTATGTACCACTGCCTGTGTTGAAACCAATGGGAAAGGTATTATCGGGTCTGGCAACTTTTTCGAAATATACTCCGGAAAAATGTGAGCGGTACGCTTACCCAGTAAACTATGCCTGGCCTATGAAAATATTTATGCTCGACCGCTGTTTTATGTTGCAAAGGCATAAACTATCATTCAGCGACAAAGAACTGGTTATTATCAACCTGCACAATTCGGCTTTTGCCGATGCTGATCTGCTCAGGCAGTACGAGACATGGATGCTGCGTGGATTTTTGCTCAACGAATACGAAAAAGGCAACTATGTGATTGCCGGAGGCGACTGGAACCAAAACCCATCCACTTACGACCATCTTTCTTTCATTTCTGGATATGCAAAAAAATCAGGAATGCCCAAAATAATGGAAGACTTTCTCCCTGCCAAGTGGAAAATTGTTTACGACACACTGCTTCCCACCAACCGCGACAATCTCACCTCCTATCAACACGGAACTACACCCACAACCATTTACGATTTTTTTGTGGTTTCGCCCAATATCACTGTTGAACAGATAAATGTTATCGACGGCCGCTTTGAATTTTCCGACCATCAGCCTGTATATTTGAGGGTGTTGCTCAACCCCGACCCGCTTTATTCCTGTGCCGACACGGTAATAAATTATGTAACAGGCCTGCAGGACTCCCTGCAAAAACTGAACGAAAAAATCCACCCGGGTTCCGTAAAAGCAAAATCGCTTAGTCCACCGCAAAAAAATCAGAAATAACGCGATCAGCAAACAGCTTGCCTTCATCATTAAGGTAAATATGATCGCCGTCAGTCACCAACTGGTTTTTGTTCCCGTAAGTTTTTAGTATTTTTTGAAAATAAGCTGCCCGTTCCGACCCGAATAATTCAGCTACCCCGTTGAGGGATACACCGCGGTTAGTACGCAATCCCATCAGCACAAATTCATTATATTGCTGATTGAAGTCCAACACTTCCGAGTCAACCGGCAAGTTGTTGCGGTTAATTTCAGTGATATATTCCTCCAGGTTACTGGTATTCCAGCTTCGGGAACTCAGGTTGAAAGAGTGTGCCGAAGGGCCAATGCCAAGGTAGGGTTTATTCTCCCAGTACATCGAATTATGTCGGGAGTGATAGCCGGGCAGGCAGAAATTGGATATTTCGTAATGTATGTAATTATTTTCGGGCAGGTATTTCATCACATACCGAAACTCATTGGCACCTTCTGCCTCTGAAACGGGTTGTTTTTTCTGGTTGCGGATGAGCACATCCAGGGTGGTATTTGGCTCGACGGTGATAGCGTAAGCAGAAATATGCGGAATCTGCATATCTACAGCCCTGCTGAGGTTTTTGCGCCAGTGTTCCTGACCCAGAGAAGGCATCCCATAAATAAAATCTATGCTTATGTTTCCCAGGCCGGCATCCTGCAGGGCTTTTATCGCATATTCAGCCTGTTCGGAAGTATGTATTCGGCTGAGATATTTCAAATCCTCATGGAAAAATGATTGCACCCCAATACTGACCCGGTTTATCTCAGAGTTTTTCAGCTCCCTGACCTTTTGTGCATCAATGTCATCTGGGTTGGCCTCAAGAGTAATTTCGGGAGTATTTATTAACGTATAATTCTCTCTGACTGTATCGATCAGACGTTTTACTTCATCCTCAGAAAGCTGTGAGGGTGTTCCGCCGCCGAAATAAATTGTTTCCACTGGTTCGTCAAGATAATCCTTTTGCAGCCTGAGTTCATTGTGCAAAGCTGCGGTCAGTTCATCCTTCCATTTCAGCGAAGGAACAGAATAGAAGTTACAGTAATGGCATTTTCTTTTACAAAAGGGTATATGAATATAAATTCCTGCCATACAAAAGTGTTGTTTACAAAGTACCCGGCGTAATTCCTAAGCTTTTAAAACTTAAAACTGATGCCAAGACTGGGCATAATGGGCAACTGATCAATACGTTTGTAAGTAATTCTGTCGAAATAGAAAATATTTTTCCGATTGTAAACATTGGTTACACCAAGATTAATATCCAGCATCATATTTTTCCCGAAATAAAATACTTTGTTAAATGATATGTCGAGCCGGTGATAATAAGGCAGCCTTCCGCTATCGTACTTGGCATAAATGATACCCATTGTCCCATTTTCGGTGGTATAATCGGTGTTGACACCGCCGGAAAAATCGAGCAATTCATAAAAACCCTGGGTTTGCGAGAACGGAAATCCGGATCCCAGGTTCCACCGTACATTGATACCCCAGGAAAGCGCCTTGCCAAAATTATAAGATCCCACAAGGTTTACATTATGCCTGCGGTCGTAATGAGGATAATAGGTATCATAGCCGTCGTAGCGATGAATAAAACCATAAGAATACACTGCCCAGAGGTATAAAGAACGGTATTCGTATTTCAGCGTAAAGTCCACGCCTTCGGCATCACCTTTTTCGATAACAAAATCCTTCTTCAGCACGTCGGGTTTGGAAGAATATTCCGGAGAATCGTTATACACCTTGCTGCGGTTGATATTGGTTAATTGAGTAAACCATTTGTAATATCCTTCAATATTTAATGTCAGGTTTTTCAAAACATCAATCTCAACGCCAAAGATCACATGACTTGCTTTTTGCAAGGCATGGGTAACATCTTTTCCGTCAAACTCGTCCTGCAGGTTGTCGGGACCGGAAAGAAAGCCATAGAATAGGTTCACCACATCCAGGTCGGAGGTAGAACTGATGAGGTTTTGAGCATACATACCTCCCGCCAGTTTAAACCGCAGGTATTTGGTAGCATTATACTTCACAGCCAGTCGGGGCTCAGGCGAAAAAGTGGATAACGAGGCATATTCCTGTGCTCTGAAACTAGGCTCTATCAGGAATTTTCCGAGTATCCATTTATACTTTACAAACAAGGCGAATTCGGTAGTTGATTCTTTTTGTTCAATCAGCCGGGAAGCTGAATTATAAAAATTGAAATTAGTTCCGAAACCAAGCACCTCAATGCCATAGCGCAGTTCGTTTTTCCCCATGAAAGAGGTAAAATTGAGACCAAGATTAAACCCGTTGATTCTGGAAGACTTGGGTAGTTCGGTTTGGTCGGTAAGTGAGATATTATATGAAGAATAAGCAAAAGCACCATCAATAAGCATAGAAGCGCGAGCGGGAATAATAACAAAATTGGCTCCGGCGCCGTATGAATTCCATTTAAAAGTGGCCACTTGCCGGTAGTCGGCCCTATCGTTGAAATTATATCCGTAAAAATTCACCTTGCTGCCATTGGGTGCATTTACAGAAATTTTTCCGTACAAGTCAGTATAGTTGAATGGCAGCCCCACCGTATCAACATATTGGTATAATACTTTTGATGTCTGTTTCAGATAAGAATTTTTGGCAGAAAAAATAAAGGAAGCATTGGCTTTGTCGTCTTCTTTTTGCTTTACGATAGGTCCTTCCAAAAGTAATTTTGCCCCAAAAGTATTGACATCTACTTTTCCGCTCATGCGTTTTTTGTTTCCATCACGCGTGGTAATATCCATTACCGATGAGATACGTCCGCCATATTCGGCACCAAAACCTCCGGTATAAACGTCGGCATTTTTCAGAATATCGGTATCAAAAACAGAAAAAAGACCAATGGAGTGGAAGGGGTTATATACTATCATTCCGTCTAAGAGTACTTTGTTCTGAACAGGTGAGCCACCGCGTATGTAAAGTTGCCCACCCTGATCGCCGGTAAATACCACACCAGGTAATACCTGAAGGTACTGGGCCAGGTCGGCGGTGCCGCCAACGGCAGGTATACGTTCAATTTTTTCAATATTTACAACATCCTTTGATACATTGGTTTCTGTTTTTTTATCCACCGCTTCGCCCTTTATGTTTACCACTTCCATTTCGATGGCCAGTTTCTGAAGATAGAGTTTTTTGTTCAGATTTTCACCTTTACTTAAAGTCACGGGCATTTTAACGGTATCGTAACCAATAAATGTAGCCATCAGAATATAATCGCCGGGAGGAATCTGTGTAATAGCAAAAAAACCATTAATATCCGTTGTGGCGCCTATGGTGGTTTTGTGCAGATATACGCTTGTGAAAATGGCTGGTTCACCGGTTTCTTTATCGTAAACAAAACCTTTAATGGTAGCCTTTTGTGCCTCCACCGACCCAAAGGCCAGCAATATCAAAACACCAAGAAAATAATGGCGAAATCTTGTAACTAGCATAAATTGAATATCAAAAACTTATAATTTTGTCAAAATTAGAGATATTTTTTGGAAATATCTTGATAAAGAACAGTTATTTTGCGTTTGTATTGCCAATAAAAGATTATTTTCAAGCAGATTTTACTTATAAACAATGATTGTCCTAAATCAAACCGACCAAAAAAACTACACCAACATGAAAAAAAAACTGTTTTTGCTGCTCATGCTGGCTTGGTGCCTTCCCTTAACGGGCCAGAACTTCTCATACCGTGCCGGCAAATGCGACACTAAGAGTGATTTTTGTCCTAAAATTGCCTTATTCCACCAGACTTCTTACAACTTTGGCAGTCTGGGCGTTAACTCTGTGAATGCTGATTTCATTGTATTTTGCAACCGCAATTATATGGCCAGCATCCGTGCCGGGATCAATTATTTATCATTTCCCCGGGCACATGCTGCCGGCGCTCCTCTGGAATTCAATTTTATGGTTGGCCGCGGAGCCTGGCTCTTTGAAGCAGGGCTTGGTGTTGACTATCTTTATTATTATAAAGAGTACCCAAAATTTGAAGGCCTGGTTAATACCAACTTTTCCTCTCTGGCCGCCACGGGGATGATTGGTGTACGTTACGAAAGCATCAATGGTTTGTTTTTACGGGCAGGTTATAATCCCCATCTAACAGTGCTGGGCTTCGACAAGGCAGAACCGTTGATAAAGCACCCTTTCGTTCATATGGCCGCTATAGGGATAGGTTATACTTTTGATAATTAGCCCAAAAAACGCTTTGTTCAGGAAATTTGTAGGGAAGGATCCCTGGCAGATAAGAAATTGTTGTTTCAGTGTAAAATTTTATAAATCATCTCCTTCATCAGTTCGCTGTCGCCTGTAGATGTGCCGTCGTTATTCACTCCTTTGGCGCGCAGATCGTATTCGCGCAGCCAGCCAAACACTTTACGAAGTTTCTGCCGGGGATAATTACGGGCAGCAATGGAATAATCATCGATAAACATACGATTTATCGACAGCACTGACGCTACGTTGTTGGGAGATTTATCGTCCAGATGATGAAATAAAAAAACTTTGGAAAAAAATAAGTACAAAATGGGAATTACCTTAACCATGGGATTGTCCTTTTCGTTTTCGGCAAAATATTTTATGATTTGATTGGCCTTAAAAATATTTTTGCTACCCAGGGCTTTTTGCAGCTCAAAAACGTTAAAATCTTTGCTGATACCAATGTTCAGTTCCACCTGGTCGGCTGTTATTTCGGAGCCTCTGGGACAACTGATGATGATTTTGCTGATTTCATTGACTATTTTGCCCAGGTCTGTGCCGAGAAATTCGGCCATCATCAGGGCTGCTTTCTGCTGTATGGAGTACCCTTTTTCTTTAACATAAGCCATTATCCATGGCCCCACCTGGTTATCATAAATTTTTGCCGATTCAAACAATACCGCTTTTTTTTCAACCAATTTGGCAAAAGATTTTCTTTTATCTAATTTGTGATATTTATACGCAACCACTAGTATGGTAGAATCCAACGGGCTGGAAATATATTTTTCGAGGTTTTCGATATCTTTAATATCCTGGGCCTCTTTAACAATTACCAGCTTATAATTCGACATCATGGGAAAACCCTTGCAACTGTCCACAATATTCCGTATGCTGGTATCGCGGCCATACATTACGTGAAGGTTGAATTCTTTTTCTTCGGGTTGAAGAAGATTTTCTTCAATATAATCGCTGATCAGGTCAATATAATAAGGTTCTTCGCCTGATAAAAAATATACCGGGTAATAAATTTTACGTTCGAGATCTTTTATTATTTCGTTATAGCTTTTCATGGAGCTTATTTATAGTCGAAATAAAGATGTTTCACGGTGAGCCGGTTATTTATCAACTGGTTGAGTGATTCCACGCCTATTTTCAGGTGGTTTTCAGCATATAGTTCGGTAACCTTTTTATCACTTTTCTGGGTTTTAATACCCGATGAAATCATGGGCTGGTCGGAAACCAACAGCAAGGCGCCCATGGGAATTTCGTTTGCAAAACCTACCGAAAATAAAGTGGCAGTTTCCATATCAATGGCCATCGCACGAATATTACGCAGGTATTTTTTGAACTCATCGTCGTGTTCCCAAACGCGCCGGTTGGTAGTATAAACCGTTCCTGTCCAGTAGTCGTGTCCTAATTCCCGGATGGTGGTAGAAACAGCTTTTTGCAGATTAAAAGCCGGCAGCGCCGGTACTTCCGGTGGAAAATAATCATTGGAGGTACCTTCCCCCCTGATAGCGGCAATAGGAAGAATCAGGTCGCCCAGTTTGTTTTTCTTTTTCAAACCTCCGCATTTACCCAGAAACAAGGCGGCTTTTGGTTCCACGGCGCCCAGCAAATCCATTATGGTTGCCGCATTGGCGCTGCCCATACCAAAGTTAACAATAGTGATATTATTGGCAGTGGCGCAGGGCATGGATTTGTTTTCGCCTTTGATGGGTACATTAAACTGCTCTGCAAAAAGCTCGAGGTAATGATTGAAATTGGTCAGCAAAATATATTTCCCGAAATCGGCAATCTCTGTTCCTGTATAGCGCGGAAGCCAGTCCTGTACTATTTCGTTTTTTGTTTTCATCAGCAATTATTTTTTATGAGTAACTTTAAGGCAAAAATACAAAAATATCTTATGCTTCCGCTTAATCTTCCCCACTACGAATTTTCTGTAACACCAGGGGCTTCCCCAAAGATTTTTGATTTTATCCGTAAAAAATACGTGGCCCTGACACCCGAAGAATGGGTTAGGCAGAATTTTTTGAAGTTCCTGGCAGAAGAAAAAAAATATCCTCCGTCAATGATCCTGCTGGAACAGACCCTGAAGGTTTACAAAACCCAGAAACGCTGCGATGTCGTGGTTTATGACAACACAGGAAAGCCGCTGATGATCCTGGAATTCAAATCACCAGAAGTAAGCATCAACCAAAAGGTTTTTGACCAGATAGCCCGCTATAACATTGCACTCCATGTGAGGTATCTGATAATATCGAACGGCCTGAAACATTTTTTCTTTATCATGGATCAGGACAAAAAAACCTTTTCATTTCAGGAGGATATTCCCGAATATCCGGCATTATAATTTGCTGACAATAAATTTTTACTGTAATTTTATACAAACAATTTAACGATATGCCAAAAACAATTTACAAAACAGTAATTTCAATAGTACTTCTATTGTATTTCGCCAGTGGGTTCGGACAGGCTGTTCAGCGGTTTCAACTACCGGCAGGAAGTACCAAAAATGATTATATTAAAAACACTATCATACTAAAAATCAAACCCGAATATGCTTCTTATTGCAAAAACGATCATCTGGACCTGCCCCCTGTTAATGCCGTATTCCAGCAGTTGGGTATTGACCGTCTGGAAAAAAAATTTCCAGCTATCCTGCCGCCGGCACAAAAATCGAATCTGCAAGGACAAAAGTATGCCGACTTGTCACGCATCTATGAGATAAAATACCTTTCCTCCGAAAATATAACGCATGCCATCAACCGGCTTTTGGCCACCGGAATGTTGGAATATGCCCAGCCACATTACTTTTCAAAGCCGATGGACTACCTGCCTGACGATCCGCTTATCACAAATCAATATCACCTGGGCCTTATAGGGGCTTTCGGTGCCTGGGATATGGAAAAAGGCGACAGCAATATGGTGATTGGCATTACCGATTGGGGGGTTGACATTACTCATCCCGACTTAATCAACAACATAAAATACAACTATCACGACCCCATTGACGGAATAGATAATGACAACGACGGATACACGGACAATTTCCGCGGTTGGGACATGGGCGAGAACGACAATAACCCCATGGGCACCATTTCGCACGGCACTTTTACCGCCGGTCTTTCTTCGGCCACCACCAACAACGGCGCCGGTATTGCAGGAACAGGTTTCCAATGCAAATTTCTGCCGGTAAAAGTGAGTGATGCCAATAACATGGGCACCATGACCTATGAAAGCATTGTGTATGCCGTAGAGCACGGATGCAGCATAGTAAATTGTTCGTGGGGCAACACATTTTATACCGGGCAATACGGGCAGGACGTTATCGACTATGCCACCATCAACAGGGGGGCTCTGGTTATTGCCGCCTGCGGCAACGACAACAATTCCGTGGCTTATTTCCCGGCTTCATATAATTATGTACTGAGTGTTGCCGCCAGCGACATTAACGACAACAAGGCAAATTTTTCGAGTTATGGACATTTTGTTGATATCACAGCGCCGGGCGACAATGTTTGGTCAACCGGAATGGGAGGGATTTACGGCAGTTCCGGAGGCACCTCTTTCTCTGCCCCTATCGTTTCGGGCTGTGCTGCCTTACTAAGGTGCAAATATCCTTCACTTTCTGCAATACAAATTGCAGAAAAGCTTAAGGTAACAGCCGACATCATTGACACCCTTCCGGCCAACATGGCCTATCGTGATCTGCTTGGTTCGGGGAGGCTTAATATTTTCAGTGCCCTCAACGATTCGGTGCTACCATCCGTCCAAATGTATAATATCGTTTATGAGAATTCGCATCATCAAGCCCTTGCTGACCCGAATGATACGATTTATATCAAAGGCGACTTCATCAATTACCTTGCGCCTTCCACACCAAACCTTATGGTAAGTCTTTCGTGCGCATCTCCACATGTCGTCCTGCTGGATTCGGTGTTTGTTGCCGGAAGCCTGGCCACTCTATGCGTTACCAGCAATGCAGCTAATCCGTTTAGTCTACTTATAAAACCTGGCATTGCACCAAACGAAAACCTGGTATTTAAATTTACTATAACTGATAATAATTACAGGGCAGTTCAGTATTTCTACGTTTATGCAAACAAAGATTATTTAGACATCGATACCAATAAAGTTACCACCACCCTGACCAGCGACGGAGTACTGGGTTATGTGAACGGTAACAGCTTACAGGGGTTAGGATTCAGATATAACAACGGCGAAACCATGCTGTACTCGGGAGGTTTTATTGTTGGCCGTTCGGGAACGCAGGTTTGCGATGTCTTATACAGCGATCCGGGATTATTTGACCACGACTTCAACATTAAATCTTCTTTGGCCAGAGTTATCCCTTCGCAACATGCGGATTTTGAAGGAAAAGGAATTTTTAATGATTCACTTGCAGGAACATCAAAAATAAATATTGAAGTTACCCAGCGTGTCCTTGCCTGGAAAGAACCGCCCAACGACAAGTTTATCCTGCTGGAATATACCTTAAAAAACAAAAATGCCTATGCTCTTTCGGGCATTTATACCGGGCTGTATGCCGACTGGGACATCGATGGCAGCAGCACCAACCGTGCTGAATATGATTCCGATACTAAGACGGGCTATTGTTACTCCTCCTCAGGCAGCCATTATGCCGGCTTAAGTCTGATTTCGGCAGGTACAGCCGTTCATTATGCTTTTGACAATACCGGTGAAAATGGCAGCATAAACATTTCTGATGGTTTTACAACCAACGAAAAATATATTGCCTTAAAAACCAACAGAAATTTGGCCGGTGTTTCGGGTTATGGAAACGATGTTTCGCAAATGCTCAGTTCAGGGCCGCTTACCCTGGCGGCCAACGACTCTGCCGTAATTGTATTTGCCCTGCTGGCCGGCGATCACCTGGGCGACATCCAGAGCAGCGCCACGGCGGCACATCAGGCCTATTTTCATACAGGAATAGCTTTCGAAGAGCCATCAACCGACGATGTGGTATTATTTCAAAACCAGCCCAACCCATTTATTGAAAAAACTCACATTGGAATTCTTTTAAAGAAAAAAACTTTGATCGAATTGTCTTATTACAGCCTCACTGGCAAGGCCGCCGGAGTAATCTTTAAGGGCACCTTAGACAAAGGACTGCATACATTTTTTCTGGACGACCAACTGCCGGCAGGCACTTATGTGTATGCTCTGACAAGCGACAGTTTTTGCCTGAAAAAGAAAATGTGTGTGGTAAAATAATTGTTTCTTCAAAACAAAGGAAAAGGTTTATTTTTGCGTTTTTTTATTATAAACCCTTCTATGAAAATGAAAATCAAAATCATAAAACTATTTTTGTTATTGCTGGTAATTTCACTGTTATCCGTTTCGTGCCAATCGGGCAGAAATTGCGGCGGCATGAAACACCACAATAATGACGTTAAACGAGGCCTGGCACATTAATGCGGCACAATAAAAAAAAAGGACTGTCTTGCAAGCAGTCCTTTTCTTTTGTGTGTTAACTTTTTATGCATTTTCTTTTACCGGTACATTTTTCAATGTTTCGGTAAGAAAAGCCCAGAATTTTTCCACAGAGGGAATATTTACTTTTTCGGCCGGCGAATGCGGGAAGTTGATGGTGGGGCCAAAAGAAATCATATCCCAGTTTTTATAAACTCCGCCCAGCAGGCCACATTCAAGTCCTGCGTGGATAGCGCTGACGTGCGGTTTTGTTCCGAACTGTTTTTCGTAAGCCAGCAGCATTTCTTTCAGAATCGGAGAATCCATATTGGGTTTCCAACCCGGATACTGGCCATCAAAAATACTTTCGGCACAGGCCAGAGAATAAATACTGGCAAACATATTTTCGAGATCTTCTTTGGCTGTATCAACGGAGCTGCGCAGCAGGCACATCACATCAATAACGCCGTCTTTTGATTTTACAATGGCCAGGTTGGTAGAAGTTTCCACAAGTCCTTTCATATCCTGGCTCATTCTGATCACTCCGTTCGGTGTAGCATAGATGGCGTCGAGCAGATTATTTGTTGTAACATTGTCAATGATAGTGCTGGGCAATTCCACGGATTCTACCAGTATAGTGATGGTGTCTTCCACATTTTTGTATTCATTAATGACGATTTCGGTAAAATCTTTAATGAATTTTTTGAATTGTTCAACATTTTCTTTTGGAAGGGTAACCACGGCAAATGATTCGCGCGGGATGGCATTGCGCAGGCTTCCGCCGTCGATGCTGGAAAGACGCATTCCCAGATTATTATATGCAAACCACAAGATACGGTTAAGCAGTTTGTTGGAATTGGCCCTTTCGAGGTTAATATCCACGCCTGAGTGCCCGCCTTTGAGTCCTTTCACAGATATTTTCAATG
>ENA-UOWE01004808-UOWE01004808.1-activated-sludge-metagenome-genome-assembly--contig:-NODE-4808-length-12725-cov-4.063773_pt1 | contig 12725 bp, 11 predicted proteins | sample MGYA00249841_ERZ761562 | MGnify/ENA primary metagenome ERZ761562 (study PRJEB28883, sample SAMN05720200) | activated sludge metagenome | isolation source: Anaerobic digester | place: Japan... | reverse complement strand
CACTGATATATGGCCTGCGGCTAATTGGATGGAACGTGAAGCGTACGATTTCTTCGGATTTCGTTTCCACGGACATCCTAAATTGAAAAGAATTCTGAATATGGATTCTTTGGAAGGTTGGCCTTTAAGAAAGGAATTCCCTCTCGAAGATCCTTTCCGTGCCGATAAGGATGATAAAATGTTCGGTCGTTAATCAGCTTCATTACAGAAGAAAACATGAATTCAACTACAAATGAAATTATAAAAGAGAAAGAGTATACTACTCTGAATCTTGGTCCTACACACCCTGCAACGCATGGTATTTTTCAGAATGTAATGAAGATGGATGGTGAGCTGATCGTTGAAGCTGAACCTACCATCGGTTATATTCATAGGGCATTCGAAAAGTTAGCGGAACGTCGCCCTTACGGACAAATAACTCCGATTACAGATCGTATGAATTATTGCTCATCTCCTATTAATAATATGGGATGGCATATGACTGCTGAGAAATTAGCGGGAATCGAAATCCCTAAGCGTGTGCAGTACCTCCGTGTTATCATCATGGAATTATCGCGTATCGCCGACCATATTATTTGTAATTCGGTAATCGGTGTAGATAGCGGAGCAATGACAGGCTTCCTCTATGTTTTCCAATGGAGAGAAGACATCTACGAAATCTTTGAAGAGTTATGCGGTGCACGTTTAACAACTAACATCGGACGTATCGGTGGATTAGAACGCGATTTTTCGCAGAAAGCTTGGTTGAAAATCGAGCGATTATTGAAAGATCTTCCGGGCGGATTAAAAGAATTTGAAAACCTGTTGGTGCGTAATCGCATCTTCATGGATCGTACTATAAAATGCGGACCAATTTCAGCTGACCGCGCACTAGCTTACGGATTTACCGGTCCGAATTTAAGAGCCGCTGGAGTTGATTATGATGTTCGTGTAATGAACCCATATTCTTCTTACCAAGATTTCGATTTCATTGTGCCTATCGGAACGAATGGAGATACTTACGATCGTTTTATGGTTCGTGAAAATGAAATGTGGCAAAGTATGAGTATCATCAAGCAAGCAATGGAAAAGTTAGATCGTCTCGACGATAAAACATCTTTCCATGCTGATGTTCCTGAATATTTCTTGCCTGAAAAAGACGAAGTATATAATACAATGGAAGGCCTTATCTGGCACTTCAAAATTATTATGGGCGAAACACAAATGCCGAAAGGTGAAGTGTACCATAGTGTAGAAGGAGGAAATGGAGAGTTAGGATTTTATTTGATTAGCGACGGCGGAAGAACACCTTATCGTTTGCATTTCCGTCGCCCTTGCTTCATTTATTATCAAGCATACCCTGAAATGGTGAAAGGCGCATTCTTAAGTGATGCCATCTTAACCATGAGTTCAATGAATGTAATTGCGGGTGAATTAGACGCGTAAGTATTAATAGAGTTTTAATAGAAAAAGATTATTCTATGAGTGCAGATAAAGAAATAAAGTTCAGCGATGATGCATACGCATTAGTGCAGAAAATTATAAAACGTTATCCTGAAGGGAAGCAGAAGTCGGCTTTGATTCCGGTATTGCATGTTGCGCAAGCGGAGTTCAACGGATGGTTAAGTGCCCCTGTGATGGATTATGTAGCTTCTTTGTTAAATATTACTTCCATCGAAGTATATGAAGTAGCCTCATTCTATACGATGTTTAACTTGAAGCCTGTAGGCAAGTGCGTAATCGAAGTTTGTCGCACCGGTCCTTGTTGGTTGATGGGAGCAGAAGATTTAGTGAAATACCTCGAGAAAAAGTTAGACATTAAAGAAGGCCAAACAACTGCTGACGGAATGTTTACTCTGAAAACTGCAGAATGTTTAGCGTCGTGCGGAACAGCACCAATGATGCAGATAGGAGAGAAGTACCACGAGAATTTAACGCTTAATAAAGTTGATCAAATTCTTGATGAGTGCAGAGCAACAGTTACTGAGCCAATTTCACATTGGTCGAAAAAAGAAATTAAAGCATAATTAATATCCTTCAAAAAAAAGGAGTTAATCGTTTGATATGGGACGTAAATTACTAACCGAAAATATAAATGTACCGGGCATTCAAAGTCTGAGTGTATATCGTCAACAAGGCGGTTACGAGACTTTGAAGAAAGCGTTGGGCATGACATCTGATGCGATTGTTGAAGAGGTGAAAAAATCCGGACTTCGTGGTCGTGGAGGTGCAGGTTTCCCTACGGGAATGAAATGGAGTTTCTTGGCAAAACCGGAAGGTGTGCCTCGTCACTTGGTTTGTAATGCCGATGAGTCGGAGCCGGGAACTTTTAAAGATCGCTACATGATGGAGCGTATTCCTCATCTTCTTATCGAAGGTATGGCTATCGGAAGTTTTGCCTTAGGTGCACATTCTTCTTATATCTATATCCGCGGTGAAATGATGTATGTTTTTCATATCCTTCAACGTGCAATCGATGAGGCTTATGAAGCAGGATTGCTAGGCAAGAATATCATGGGCAGCGGATACGATTTCGATCTTTATGTTCATTGCGGTGCAGGAGCTTACATCTGCGGAGAAGAAACTGCATTAATCGAATCTCTAGAGGGAAAACGTGGTAATCCACGTATCAAACCTCCATTCCCTGCTATCAAAGGATTGTGGGAACGTCCTACCGTAGTGAATAACGTTGAAAGTATCATGGCCGTAGTTCCTATCATTAAAATGGGAGGCGATGAATATGCTAAGATCGGTATCGGAAAAAGTACAGGTACTAAATTGATTTCTGCTTGCGGACATATTAATAAACCCGGCGTATATGAAATCGAATTAGGAGTTCCTGTAGAAGAGTTTATTTATTCAGATGAATATTGCGGTGGTATTCGTAACGGAAAAGAATTGAAAGCAGTTGTTGCCGGAGGTTCTTCTGTTCCTGTATTGCCAAAAGATTTAATATTAAAGTTAGCAAACGGTGAGCCGCGTTTGATGTCGTACGAATCGTTGTCGGAAGGCGGATTTGCTACGGGAACAATGTTGGGTTCAGGAGGATTTATTGTGATGGATGAAGATACCAGCATCGTAAAAAATCTGTGGACATTCACTCGTTTCTATCATCATGAAAGTTGCGGCCAGTGTAGCCCTTGTCGCGAAGGTACAGGATGGATGGAGAAGTTACTTCACAAAATTCTCGACGGACATGGAACGCTTTCTGACGTGGATTTACTCTGGGAAATTCAATCGAAGATCGAAGGGAAAACAATTTGTCCGTTAGGTGATGCAGCAGCATGGCCAGTAGCAAGTGCAATTCGTCACTTCCGTCATGAGTTCGAAGAGTATGTGAAGAATCCACAAAACATTAAGAAAGATCATCATTACTATCGCGTGAATAATATTTCACCGGAGTTTGCATAAGAATTAAGCAGTATGCCTAAAGTCACCATAGACGGCCATTCAATAGAAGTTCCTGAGGGAACAACCATCCTGCAGGCCGCACGAATGATAGGTGGAGATATCGTACCACCGGCGATGTGCTATTATTCAAAGCTGAAAACCAGCGGAGGATATTGTAGAACCTGCATCGTGAAAGTTACGAAGGGATCCGAAAAAGATCCTCGTCCGATGCCGAAACCTGTTGCTTCTTGCCGTACTACCGTAATGGATGGTATGGAAGTGCAAAACACTACAGCCCCTGATCTTTTAGACGCAAGAAAAGGTGTGGTTGAATTTTTATTGATTAACCATCCGCTCGATTGCCCTATCTGTGATCAAGCAGGTGAATGTCATTTGCAAGATTTAAGCTATCAACACGGACTCGCGAAATCACGTTATGAATTTAAACGTCGCGAATTTGAGAAAATCGATATCGGTGATAAAATCAAGTTACACATGACGCGTTGCATCCTTTGCTATCGTTGTGTGAAAGTAGCCGATCAAGTTTGTGACAGTCGCGTGCACGGTGTTATTAATCGTGGTGATGTTGCTGAAATTTCAACTTATATAGAGAAAGCACTCGATAGCGATTTCTCAGGAAACGTAATCGATGTTTGTCCAGTAGGTGCACTTACCGATCGTACCTTCCGATTCAAAAGTCGTGTTTGGTTTACGAAGCCTGTTGATGCACATCGCAATTGTAATAAATGCTGCGGAAAAACGGTATTGTGGATGAGCGGTGATGATGTATTAAGAGTATCTGCACGTAAAGATAAATACGGTGAAGTAGAAGACTGGATTTGTAACGATTGCAGATTCGAGAAAAAAGCGGCAAGCGACTGGACTATCGAAGGACCTCGTCATATCGATCGTCATTCAGTAATCTCTGCCAACCATTATGAGAAAAAGAAAGCGTTGAAAATCGATGTGTCTAATCAATCGAAGATCGAAGAACGTGCTCATAATCCTAAATGATCCTAATAGTTAAAGTATAGCAAAAGCATTCATATGGAATTCTTTTTAATAAAGTTAGTGTTGGTGTTAATCGTGTTCCTAGTATCTCTGGGAGTGGCGGCTTATTCAACCTACGCTGAACGTAAAATCGCTGCCTTTCTTCAAGACCGTGTAGGTCCCGATCGTGCAGGTCCTTTCGGTATTTTACAACCGTTGGCCGACGGACTAAAAATGTTTATGAAGGAAGAAATCATTCCTACACATGCCGATAAATTTTTATTTATTCTCGGTCCGTGTATTATGATGATGACCGCCAGCATGACCGGAGTAATAATTCCTTGGGGACATGGACTAGAAATCAACGGAACTTTTTATCCTGTGCAAATCACTGATATCAATATAGGAATACTTTATGTATTCGGTGTAGTATCGATTGGAGTGTATGGCATTATGATCGGAGGATGGGCCTCGAACAATAAATACTCGTTGATGGGTGCGATTCGTGCCTCATCACAAATGATCAGCTATGAATTAGCAATGGGAATGGCTATCATCGCTTTGATCATGACAACAGGAACACTTAGCGTTCGTGAAATCGTTGAACAGCAACACGGAATACATTGGAATATTTTCACTCAACCATTGGGAGTAATAATCTTTATCATTTGTGCTTTCGCTGAATGTAATCGTACACCTTTCGATTTACCTGAATGTGAAACTGAATTAGTAGGGGGATACCATACAGAGTACAGCTCAATGAAATTAGGGTTCTATCTTTTCGCTGAGTATATCAATATGTTTATCAGTTCTGCAATTATATCATCATTGTATTTCGGAGGATATAACTTCCCATTCATCGATCAATTAGGATTATCGCCTAATATGCTATCAATGCTTGGTACACTTATCTTCTTCGGAAAAATCTTCTTCTTTATCTTCTTCTTCATGTGGGTACGTTGGACAATCCCGCGCTTCCGCTACGATCAGTTGATGCACTTAGGTTGGAGAGTGATGATCCCATTAGCAATTGTAAATATTCTTGGAACAGGATTATATGTACTGTTTAAAAACGGACAATTACATTTCTGATAATCGAATTCATAAATAAGTTAGTAATCGCTATTAATAAACTCGAGTAATGCAACTCACCAACCGATCAAAAGTTGTTGTCAACAAAGAGATGACCTTCGCAGAGAAGATCTATCTGCCGGCTATTTTAAGCGGGTTGGCTATCACTATAAAGCACTTATTCAAAAAGAGTGCTACTGTAAAATATCCTGAGCAAACTCGTCCCGTTTCTGAAAATTACAGAGGGATGCATGTGCTTAAGCGTGATGAAGAAGGACGTGAAAATTGTACTGCCTGCGGACTATGTGCCGTAGCTTGTCCGGCAGAAGCAATTACCATGACAGCAGGCGAACGCAAAAAAGGAGAAGAACATTTATACCGCGAAGAGAAATACGCAGAGATATATGAAATAAATATGTTGCGTTGCATCTTCTGCGGACTATGCGAAGAAGCTTGTCCGAAAGAAGCTATCTTCTTAACTGATCGACTTGTACCATCTGATTTTGTTCGTACTAATTTCATCTTCGGAAAAGATAAATTAGTAGAAGGAACATCACCGGAATTAAGAGTAGATGTATCAAAAAGAATTAAAGCTCACCGTAATTTATAAATCCTTTTGAGGAACGGGAGGATGTATTAATTTCGCCTGCCGGTTCTCTTAAAAACCTTAAGACCTTGAATCCTAGCTTACCCTTCTTCGTACTTGCAACCCTTTCAGTGTTCAGCGCACTGATGGTGGTACTTTCGCGTAAGCCTGTACACAGCGTATTGTATCTGATATTTTGTTTTTTCACTATCGGCGGACATTATCTTTTATTAAATGCACAATTCCTGTTTGCGGTACATATCATTGTTTATGCCGGAGCAATCATGGTACTCTTCCTCTTCACATTGATGTTTATCAATATGAATAAGGAATTAGAACCTCATAAATCAAATCTCTTAAAAGGTGCAGCCACAATAGCCGCCGGATGTTTGTTACTAGTATTAGTAGCAGCAACAAAAGGAGCTGAAACACTACCTGCCATTTCTAAAACATCCGACATCGGAACAGTGAGCAATTTAGGAAAGGCATTATACGGTCAATATTTATTACCATTCGAATTAATCTCTATTCTATTACTTACTGCAATGGTGGGAGCCGTTATGTTAGGTAAAAAAGATGTTGAGTAAAATATACTAAGAGCATGAATTCAATTCTGCAAGTGATCCCGCTTAATTACTACGTAGCATTAGCTGCCATCCTCTTTTCAATAGGAGTGATGGGAGTTATGTTTCGCAGGAATGCCATCATCGTATTTATGTGCATCGAACTTATGTTGAATGCCGTGAATATGTTGTTAACTGCATTCTCTACTTATCATGGAGATGCATCAGGACAAGTAATGGTATTCTTTATTATGGCGGTAGCCGCAGCCGAAGTCGCTGTGGGATTAGCAATTCTCGTAATGATCTACAACAATATCAGAACGGTAGACATTAACGAGTTAAATAAATTAAAATGGTAATTCAAGGGATTGTCCTTAACAAAATAGTTGTAAACTAAATCACGAACTAACCTTATGGTTCAATTTGCATGGCTCATACCAATGTTCCCTTTGTTGGGCTTCCTGTTAATTGGGTTGCTCAACAAGCGACTGCCGGTTAGTTTGAGCGGAGGAATTGCGACACTAATGGTATTCTTATCATTTATAGTGTCGGCGGTAATATTTGGAGAAGTAGCACAGGACGGATCAGTGCCTGAGCGGGTAGTATTATTCGACTGGATTTCAGTCGGAGATCTTTCTATTCCATTCTCGTTTCTAATCGATCGCTTATCGGTGATCATGTTAATGGTAGTAACCGGAGTAGGGTCGCTTATCCATTTGTATTCGATAGGATACATGCATCACGAGCAAGATCATCCTAGATATTTCTCATATCTCAATCTATTCGTATTCTTTATGTTATTACTCGTATTGGGTTCTAACTATATTGTAATGTTTGTGGGTTGGGAAGGAGTAGGATTATGTTCTTACTTACTCATCGGATTCTGGTTTAAAAACATCGATTACAGTAATGCTGCTAAGAAAGCATTTATCATGAATCGTATCGGTGACTTAGGATTGTTACTCGGAGTATTCTTAATCTATACCACTTTCGGTAGCGTTGGTTTCCGCGAAGTATTTGAATCAGCAAGACATTTCCCTGAAAATAGCGAAGCAATTACAGCTATCTGTTTATTGTTGTTTGTAGGTGCAATGGGTAAGAGTGCTCAAATTCCTTTGTACACTTGGTTGCCTGATGCTATGGCGGGCCCTACACCTGTATCTGCGCTCATCCACGCCGCAACAATGGTTACAGCCGGTATTTATATGGTTGTGCGTTCAAATGTGTTGTATGTGCTTTCACCTGATGCTTCTGAAATTGTAGCTTTCGTTGGATTAACAACTGCATTCTTTGCTGCTACTATCGGATTAAAACAAAACGATATTAAAAAAGTATTGGCTTATTCAACAGTAAGTCAATTGGGATATATGTTTGTGGCACTCGGAGTAGGAGCATACCAAACAGCATTGTTCCATGTTATCACACATGCATTCTTTAAAGCATTATTATTCTTAGGCGCAGGATCTGTAATTCACGCGATGAGCGGAGAACAAGATATTCGTCGCATGGGAGGATTAAAGAGAGCATTACCTATCACGCATGGTACATTCTTAATCGGTACATTAGCCATTGCAGGATTACCTCCATTTGCGGGCTTCTTCTCGAAAGATGAAATCTTAGCGAAAGTTTGGGAGCATTCTCCGGTTATGTTTATTGTATTAGCAGTGACATCGGTACTAACGGCTGTGTATATGCTAAGATTGTATTGGTTAACATTCTATGGTGACTTCAGAGGAACCGAAAAACAAAAACATCACTTACATGAATCGCCGGCAACAATGACAATGCCACTAGTGGTGTTAGCGATATTGTCGACTGTAGGTGGATTTATCGGAATGCCTGAAGTATTTCATGCTCCTCACTTCTTGAATGAGTTTTTAGCACCTGTGATTTGGAAAGTAAATCACCATGAAGCAAGTGAAACATTTGAATATATGTTAATGGGAATATCAGTAGTGTTATTACTGTTAATTATGTATGCTACTTACAATACATATGTGACGAAGAAAGTAATGCCTGAAGAAAATGATAAAGACCTTCAAGGATTTGCTAAGCTGGTTGCAAATAAATACTACGTAGACGAAATTTATGATGCGGTGATAACAAAACCGTTAAACGGAATTTCATCATTCGTTTATAAATACATCGATCAAGGATTTATCGATAAATTGGTGAATGGAACAGGAACATCGTTAACAGGATTTAGCGGCGTACTTCGTTTTGTTCAAACCGGAAATATCGGCGGATACATCTTCAGTATGGTCATCGGAATTATTGTGATATTAGTATTAACCATGATATTATAACAGCGGTATGATAACACTTCTATTACTCCTCGTTCCGCTAGTTGCTTCATTGGTTTGCTTGATGCTCGATCAAGCAAAAGTGAAAATATTTGCATTAGGAACATCGCTCGTTAGCTTGGGCATTACAGTTTATGCGTTTACGTTATTTAATAATGATATCGCCGATCAGTTTCTTGTAAACTACTGGTGGATTCAAGATCTAGGTATCAGCTTCAAAGCAGGTATCGATGGAATAAGTATTCTGTTGGTAGCACTGACTAATTTCTTGTTGCCATTAATCATCCTTACTTCTTTCCGCCACGATTATAAAAATGCTTCTACATTCTATGCATTGATGCTGTTTATGCAGTTTGCATTGATAGGAGTGTTTACTGCTTTAGACGGATTCTTATTCTATATCTTCTGGGAATTAGCATTGATTCCTATTTACCTCATCTGTTTAATGTGGGGAGGAAAAGATAGCGCAAGAATAACTTTGAAGTTTTTTATCTACACATTAACAGGATCATTGTTGATGTTAGCTGGATTAATTTATGTTTATCTACAAACACCCGGAGCTCACTCATTCGATATTGATGCTTTATACAATGTGACATTATCGCCTGCCGCTCAGTCGTGGTTATTCTGGTGTTTCTTCCTTGCATTCGCAATTAAAATTCCAATCTTCCCTCTTCATACATGGCAACCTGATACATATACCGATGCTCCTACACAAGGAACAATGTTATTATCCGGTATCATGTTAAAGATGGGTATCTACGGAATTATTCGTTGGATGCTTCCTATCATCCCTCAGGGATTGTCAGAGTGGGGAAATACAGCAATGATGCTTTCTATTGCAGGTGTGGTATATGCTTCATGTATGGCATTAGTGCAAAAAGATTTCAAACGCTTAGTTGCATATTCTTCTATTGCTCACGTTGGATTAATCGCTGCAGGAGTATTTGCATTGAATCTACAAGGACTTCAAGGAGCAATGGTGCAAATGATTGCTCACGGTGTGAACGTAGTCGGAATGTTCTTCATTATTGATATCATTCAACGTCGAATGAAAACTCGTCAACTAGATGAGCTTGGCGGTTTCGCAAATAACTCACCGATTTTCACAATCCTATTCATGATCGTATTGTTAGGCTCTGTTGCATTGCCATTAACAAACGGATTTGTTGGAGAGTTCTTATTGTTGAATGGAGTGTATCAGTATAGTGCGTGGATGGCTTTAGTAGGTGGATTAACAATTATCCTCGGAGCAGTTTATATGTTACGCGCATATCAAAAAGTAATGTTAGGAGAGCCACATGCAAGAAGCGTTGAGTTCACCGGACTACATCAAACAGAAAAAATTGTGTTGGTAGCAATCGCTACTGTAATCATAGTGACAGGAATTTATCCGAAACCGATCATTCATGTGGCTGGTCCGGCAATTGAAGATATTCTCGCTCACGTTAAAGATATTTATTAAGGTATGAAGGCATTAATCGTTATCGCCTTGTTGGGTGTTGTTACAATGATGTCGGAGGTATTCCGATTCAAAAAACTACTCCTTCCATTAGTTGTTGTTGGTTTACTGGCAGCTTGCGGATTAGCAATCGGCGACTGGAATACCGCTATTCGTTATTATAACGATATGGTGTATTTCGACAATTATTCATTGGCATTTACATCGCTCATCATAGTGCTTACACTATTATGGCTGATAATTTCTAAAGGCTATTTCGTATCCGACTCGAGTAGAGCAGAACATGCAACATTAATACTGTTCACACTTTGTGGAGGCGTTATTATGACGGCATATTCTGATCTTTCAATGTTCTTCGTTGGACTGGAAATCCTTTCAATAAGCCTTTATGTATTGGCTTCAAGCAACAAACATGACCTCAAATCAAATGAAGCGGGGATGAAGTATTTCCTTATGGGTTCATTTGCAACCGGGTTTTTGCTTTTTGGAATGGCCTTGATTTATGGTGCAGCAGCATCTTTTAACCTTGTTAAAATTGCTGAATATGTTCAAACAACGGCGGCCCACGGACAAACTCCGATGTTTGTATATACAGGGGTTTTGTTGATGATGGTCGGATTAATGTTCAAAGTTTCGGCGGCTCCTTTCCATTTTTGGGCACCGGATGTTTATGAAGGAGCTCCCACGTTGATTACAGCTTTCATGGCTACTGTGGTGAAAACAGCTGCTTTTGCGGCATTTTATCGACTATTTAGCACTTGTTTTGGCGATATTTCGGGATTTTGGGCTCAAACTTTAGCGGTGATTTCTGCTGTAACTATGCTCACCGGAAATATCTTGGCAGTATCTCAAACTAGCTTAAAAAGAATGTTAGCGTACTCAAGTATTGCTCACGCAGGTTATATGTTGATGGCCATTGTGGCGATGAACAAAATCTCCGGCGGCGCTATCTTCTTATATGCAACTGCTTATTCCTTAGGTAGTTTGGGTGCTTTTGCTTGTCTTCATGCCATCAGCAAATATGGCGACGAAAGCATCGAAAACTTAAAAGGATTTGCTGCTGACAATAAAATTTGGGCAGGATTTTTGGGGGTTATTGTCTTGTCGTTAGCCGGAATTCCCCCGGTGGCAGGCTTTTTTGCCAAATATTACATATTCTACGGCGTATTTCAGTCGAATTTCACATGGTTAGTGCTAGTTGCTATTCTTTCTTCATTAATCGGGGTGTATTATTACTTCAGAATCATCATTACAATGGTTCAACCTCGCTCGGAAAAGGCAACAGTATTACCGTCATTAACTGGTGCTCATAAAGCACTATTGTTGATTTCGGCGTTATTGGCATTGGGAATTGGAATATACCCTGCATTTCTTCAAGGACTTCTCTCTTGATTTTGAGAATGTAAGGCGTATTTTTTTTACCTTTGTAGTATTCACTACTACCAACTGAAAGTGGACTTTATTCTGCTTTTAGAAACTATTATGATTCGAATTATACACAAAGGTCCTATTAGTAGGTTCATGAGTTTGTCATGGACATTCATTGCTTTGTTGCCGTTATTATTTTCCACATCACTATTTGCTTCAAATTATGTGAAAGTTGAAAATACTTTGCAACCTCCTCCAATCACGTCCATGAATTTTACTTCATCCGATTATAACGGATACGGTGTTTCATGTAACGGAAGTGCAGATGGTTCTATTGACTTAACAGTGATTGGTGGTGTTGCCCCTTACACGTATGTTTGGTCGAATGGAGAAGTAACAGAAGATATTTCAGGATTAATAGCCGGAACATATACTGTAACTGTGACCGATTTTAATGGAGACATTTTAAGCAGTAGTGCAGATATTACCGAACCTGATTTATTACAACTTTCATCATCGTTAACAGATGTGTTATGCTTCAATGGTAATTCAGGAAGCATTGATATTACTGTTACAGGTGGAGTTACTAATTATAGTTATCTGTGGAGTAATGCTTCTTTATCGGAAGATATTTCATCACTTGTAGCCGGAGATTATAGCATAACGGTTACTGATGCTAACAATTGTACAGCACAAAGTACTTACACAGTTTCTGAACCGGCTGAGTTAATTCTTTCTGCAACCGTAAACGATATTTCTTGTTTTGGTGGCAATGATGGAACAATTGATTTAACTGTTGCAGGAGGTACTACCAATTATACATTCGAATGGAGTAATGGCGAAGTATCTGAAGATTTAACGGATCTTATTGCCGGCGATTATACTGTAACAGTAACGGACGCGAATAACTGTACCGTTAACGAAGTATATACTTTAACACAGCCAACAGTAATCAATATTCAAGGCTCCCCTTCAAACGTTAGTTGTTTCAATGGAACTAATGGCGGAGTGAA
>ENA-UOWE01004804-UOWE01004804.1-activated-sludge-metagenome-genome-assembly--contig:-NODE-4804-length-12730-cov-10.119211_pt1 | contig 12730 bp, 3 predicted proteins | sample MGYA00249841_ERZ761562 | MGnify/ENA primary metagenome ERZ761562 (study PRJEB28883, sample SAMN05720200) | activated sludge metagenome | isolation source: Anaerobic digester | place: Japan... | reverse complement strand
GGCGATTCGCATTTTTCGGAGCTGGCTCTGGATATAGCTGCAAACTGCCCGACTGATATAAAAAGAAATAATATGTTATCAATGCTCAGAGTTGTCTGGGCACTGTACATGAACGGGAAAAAGGATCGGTATGAGCTGCTGCTGGAGGAACTGAGAGAACTGCCGGAGCTGGCAGAGGATTCCGACCTCATGGGGGAATGGCTTCTTCTGGCTTCCTACAGAAGCTATCCGAATATTGCCGAAATGACTGCAGTACTCAGGCAGGCGGCGGTGTTTTTTAAGGGCAGATGCTCCCGGGTTATACTGTCTTCAGCCCCCTGGTGCCGGGGCAATTACTGTGCCCTTGTGGAGCTGCATACTGTGCCGGGACAAGCTGAAAGAGAAGCAGAGGAACTGGAGGAGTACATCGGGTTGTATTCACAGCTTACGGGAGGCCACGGCAGCGGGGCGGATGTATTGTTTCGGGCAGAGCTGGCCTATTACAGGGGAAACCTGAGTGAAGCTGAGATACTTGCATACAAAGCTGCTTTTCTGGCTGAGAGCAGGCAGCAAAGTATTATACTATTGGGGGCTACGATGCTGCTGGCCGAGATAGCACTGCACAAGGCCGATACGGCAGGCTGGCAGAATGCCATCAGCTCCATGGAGCGTGCGGCGTCCTTTACCTCTCAGGATTCCTTCATACTCAGACAAGCCCTGGATATCAGCCGGGGGGCGCTTTTCAGCGAGCTGCAGCAGATTGAGAGAATAGCCGATTGGCTTAAAAAGGGGGACTTTTCGGATCAGAGGCTCAATCCCGCAATGATTTACAACGGTATGTACGTGCATATAAGCTATCTGATGCACAGGGGAGAATTCCCGCGGCTGCTGGGAATGCTTGAGGCCATGTATCCTGAGGGTTTGAGGTTCAATCCCTTCAGGGATATGCTCCTGTCTCTGATTCTGGCTGTCGGGCATATATCGGTGGGCAACCGTGATCAAGCATGTGCCCTTGTTGCACGGGCCGGGGAAATGGCTCTGCCTGACGGACTGATATTTCCTTTCGCTGCATACTCATGGCTGCTTCAGGGTTTGTCCGATGAACTGGTCAGTAAGCAATACCCTGAACTTACCGATAAGTTTAACGAAATAAAAGACAGGTTCTCGTCGGGCTGGACAAGGCTCTATGAAGATATAACACCGGAGGAATTTCCTCCCGACCTGACGCCCCGGGAATATGAGGTGGCAAAGCTGGCGGCGGAGGGACTGCATAACAGTGAGATAGCAAAACGTTTGGTGGTTACGGAAAGCACCGTCAGGACCCATATGCGTGCTATATTCCAAAAACTGGACATAGACCGTCGGACGAAGCTTGCAGAAAAGCTTAAGTGACGGGGGTGAACTTTTGAACAAAGAGATTAAGGAATATATTAACATTGAAATAAAAGCAGCCGCAGCATTTAATTTCTTTATAAGCGGTATGATTACAGCTCTTATATACCATAAAGCTGATACAGTTCCGACGGATACCGTCAGTATTGCAATTGATTTGACCATTACCTGCCTTTTAACCTTTATTATTTCTGCATTTTTTAACAGGGCAAGCCTCAGACGGACAAAAACTGCCGGAATCCTTGATGCCCCAAATCCGGTAATTGGCCGTTTAAGCCGCCTGTTCCGGCGTCCGGTGCTGTTCGGTACTTTGCTTGGTTTTTTCACCGCAATAGTCCTGTTCGGAATAGCTGCCCCGGTTTTTGCACTTCTTGGGCTCAAGGAGCTTTCCTTCGGTGTATATATTGCACTGAAGACCATATTCTGCGCACTGTTGGGCAGCGGTGTCACTTTTGTCGGACTGTATGCGGGAATGTGCAGGGCGGAATAAAACTTTAAATAGAGTAAAAATATCGTCGGTTTGGACGATGTGGAATAAAAAATCCTATTTTACAATATATTAGTAAGATAGGGTTTTTTTGCATATTTCTACTGGATTCCGGAAGGAGGATTGCTTATGAGCTATATAAAAACTGTACTGCCCATGAAGGACTATCGGCTGTTCATGGAAATGGAGGGAGGCAGTACGGCAATCGTTGACCTGTCCGGCAAGCTGCAGACGGCCAAATACGCTGAGCTTGCGGATGAGGCACTTTTCAGAACCGCCGTAACTGACGGGGATTATGTCCTATGGGGGAACGGAAGGGTTCGGCTTACCGTAGGAGAGCTTATGGAAGTTATTTTGCTTGGCTGAATATAAAATTATAAATGGAAGAGGGTGGTTTTATGCGGAACTTGACAGTCAAAGGTATGGTATCGGTAATGTTGACGTTGGTATTGCTTATATCGCAGATTGTCCCGGTTGCGGGGTCAGGTACCGATGTGCGCTTTGACAACGGAGCATATTTTGCATCCAAGGGGGTAAAAAACTGTTATCCTGACAAGGGACGATGGAGCACAAACGAGACAAATAGCTTTTATATTGAGCCTCATCCCAAGACAGGGGATGAAATCAAGCCTGCTAATATAAACAATAGTTTTAAATACTTTTGGACCATGCCCCTTAAGGGCACCAGCGCCCAGACCGGGCTAAAATACAGGATAAAGCTGCAGGTTTACGGACAAGCTTTGGATAGTGATGTTGCAGGTATATTCCTGGACTTCTGGGCTCCGTTGGGTGACGGGAGGAGCGGTTCAATAACGGTGGAATGGACGTTTAATGATTTCAGCGGCTGGAATGATGTAAGCTTTTCAGGCTATGTTCCGGAGGGTGCGACCAGTATGCAGCTTACCCTTACCGGGGAGAAGGGCACCACTATATTTGATGATAACAAATGCGAAATATATTTCAGGAATATAGAAGTATATATAACCGATGATGCGGCCCCTATACCCAAATATGTGGAATTCGGAGAAAGGCGGGAACTGGGGACTCCCGAGGAAAGAAGGATGAAGGATTACTACGGCATAGGGGACGATGTATATTGGGACATTGAGTTCAGTGAGCCCGTATTCGTAAACGATCCGGATTATCTGGCTTATGTGAGGGGCTTGAACGCCACCGGGAGGAATTCATTTCTGAATGACCAACTGTCCCCAAATTACCCTGATGAAAAGCTGCTGTTGGAGCATGCGCGGAACAACAACGGAAGGGGGGTATTGCAGCAGTTCGGCGAGCTTAAGATGAAGTTCAAATACAGGAACGCCGACGGAAGGGATATGACGGGGTATGCCTACCCGGTTGACAAATCCAGGTATAATAAAGAGACCTACGGAAATGATTACAGCAAGCAGATAAAGTTCAAATATTCAGTGCGGCCGGGAGATGAGTTCAGGGCTTCGGACATATATGAAATGGTGCTGGAGGGAGGAGTCATCACCGACAATGCTTTCAATCCGATGCCCAATGAATACAGGACCATATCCTTTGCCTCAGACGCCGCAAGCGGAGCCAGCAATGTCTACAGAACCTTTACCCGGGATTTCAGGGTGGAAACTACAGCTCCGGTCCTGCTGGAGATAAACGGCGGACTGCCCGAGGGAACGTTAGACCGTTTTCAAACATTGCCTTTGTATTTCAAATTTTCGGAGCCTGTATATATAACAGTATCCGATGAAGCCTTAATCAGGCATAACATAAACAAGCTGCAGATTGAGAGCTACCAGAGGGCAGGCATGTTTTCAAGCTACGATGCGAAGCTTTACCTGAACGCATTGAACCGGGACTGGAAAGGGGACCTGGATCCTTACCGCTCCGGTACCCCTGATGCATACTATGCGGGGGGAAACGGCACAACAATGCTGGAATTCCGTTTTGACAACCTGGAGAACAGCTTCGATCCCCTTGAGATAACAGGGGGTGTATTCAGCGATTGGAAAGATAAAGAAAGTGGGTCGACAGAACGCGTTTCCTACGGTGAAGTGTATGTGATGGACGCCGCCGGGAACAAGGCACCGCTGCTTCCTAAAGGAGGGGTGAAGCTTTCAGAAAGCAAAAGATATGTGGGGGATACCGAGCCTCCGGTAATTACCGTTCACACCAAGGAAGCGGAAAAGGAAAAGGGAGGCTTTTACCTAAAAATAAATGTTACGGACGAGGTCTCGGGAGTGGATTATGATACTTTGGAGTTCAGCATCGGGTATACCAATGTGCCCTTCGGGAATATCATGAGGGCTGCGAAGCCCCTGGCCCCGGGCAGATGGTACCATTCCCACGAGCTGGCCGGAATGTTCGGGATCGATCCGGGAAGCACAAATAACTACAGGTTATTTGTACATGCAAAGGACAAAAAGGGCAATATGTTCTACGGCTCGACTCATGGTTTTACAGGATACGGATGGTCGACAGACATAAATGTGACCAGAACGGATATTGACATATCCTCCATTATAGAACAGGAGGAAATAAGCGTCAGCCTGGAGACTAACCTGGGGGGCGCCGCTGAAGGAAGGATCTATTTATGCTCTGCAGACTGGGTAAGGGGAGACGGTGTGAATTGGCGCTGCAAGGGGCTCTGGTACTGCATGACCCGAGAGCCTGTAATGCCCGAGTTTTCAGAGGACTCAGGGATATGGAGGTATAAGCAGGGCAACAAGATCAATACCTTTGAGGATTTTGAAGGGAATCCCCGGGAGAGGGACGGCTATTATTATTTGCACATCATTGCGGCAGACGAGGATAAGAAGCCTATAGGAAGCAAAACGGTTCCGCAGCCGCTGCTTTTCGATTTCAAGCCTCCCCAGGTGACTGTAAATACGGAAATGCAGGCGGACGGATCCATGAAGGTCATGGTCCATGTATCCGATGAGTATACTCCCCGGAAGGATATCACAGTGAAGTACATTGCAGGTAATTCCAACTGGCAGCAGCTTCCCGGGAACGGGGAAATAATAATAGGCAAGGATGACCTGAAGCCGGGTACCTTTGTGACTATAATGGCTACAGACGCGCATGAGAACACCACATCTCCGAATTTCGGACCGTACGGCAATACCGAATCAAAGCCCTCAGCCTCAGCCCCATATATTAATTTTTACAGAGGAAGAAAATACACCAATGAGGATTTTGCAGAGCTTCATATTTTCAGCCCTGTTGAGGAATTCTCCTGGTCCATGGACGGAGTAAGCTGGAGCGGCTGGATACCCCTTGAAAAAGGTGCTACTTCCTTTGGAACCGAGGGGTACAGCCCTTGTATTCCTTTGCCTGACAAGGAAGGGCCCATAACCTTCTATACAAAATACAGAGATAGTGCAGGGAAAGAGTCGGATGCGGTTGCATCTACGGTTGTAAGGGATGTAACTCCTCCTACGGCAAGGGTCAAGTACAGCAGCTACTATGATTCGAACGTTTTCTATACTGCGGAGCTTGTCGACATCAGTGACAACCTGTGCCCTTCCGAGGATATAAAGGTAATAGGATATGTTCCCGGATATTACAATGAAATCATTACCGCAGGAGAACCCCATTACTTCATATTGGAGGATAAGGCAGGAAATAAGGGAGTGGTTGAGGCATATAAAGAGCCTGTACCTGTAATAGTAAAACCGCCGGTCATATATCAGGATCATGACGATGATGATGATGACGACTATGAACCGGAACCGGAGCTTACGGACACCGAGGCGCCGGAAATAGATGTCATTCCCAACGGCAGCGCAAGTGATGCACCAATAGTTTCGCCCCAAATAATAGTCAGCGACAATGGCAGCATAGCAATAATAGAATACGCCTTTAGTATGAACGAGGATATAGAATCGGTAACAAGCTGGAGCTCTGCAGTTAACGGAAGTTATGTAAATCTTACATGTGAAGATGCGGCAGATGAAGGTTTATGGTATCTGCATGTATATGCCATGGATGCAGCAGGCAATACTGCATACTTTACCTCAGATCCTTTTCATATGGTCATGGCCGATGAGGAGTCTGATATTGATATTGTGTACTCAGGGGAGCATGAGGGAGTTATGAGAGCCTTCATTGTATCGCAGGAGCCGATTACGGTAAGCGAAGCAGTATTCGATCTTAGTATGGATGATGAGGTGCATACCTTCGTTTATACCTACGATTCCGACGGGACCGAGGGATCGATAACTGCCGTCAGGAAATATGGCAGCGGAGTTGATGAATGCGGTACTAAAGGCACGGTAACAATGGACCCATACGACAGTGTGACTTCGGAGCCTGTAAAGGTGACTATAGAAGCCGGTTGGGACGAAGATGAAGATGAGTACAATACTACTATAGAGCTCAGACCCGAAATGTTTGATTTCGATCCTGATTTTGATCCTGACTCCGATCCTGATTTCAATCCTGATTCCGTTCCTGGTATACTGGGCCTCATGAAGAATGAGGAAATGATCTCTGAGGGCAAAATAAAGATAATGATAGGTCGTATTATACAGGATTTTAATCCGGAACCAATAAGGGTATTTGATGCCGTATATGGCGAGGGTTATCTTGATGACGAATTGCTGAGCGAGCTTGAGGAAAATGATGATTACTACCTGAGAGTATATAAAGCCGAAATAACTTTTGATGAAAACGGTTATATAATGTACCTGGCAGGGGGTGAAATGCATACCGTAAGAGTAGGCCATATTGTAGAAGAAGACTGGGTGGACAATGTAACGGTTACCATGACGGAGGGGGGCCGGTGGGCATATGTCCCTGGGTCATTGCTGGCATCCGCCGGTAAATACTCCGGTATGCTGAAAGCCCCGGACAGTCTCTACGAAGAGGATATTTCACCCCCTTCGGGACGGGTAAGCTACACATGGGCTGATCCCAAGAAAGGGCCCGTTACAGCCAAACTGAAGCTTTCGGACGACAGCGGGGGAAAGGTTACTATAACAAACAACGGCGGAAGCAGCAGCTATGTGTTCAAAACCAACGGCCAGTTCGTATTTGAATTTGAAGATGAGGCGGGCAATAAGGGCAGAGCTCTTGCACAGTTAACCACTATACCGGCAGAAGGCCCAAGGGTGGCGGTCTCTTACAGTTCCGTACATCCCACCAGGGAAGCGGTGAAGGTTACAATTACGCCGGAGCCGGGGTCAGTGTTAAAAAGCGGCGATATTCAAACAGTGCAGGAAAACGGGAGCTATATCTTCAGCACCGAAGTAAACGGCAGTTGGAATTTCACTTTCGCAAATGAGTACGGCATAGAAAAAGTAGTCAAGCCTTCTGTGGAGAACATAGACAGGATTCCTCCGAAGCTTTGGCTGGATTATGTTTATGATTCTTACAAAAATACTATTACTGCAATAGTAAGGTCAGATGAACTGATAATCCCGGCGGAGGGAAGCACTATCAGCCAGGTGTACCCTTGTACGGATAAGGAACGATATACCATGAGAGCCCTGGACGAACTGGGGAACGAGGCGGTTGTAACAGCCTCGGCGGCTTATCTTGACGAACCGGGAGCCGGGGATGTCAAGATAAACTTCAGCACTGCCGAACTGACAAAAAATCCGGTAACAATTACTCTCACCTCCGATAAAGAGTTTGCAGTTCTGAACAACGGCGGCAAGAAAGAGCTTACCGTCCCGGAGAACGGGCAGTACAGCTTCGTGATTAGGGACAGCCTGGGGAAGATAAAGGTTCTTACGGCAGAGGTAAAGAATATTGTCCTGGATGCCCCTGTGATTACCCTGGGATACCCGGATTATATAGAGATTAACCGAAGGGGTTCTATAGACCTGATGAAATTTACGGCTGTTGACAGTATAGACGGAGATGTGAAAAACAAGGTAAAAATAACCGGTACTGTAAACACCCTGAAGCCGGGGATATACACCGTAACCTACAGCGTTGTGAACAGTTTAGGAAGTGAGGCGGTAAAAACTCTCACTGTGAAGGTCAGAAGTGACGAGGAGCAGATAGTTTGGATAAACGGAGTAAAGTACGAAGGGGAACCGATTCCCCTTGCAGCAAGCAAGCTGCAGGTGACCGCAGAGGGCTTCTCGGGGCAGGTCAGCCTCAAATTGGCGGAGGGATTCGTGAACGCCTCCTACTTTAAGAACGGAGGTACTGCAGGGTCTCTTGATAATATACCCGTGAGCAAGAAGGGCTGGCTGACCCTGTATGTATATGACAATGAGAGGAACAACAGGCTGATTAATGTATTAATAACAGATTTGGGGGGTGAACAGTAATGAGAATACTGAAAAGAGCCATCGCCTTTGCGCTGATTCTTGCGTTCTTTATTTCATCCACCGGTTTTACTCAGCTTGTATATGCGGCAGCGGAAGAGGATACCCTGAGGGTTCATAATCAGTTTGTGAGCTTTGTGGTGGATAAGGATACCGGAAGGTTCGGAATAAGTACCGTTGAAGGCGCTCCAATGAGGCTTAAGGATCAGGATGCACCATTGCTTTTTGAAGGGTCAGAGCCCGATACATCCTTCACTACCTTCCGCATAGACGGAGAGGATTATATATTCGGGAACAGTTATGGTTTTCTGGGAATAAAGGGCGGCATGGTGAAAGCTCCGAAAACCGACCAAATGGTAAATACTTCCCTTTGGACCCTCGGGGATCTGGAGGTGGAGCAGCGGCTGACCTTGGTCTCAGACAGCGGAAATCCTGATTTGGGTAACGTAAGGGTTACCTATACGGTATCCAATAAAGGAAAGACAGAAAAAAGCGTGGGCTCAAGGCTGCTGTTCGACACAAAGCTGGGGGCAAATGACGGTTCTCCTATTATAATACCCGGTATAGACAAGCCGGTTGAGCATGAAATAAGCCTTGAAGGAGAGGAAGTGCCCGCATTCTGGCAGTCGGCGGATGCGGATATAAGTCCTTCGGTGGTGTCCTACGGATTGATAAGCGGCTGGGAAAACAAAGCCCCGGACAGGATGACCGTCGCTCATTGGGGTGGTATTGGCTCCACCAAATGGAATTATCAACCGGACAGCACCGTGAAATTTACTTCCCCCTTCAATAAGCACAATAAGAGCGACAGTGCGGTAGCCCTTTATTGGGATCCGGAGGCGTTGGCCCCAGGGGAAACCAGGGTGTATGAAACCTTCTATGGCCTGGGAGTATTTGCTACGGCAGACGGGCATACCTTCCTGGCAAACATGAGCGGACCCGACAGCCTTGAGCTTAAAGAGGACAAAACAGGCTATATTCAGGAGGAATTCGAGATATCCCTGTCACTGGACAACGGCCTTCCTGTTTCGGTACCCATGGAGAATGTCAGGGCTGTGCTGGAGCTTTCAGGCGGCCTGGAACTGGCCCCGGGGCAGTCTAAGGAGATAAACCTGGGACTGCTGCAAAGGGATTCCAGGGCAAACCTGGCCTGGAAGGTAAAGGGTGTGTTTGCCGAGACCTACAGGATAGGCCAGGCAACTGTATATCTCCATTCCGATTCCCTTTATGAGCCCCAGGCATACGGCAGATATGTGATACTGCCGGGAAGCTCAGGCAAAGTGCCGGATATACAATATACCGGAATAACTCCCCAAAACCAATACTATGAGGATTTGAAGAAATCCTTCAATATTAACGGAACAGGCTTCAGCCTGATGAAGGACAGGAGCAGGTGGGAGCTGAAGCTGATAAAGGAAGGACAGAACCCAAGGGTATACAATATAAACCACAAGCAGATAAACCTGGCAGGGGATACGACGATACAGGTCACCCTGGGAGATATGCTGAGAGATATAAGTGATGCAGGAACCTATACGGTGAAGCTGGAGCATAAGGACTTCCGGGGGTGCAGCTTTGAGAAGGGGTTAAACATCTCTACGGATAGTCAATACATGAGCCGGAAATACGGTATACTTGCGGTCAGTGACGAAGGCAACAAAACATACAAGATTAAGGTTTTTAATAATGAAGATGATTTAAAAAAGCAGCCGGATAGCGTCAAAAACAAACTGCTGCTGATCGTAAGGGGAGACATACAGCAGAAGGAAATAGGGATATATGAGGCCTATTCCGGAACCGAAACGCCTGTGGAGATGAACGAAGTACTGCTTTACAACAGCACGACGCCGATAAGCATAAGCGAAAGCAATGGGTCGGTAAAGCTGGCAGGAAACGGAGGCCTTTCGGTATCCGGTTCCATTACCTTCTGGAAATGGGATTTTGAGATCAACCTGAAAAAAGGCAGCCAATATACTCTAAAACCTCCCGAGGATGGTGACCTTGTAAACAAAAAGATAGAAATAGCTCTGACCGGTGCGGCAGGAGGCCTGCAAAACATACTGGCCGGATTCAACCTGAAATTCAATAACGCATACTTCTATAAGGACACGGATGGCTACGGCCTCATATTCGGGGGCTCTTTGAAGCTTTCCTTAGGCAGCCGCGACGAGGACAAAAATAACAGCAATAATAACAGCAATAATAACAGCAACAGTAACAGCAACAGCAACGACAAAAAAGACGAGAAAGAAGACAAAGATCCTTTCAAGATTGAGGCTATAGTGGACAAGGTGGCTATGGGGCAGAAAGCCGACAAAACAGTAGGGTTCAAGGGCATAGCAGCCGAAGCCACCGTAGGCTTCCCCAAGGACTATTTCCCGCCTCCTGTGGATATAGGAGCTGAGGCCACCCTGAAGGTGAATACCTTCGATGATCCGGGTGAAGTGGGATTGGCCCTTGATGTGGATCTTAAGGTGATAAAGGTCAAGGGAGAAATAGAGTTCATACTTTATCCCTATCCTTTCCCGGACAAGCTGTACCTTTATGTAGGAACCGACGTGGGAGTAGACATAATACCCGCGATACCCGTGGCTACACTGTACGGAGTGGGCGGCGGACTGGATAACATTTCCAACCTGGTGAACTGGGATGCCTCGGCACCGCCTCTTACCATAATGCTGACGGCAACTGCGGAAATAGGCAAGATACTGAAGATGGACAAGGTGACCCTCAGCGTCTCCTGGCAGCATGCCGAGCTAAAAGGCAATATCGGGATAAAAGGCTATAATATAATAAAGGATGCCACCCTGAGGCTCAGGTGGTATAACCCCATAGGCTTCCATGCATCTGCCACCATAGAGGCCTTAGACTGTATCGAAGGGAAGGTGCTGCTTAATATATACAAGGACAGTTTCATTGGTATGGCTTCGGTAAGGCTCTTTATACCCACTAAAGTTCCCGTAGTAGGAGGAGCGACAATTGTGGGAGCCGAAGTGGGGGTTGACATGGATAAATTATGGGGAAAGCTTATTGTAATAGGTGTCTCTATGGGGATAACTTATATCTTTGATGAAGAAAAGGTGGAATTCGAAGTAGGTGAAAACGGAAAGCTGCCCGAGGGCATGATTGCAGCCTTGGACGGTTCGGAGGGGCTTTATGCAATAAATTACAGGGATGAAGAAACCGGCGAGGAAGGCAGGATGATATTTGGCACCAATATGAAGCTTGTGGGTTCTTCAAGGCAGCCTGAAAGGGTGTATGCAAAGGATAGCAGATATCTGGCGGCAGCAGGGGAGGACAGGAGATTTTTATTCATGGATATGCCTGTCGTCACTGCACTGGATGACACCACATACCGGTTGAATGTCCAGAGCAGGGAAGCCGCCCTGTTCGAAATAGAATATGAAGGTTCAAAGCCCAATGTGAGAGTCTACAGGCCGGATGGGACAGAGTATATGCTGGTGGAGGACGACATAAACGGAAATATGAGATACCAGACCATTCCTGCAAAGGACAGCGACAGCGGAAGGGATGAGCAGAAGCTGTGGATATCCGTTGTGGGGCCCCAGCCGGGTATTTGGACGGTAGTATCGGATAAGCCCCTTACGGCAGCACAGCTGTACGATATAAAAATGGCTCCCGAATATACATCCTTGGACGCTGCAAAAATAGGAACCGGCAGTGTTAAGGTTGATTGGTCAGGAAAGTATCTGGACGGGGCAAAGGTAAATCTTTACCTGCTTGAGGAAGGAAGCAGCGAAGTGGGAAGACTGCTGGCTCAGGATATTGACGCAGCGGCGGGGACTTATACCATGACGCTTCCGGATGATGTAATGACCGGCAGCTATGTGATACGGGCGGAGCTTTCCAAGGAAAATTACGGGTATAGCAGCAGTACCACAGGGCCGTTTACGGTAACCGACCTCAAGGCCCCGGGTAAGCCCAGGAATCTGAAGGCGGCCCCGGCAGGCAACGGCTGCCTTAGGGTGGAGTGGGAAGAAGGAACTGAGGTCAGATACCCGGCCCAGGGCTATATATTGAATGTCCTGAATGATGACGGTTCATCGGTGCAGGGTTATCCAGAGTCCTACGTATCCGGAAGAGCCGAAACAATAATAGGCGGAGAGGTGACTCAGCAGGACGGAACCACCTTGAGGCTTGAAACAGGCAAAAGCTATAAAATCTCGGCGATAGCCCACAGGGAAGAGGCACTGATTGAAGGAGAAGACGTACCCAGGCAGCATTATAGTGAAGCAGTTTTGTCGGACACTGTATTCCTTCCGGAACCTCATCCGCCTGCGCTAAAGCTTTCACTGGCCCGGGAAGGGAGTATGCTTCCCCTTAATACGTCGGAGTCGGGTATAGACGAATACTATTCCACAGGGAAGGAAGCAGTGCTGTCGATAGAGGCGGACACGGCTGTTGGCGCAGATATTGTTTTGAACAACGAAACAGTGTACTCGCTTAGCCCGGCGGTGAGCCACCTGCAGCAGCTTGCCCTGAATGAAGGGGAGAACATGGTTGAAATAAGAGCTGAAAACAGCTCCGGAGACTTCACCGATAAAGTAATAAGGATAATATGCGATACCATACCGCCTCTGCTGCTTAT
>ENA-UOWE01004790-UOWE01004790.1-activated-sludge-metagenome-genome-assembly--contig:-NODE-4790-length-12748-cov-5.287954_pt1 | contig 12748 bp, 13 predicted proteins | sample MGYA00249841_ERZ761562 | MGnify/ENA primary metagenome ERZ761562 (study PRJEB28883, sample SAMN05720200) | activated sludge metagenome | isolation source: Anaerobic digester | place: Japan... | reverse complement strand
ACGCAGATGAACAGCCAGACCGTCTCCTCGGCGGCCAACTTCACCATGCACGCCGCCGTGGCCGCGCTGAAGGGGCCGAAGGACACGACGCGGGCCATGCGCGACGAATACCAACAGCGGCGCGACTTCATGGTGCCGGCGCTGAACGCCATTGACGGCGTCGAGTGCGCCAACATCGAGGGCGCGTTCTACCTGTTCCCGCGCTTCCCCAACAGCACGAAGACCAGCGCCGAGCTGGCCGAGGCGCTCATCGACAAGGCCGGCATCGCCTCCGTGCCCGGTGGCGCTTTCGGCCGCAGTGGCGAAGGCCACGTCCGCTTCACCATCGCCACAGCCATGCGCGACCTGGAAAAGGCCGTTGATAAGCTGGCTAAAGTCGCGCGCGAGCTATAGAAGAAGGTTCCAGGGGCCAGGTTCCAGGGGAGGAGCACTCTTTCCCTGGAACCTGGCCCCTGGAACCTGTCCCCTCTCTTCAGTGGCTCAGGATTTGGGACAGGAACTGCTTCGTCCGCTCGTTCGTGGGGTTGGCGAAGAAATCCTCAGGCGTGTTCTCCTCGACGATCAGGCCGCCGTCCATGAAAATAACCCGGTCGGCCACGGTGCGGGCGAAGCCCATCTCATGGGTTACGGCCAGAATGGTGTAGCCCGACGTGGCCAGGTCGCGCATCACGTCGAGCACTTCCTTGATCATCTCCGGGTCCAGGGCCGAGGTCGGCTCGTCGAACATCAGGATAAGCGGCTCCATGGCCAGCGTCCGGGCAATGGCCACGCGCTGCTGCTGGCCGCCGGAGAGCTGGCCGGGGTACTTGTCGGCCTGTTCGGGGATGCCGACGCGCTGTAGCCAGTGACGCGCGCGCTCCTCAGCCTGTTCGCGCGTCCACTTGCGCACGTTCACCGGGGCCAGCATGATGTTCTCCAGCACGGTCAGGTGCGGGAAGAGGTTGAACTGCTGGAAGACCATGCCCACCTCGCGCCGAACCTCAGCGATGTTGCGGATGTCGTGGGTCAGGGTGATGCCATCAACGATGATGTCCCCCTGCTGGTGCTCCTCCAGCCGGTTGATGGTGCGGATGAAAGTCGATTTGCCGGAGCCGGACGGGCCGATGATGACGATGACCTCGCCGCGCCTGACCGTCAGGCTGATGCCGCGCAGCGCCTCGAAATCGCCATACCACTTGTGCACGTCGCGGCAGATGATGATCTCTTCCGTGGACGGGGTTTTGTGTTCCGTCGTCATGCCTGTGTCTCCTGATGGGCCGCGCCGGCGCCTCAACGCTCGCCGACGCCCAAACGCCGCTCCAGCCGCCGGCTATAGGATGCCATGAAGAAGTTGCCGATGAAGTAGATGAGGGCGATGAACACGTATGGCTCGCGGTGGACGCCCAGCCAATCGGGCTGCGCCGAGATGAGGTTGGCGACGCCCAACAGCTCGGTCAGGGCGACGATGGCCACCAGCGTCGTGTCCTTGAACAGGCCGATGAACTGGCCGACGATGGCCGGAATGACGGCGCGCAACGCCTGGGGCAGGATGATGAGCCGGTACTTGCGCGGCGTGCTCAGCCCCAGGGCGTCGGCGGCCTCGTATTGCCCCTTGGGGATGGCCTGCAAGCCGCCGCGGATGTTCTCGGCCAGGTAGGCGGCGGCGAAGAGCGTCACCGCGGCCAGCACGCGCCACGTGCCCAGCACCTCCATCCCCGGCGGCAGGAAGATGGGGAAGATGATGATCGACATGAACAGGATGGTGATCAGCGGCACGCCGCGGACGACCTCAATGTAGATCGTGCTCAACAGGGCGACGACGTTGCCGCGGAAGGCGCGCTGGAACAGCCAGGCCGCCAGCAGGATGAGCAGCGGCCAGAGCGCCAGCGCCTTGCCGGCGACGCCGGCCGTCTGGCCCAGCGCGGGGACGGTGCTGCTGATCAGAAAGTAGACCGTCAGCACGGCCGCGGCCCCCCAGATGAGCCACGCGGGGAGACCGCTGAGACGGCTGCGGCGGCCGAGCGCCAACAGCACCCCCAGCGGGAACGAAGCCATGATGCCCACCACGGCGATGATGACCGTCAGCAGCAGGCCACCCCAGTCGATGTCGGGATTCAGCCGTGGCACGACAGCGTTGCCCGACAGGCCGACGAGCAGCAGATAACTGACCACCGGCGTCAGCAGCCACAACCACGTCAGCACGCGTCGCACCGGCGAGCGCCGAAACGCGGCCCGGCCATAGACGTAGGGCGTGGGGATGAGCAGAGCCGCCAGCCAGGCCAGCGTCACCCAGATGCGCCATGTCTCCTCGCGCGGGAAGCGGAAGACCATCAGGTTGCGGAAGTTGTCGATGATTGCGCCCCAGTTCGCGCCCGGCGTCTCCCAACGCGCCAGCGTGGCGTCGGCCACGTCCGGGTCAGTGGAGAAGCTGGCCCGGACAACGGCCCAGTCGATGAAGCCGCGCGCCCCGGCCACCAGCAGCAGCACCAGCAGCAGCGTCACCAGGGCGTTGGTGATGGAGCTATAGAGGTTGCGGGCCAGCCAGAAGGTCGCCGGCGTGTGGCGGTGGAGAATGTTGCCCAGGGCCGTGGCTCCCAGCGACAGCGCCCAGGCCAGCAGGATGATGGCCGTCGTCACCGGCGCGTCGACCAGGAAGCGCCAGGCCACGCGCGCGGCGATATACGTCAGCGCCAGCAGCCATAACGCCAGCCAGGGTGTGTGGAGGATGTTCTCGTGGATGAATTCGCGCCAGTTAAACGGCGGGTCGGCCGCGCCGCGCAGGACGAGCTGGAGGTTGCGGTAGTGCGTCGTCATCTCAGCGCTCCACCAGGGCGATTCGCCGGTTGTACCAGTTCAGGAAGAATGAGATGATCAGACTGAAGGCCAGATAGGTGGCCATGACCAGCAAGAACACTTGCAGTGCCCGGCCCGACTGGTTCAGCGTTGTGTAAGCCACCGACCACAGATCGGGGAAGCCCACAGCGATGGCCAGGCTGGAGTTCTTGGTCAGGTTGAGGTATTGACTGGTCAGCGGCGGGATGATGACCCGCAGCGCCTGGGGCAAGACGACCAGCCGCAGCCGCTGCGCCTCGCTCAGGCCCAGCGCCCGCGCGGCCTCGCTCTGGCCACGCGGTACGGACTGGATGCCGGCGCGGACGATCTCGGCGATGAACGCGCCGGTGTAGAGGACCAGGCCGATGAGGATGGCGGCGAAGTTGGGCGACAACTTGATGCCGCCGACGAAGTTTAACCCCTCGATGCGCGGCAGAGAGAAGCGCAGGGGCGTCTCCGGCACGGGCACGATGGTGCTGGCGGGGATAGACGCGGCCATCAGCACGGCCCGTGGGGCCACCAGCGCCTCGCAGTCGCCATCGACATAGCCGCCGATGGCCTCGTTCGGGCCGGGGAAGCGCTCGAACGCAAAGGGCACGCCCGCCCGCCGCAGCTGTGCGGTCAGGTTGGCCTCGGCCGGTGCGTCCTTAACGCCACAGAAGATGAGTGTCCCCTGCTCAACCTCGTCCTCAGTCAGCGCGCCACTGGCCAGAGCGCCGGGCAACTCGTCGAGATCGACCAGGCCCAGCCGCACGGCCGTCGTCGTGGCCAGGTCGTCGAGCACGCTGATGCCGGCCGAATCGGATACGAGGAAGCCCTGGTTGTTGGCCCCGCCGGCGGCAGCCACGAACCAGCCCCCAACGGCCACCACGGCGAACGCCAGCGCGGCCCAGAGCGGCCGGTTGATGGCCTGCCCGGTGCGCACCTCGCGCCGGCCCAACAGGAACCAGGCCACGGCCGCCAGCCCCACCCCCGCGACCAGAAAGATCAGCCACGTGCCGAAAGAGGGCATGACAACCGGCCGGGGTAGATTAATGCCGCGCTGGCTCAGGTAGATGGGCAGACCGAACGGTTGCAGCGCCGCGCGAATGGGCGGGAAGAGCACGATGACGCCGAAGAAGAGGAAGAAGAGCTGCACCAGCAGGGGTGTATTGCGGATGAGATCGACGTACCAGCGGGCGACGGTGCTGATCAGCCAGTTGGACGATAGCCGGGCGATGCCGGTCACCGTGCCCAACACCGTCGCCAGGACGATGCCCAGCACGGCTACCTTGGCCGTGTTCAGCGCGCCAACGGCCAGCGCCCGCGCGTAGCTGTCGCTGGGGTCATAGGGGATGAGCGACTCGGAGATGGCGAACTGGGCGTCGAGCCGCAGGAAGTCGAAGGCGCAGCGGAAGCTGGTCGTGCCGTCGCGGCAGAGGAACTGGCTGCCGCCCAACCGCAGCATGTTCTGCGAGGCATTGCTGCCGATCCAGGCGGCCGCGGCGACGACGACGGCCAGAAAGACCGCCTGGGCCAGGACACCCAGGACGCGCGCGTCGCGCCAGAACGGCGTCTCTGCCGCGCGCCGTGTCGTTTTGGGCGCTAGGTCTGTCATGGATAACCCCCTTCCGTTGGCCGGCGAAACACAAAGGGGCCGGCCGGGCACCGGCCCCCTGTGCGTCTAGCTCCTAGCGGAACGGGGGCGAGTATTGCAACCCGCCGTTGGTGTAGAGGTTGTTCAGACCGCGCGGCAAGTTGAACGGCGTGTCTGGACCGAGATTGCGGTTGTAGATCTCGCCGTAGTTGCCCACCTGCTTAATGACCTGGTAGCAGAAGTCGGCGTTCAGGCTCATGGCCAGGCCCAGGTCACCGGTCTCGCCCAGCAGATTCTGGATGACCGGGTCTTCGCCGCCCAGGAAGGTATCGACGTTCTCGGAACTAATGCCCAACTCCTCGGCGTCGATGGTGCAGTAGACCGTCCACTTGACAATGTCGTACCAGTTGTCGTCGCCCTGACGAACGGCCGGGGCCAACGGCTCCTTCGACATGGTTTCGTCGAGGATGATGTGGGCCGTCGGGTCGGCCAGCAGGATCTGCTGAGAAACGAGGCCGGATTTGTCGGTGGTGAAGCCGTCGCACTGGCCCTGGTCATAAGCCTCGCGGGTGGCGTCGGCGTCCTCGAAGACAACCGGCGTGAAATCGATGCCGCGGGCGCGGAAGACATCGGCCAGGTTCTTCTCTGTGGTCGTGCCCGACTGGACGCAGATCGTGCCGCCGTCTAGCCCTTCAAGGTCGGTGATGCCGGAGTCGGTGCGCACCATCATGCCCTGGCCGTCATAAAACGTCACCGGGGCGAAGTTGAGGCCCACAGACGTATCGCGACTGATCGTCCAGGTGGTGTTGCGCACCAGAACATCGACCTCGCCCGACTGCAAGACGGGGAAGCGCTCGTTGGCGCTGGTGTGGCGCACTTCGAAGGCCGGTTCGCCCAGCACGGCCACGGCGATGGCCTTGCAGTAGTCGATATCAAAGCCCTCAAACTCATTCGTATCGGGGTTGATGTAGCCAAAGCCGGGCACGGCCTGATTGCCGGCGCAGCGCAGGACGCCGCGATTGCGAACGGCTTCCAGCGTGGGGCCGCCGCCGACAAAGACGGCCTGGGTGGGCAGGGCGGCCGGGTCGGCCGTCGCCGCGGGAGGCTCAGTGGCCGCCGGTTCTTCTGTCGCCGCCGCTGCTTCGGTCGCCGTCGGCTGCTCGGCGACGGCCTCTGCGGTGGCCGTCGGTTCTTCGGCGGCCGGTTCTTCGGTGGCCGCCGGCTCCTCGGCCGTAGTGGCCTCGGTGGCCGCCGGGGCCGTCGTCGCCTCGGCTACTGGGGTAATGGTGGACGTATCGTCGCCGCCGCCGCAGGCCACCAGGGCCAACGCTAGCAACAGCACAGCCAAGCCTACAAACACTCGCAATTTCATGACCTTCCTTCTCCTCTCGTCAACTCGATCTATTTCACGCCATGTTAAAGTGCCAATGCGCCGTTTCCCTTGCCCGGCGGTGCTCCTTCCTGCGACAAGCGGCGGCCGGTTTGTCGGTCGCGCCGCTTGGCAAGCTATTCTATTTGGCCGCCTGGGTGGGCGGCCCTGCGTCTCAAAGCATGATGGCGGCGATGATATTACGCGGGGCGGTGGGCAAACCGATCCGCGTGAGCAGCGGTGACCGGCCCGTTGTCAGCCGGTGGCGATGAGCCAACCAGTTTGTCGATTGCGGCGGGTACTATAGACGATGGCGCGCCGGTGCGCAAATCACTGGCCGCCCCGCTCCCGCCCACGGCCTACCACGGCAAGGCCAGGTCGACGCAAATGGCCAGTAGCAATACCAGCAGGTAGTAGTTAGACGACATGAACAACTTCCGCGCGTATTGCGGCGAAGGGTCGCGAATGAGCTGGACGTTGCGATAGAAGAGGTCGATGGTGATGGCCAGCACGGGCAGGAAGTAGAGCCAGCTCAGCCCGGGCAAGACCACCAGCAGCAGGCTGAGGATGCCTGTCGGCAGGGTGTGGGTCATGACCCACCAGGCCGCCCGGTGGGGCGTCGTCTGCGTGGGCAACATGGGCACGTCGGCGCGGCTGTATTCGTCGCGGTAGAGAATGGCCAGGCTCCAGAAGTGGAAGGGCGTCCACAGGAACAGGATGGCCGCCAGCGCCAGCGCGCCGACGGCGTTCCACGCTCCCGCGGCGGCGCTGCCACTGAGGACAGCGGCGCTGCCGGCCGCCCCGCCGATGACGATATTGAGCAGCGTGCGCGGCTTCAGCCAGATCGTGTAGATGCCAACGTAGATGAACGCACCGAGCAGCAGGAAGAAGGCCAGCGGCCGGTTAAACGGTAGCACCGCCAGCACGGGCACGAGCACCAGCGCCACCCCGGCGATGGGCACCCAGCGGGGATCGGTGATATCCCCATTGACCAGCGGCCGGTGGCGTGTGCGGCCCATCAGGCCATCGCGGTTGCGCTCCCAATACTGGTTCAGCGCCGACGCGCCGGCCGCGGCCATGCCGCCCGTCACCCAGACCAGCAGCAGCGCCCGCCACCCCGGCCAGCCGCCGGCGGCCAGAAACGACCCGCCAGTAGCCGCCATGAGCAGCAAAAAGACGATGCGCAGCTTGAACAGCACCATGACGGTGTGCAAGGTGCTGCGCCAGCCGGCCGTAGTCATCTGGCCCTCAAATGTCCGTTCCGTTGCCTTTAAAAACGACATAACCTCTCCAGCGTGAATGACACCCGCACCCAACCGCCCTTTTGGCGATCGCGTAATTGTAGCAACCACCGGCGCAGGAAACAAACGCACCGTGGCGCGCGCCAGGGCTTTTCTGGAGTCGCCTATCGGGGGCAAATCAGCCAATGACAATTGGAAAAACGGTGTGGCTGGCATCATTGGCAGAGTGTAAAACCGCCAGAAGAGGGGTATAATGATTGGTTGGCAATTGAAACCCATTGGCTGACGCTGAGCGAAGCCAATCGCGTAGGTAAGGAGCTGCATCATTGTCTGACATAGCCAAGCGAGTTGTTTTAACGGGCGCGACGGGCTTCGTCGGCTCGGCCGTGGCTGCGGAACTTCTCTCGCACGGCCATGAGCTTGTGGTCTTCTCGCGCGACCCGCAGGCCGCGGCGGCCAAAGTGCCCGGCGCGGCCGAGTATGTCGCCTGGCAGCCAGAGGCGAGCGGGCTGTGGGCGGCGGCCGTCGACGGGGCAGACGCCGTCGTCCACTGCGCCGCGGCGTCCATCTTTGATCGACGCTACACCCGACAGGTTGCCCACGACGCGCTGGCCAACCGCGTCATCAGCACGCGCGGGCTGGTCAATGCGATGGCGCAAGCAGCCCACAAGCCGCGCGTTTTCGTCAATAGCGCTTCGCAGGGCATCTACGGGTTTGAAGGCGTCAGCCAGGCCGAGGTCGATGAGCGCACGCCGCCGGCCACCGACTACTGGGGCCAGGACAGCAAGCCGTGGGAGGACGAGGCGTTGCGGGCGGAGTCGCTTGGCATCCGCACGGTCGTGATGCGCATTGGCTACGTGCTTGGCGCGGACGGCGGCGGCCTCCCCTACCAGGTGCGGCAGGCCCGCAAGGGCCAGAGTGGCATCAGCCGGCCCGCCGAAGCCAGCCTTTCGTGGATCCACATCCGGGATTTGGCGCGTCTGTTTCGCTTTGCGGTCGAGAACGCATCATTGCACGGGCCGGTCAACGGCACCGCGCCCCAACCAGCCAGCAACGGCGAGTACGCTGAACTGCTCGGCCAGCTAACGGGCCAGCCGGTCAAACTGATGCCCTATCCGCTGGTGCGGTTGTTCGTTGGCAAGGTAGCGGAGATCTACGCCCGCCAGAAGCGCGTCATCCCGCGCCAGGCCCTGGCGGCCGGCTTCACCTTCGACTATCCCACCCTGGCAGAAGCGCTGGCGGATCTAGCGCCGCGCGTCAGCGAGGCTTGACACCGCGCCCCCAACGGCTATAATCACTCTTCGCGGCTCTGTTGGCCGCTCGTTTTATGTCGTCTATCGCCCCGCGCGAATTTGCAGCTGCATACTTTAAGGAAGTGACATCATGGGTGCTGTTCCCAAGCGAAAAGTGTCGAAAGCGCGTCGTGACAAGCGGCGCACGCACGATGCGTTGAGCCTCTATCATCTCGTCCCCTGCCCCGATTGTGGCGAGATGCGCCGCGCGCATCACGTCTGCCCGAATTGCGGCAAGTACAACGGCCGGCAAATCCTGCCCGAACGCGAGGAGTAGGAATGAAGGATGAAGGCGGAAGGATGAGGGAGGAATGTTGCCAGCGCAGCGTTCATCCTTCATCCCTCCGCCTTCATCCTTCGTTATTGAATGTCTACCGCCTTTCTCTTCCCCGGCCAGGGTTCCCAATTTGTCGGCATGGGCCGCGCTCTCTATGAGCGCGAACCCGTCGCCCGCGCCCTCTACGACGAGGCCGACGCCCTGCTCGGCTTTGCCCTGTCGCGCCTGTGCTTCGAGGGGCCGGAAGAGGCCCTGACAGACACGGCCGTCCAGCAGCCGGCGCTCTTCACCACCAGCCTGGCCGCCTGGGCGGTGCTCTCGGCGCGCGGCGCGGCGGATGCGGCCTACGTCGCCGGCCACTCGCTGGGCGAGTTCTCCGCCCTGGCCGCGGCCGGGGCGCTGACCTTCGCCGGCGGCCTGGCCCTGGTGCGGCGGCGCGGCGAGCTGATGAAACTGGCCGGCGAACGCGCGCCGGGGGGCATGGCCGCCATTCTGGGACTGGACGCCGCGCCGGTGGCCGAGGTCTGTACCGCCGTCGCCGCGGCGACGGGCCGCTTCGTCGGCGTGGCCAACGACAACTGCCCCGGCCAGGTCGTCATCACCGGTGACGAGACGGCGCTGACCGAGGCGATGCGCCAACTGGCCGCCGCCGGGGCGCGTAAGGTCGTCCGCCTGCCCATCTCCATCGCTGCCCACTCCCCCCTCATGGCCGCCGTGGCCGCCGAATTCGCCGCCGCCGTAGACGCCGCGCCGCTGGCCCCGGCCCGCGTCCCCATCGTCGCCAACGTCACCGCCGCGCCGATCACCGCCCCCGACGCCATCCGCGCCGAACTGAAGGCGCAACTGACTGCCCCGGTGCAGTGGACCAACTCCGTGCGCGCCCTGTCGGCCGCGGGCGTCACTGCCTACGTCGAAGTCGGGCCAGGCGACGTGCTACTCAGCCTGGTCAAACGCATCGACCGCGACGCGACGCGCACCAAGTTCGAGGCGTAAAGAAGCTCACGCAAAGGCGCAAGGACGCAAAGATGCAAACGATTTAGGTGTTTGTTGCGTCCTTGCGCCTTTGCGCTAATCTCTCCATTCTGGGTATGAGTATGTTACTAGAAGGCAAAGTCGCCATTGTCACCGGGGCCTCGCGGGGCATTGGCCGGGCCATCGCCGAGACGCTGGCCGCCGAGGGCGCGACCGTGGTTGTCAACTACCAATCGAACGCCGCCGCGGCCGCGGCGGTCGTCGCCGGCATTCGCGCGCGCGGCGGCCAGGCGCTGGCCGTGGCCGCCGACGTGAGCGACCTGGCCGCGGCCGAGGGCCTCATCCGCGCCGCGCTGGAGGCCTACGACCACATCGACATCGTCGTCAACAATGCCGGCACCACCCGCGACACGCTGCTCCTGTCGATGAAAGAGGAGCAGTGGGATGTAGTCATCGACACGAACCTGAAGAGCGTCTTCAACGTCTGCAAGGCGGCGGCCCGGCCGATGCTGCGGCGCAAGAAGGGCGGGCGGATCATCAACATCTCGTCCGTCGCCGGCATCGTCGGCCAGCCGGGCCAGACCAACTACGCCGCGTCAAAGGCGGGCATCATCGGCTTTTCCAAGTCGCTGGCCAAGGAACTCGGCTCGCGCGGCATCACCGTCAACGTCGTCGCCCCCGGCTTCGTGCCCACTGACCTGACCGCCGGCCTGCCGGAAGACCTGGTGAAGCAGACATTGGCCTACATCCCCCTCGGCCGCTGGGGCGAGGCGCAGGAAGTGGCCCATGCCGTGGCCTTCCTGGCCTCCGACCGGGCGGCCTACATCACCGGCGAAGTGTTGCGCGTAGATGGAGGAATCGGGACATGACCGAACGACAGGAAAGCATCGGCCGCATCGAGGTGACGCCGGAAGTGCTGGTGACCATCGCCCGCTATGCCGTCCAGGAGATCGACGGGGTGCAACAGATGGTGCCGGTGCCGAACGACGTCGCCCGCCTCTTCCAACGTGGCCTGCGGCAGGACGGCGTTTTGTTAGATTTGAGCGAAAACAAGTTACGCTTCAATATCTATGTTATAATGGCTCCGCACGTGAACCTGCTGGAGACCAGCCGCGCGATTCAACATGCAGTCTCCGAGGCGATCGACACCATGGTGGGCATTCCGGTCGATGCCGTGAATGTGTTTGTTGAAGATGTCCATTACAACAAGGGAGAAGTTGTTTAAGCTCCCTGATGAGGGCCTGGTCGGCGGCTAGAACCAGGTTCCCGGAAGGTTAAGAGAATGAAGACCAGGCGTCGGGCGCGTCGCGTAACCTTAGAAACGCTGTACGAATACGACATCGCCAACCACGATCCGGACGAAGTGCTGGAGTTGCGGTTGGAAGCCAGTCCAATGGAACGCGCCGGGGTCGACTTCGCCGCCAAACTGGTTCACGGCGTTATCGAGTACCAGACGCAGATGGATCGGCTCATCGCCCGTTTCGCCCCGGAGTGGCCGCTGGATCAGATGGCCGTCATCGACCGCAACGTGCTGCGCATCGCTATGTACGAGTTTCTGGTGACGGACGAGACGCCAGTCAAGGTGGCCATTAACGAAGCGGTCGAGTTGGCTAAGGTTTACGGCAGCGATAGCGCCCCCCGCTTCATCAATGGCGTCTTGGGCACGCTGGCCGATCACCTGGACGAACTCAAGCGCGAGGTGCGGCGCGAGGCGTCGCTTGGCGTAACCGCTTAGGCGCACGCCTCCCGACGGATGCAAGCAGGCCGGCCGGCCTGTTTTCTTTGTAGCGATTCGGCCATTCCAGGCGCGGCCCGCTCTTGATCCTGACAGGTGGCCAGCACTTGTCCCCCCTTTGTGCTATAATCCCTCAATTAGCTTTCTCACCATGACCGCAGCAAATACACCGCCCCGGCCCACCCCACAGGCGAATATGCCCTCCGTCCGTAACGGCGGCTCGTTCGCGACGGTCGAACCGCCGCGCTCGGCGTCGGTCTACGATCAGACGACGCCCGGCTACGGCTATGCCCGCTCGACCTACCAGCCCACGGCCGAACAACTGGCCCGCGACGAGGCCCGCCGCGCCTACTGGCGGCGCAACGTCAAGACGCCCATCGTCATCAGTGCCGTGCTCGTCGCCGCGCTGCTCGTCGTCCTGGTGCTGCTGGCCTTTATCGCCCCGCGCCTGGGCCTGACGACGCCGGCGGCGCGGTCGCTTATCGCCGGGCTGGCCGGGCTGACCCTTATCCTACTAGCCATCCCCCTGATCGCCCTGGCGAGCATCCTGCCGCTGGCCTGGTTGGCCCTGGCCTACCGCCGCCGCGACCAGCGCAAGCTCAACCCGGAGACAGGGCCGATGGCCTACCGCAGCCGCGTGCAGACGCTGCTGTGGCAACTTGACCACTTGCTGGACACAGCCGAACGGGGCGTGACCCAGGGCGGCGCGCGCGTCACCCGGCCGCTTATCGGCCTGCACGCCCGCGCTGACTACTGGCGCGCCTTCGTCCGCGCTGTCCGGCGCAACTTCACACGGAGCAACTGAAATGGAAACAGTCGATAAGACGCTGAACCAGGAGCTGGCCTCGATGGACGATTCCCGTGATTGGGAACGCCGCGTTGTCGTTGCTGGCGGCATCCTCGGTGCATTTGTCGGCGTCGTCACCTCGCTGCTGCTGATCCGCACCTCACGCGACGCCCACGCCGGCCCGCCGGCCATTAACACCAGCGACGCCTTCAAGGTTGGCATCACCGCCATCGGTCTGGTGCGCTCCATTGCTGCTCTGGGAGACAGACAACGATAATTGCAAGGAGCAAATCGCATGACCAATGATCCCGGATCGACCCAACGCGGCCGATCCCGCGGGGCTTCCCAATCGGCTCGCCCGGTTGCGGCCCGGCCCCCCAAGCGTCCTTCGCCCCAATGGCGGCGGATGGACCTTCACCTTCACACCCCCGGCTCGAACGACTACCAGGAGCCGCACATTAGTTACCTCGACATCCTCCGTCAGGCGTCAGCCCGCGGCCTGGACATCATCGCCATCACTGACCACAACACCGTCGCCGGCTATGCGGCCATGCAGAAAGAGGTTGAGCAATTGCTGTGGCTGGAGAGCCGCGGCCGCATCGACCCGCTGGAGCAGCGCCAATTGGATGAGTACCGGCGCGTGCTGGACAAGCTGCTCGTCCTGCCCGGCTTCGAGTTCACCGCCACA
>ENA-UOWE01004781-UOWE01004781.1-activated-sludge-metagenome-genome-assembly--contig:-NODE-4781-length-12764-cov-6.485955_pt1 | contig 12764 bp, 13 predicted proteins | sample MGYA00249841_ERZ761562 | MGnify/ENA primary metagenome ERZ761562 (study PRJEB28883, sample SAMN05720200) | activated sludge metagenome | isolation source: Anaerobic digester | place: Japan... | reverse complement strand
ACTTGGAGTCGGTCGCGCCGGTCAGGTTCGTGACGGTGAGGGTCACCTGGAACGTGCCGGGGTTCTTGTAGGTCCGGCTCGGGCTCGGCTGGTAGCTGATGGCGCCGTCACCGAACTGCCAGTAGTACGAGACCGCGTGCTGCGACATGTCGGTGAACTTCACATAGAGCGGGGCGGCGCCCGTGTACTTGCTGTTCGTGAAGTCGGCGACGGGGGCGCCGGCGCCCACCTGCTCGAGGGTGAGCTGGACGGGCACGGTGGCGCCGGCGAGCGGCGTCACGGGGTTCGCGAGGGTCGCGGTGATGTACCCGGGCATGCGTGCCTCGATCAGCTGGACGGCCCCACCCGTGAGGGAGTGGGTGACGTTCAGGGGCCCGCTCGCGGTGGTGCCCTTGAGGACGCCGTCAAAGTAGACCTCCGCGCCCGCCGGCGTGGTGGAGACCAGGTAGTAGCCGACCGTGGAGACGGTCGGGGTTGCCGTGGGCGTCGCCGTCGGGGTGGCGGTTGCCGTTGGAGTTGGGGTAATTGGATTACCAACAGTGAATGTCCCCGGCGTCACTGAAACAGGAATACGATACGTATTATTTCTATCAGCTTCAGGACCATCGTTATCTCCTGGGAATGAAACCACAATGTCAACCGTACCAATAGATTTTCCTTTCAAAGTGAAGGTCCCAAGCAGGACATTGGTAGCACCGGGTTTAATTATTCCATCTGGTTCAGGGATCGGATTTCCTTCGTCGTCAAAAATCTGATTCCCCTCTTCGTCCCGCTGATATGCCATATCAAGAACATATACAAATGAAGACGAAACGTTGTTTCCAGCTGCTCCTTTGCTCTTGATTGCAACTTCATCAGGCCATGTTGGGAGATCAATCTTTGAGATTGTAGCAATCTTCCAATCACTTAGCGAAACTGTGGCCTTGTATCCAGCAAGACCATCAGGGAAGGAATCAACAACGATTGGAACTGAGACAGTATCGTTGATATTTGTCACATTGAACTTCCCGACATTGATACTCACAGCTGACGCCCCGGCGACGAGGGCGCATGCGGCCGCGAGGACCAGGGCGAGGAGGAGGAATCGCCCCGTCCGGGAATGGTTCTGTCCGTTCATAGTTACAATTGGCCCCGTGATCACACATAATGTTTCGCCTTTCCGGGGATCACCGGCGGAAGCGGGATCGGACAAATCCCGCGAAAGCAGCGCTGTTTCTCACGAGGAGCTCGGAAAAGGGGGATTCGCCGGCGGACCGCTCACCGGCTAGAGCCCGTTGAAGAGCTGCACGACGTCCGCGAAGTCGATCCGGCCGTTCCCGTTGAAGTCGAACGCCGCCACCGGCTCGTTCGCCGCGATCCAGGTCATCTGGTTGAAGAAGAGGACGACGTCCGCGAAGTCCTTCCGGGAGTTCCCGTTCACGTCCTCGTACTTCCCGTCGCCGTTCAGGTCGTGGGGCACGGACGAACCGCCCGGCACCGCGAGCACCATGACGGTGGGCGTCGGTGCCGGGGTGAGCACCGGCACGGACGCCACGTAGATCTCATCGTTGCCGTTCCGGTCGTCGGTGAAGACCACCAGATCACCGTCGATGTCGGGCGTGTACTGGTTGCCCGACGCGACCACGAGCGGGACCTCCTGCTCGACCGAGAGGTCGTAGAGGTAGAGGTCCTCGTTGCCGTTCCGCTCGTCCCGCCAGATGATGCGGACCCCGTCGATCGCGGGCTGTTCCTGCGGAGCGGCGTTCGGCGAGAGCCAGCGCCCGGTGCCCCCCGTCATCGTCGGGTCGAGCTCGAAGAGCCGGATGTTGTAGGTCATGCTCTCGGGAACGAACTGGGACCAGACGACCCGGTCTCCGGAGATCCGAAGTCCTCGGATCGTGTCATTCGACATCCGTTCCAGCACGTGAACCTGGCTGTCGAGCAGGTACCGGAAGTAGACACCCCCCAGATCGACATCGGTCCAGACCACCTTCTGCCCCGACACATCGGGGTCGGTCTGGGTGATCGTGTCCTGGTAGGCCTGCTTCGGCCAGTCCGGTGCATCGACGTACCGGTAAAAGATCCTGCCGCACTCCGAGATACCATTCGCAGACTCGTACCAGACCACGACATCCCCGTCGATCGCCGGCCTTCGCTCGTACCCGCCGAAGATGGACTCCGGCAGGTTCAGCATCAATTCCTGGTTCGTATCCAGGTCCAGGAGATAGATGTCCGGGTTCTCCAGTACCCCGCTGTTCCGATAATCTTCCCATACCACGCGGTTGCCCGAGATCCGCGGGGATACCTGGTCCTTCGGGTCATCGGTGAGCCGGCGCGTCTGGCCGGTCCCCATGTCGTAGAGGTAGATGTCCCAGTTCCCGTTCCGGTCGTCCTGCCAGACGATCTTCTGGCCGGAGATCGACGGAAACCGCTGGCTCCCGGGGTGATCCGTCAGGCGGAGCTCCCATCCCGACACGGCGGCCGGCAGGAGGAGGAGCGCCGCCAGGAGGAGGCTGAGAAGAAGACGGTTGTGCGATGCCATCGGCCCGTTCACCACTGCCTGATCGATCCTGTTGGGGCCTCAGGTATAATATACGGACTGTTGGCGACGGCCCACAGGCGCACCCTTTTCATATCGGAGCGCGAACCCGATCTGAACGCTCCATGCCCGTCGCCGTGATCCCGTTCAGGCCGGTCAATCCCAAGACCCGGCTCTCGGGGCTCCTCTCCCAGGACGAGCGCGAGGCATTCGCCCGCGCCATGCTCGCGGACGTGATCGGCGCGGTCCGGTCCGCCGGGCTCGAGCCCCTCGTCCTCTCCACCACCGGGTACGACTGCCCCGGCGTCGGCGTCCGGGTCGCCCCGTGCGGTCTCTCCGATGCGCTCAACGACCTCCTCCCCCTCCTCGAGGGGCCCGTCCTGGTGATCATGGCCGACCTGCCGCTCGTCACCCCCGAAGCGGTCCGCCGTCTCACCGGCACCCGGGCCGACGTCGCGATCGCCCCGGGGCGGGGCGGGGGCACGAACGCGCTCTACATCCGCGAGCCCGCCCGCTTCCGCGTCGACTACTACCAGTGCTCGGTCGCAAAGCACCTCGGGATCGCCGCAGAGGCGGGCCTCACCACCGAGCTCGTCGACTCCTTCCGCCTCTACCTGGACCTCGACGAGGAGGAGGACCTGGTCGACCTCCTCATCCATGGAACCGGGCAGGCCCGCGCCTACCTGGAATCCCTCGGCATCGGGCTCGCCGTCACCCGGGGACGGGTCGGGATCGGGCGGCACGCCCCGGTACGCGACGACCTGTGCGCCCTCCGGCCGGACGGGGCGACCGGACTCGCCGGCCGCTGACCGCGCCGGGAGCAGGGAGACAGCGACGATGCCGGAGGACATGATCAGGGTCGAGGGGCTCTCGCACCGGTTCGACGACCTCGTCGCCGTCGACGACGTCTCGTTCCACGTCCGCCCGGGAGAGGTCTTCTCCTTCCTCGGCCCGAACGGCGCCGGCAAGTCCACCGTCATCAACGTCCTCACCACCCTCCTCCCGCTCCAGGAGGGGCGGGTGGTCATCGCCGGCTTTGACCTCCGGACCGAGCCCGACCGGGTCCGCAGTGCGATCGGGATCGTCTTCCAGGAGGTGACACTCGACCGGGACATGACCGTCACCGAGACACTCCTCTTCCACGGGCGGCTCTACGGGCTCCCCCGGGACGAGGTCCGGGAGCGGGCCGAAGAACTCGTCCGGCTCGTCGAGCTCGAAACGAAGCGGGACGTGCTCGTCAAGCACCTCTCCGGGGGGATGAAGCGCCGGCTCGAGATCGCGCGGGGCCTGATGACCCGTCCTGCCGTCCTCTTCCTCGACGAACCGACGATCGGACTCGACCCCCAGACCCGGGCCCGGATGTGGGACTACCTCCGGGACGTCAACCGGGACGGCACCACCATCTTCCTCACCACCCACTACATGGACGAGGCCGACGGGCTCTCCGACCGGATCGCGATCATCGACCGGGGTCGGATCATCGCCGAGGACACGCCCCTCGACCTCAAGAACGCGCTCGGGCGGGACCTCGTCTACCTGGAGACGACGGACAACGGGCGGGCCCGTGCCGTGCTCGAGGCCGATCCCGCCGTCACCGGGGTCCGGGAGAAGGGGCCGGCGGGCCTGCTCGTCACCGTCTCCGAGGACGGCACACGGGTCGTTCCCCGCCTCCTCGACGCCCTCCGCGAGAGCGGGGTCGTGATCGACGGGCTCAACATCAAGAAGCCCTCCATGGACGACGTCTTCATCCACCATACCGGGCGCGCACTCCGCGACGAGGGCGCCGAGAGCTTCGCGGCGGCAGTCGGCCGGAGGCGGTGACGATGGACCGGCGGTTCCTCGCGATCTACTGGCGGGACATGCTCCGGTACGTCCGGTTCCGCACCCTCCTCCTCTCCTCGCTCGTCCAGCCCGCACTCTGGCTCGCCTTCTTCGGGATCGCGATGTCGAGCAGTTTCGACGCGATCGGTACGCAGGTGCCGTCCGGGCCGGGGATCCCGCAGGTCGGCTACCTCACCTTCATGTGCGCGGGCGTCATCTCGATGACCACCCTCTTTACCAGCCTCTTCGGGGGGATGAGCCTCCTCTTCGACAAGAACTGGGGCCTCCTCCGCGAGGTGATGGCCGCACCGATGCCCCGGTCCAACATCGTCCTCGGGATGGGGCTCTCCGGGATCACCAAGTCCTGCATCCAGGCGGGGATCATCCTCGCCTTCGGCCTCCTCCTCGGCGTCCGGTTCTTCGACGGGTACTCCCCGCTCCGGCTGGCGATGGCGGTCGGCGGTATCTTCGCCTTCGTCTCGGTCTTCGCCCTGGGGTTCGTCTTCCTCTCGTCCGCGATCGCGATCTCGATGGAGTCGCCCGAGGGGATGCAGGGGATCATGACCCTGCTCACCATGCCGATCTTCTTCGCCTCGAACGCACTCTACCCGGTCGAGGCCTTCCCCGAAGCGCTCCGCCTCCTCTCGATGGCGAACCCGCTCTCCCACATGGTGACCGGCATCCGCTACTTCGCGATCGGCCCCGAGTTCAGCGCGATCGGCCGGACCTTCGTCTGTTCGTCAACCGACCTCCTCGTCTCGTTCGGCGCACTCTGCCTCTTTTCCACCCTCACCTTCCTCTTCGCCCTGCACCGCGTCCGCGTCGCGCGGGTCACCTAGGCGAGCCGGTCGAGCGCCCCGGCGATCGCCGCCGCCCGCCGTTCGATCACCCGGACGCTCTTCGGCTGCTCGTTCATCCCACAGTGGGCGAGGTCGTTCCTGAGGTCGCCGATCGCCTGCCAGACGGCGGTCAGCCCGTCCGCGTCCGGGAGGGTCTCGAACCGTTCCGAGAGCACGGTCGGATCGAACGGTTTCTTCTGGCGCGCGAGCATCGCCCCGGTGACGGTCCGCGCCACCACCTCGCGCACCCCGCGCTCCAGCCACCGTCCTGCCGGGCAACCGAGCCGGAGCACCATGAGATTGACCATCCACTCGCGGGCGAGCTCCACCGCCTGGATCACGAGACCGTGGTCCAGCTGGTACCGGACCAGGGCCCTCTGCCGGGCGAGCATCGCATCGTCGAGCGTCGGCACGTCCGACGCGAACGGCGCCACCCTGTCCAGGCGGTCCAGGAGCGGCCGGAGCGGCGGGAGGTCGGCGGCGATCTCCTCCTCTACCTCGCCGATCCGCTCGTGGAGGAGGTGGGCCGCCAGGAAGGCCTCCGTCGGGCGCGAGAGCCGCACCGCCGAGGTGAACCGGCCCAGGTTGTTCGCGAACGGCTTCAGTTGGCGGGGGGGTGGTTCCCGCCCCTCCCGGTACGCCCGGTCCTGGACGCCGGCGAAGAGCCGGGCTAGGTCCGACCCGTCCATGTGCCCTAAGAACGCCTGGACCGCGTTCACCCAGTCCAGCACCTCCACGAATGGGGTCAGGTCGTGGACCGGGAGCTCGGTCATCGTCCGTTCGTGCCGGTGTCCGTAGTAGACCCGCTCGATCATCGCACCCCGGAGCTCCCGGACGTACACGAGGGCGAGAAAGACCACGAACGGCAGGGGGCCCGGGGCGTAGGTCAGGTCCACGACCAGCGCATCCCCCTCCCCCACCGCGGCACAGATCCGCTCGAAGGCGTCCCAGAGCCCCGCCGTGGACCGGCAGTCGGGGAGCGGGACCACCGTCCCGTCCCCTGTCCCCGGGTCATCCGGAGAGAAGACCACCATCTCGTCCGGCTCCCGGAGCACGACGAGCGCACCCGCGACCGTCAGGGCAGTGCAGGACCGCTCGTCGCAGACCCAGACCCTCTCCTCCGCCTCCCCCGGCGGCGGCGCGAAGGTGAGAAGGCGCCTCATCGCCCGGCGCACGGGGTGCGGAGCCGGCGGTCACACTCCGCCAACTCCCCCCCGTCCGCCTCTCCCGCGCAGACCCGCTCCCGGAGGGCGGCGCACCCCGGCTCGATCCGGGCGGTCGAAAACCCCGGGTGCGGGACCACCCGGATCCCGCGCCCGTTCCTCCGGTCGAAGGGGGTGGAGAGATGCCCGCCGTGGTCGGGAGAGACCTGGTTTTTCCTGCAACAGGTGCATCCCGACCGGACCTGCAGCCCGTCCACCCCGCAGGCGACGTTCTCCACGACGGTCACGACCTCCCCGCCGGCGGATGGGACGGCGGCACGGCACCCGACCGCCAGGCCCGGACGGCGGCGCCCGTACAACCGGACCGCGTCCCCGAACGTCCGTTGCGGACTCATCGAACAGGAGTGGGCGGCCCGCAGGAAAAAAGGTGAGCGTGCAGACGGTCGTCCGCCCGTCCGGGAGGGGGGGTCCTGGCCCGGAACGGCGGACCCGGTCCTTTGCCGGGAGCGGCAGATCGAATGGCTTAAGCCCTCGTGGGGGTGTACCCGGATGAAGACCCCGTGCCCACCGTGCTCTACTACGACCCCGAACCCGTGCACCGTGAACAGGCGCGCTCCCTCTACGAGGGTGCGCCCGACGGCATCCGCCTGCTCGTTCCGGGCACCTTCGAGGAGACCGTCCGGTATCTCTCCCGGGAGGCGGTCGACGCCGTCGTCACGGACCCCCCGGACGAGCAGGCCGTCGTCCTCCTCTCGCTCACGCGGGAGCTCGCCGGGGACGTCCCGTTCGTCCTCTTCATGGCCCCGGGGCGGGAGAGAACCGCCCTCACCGCGTTCAACAGCGGCGCGACCTGGTACTTCGAACGGCCCCCGGAGGATCACCATCCGCGGGCGCTCTGCTCCGTGGTCGATCACGCCCTCTCCCTCCGGTCGACCGATACCGCCGTCGTGCCCCGGGACCAGTACCTGGAGTTCCTCTCCGAGACTGCGCTCGACCTCGCCACCATGGACGACGAGGACGGGTTGTACGCCTACGTCGCCGAGCGCGTGCTCGAGCTCGTCCCGCGGTCGCTGGTCGGCGTCACCTCGTTCGATCCCGCGACGCGGATCTTCACCGTCCGGGCCTTCGTCGGCCCGCCCGGGACGCTCGAGGTCTTCGTCGACGTGTTCGGCCAGACCCCCGTCGGATGGCGTTTACCGATCGACGTCTTCCCCTCGTCGGAGACGGCGCTCCGCTCCCGGGCGATGATCGAGGCCCCCCCGGCGCTCTACCTGCTCTGCTACCGGACACTCCCCGAGGAGCTCTGCCGCCGGGTCGACGACCGTCTCGGTCCCGGCAGGGCCTTCTCCCTCGGTTTCCAGTGCCGCCGGGGGTGCATCGGGACGGTCGCGATCCGCCTCCTTCCGGGAGGGGAACTCGCCAACCGGGAGCTGGTCGAGGCCCTCGTCCACCAGGTCTCGGTCGCCCTCCAGAGGAACCGGTCCGGAAAGGCGCGCCCGAGAGAGACAGGCTCCGTACCGTGGGTACACCGGGACCCGGAACGGGCTGATCCGCCGGTCTGACCCCCGGTCGCACCCCCCTCTCCGCCGGCAAACGGCACCGGGTCTCCCCGGGGAGAGGGGGGACGGGTCGTCGGCGACCCTGTCCGGCTTCCCGGGGAGCGAAGGGCTCGTTCGCCCCCGGCCCGGCGGACGGGGAAAGCTCACTCGTCGATGCTCGACCGGGCGGACTCCACCATCTGGCGGGCCGCCTTCATCTTTGCCTTCACCTGGACGAGGTCGCCCGCCCCGAGCGCGGCGTCCGCCTCCTCGTAGAGCCGGTGAGCACGGTCGACCCGGGCGCGGGCCCGGTCGACGTTCCTGCCCTCGTCGGCGAGCAGCGCCAGCTCCTCGCCCAGCGACAGGACGTCGCCGTAGAGGTCCTCGAGCTCGTTCCTGAGCTCGGCGATCCTGCCCTCCTCCTCCTCGCGCCGCTCGCGGGCACGCTCCTTCAACGCCTCCCGCGCCGACTCCTGCCCCTGCTGGATGTACTGGAGTTCATCCTCGACCGTCTTCGACGCCTCCGCGAGCACCTCGGCGAACCGGGTGCGCTCCTGTTTGGAGGCGTCCCATCCCTGGTATCCCTCCCAGGCGCCGCCGGCGATCGCACCCCCGAGGGCGCCGCCGAGCGCGTCCCCGATCGACTGCTCCTTCTTCAGGATCCCGCCGATCGAGCCGAGGACCGAGCCGATCGCCCCACCCGCGAGCGCCCCGACGGCACCGCGCTCCACCTCGCGCCGGTAGCGCTTCACCTGGTAGCTCGCCTTCACGTCCCGCCCCGAGACGGAGAGCTCGAGCGAGCCCTCCTCGTCCGTGTGCTTCACGTCCATCCTGCCGTGCCCTTCCGCGAGCTCCGCGTGGGTGATCTCGGTGCCGCGAAGGGCGAGCTGGCTCATCAACCGCTCAACGAACTCGTCGTAGAGGGACCCGACACCCTGGGCGTAGTAGATGAACGGCATGTACGATGATGGAACCTGAAGGTTGAAAAAGGAGTGGCGCCGGGGCCGGAACGGCCCGGTCAGAGCGCCGCCACCCGGTCCATCGCCTCTTCCAGGCGGGGAAGGGAGGTCGCGTAGCTGATCCGGAGCCAGCCCGGCGCGTGGAAGGCCGAACCGGGGGTCACCGCGACGCGGGCCTCGTCCAGCCACCGGGAGGCGACCGCGACGTCGTCACCGCCCACCTCCACGAACGCGTAGAACGCGCCGTCCGCCGGCGCCGTGCGGTATCCCATCCCGGCAAGGCGTCCGAGCACGTACCGCCGCCGCTGATCAAAGGCCCGTCGCATCTCCTCCACCGGCGACTGGTCGCCCGTCAGGGCGGCGAGCCCCCCGTGCATCACGAACGTCACCGCCTGGCTCGTCGTGTGGCTCTGCACCCGGGCCATGTAGTCGATCACCGGTTTCGGCCCCAACGCCCATCCGAGCCGCCAACCGGTCATCGCGTAGGCCTTCGAGAAGCCGTTGATCGTCACCGTCAGGTCCTCCATGCCGGCAAGGGAGGCGAGCGAGACACAGGGGACGCCGTAGACGAGCCGGTCGTAGATCTCGTCCGAGAGCGCGACGATCCCGTTGTCCCGGCAGACGTCCGCGACGAGCCCGAGCGAGTGACGGTCGAGGACGGCGCCCGAGGGGTTGGACGGCGAGTTGACGACGATCATCCTCGTCCGGTCCGTTACGGCCTCGAGGAGCGCGTCCGTCAGCTGGAAGGTGGTCGGGTCGACCGGAACGAAGACCGGCACACCGTCCGCGAGCCGTATGCAGGGGCCGTAGCTGACCCAGTCCGGCGTCAGGACGATCACCTCGTCGCCGGGGTTCAGCACCGCCTGCATCGCCTGGTGGATCGCGTCCTTCGCGCCGGCGGTCACGATCACGCGGTCCGGGCTGCAGGGGATACGGTTTTGCGCGGTCGAGACCGCGGCGATCGCCTCGAGGAGTGCCGGCAGGCCGGTGCCCGGTGCGTAATGGGTCTCGCCCCTCCGCAGGGCCTCGATGCAGGCAGCGGTGATGTGCGCGGGGGTATCGAAGTCGGGCTCGCCCACCGAGAGGCTGATCACGTCGACCCCGGCCCGCTGGAGCGCCTTTGCCCGCGCCGCGATCGCGAGCGTGGCCGACGGGGCGATCCCGCCGACCCGGGACGAGAGGTTCATTGGAGGCGCTGGCACATCTTGACGGCCGACTCGACCGCACGGCGGGCGTAGTCGATCCGCTCGGTCGCCTCCATCCTGGTCATGCCCGGCCCGGAGATACCGAGGGAGACCGGCTTCTCGAACTCGAGCGAGAGGTCGATGATCTTGCGCGCCGCGTGCTGCACCACGATCTCGTCGTGCTGGGTCGCCCCCTCGATCACGCATCCGATCGTCACGACCGCATCGACCCCGCCCTTGCGGAGCAGGGCCTTGATCGCAAGCGGCATGTCGTACGCACCGGGGACGTAGATGACCTCCGTCACCTCGGCGCCGAGGAACTGGGCGTGCTCGCGCGCCTCGATCTCCATCATGTAGGTGATGTCCCGGTTGAACTCCGAGACCACGAATCCGAGCCTGATCGTCATGTCCTGTCTACCTCTGTTCCCACTCGATAATCATTATTGCCGCGCCGGCCCGGCGTCCGCGAAGCCCTGCCGCTGGCCCGTGCCGGCCTCCCGCTCCAGGTCCCGGGGCCGGAGCATCAGCCGGACCGCGTTCTGCGCGTGCTCGCGGGCCCTCCGTTCGGCGAGCCAGGCGAGCTCGGCGTCCGATTCGGCCTCGTCCTCGTGGACGAAGACCTCGATGATGTGCCGGTTCGTCATCAGCTGCGCGAGCATCAGCCCCTGCGAGGCCTCGTGCGCGCAGATCCGGTCCTTCTCCTTGCCACCCGGCATCCCGAGCGCGATCACGATGTCGCACCGCCGCTCCTCGAGCAGCTTCTTGCAGGCGACCGGCAGGTCCTTGATCCCCGGCACCGTGTACCGTTCGATCGCGACCGACGCGTGCTTCCTGAGCTCGTCGATCGCATGCGCGCCCATGTTCACCCGGGCGAACGTGGTGTCCGCAACCCCGACGCGCATGGTTCCCTCAGGCGAGGTGATCGGCCGCCGCCGCCACCCCGTCCCCGTCGAGTCTGCACCCGAGCCGGCCCATCGCTGCCTGGAGCGCCCCCAGCGTCGCCAGCAGCTCCGGGGCGCCCACCGCGCCCATGTGACCGACCCGGAAGATCTGTCCCTTGAGGTGGTCCTGGCCGCCCGCGATGATCACACCGAGCCTCTTCACCAGTCCGCGAAGCTCCCCGTCGGTGGTCGCCTCCGGGATCCGGACGGCGGTCACCGTGTTCGAGTAGCCGTGCTGCCCGTCGATCGAGGGGAAGAGGGAGAGCCCCCAGGCAGCGACCGCGACACGGACCGCCTGGGCGAGCCGCTGGTGTCGCATGATCCGGTGCTCGATCCCCTCCTCCTCGATCAGCAGGCACGCCTCGCGGAGGGCGAGAAAGAGCGGGACCGCCGGGGTGTACGGCGTCTCCATCGGGTCCTTATTCGCGTTCTTCAGGTACGCGGCTAGGTCCAGGTAGTACGGACGGTCGTCTGCGATCCGCTCCATCGCCCGTTCCGAGACCGAGACCGCCGCGAGGCCCGCCGGCGCCGCCAGGCACTTCTGCGACCCGACGATCGCAACGTCGACCCCCCAGCGGTCCGCCTCGACGACGTCCCCGCCGATCGAGGTGATCCCGTCCATGATGAGGAGCGCGTCGTGCCTGCGGCAGAGCCTCCCGACCTCGCGCGCCGGGTTCAGGATGCCCGCCGAGGTCTCGTTGTGGACCAGCGTGACGACCTCGGCGCCCTCCTCGAGGCTCTCCGCGAGCGCCTCGAGGGGCAGCGGTGTCCCCCACGCCGAGGCGAGCGCGATCGGCTCGCCGTAGCGCTTCGAGATGTCGAAGAGGCGCTCGCCGAACTTGCCGTTCACGAGGCAGGCGATCTTTCTGCCCCGCCCGAAGTTCGCCACGGCGGCCTCCATGCCGGCCGTGCCAGAGCCGGAGATGATCACGATCCTGTTCTCCGTCCCGAACGCGGGCGCCAGGCAGCGGACGCAGTCCGCGTAGACCGCGCCGAACTCGGCCGAGCGGTGGTTGATCGCCTGCCGGGCCATGGCAAGGCGGACACGCTCGGGGACCGGGACCGGCCCGGGCAGCATCAGCAGGGGTTCCTTCTCCATGAGGACTCGTCTCAACTTTATGTGCCGACGGGGCATATACTCTCCCCGATGGTCGACGTCGCCGTCATCGCCGGGTCCTCCTCGGACGACGCGTGCGCCAGGAAGGCGATCGCGGTCCTGGAGGAGCAGGGGCTGGACTACGACTACCGGGTGCTCTCCGCGCACCGGGACCCCGACGCCCTCGAGGCGTACGTGCAGGGCTCGGACGCCCGCGTCTTCATCTGCATCGCCGGGCTCGCCGCCGCGCTCCCCGGGGTCGTCGCCTCCCGGACGGACCGTCCCGTGATCGGTGTCCCCGTCTCCGGGACGCTCGGCGGACTCGATGCCCTCCTCTCGATCGTCCAGATGCCGAAGGGGGTGCCCGTCGCCTGCGTCGGGATCGACAACGGTGCGAACGCGGCATGGCTCGCCGTCCGGATCCTCCGGGCGGGTCCCCGGGAGACCCCACGAGGGTGACACCGGCCCACTCCCGTCGACCGCACCGGGGGAACGGGACCCCCGACGTGGGGGGGTTTATCATCGGGCACGCGAGACAGGGAGACGGGTGATACCGCAATGGAGCGACAGTTTGCCCGTCCCCGCCTCGTCGTGAGCCGCTGCCTGGAGTTCGACGCCTGCCGGTACGACGGCTCGCGGATCCCGTCGGAACTCGTGGCGGCGCTCCGCCCGAGGGCAGACCTGATCCCGGTCTGCCCGGAGATC
>ENA-UOWE01004773-UOWE01004773.1-activated-sludge-metagenome-genome-assembly--contig:-NODE-4773-length-12796-cov-4.041206_pt1 | contig 12796 bp, 9 predicted proteins | sample MGYA00249841_ERZ761562 | MGnify/ENA primary metagenome ERZ761562 (study PRJEB28883, sample SAMN05720200) | activated sludge metagenome | isolation source: Anaerobic digester | place: Japan... | reverse complement strand
GTCGTACTTGGCATAGAGGGCGGTCTTGACCGACTCCATGTCGCGGAATTGGTCGTCGTTGGTGATAATGGCCGTGCGGATGGGATGGACGAACTGCGGGTCCCATTGCGCGCCGAAGCCCGCCCCGCCCGCCCCGGTGCCCTTCACCACCCACTCGTTGGCCTGCAAGTCCTCGGCAATGGTCAGGTGGTTGGGCGCGAACTCGTGGACTTCCTCGTTAATCCACTGCATGAAGCTCCAGCCGTCGGGGATATCGCCGGCGGGGTCGTTGTCGTGGCCGTTTCTGTTGCGAATGAAGGCCGTGGCGTCCCAGCGCAGACCATCGACGTTGTACTCTTGCAGCCACATCAGGGCGTTGTCGCGCAGGAATTGGCGCACTTCCGGCCGGCCATAGTCGGGGCGCGTGTGGCCCCACGGCGTCTGGCCGCGGTCGTCGTTGTAGAAGTAGATGCCGCCGCCGTCGTTCTCGTACCAGCCATCGAAGCGCCATAGGTCGAGGTCGCTCGGCCCCAGGTGGTTGTAGACCACATCGAGGATGACAGCGATGCCCAGCTTGTGGGCCGCGCGGATGAATTCCTTGAACGTCCGCGGCCCGCCGTAGTCGCTCTCCACGGCAAAAGGCAGCGACAGGTTGTAGCCCCAGGAGCGTCCGCCGGGGAACTCCATCGGCGGCATGACCTGCACGGCATTGACACCCAGTTCGCGCAGATAGGGCAGCTTCTGCGCCGCGCGCCGGAAGGTGCCGACGCGTCCCTCGTTGGGGGCGTTGAAGGTGCCGACGTGCAGCTCGTAGATGACCAGTTCGTTCCACGAGGGAATTTGAAAGTTCTCTGTGCCTTCCCAATCGAACGCGGGATCGTGGATGACACTGTTGCCCACTGAGTTGGTGACCTGGCGGGCATAGGGGTCGATGCGATAGAGCTTCTCTTCGCCATTGATCAGCAGGAACTTGTACTTGTCGCCCGGCTTGGCGCCGGACACATCGGTCGCCCAATAGCCGTCGCCCTCGTGGATGAGGGGGTTGGCCGTCTCGCTCCAGTCATTGAAGTCGCCAACGACGAAGACCTTCTGCACGTTGGGTGCCCAGACACGGAAGGTCGTGCCCTTCGCGTGCGAGATCGGGCCCATGCCCGGCTTCATCTTTGGCTTCAGTGCTCTGTTCAGTGCCTTAAACACTTCTTTTCTCCTTGTTGGTTGCGTTTGGTGGCCGGTTGGTCAGTAGGTCAGTAGATTCAGTGGGGCAGCGGTCTGTCGTCTGTGGTCGGCGGTCGGCGTCCAGCCGCCTAGCCCTGCAACAACGACTGCGCGCCGTCGATCCAGACTTCCGTGCCGGTGATGTGGGCCGCGGCGTCGCCGGCCAGGAACAACACCAGGTCGGCCACCTGGTCGGCCGTGCCGGGGCCGCCGTCGGTCAACGGGATAGGCCCTTCGGGGAACTCAACTGGCTCCTCGGCCGCTTCGAGGTTGCGCTTCTCGGTATTGTCGTCGATGTCGGTTTTGATCCAGCCGGGGCAAATGACGTTGACGCGAATTTTGTGCTTGGCCAGTTCCAGCGCGGCCATCTTGGCAAAGGCGACCTGGCCGGCCTTGCTGGAGCTGTAGGCCGACGCGCCGGCGTTGCTGAAGATGCGTGTGCCGTTGACCGATGAAGTGATAATAATCGACCCGCCGTTCTGCTTCAACAGCGACAGGGCGTACTTGACCGTCAGGAACGTGCCTGTCAGGTTAACGGTCAGCGTCTTCGTCCACTCCTCCGGTGTCAGTTGCTCCAGCGGCGCCCAGACGCCGTTAATGCCGGCGTTGGCGAAGACAATATCCATCCGCCCCCACTCGCGGCCGACGCGGTCATAGGCCGCCTGCATGGCCGCCGGGTCGGAAATGTCGGCCGCCAGGGCAATGGCCTGGCCGCCCATCTCCTGGATGCGCGTTGCCGTCTTGCGAGCGTTCTCTTCGGTATGGTCTAGCGCGGCTACTTTGGCCCCGGCCCGGGCCAGTTTCAGGGCCGCGGCCTTGCCGATGCCCGCGCCCGCGCCCGTCACTAGAGCGACTTTGCCTTCTAGCGTCATGGTTCACCCTCGCGTGTGCGTCCGCCGACCCGGCCGCGGCGACTGGATCGGTTCTATGGCATTCATTACTCCTTTAAGCATTGAGAAGGATAAACATTTGCGCGCTCGTTGCCATGTATCGTGGATATATTTCTCTGAGAGAAGTGGCTGGTCGTCAGCGAGCGGTGGCCACTGGGACTGGCCAGTGGGACTGGCCACTGCTCACTGACCACTACTCTTCGGCCTCCCAATAAGCCTGGTGATAGGCTGGCAACTCGCAACGCATCGGGCGCGTCTGGCGGTTGCCGAGGGCATATTCGGCCTGCATGAGCGTGTGGATTTGCGACGTGCCTTCGTAGATGACACTGCTCTTGGTGTTGCGCAGGTGGCGCTCGACGTTGTACTCGTCGGAGTAGCCATACGCGCCGTGGATCTGCACGGCATCATCGGCGGCGCGGCGGGCGGCCTCGGTGCAAAACCACTTGGCCATGCTCGTCTCGCGCGTGTTGCGTATGCCCCGGTTCTTCAGCCAGCCCGCCTTCCAGACCAGCAGTTCGCCGGCATCAATGCTCTGCTGCATGTTGGCGATCATCTGCTGCACCAGCTGGTACTCGACAATGGGCCGGCCGAAAGTCTGGCGCTCGCGGCCGTAGGCGATGGACTCATCACGGCAGGCCTTGATGACGCCCACCGCGCCGGCAGCGACGGTGTAGCGGGCGTTGTCCAGCGCGCTCATGGCGATCTTGAAGCCCTCGCCCTCCTCGCCCAGCCGGTGGCTGGCCGGCACGCGCACGTCAGCCATGTTGATCCAGCCGGTATTGCTGGCCCAGACGCCCATCTTGCCGCTGATCGTGCCCGTCGTCAGCCCCGGCCAGCCGCGTTCCAGAATGAAGGCGGTGATGCCGTTGGCCCCGCGCTCCGGGTCGGTCTTGGCGAAAACGAGAAAGCGGTCGGCCACGTCGGACAGGGTGATCCACATCTTCTCGCCGGTCAGCAGGTAGTCGCCGCCGTCGCGGCGCGCCCGGCTGGTCATGGCAGCCACGTCCGACCCCGCCCCCGGCTCGGTCAGGCCAAAGCAGGCCAGCCGCTCGCCCGTGGCCAGCGGCGGCAGGAAGTCGCGCTTTTGCTCGTCCGTGCCCCACTGAAAGATGGGCAGCGCGTGTAGGCCCAGGTGGACGGCGATCGTCTCGCGCACCGACGAATCGGCGTACTCCAGCCCTTCGGAGACGATGCCGAGCGACAGATAGTCCATCCCGGCGCCGCCATAGCGCGCCGGCAGGCAGACGCCCATCAGCCCCAGCGCGGCCATCTGCGGGCGCAACTCGTGGGGAAAGGTGTGGTTGCGGTCGTGCTCTTTGATGACGGGTATGACCGTCTTGCGCGCGAACTCGTAGACAGTCCGCGCGATCATGTGGTGGTTCTCGCTCAGGGTGAAGTCCATGATCCTCTCCTATGGGATAGCTGCCGGGGATCATAGCCGCTGATCGCCGCGCGCGCACCGATTAGGCGAAGAGCTCACGCAAAGGCGCAAAGTAAGCAAAGGACGCAAAGAAGAAGCTAGATCATTGGCCGTTTCATCTTTGGGCCTTTTGCCCTTTCGCGCCTTTGCATGAGCGCCTTTTCGCAACACCTCGGCCGCGAACAACGAAAACGGGCCACCCTCACGCGAGGGTGGCCCGTCGGGCTGCATTGGAAAACCAAAGGCCCTAGGGCATGTTAGCCAGTCGCACCATTGTGCCGGTCAGGTCCGTGTGGGCCTCATACTGCTGGCCGCCGGCGCTGAGCATGACCAGCCAGCCCGGCGTGATGGCTTGCAGGCAAGCCTCGTCTGGCCGGCCCAGGCCCAAGCAGCCGTCGCTGAACTCGGTTTGCTCGGCCGAGACGACGGTGATCTCATCGGGCGACAGGGCCAGCTCGTCGGCCAGCACGGCCGCGGCCGAGGCGCTGATGGCGTCGGTTGAATCCATACCCATCTCCTCATCGGCGATGCGCACCTGCACGCCCGTGGCGTCGGTATGGGCCTCGTACTCCTGGCCGCCAGCATTGAGCATGACCAGCCAGCCCGGGGTGAGGGCCTGTGCGCACATCTCCGCCGGCCCGCCCAGGCCGAGGCAGCTATCGCTGAATTCGGTCTGCGTGGCCGAAACGACAGTGATGTCGTCTGGCGATAGCCCCAGCTTGTCGGCCAGCACGGCCGCGGCCGAGGCAGTGATAGCATCCATCGCGCCCGTGCCCGACAGGCCATCGGCGACGCGCACCTGCTCGCCCGTGGCATCGGTGCGAACTTCGTACGTCTGGTCGCCGGCGTTGAGCATGATCGTCCAGCCGGGCGTGAGAGCCTGCAAGCAGCTCTCGGTCGGCCCGCCCAGGCCCAGGCAGCCGTCGCTAAACTCGGTTTCTTCGGCCGACACCACGGTGATATCGCTCTCAGCCATGCCCAGCTCGGTCGCCAGTTGGCTCACGGCCGCCGCGGTAACGGCATCGCTCGTGCCTTGGGTGGGGGTTTCGGCCGTCGGTTGCGCCGTGTCTGGCGTGGCCATCGCCGGCGTAGCGGTCATATCGCTCGCGCCCGGCTCGGCTCCGGTCGGCTGACAGGCAACCAACAGGCCCAGCAAGAGCGCCAACACCGCTGCAAACGGCTTAAAAGAAGACATTGTGATTTACTCCTTGCGTCTTGATTTAGGTCAATTTGGCTGTGTTGTTCGCCGCGAAGGACCTACATGGTAGTAGAACGCTGGAGACGTGTCAATTGTTCCCTGAGAGGCCGAGAGACGCCAGGGCATTTCCCAAGTCGTCGAGCGGCCATTGACCTGACAGGTAGGCGGCCAGTCGTTCCCTGGTAGAAGTACCGTGCGTGGCCGCCTACCTGTCAGGTCGGTGCGCCTGGCGTGACAAGCCGACAAGAAAGGCCCCGCCCGTGGCGGTCTTTGGTGTCCGTTCGTTGTGCGGTGGGCGGGCCGACGGGGAGCGACCGCTCTCGCGCCGGCAACAGATAGCGTTCTTAGCACCATTCAGGCAGCGCTATGCCTCAGAGCGACCTGAGTACCGAGCCAGTGTATAGGAAGCCGGCCCAGGCATCAGCCCCGGAGCTGTGTCCGATTGCGAGAATGCTCTCGGCCGCGTGGGCGTGGCCCTTCACCAGGTCATGCCATTGCCAGGTGGCTTCTCCGGCCGCGGCGGCGCAAAGAAAGTTGGCCGAGAGTATGGTTGTTCGCGGAACAGCCGTTGCCAGGAGCATTCTCATCCACTCTTGCCGTGGCCTACGAAGGTGGCGTGGATACCAGACCCATAATCCATGCAGGACACCGATGAGGACGTCGTCGCCCGTAGGTGTCAAACCGCCTCCCCGACCGGCCAGGCCGGCGACGCCTGCCCGATAGATGGCCGAATCGTCGCCCACAATCCCATCGACCACCAACTTCAGGGAATGACTGATATCGGCCGGCAGCCCGGCAACAGATGGCCACTGGCCGGTATCTGCGCCGCGCAACTGCGACCAATCGGGCCTCGGCTGCCAAACGGCCGCTTGCCGCCAAACGACGCTCAACGAACCGACAGTCAATGTTTGTTTCCAGTTGTCAAGTCCAACAGGTTGCTGTATAGCCAGTCCAGCGGTGAAGTTGCCAGCGAGCACGACCGCAAAGGGGTTTGGCCCAACGTTCGGCGAGACAAGAGCGATGACTTCGTCGCTCTCGTTGGCTAAAATGCACACCTCTTTGAATAGATAGTGAACGCGCGCCGAATGGCTCTTCCGCAACCATCCCCGCGCCCGTGGAGCAACTTGTTGCGCATTCACAATGCATTCGCCTGATTCGCTGCTGGCCTGCTAAACTACGCACCTCATGAAGCCGACCCCTTTCCACTATATCGCTCCTTCGTCTTTGATGGAAGCATTGGAGGCCATGAGCCAACATGGCCCCGATGCCAAGCTGCTCGCCGGTGGCCAGAGCCTCATCCCGGTCATGAATTTTCGACTGGCTCATCCGGCCGTCATCGTCGATCTGAACAAAGTGAGCGAACTCGGCCGGCTTCAAGCGACCCCTGCTGGTGGCCTGCGTATCGGGGCGATGGTTCGACAAAGTTACCTTGAACACAGCGATGAGGTCGCCAGTTATGCTCCTCTTGTCCATGAAATAATGCCCCACATTGCCCACTCCCAAATCCGCAACCGCGGAACCATCGGGGGAAGCCTGGCGCATGCTGACCCGGCGGCCGAGCTGCCGGTGGCCATGGTCGCCCTGCAAGCCCGTTTCCTTTTGCAAAATAGCCGCCGCGAGCGCTGGGTCGAAGCCGAAGACTTTTACCAGTCCCTATTTACAACCGCGCTGGAACTCGATGAAATCCTCGTCGAGATAGAATTACCCCCGTCGCCGCGCCGCACTGGCCATGCGTTCATGGAATTTGCGCGCCGCCACGGCGATTACGCGCAAGCGGGCGTGGCGGTGACCATTGGAGTCGACGAGAACGGCTATTGCCGTCAGGCGCGATTGGTGTTCCTCAATGTAGGCGAGATACCAATGGTCGCCGGGCAGGCCGCGGCCGCCCTGGTCGGCCACAGCCTTTCACCCGAGTTGATCGCCAGTGCGGCCATGTACGCCGCCTGGAACGAAATTGAGCCTACGGGCGATATTCACGCCACCGTCGACTACCGACGCCATCTTGCCTATGTGCTATGCAAGCGGGCGATTGAGAAGGCCGTCTGGCGCGCCACGGAAGGATTAAGCCATGAGTAGCCACGTGATCCGGCTCACTGTTAACGGGATTGCGCACAGCGCCGAGGTGGAAGCACGCCTGCTGTTGAGCGATTTCCTGAGACAAAACCTGGGCCTGACCGGGACTCACGTAGGCTGCGAACAAGGCGCCTGTGGCGCCTGCACTGTGCTCTTCAATGGGGAGCCGGTCAGAGCCTGCCTGATGCTGGCCGTGCAGGCAGACGGCCACGCGGTCGAGACCGTAGAAGGGTTGGGCACACCGCAAAGGCTGCATCCGCTGCAGGAAGCATTCCATGAAGCGCATGGCTTGCAGTGCGGCTTTTGCACGCCGGGGTTCTTGATGACACTGCTGCCGTTTCTGCGGGCCAACCCGAACCCGACGGAAGAAGAAGTGCGGATGGCGATTTCAGGTAACCTGTGTCGCTGTACCGGCTATCAGCACATCGTTGACGCAGTCATGATCGCGGCCAGACGCCTGGCCGCCAGTTAGGTTTGTTCGCCATGCCAGGCCCGCCGGAACATCGGGAGATGACCATCCAATTCCTACTGACCGCTCTTCGTTCCGGCGACGAGAATCTGCCTGCTTACCTGGACAGGCTTGAGGCCTGGTTCAATGAGTGCGAGCCTCGCGTCATGGCTTTTGTGCCCGAAGAGGGACGATTTGCGCGCCTTCGCGATGAGGCCGGTCGATTATTGGCGCGGTATCCTGATGAGGCCGCGCGCCCGCCGCTTTTCGGCCTGCCGATTGGCGTGAAAGATATCTTTCACGTAGACGGTTTTGTGACGCGAGCCGGTAGCCGGCTTCCGGCTGAGTTGCTCCAGGGGCCGGAAGCAGAGTGCGTGTCTATCCTTCGACAGGCCGGAGCGCTGATTTTGGGCAAGACTATCACGACGGAGTTTGCCTATTTTGCCCCCGGCCCAACTCGTAACCCGCGACATCTGGCGCACACCCCTGGCGGCTCCAGCAGCGGCTCGGCGGCGGCCGTGGCGGCGCGCCTGTGCCCCTTCGCCTTCGGAACGCAAACCATCGGCTCTATTAACCGGCCGGCTGCCTTCTGCGGGGTTGTGGGGTTCAAGCCCAGCCATGACCGCATCGCCACCGGCGGGATCATTCCACTGTCGGCGTCGCACGATCACGTCGGATTCTTCACCCAAGACGTAGCCGGTGCTGAACGGATGGCGGCCCACCTTTGCAGCAATTGGCGCAAGCCCGCTTTCAACGGCCGCCGGCCGACGTTGGGTGTTCCCACCGGCCCATATCTGGAGCAGGCCTCGCCGGAAGGGCTGGCTCACTTTCGAGCCGACTGCGACCGCCTGGCAAACGCGGGCTATGCCCTTGTCATGATTGACGCGTTACCCGACTTCGAGGAAATCCGGCGGCAGCACCTGCTCCTCGTGGCGGCCGAGGCTGCCCGTTATCACGCCGCGTGGTTCGACAGGTATGCATCCTGCTATCACCCCAAAACGGCCGATCTGATTCGTAACGGCCAGACTTACAGCGACAATGAGGTGGTGGAGGCCCGCGCCTACCGGCTGGGCGTGCGGGAATCCCTAACGAATTTGATGGGCGCGCATGACATTGACCTGTGGATCAGTCCATCGGCGCGCGGCCCCGCGCCTGAGGGCCTGGCAAGTACGGGCGACCCGATCATGAATTTGCCCTGGACCTGTGCCGGCCTGCCGACGCTCACAATCCCCACCGGCGCGGACGAGGCCGGTCTGCCGCTGGCCTTGCAGTTAGTCGGGCGATGGCAGGAAGACGAAGTCCTTTTTCAATTTGGCCAGGGCATTGAAGAACTCTCGAAATGAGATGTGATCCGCTACATCTATTTCAATCCGTGGTGAATGAATCTGCACCACAGCGGAAGAATGGAGTAACCCATGATTGAAATGGCAGGCGAGTACGAATTTGCAGCCCCTCGGGAACTGGTTTGGGAAATGATGCTGAACCCCGAAATCCTGTCGATGACGATTGCCGGCTGCGAAAGGTTGGAACGATTGGATGAGAGCACGCTCCACGGCCGGATAAACTTCCGAGTTGGGCCGGTTCAGGGCATCTTCCAGGGGAAGGTTGAGTCCACAGATGTTCACGCTCCCGACAGCTTGCACATGATTGTGAGCGCCAGCGGCCCGGCAGGCGTTGTGCATGGCGAGGGCAACATCACGCTGGAGGCGACGCCGAAGACCACCCTGCTTCGCTATGATGGCACGGTTCAGATTAGCGGTCGCATCGCCAGCGTGGGCCAGCGCGTCATGGACAGTTCTGCAAAATCCATCGTCAGACAGAGCCTTCAGAACCTGGAGAAACATATTCAGACCCACCTGGAGCCAGAGCCAAAGCCGGAGGCAGACATCGAAACGGTCGTCGCGCCATCAGCTCCCGTCCTTCCCGGCGCCCCTGGACAGACCGAATTCATGTTCAACGTCGCCAGAGATGTTCTCCACGATCTCGCCCCCAACACGGGACAGCGAAGGGTGCTGGCTGGCGTGGCCGTAGCGCTAGTCGTTATTGGATTGATCAACGGCTTTGCTAACCTGGTGGCGCGCCGGGTGGTGAAGATTCTGAGGGAAGATAAGCACTAATCGAGGGCCGGCTTACTCTCACGAGAGAGCCGGTTCAATGCGGCCGTCTTGGTGAATTCCATGTCTTTCACCGAATATCAAATCAGGCCAGGCGCGTATTACGATTCCGTAAAGCTGATGCAGCTGCGGAAATCGCTGGCCGGCCTGCCCGGGGTAGAAGACGCCGGGGTGGTCATGGCAACGCCGGCCAATTGTGAATTGTTGACGGAGTCGGGGTTCGACATAGCCACTATCGACGCCCGGCCCGACGATCTGCTCATCATCGTCAGGGCGGATAGCCAGGCGGCCCTAGCCCACGCAATTGCTCAGGTCGATCCCTTGCTTAAGCAGCGCCAAGAGGCAATCGCTGAGGGCTATCGTCCGCGCAGTTTAAGAGGCGGCGTCGGCGAATTAACGGCCGCCGAGTGGGTGCTTCTATCCGTTCCGGGCCGATATGCCGCCGGCCTGGCGGATGAAGCCCTGGAAATGGGCCGCCATGTATTTCTTTACAGCGACAATGTCACGCTAGACGACGAAGTCCGGTTGAAGCAAAAGGCGCGTGCCCGCGGCCTGTTGCTTATGGGGCCGGACTGCGGCACAGCCATCATTAACGGGATCGGCCTCGGTTTCGCCAACCGTGTCCGGCGGGGCCGTGTGGGCATTGTTGCCGCCTCGGGGACGGGCCTGCAAGCGGCCAGCGTGGAAGTGCACCAGCTGGGGGGCGGCATCTCGCAAGCCTTTGGTACCGGAGGGCGCGACCTTAAGGCCGAAGTCGGTGGCGTGACAGCCCTACAGGCACTCGATTGGCTGGCGCGGGATGAGACAACGACTGTCATCCTGCTCATCTCCAAGCCTCCGGCCGCAGCCGTGGCCGCCCGGTTGCTGCGCGCCGCTCAATCTTGTGGCAAACCGGTTGTCGTCTATTTTATCGGCTATTCGCCTCCCGGCCGCCGTCTGGGTAACCTGACCTTCGCTTCCGGGCTATCCGATGCCGCAGAACTGGCTGTGGGTCTGGCTCAGACTGGGGCGGTGAAATTGCCCCGGCCGGAACGGCCGCTGTCGGGCTACGTGCGAGGGTTGTTTTCCGGCGGCACGCTCGCTTACGAGACGTTGCTCGGCCTGGAACCTGTCCTCGCGCCGGTGTACAGCAATCTGGCCCCGACACCGGATCGCCAGCCGGTCGATTCAATGGCCAGTCAGGGCCACATCGTCCTCGACCTGGGAGAGGATGTCTTCACGCAGGGCCGGTTACATCCGATGTTGGACAATGAGCTGCGTCTGCGCCGCTGGCGACGGGAGATCGCCGACCCCGCAGTCGATCTCCTCATCCTGGACGTTGTGTTGGGCGAAGGGTCTCATCCCGATCCCGCAGCCGAGCTTGCCCCTGCGGTCGGCGATGCCATCCGCGCGAGCAAGCGCGTCGTCGCAATCGTCGTTGGCACCGCAGAAGACCCACAGGATTGGAGTGGCCAGATTGAGCGCCTGGCCGCCGCGGGAGCGGTCGTATTCCCGAACGTCAGCGGCGCCTTGAGTTACATATACGACCGCCTCCAGCCCGTCGAACACGAACATGCCCATGTATCGTTCGATACCGGGGGCCTGGCCGCAATCAATATCGGCCTCGAATCTTTTTATCAGAGCCTTCTGACACAGGGAGGGACGGCTGTCCACGTGGAGTGGCAACCCCCGGCCGGCGGCGACGAGAGGTTGATGCGCATTTTGGCGAAAATGAAACAGCACTCAGCCACAGGTGCGCGCTAGTCATGGTTGTACAAGCATGATCGACATAGAGAAGGCCAACGAACTGGCGGTCGGCCGCATGATGGCTGCCCGTCCAATCTTAAAGACCGTCGCCCCGGCCCGCGACGTGATTCCCGGCATGAGGCCCAATCTTCTGCTCCATGCCGGGCCACCCATCACCTGGGAGCGCGCGTCGGGGCCAATGCGCGGCGCAATCGTCGGCGGCCTCATTTACGAGGGGCTGGCGACTGATTGGCCCAGCGCTGAACGTTTGGTTACCTCCGGGGCTATCGACCTGGAGCCGTGTCACAGTCACAGCGCCGTAGGGCCGATGGCCGGCATTACGTCGGCATCGATGCAGGTCTACGTCCTTGAAAACGTCACCCATGGCAACGTGGCCTACTCCAACCTGAACGAAGGGTATGGCAAAGTCTTGCGCTATGGCGCATACAGCGAGGAAGTCCTCCGCAAACTCCATTGGATGAACGACGTCATGGGGCCGATACTGGCCGAGTCTCTGGCCATGAGCGATGGCCTGGACATGCGGGCATTACTGGCGGAATCCTTACACATGGGCGATGAAGGCCACAATCGCAACAAGGCCGGCTCTCTTCTCTTCACCGCCAAACTGGCCCCGTCAATCGTCAAAGCGGCCGGCGATGCCGATGTAGCTTCCTCTATCCTGAAGTTCCTGGGTGAAAATGCGCTCAGCGTTCTCAACCCCGTCATGGCTGCCTGCAAGGCGATGGCCGACGCCGGGCACGGCGTCGAAGGGAGCACGATCATGACCGCTATGGCCCGCAACGGCACGGACCTGGGCATTCGCGTCAGCGGCTTGGGCAACCGCTGGTTCACCGGGCCGGTCGGCCAGCCCGATGGTCTCTACTTTTCCGGCTTCACCGCCGCCGACGCCAGTGGTGACATTGGCGACAGTACGATCACGGAGACGGCCGGTATCGGCGCGTTTGCCATGGCGACCGCTCCGGCCATCGTGACGTTTGTCAGCGGCACGCCGGCGATGGCCCTTCATACGACGCTGGCCATGTATGAAATCACGACGACCGAACATACCGCCTTCACAGTTCCCGCCCTCGGCTTTCGCGGCACACCGGTCGGGGTGGACATTCGCAAAGTTGTGGAACTAGGCGTTCGCCCCCAGATCAACACTGGCATTGCCCACAAGGATGCGGGCGTTGGGCAGATCGGCGCGGGATTGGTTCTGCCGCCGATGAATGTGTTCGAGGAGGCATTGATCGCTTATGCGGAGGAATATCTAGAACCATGAAGTTTATCGATCTAACCATCCCTCTCGGCAGCGGAACACCGCCGTGGCCAACTTACGAACCCTTGCAGGTCAAGTACTTCAAGCGCCTGGCTCCCAACGGAGCAAACGGCCAGCTTGTCACCCACAGCAATCACGTGGGGACACATCTGGACGGCGAGATCCACTTCTATACCCCGGGCAAGGACATCGCCTCGCTAGACTTTGAATTTCTGTGCGGCGAAGCAGCCATCGTCGATCTAAGTGACTGCTGCGGCGACTATGACGTATACACGCCGGAGATGATCGACGCGCGAGTGACGGTTCGTGAGGGCGATATCCTGATCATCCACACCGGCTATCATCACTTCGGCTGGGATCAGCCATATGGCAACGAAATGCGCTACATGGTTATGCACCCTGGCCCTGATGCGCGCTTCGCCAACTGGTGTATCGAAAAGAAGATCAGGTGGATC
>ENA-UOWE01004772-UOWE01004772.1-activated-sludge-metagenome-genome-assembly--contig:-NODE-4772-length-12797-cov-4.159865_pt1 | contig 12797 bp, 11 predicted proteins | sample MGYA00249841_ERZ761562 | MGnify/ENA primary metagenome ERZ761562 (study PRJEB28883, sample SAMN05720200) | activated sludge metagenome | isolation source: Anaerobic digester | place: Japan... | reverse complement strand
CTTTTAATAGAAAAATATTTCGATTCAGCACGACATGTAGAGTTTCAGATTTTTGGAGATAAACATGGAAATGCTTTGCATTTGTTTGAGCGCGAATGTAGCATTCAACGTCGTTATCAAAAAGTAGTGGAAGAAAGTCCATCGCCTTTTATTACAGAAGTAACAAGAAAAAAAATGGGTGAAGCTGCTGTTTCAGCCTGCAAAGCCATCCAATACGATAATGCGGGAACAGTAGAGTTTATTGTAGCTCCAGACCAATCTTTTTATTTTTTGGAAGTCAACACACGACTGCAAGTCGAACATCCCGTAACAGAAGAAGTTACTAATTTAGATTTAGTTCGATTGCAAATTGAAGTAGCACAAGGACAAGCAATTCCTTTTTCGCAAGGTGAAATCCAACAAAACGGACATGCCATTGAAGTGCGTTTATATGCTGAAGATGCCGCCAATAATTTCATGCCGGTTACAGGAAAAATTATCGATTGGATACCTGCAACTATAGATGGTTTGCGCTATGATACCGGCATTGAAACTGGTTCAGAGATTTCATCTTTCTACGACCCAATGATAGCGAAAATTATTGCGAAAGGAAAAAACAGAAATGAAGCCATTTCAAAACTGACATTAGCATTACAAGAAACGGTTTTATCAGGTTTCACAACCAACAAAAATTTCTTAATTGCTATTTTACAAAATGAAGAATTTAAAAATGGAAATTTCAATACGCATTTCTTAGATAAAAAATTTAAATATGCTGGTGAAAATTATCCGCAAGAAACATTAGACATCTTGACATGTGCTTTGCAACATTATCGTTTATTACAAAGAGAAAATAAAAGAACTTTGGCGCAAGGCGTTCCAGCAGGTTGGCGCAATAATTTTTACCAAGCACAGCAAGAGAAATACAGTTACAACGGTTTTGAATTTTTAGTAAAATATAAAAATGAAAACAACATTTTGAATATTTCATTTGCAGATAAACATTTCGATTCAAAATACCATACCAATAACGAGCACCTTCATTTCGAGCGTAGCGAGAAATCCCGAAACAATTGGCACTCTTTCGAAATAAATAATATTCGTCGGAAATTTTTCTTCTCAAAAAACGGTAATCAATATTTCGTTCATTCGCCACAACTCGGACAGATAGTTTTACATAGTGTAGATAGATTTCCAAGTCCGATTGAAGAAACAGTAAAAGGTGCATACATTGCACCCATGCCAGGCGAAATAACGGCAGTATTAGTAAAAGCCGGCGACAAAATAAAAAATGGCGATGCATTATTAAAAATGATTTCTATGAAAATGGAAAGCACCATTGAAGCCCACAGCGACGACGAAATTGAAGAAGTATATGTGAGCGACAAACAATTTGTAGAAGCAGGAACGTTGTTGTTGAAAATGAAAGAATAATTGAAATAATATAGTAATGGAGTTTTACAACCGCTAAGAAAAAAACAAAGTTTACCAAAAATATCTTTGTACGCTTTATGAAACAACTTTGTGTACTTTTCCGTTAAAAAACAAAAAAATAAATCGTAAATCTGAATTCATAAATCTTATATAAAATGCTATACTCACAACAAGACATAACCAATTTTCCAGAACAAAGCTTCGCCTATTTAATTGTCGAAGAAAAAGAAAATGTGTTATCCATCACACTTAATCGTCCGGAAAAACGCAATGCATTTCACATGCCATTAGCAAACGAATTAGCGTATGCACTCGCCTATGCGCATTACAACAATGCCATTTGGTGCGTAGTATTAAAAGCAAATGGTCCAACTTTTTGCGCAGGCGCAGATTTAAAAGCATTTGCAGGAGAAAACACTGCCGAAAAACAATCTACTATTCCAATACCAAAAGATATGGTCAAACTCGGTGATGAATTCAACGGCTTACACAAACCATGCATTGCACAAGTACACGCCGATGTTTACGCAGGTGGTTTTTTAATGATTGGTGGTTGCACACACGTCATCGCCGTTGAAGAAACCAAATTTGGATTGCCGGAAGTAAAACGCGGCATTTTTCCGTTTCAAGTAATGGCAACTTTAGAACCATTAATGTCAGCACGCCAACTATTAGACTTATGTATTCGCGCAAAAACATTATCAGCAGAAGAAGCAAAAGAAATTGGAATTGTTTCAGAAGTGGTGGACGCTGAAAATTTAGAAAATAGAGTACAAGAATTAATTGCAGAAATAAAAGAGCAATCGCCAACAGCCATACGCCTGGGATTGAAAGCCTACCATGAAATGAAAACAAAAAATGCTGATGAAAAGCATAAATACTTACATGCCATGTTGATGCAATGTCTGCAAAGCAAAGATGCAGAAGAAGGTCTGTTAGCTTTTAAAGAAAAACGAAAACCAAATTGGATTGGAAACTAAAAAACTAACCGCAAATCCCGAAGTTTCGGGACACAAAGGAATTACGCAAAATTCTCGAAGAAAACCTTTCCATACTTTGCGAAAAAACTTAAAATCCTTTGCGGTAAAAAAATTATGAGTTAAACAATTAAAATCAAACAAATGTCAAACAAAAAATTAATACTAAGTGCAGCACTCACAGGAGCAGCCACTAATCGTTCGCATTGCCCTGCAATTCCTTACACACCTAAAGAATTAGGGGAAGAAGCCAAACGTGCTGTAGATGCAGGCGCAAGCATAGTGCATATACACGCACGCGAAGACAACGGAATTCCAAGTTGGCGAACAGAAGTATTTGAAGAAATTAAAGCTGAGGTACGCAAACATTCTGCTGATGTAATTATCAATTTTTCTACAGGCGCAATCGGTCTTTCCGTCGAAGAAAGAATCAAGCATTTGCCGATTACAAAACCCGATATGGCAGCGTTTAATATGGGCAGTATGAACTATGCTATCTTTTCCAAAAAACAAAAACAATTTTATTGGAATGCAGTTTTTGAAAACTCCTTTGACATGATGATTAAAGTAGTAAAAACGATGAATGAAAACAACATCTGCCCAGAAATGGAATGTTTTGACACAGGTCATATCCACAATGCTGTTCCGCTGCGCGAAATGGGCTTAATTCCTGATAATGCGTGTTACAGCTTGGTAATGGGTGTACTCGGCGGTATTCCTGCAACAGTAGAAAATTTAATGCATCAAATAAAACAAGTGCCACAAGGTTCTTTCTGGCAAGTAATTGCTATCAGCCGAAAACAATGGCAATTGGCAGCAATAGCTTGCACGATGGGAGGGAATTTCCGTGTTGGATTAGAGGATAATTTTTATTTACCAAATGGCGAAATGGCAAAATCAAATGGCGATTGCGTAGAGGCTGGTGTAAAATTAGCACGCATGTTAGACAGAGAAATCGCAACTATTTCTGAGACAAGAGAAATGCTGAATATCAAAACAATTAATTAATCATTAACCGCAAAGAGCTCAAAGATTTTTCGCAAAGGACACAAAGTAAGTTGAAATGATGATTTATCAACTATATAGCAAAAAGCAAATATGGAATTATAGCAAAGTAATAATAGAAGAAAATGAAAGAAAATGAATTATCACATTTTGTTATAGGTATAGCAATCGATGTTCATATTGCATTAGGTCCTGGACTTTTAGAAAGTGCATATCAAGAATGTTTATATTATAAGTTGAAAAAGGAAGGATTAAAAGTTGAAAAAAGAAAAAGCAATACCTCTAATATTTGAAGAAGTTAAACTTGATTGCGGTTATAGAATTGATTTATTAGTGGAAGAAAAATTAGTAATTGAAATAAAAAGCGTGGAAGCGTTAAATGACATACATTTAGCACAAACGCTTACTTACTAAAACTTGGAAATTACAAACTTTGCTTATTAATAAATTTCAATGGAACCCTTTTAAAACATGGAATAAAAAGAGTAGTAAACGGATTATAATCCTTTGAAACTTTGCGAAGAACTAAAAAAAATTTGAGGTTATAAAAATAAACTTCTTCGAACTTTGCGGTAGCCTTTGCGCTCTTTGCGGTAAATTAAACTCGAGAAAATATGAGCATTTTAGAACAATACTATTTAAAAGAAGAGCATCAATTATTTCGAAAAACATTACGAGGCTTTTTAGATAAAGAAGTAATGCCACACATCGACCAATGGGAAGAAGACAAAAGAGTACCCCATGAAATTTTTAGAAAATTTGGCGACATGGGTTTTTATGGAATTTCACAAGAAGAAAAATACGGTGGCTCCAATTTAGATTTTTGGTACGATGTGATTTTTGTTGAAGAAGTCGGTAAATGCTGGAGTGGTGGCTTTGCGGCAAGTATTTCTGCACATCCGTATTTGGCGATGTCGCATTTAAAATACGAAGCATCCGATTTATTGAAAGAAAAATATCTAACTAAAGCTATCAAAGGCGAATTAGTGGGTTGCTTAGCCATTACGGAACCGCATGCAGGCAGCGATGTAGCAGGAATAAAAACAACTGCCACCAAACAAGGTGATAAATACATCATCAACGGAAGTAAATGTTTTATTACCAATGGTGTATTTGCCGATTTTATGATTGTAGCTTGCAAAACCAGCGAAGCAAAAAGTGGTATTTCTATGATTTTAATAGAAGGAAATTCTAAGGGAATAATTAGAACAAATTTGAGCAAGCTAGGATGGAAAGCCAGCGACACCGCAGAAATTGCGTTCGACAATGTAGAAGTGCCTATAGAAAATTTATTAGGCGAAGAGAACAAAGGATTTTACTACATCATGCAGCGTTTTGAGTTGGAAAGATTAACACTTGCATTAGGTGCTATTTCCTCTTCAGAGCTGATGATACAATACACTTTGCAATACATGAGTGAGCGAAAAGCATTTGGAAAAAGCATCAATAAATTTCAAGTATTACGACATAAAATTGCTCAATTAAGTGCCGAATTGGAAAGCATTAAAACCTATACTTATTTAATTTGTCAAATGCACCACGATAAAAAATATTGTGTAAAAGAGGCCTCTATGTCTAAATACTTAGCAACAGAATTAGCCGATAAATTAGCGTATCAATGTTTGCAAATGTTTGGCGGCTATGGCTATATGGAAGAATATAAAGCCGCACGATTTTTCAGAGATTCGCGCTTAGGCACAATCGGTGGTGGAACATCAGAAATTATGTTGGAAATTATTGCTAAAATGGTAATTGATGATATAAATTATGAGAAACGAGATGTAAGAAATGAGAAGAACGAAATTTCAATCGAAGAAATTTTAAATAGTTTTCCTACAAGATTAAAAACAGAAAAAGCAGAAGGTATAACATTAAATGTTTTAATTGAATTTGAAAATGATTTGAAATATTCTATTGAAATAAAGGAGAATAAAGTGATAGTTTCAAAATCAAAACACCTTAATACTTACGACTTAATACTTAATACAATAAGCGAAACTTACATTGCGATTGAAACGGGGAAACTTAATCCACAAGAAGCATTTATGAGCGGCAAAGTTCAAGTAAGTGATTTAGGAAAAATGATGCAGTTCGGAGCCATTTTTAAAAAATTAAAATAAAAAATAAACCACAAAGAGCACAAAGCTATTATACAAAGGGCGCAAAGAAAATAACTTTGCATCTCCGTGAAAACTTTAAATTCTTTGCGGTTAAAAATTAAAAACAAAAAATATGAGCACAGCACTATCTTATTATTTTACAGAAGAACATGAATTGTTCAGAAAAACTATTCAAGATTTTTTAAAAGCAGAAGCCGTTCCACACATCGACCAATGGGAAGCAGATGGAAAAATACCACGAGAATTTTGGAAAAAATTTGGCGAAATGGGTTACTTCGGACTCAGCTTTCCCGAACAATACGGCGGCAGTAATTTAGATTTCTTTTATACGGTAATAATGTTAGAAGAAGTTTCTAAAATATTTTCTGGCGGATTTGCAATTACCGCAGCTGTGCAAGTGTGCATGAGCAGTCCGTATATTTTGCATCATGGAAGTGATTATTTGAAAGAAACATTTTTCAAAGCAGCCGTAGCCGGCGAAAAAATCGGGTGTATCGGGATTACAGAACCAGGCGCTGGTAGTGATGTCGCCAACATACAAACACGTGCCATAAAAGATGGCGATTACTATATAGTGAATGGCTCAAAAACATTTATCACCAATGGTATATACGGTCATTTTGTAATTCTCGTTTGCAAAACAAATCCAGACGCCGGTTCAGCAGGCGTAAGCTTATTGGTAGTAGATTTAAACAGTGAAGGTATCTCTAAAAATAAATTAAAAAAATTAGGCTGGTTATCTTCCGACACTGCGGAGTTGCATTTTGACAATGTAAAAGTGCCTGCAAAAAATTTATTAGGTGAAGAAGGCAAAGGATTTTATTATTTAATGGGCGGCTTGCAATTAGAACGTTTAGCAGGTTCCATTATGGGATATGCCGCATGCGAAGGCATGATACAATACGGATTAGAATACATGAGCCAAAGACAGGCATTTGGAAAACCCATTAATAAATTTCAAGTGCTACGACACAAAGTGGCGCAGCTATCCGCAGAAACCGAAGCAATAAAATTCTATGTATTACAAACTTGCAGAATGCATAACGAAGGAAAATATGCCGTAAAAGAAAGTTCTATTTCAAAATTACTGGCATCTGAATTAGCGGATAAATGTGCCTATCAAATATTACAAGTATTTGGTGGCTATGGCTATATGGAAGAATACAAAATAGCACGTGCCTTCAGAGATTCCAGAATTGGAACTATTGGCGGCGGAACATCAGAAATAATGCGAGAAATTTTAGCAAAAATGATTATCGATGATGCAAATTACGAAAGAGCAACATCAAACAACAAAGAAGATATACCAAAGCTTGAAACAGTCGCTGATATTTTTGCAACCTTGCCATCCCGATTTAAAAAAGAAAAAGCAGTTGGAAAAAATTTGAATATGGAATTTAAATTTGATGCTGCAACTTATTATGTAAAAATAAATGATGGTAATTTAGAAATCAATAAAGCAGTGGACAGTGGACAAAATGCGGTGGACTGTACCGTAGAAACAGACGATGTTACTTACATTGCTGTAGAAACGGGCAAACTCAATCCTCAAGAAGCCTTTATGACTGGAAAAATAAAAGTATCGGATTTAATGAAAATGATGGAATTTGGAGGATTATTTAAAAAACTCTAAATCACAAATATTTATTAAAAAGCATAGCGAAGCCTCCAATTAACATTTGGAGGTTTTTTATAAAGAATTTTGGAACTAAATTTGCAGTATAATATCCAATGAAGTTTTTTTTATACACGCTATTTAGTTTTTATAGTATTTATAGCTTTTCCGCATTCCCTACAAATACAGTAGGCGGTGTGGGCGGACAGGCCGTTTACGATTCTGTAGCACAACGATTTAAAATAAAATCTTTAGAATTAAATCACTATATGAATGCAAATTCACTAATGCCGGGGGATTTAATTTTGGAAATCGACAAAGTACCCATTCATAAAATGGGATATGGTGATGTTTTAAGACTTGTACAAGGCACTGTAGGTACTCCTATGAGTTTCAAAATTCAACGTTATAATGCCATAGAAAAAAGTTTTGAGATTAAAAGAATACGTGTAACTGCCGACATGAACCCTACGTGGTGGGCAGTACCTGATTATCATTATTTAGATTTTAAAGATGCCATTCCCTACTCCATTGCGCAACTAAAAATAAACGGGAAAAACTCTATCGACTCCACAAAAATACCTGGTACTAAAAATCAAGTATTTTGCAACTATAATATTAAAGGTGCCTATGAATCTACTTATATAAATAATGGGAAAGGGCATTATTATTACAATTGTAGTTTTATAAAAACAGAAGAACGTACCAAAGCAGAAGGCATGTACAATTATTTAGTAATGCAATTACGCAACTATAATTTGAAAAATGCACAGTTGACAAAAATAGAAAATATACAATCTGAAAATAAATCCTACACCATAAAAGCCAAAGAAGTTTCTGATATTTCCATTTCCAATTTGAATATAAATGTAAAACTGAAAAAGGAATTTGATAAAACAGAAAACAAAGAACTTTGGAAAGTAGAAATGGATATCAAGATTTAAGTGGTAAGCCCATTAAATAATCTTTCGTTCTGTTTCCCAAATTAAACAACGCATCTAACACACACAAATCGGGTTCAAAAGAAAATCTGTCGCTAAATACTTGCGTGTATTGCTCAGCAATAATTAAAGGCGATTGATTTGGCAAAATAAAACTTCTATAATCTATCGCATCAATTTCAGTTTTAGTGTAATATTTATCCGCAAAAATTATTGGCAATTCAGTTTTTAAAACTTTGCTTATCGTTTGTATAAATTGAAAATTATAATCCAGTAATGATTCATACTTTTGCGCATAGAATTTTTTAAAATTATCTTCATAATATTCAAAAAATGGCGAACGGCGATAAGCAGACGTAAAACTTTGCCAATGCAAATCATGCCATCGTTCATTATACGAAATCTTTACATCTTTCATTTTTGAATGTTGATGCTTCCCTCTTTCCAAAGGAATGCTCAAGCGCAAAACACCGTTTGCACCTAATATATGTGCTCTATTTCTATAACTGCGTTTCTCAAAATGCTCCTCTGCATCTAATATTATTTTATCAGCCTTCAATAATAAATTCCAATAACTACAAGTGCCGATATATTGAGCTTCAATCAAAATTTTATTCATACCTCAAAGATAGCCAAATTAGTAAAAACCTTCCTGATATTTCAAGATACAACGAACATTTCTTAATTTTACAAAGTGCAATGGTTATACACTACATTCGGATGGTTAGCAGCAAGGATTTTATCCTGGTTTCCATTAAATGTATTACTCATTTTATCTGATTTTTTAGGATTTATTTTTAATCGAATTTTACCGTATCGAAAATCAGTTATAGACCTCAATTTAATCCAATCTTTCCCGCATAAAAAAAGTGAAGAATTGTGGTATATCCGAAGCAAATACTATCGTCATTTGGCAGATATTATTTTTGAAACGATAAAGAGTATTTCTATTACTAAAAAAGATTTGGCAAATCATATTCAACTACATCATGATAGTTTTGCACTTTTAAAAAAATACGAACAAAGTGGACAACATATATTCATCGTCCTCGGGCATTATGGAAATTGGGAATGGGCATCTTTGTTGGCAGGATTAGAAACAAAGCTACCCACTTATGCCTTATATGCACCGTCTCGAAATAATACATTTAATAAATTTTTATTAAAAAACAGAGCACGATTTGGCTGCAAACTTATCGCTGCCAATCAACTAAAAACACTGTACGGAAATCTGCAAAAACAACCATCGGTAGTTGCCTTTGTAGCCGACCAAACTCCCGTAGATATAGAAAATGCGTATTGGTCAAAGTTTTTACATATCAATACTCCATTTTTTAAAGGTTATGATATACTGGCGCAGCGCACAAATGCTATTGTTTTATATGCCTCCATACAAAAAACAAATCGTGGATTTTATGAATTACATTTAAAAACTATTACAGAGCAGCCACAAAAAGAAAAGGAGAATTTTATTGCAGAACAATTTGTACGATTATTAGAAAACGACATACAAGCGCAACCTGAATACTGGCTTTGGAGCCACAGAAGATGGAAGAGAGCTGGAATAAAATATTGAAAAAATCAGAAAGCGAATTGTAAAACCTATTTGTATCTTTGGGAATAATAACAGAAAAAATTGAAAAAAGTATCCGTTGTCATATTAAATTATAATGGAAAGAATTGGTTAGAAAAATTTCTACCCAATGTGCTTGAAAATACCACTTATGAAAATGCAGAAATAATTGTTGCAGATAATGCGTCAACAGATGATTCAATTGCATTTTTAAAATCTAATTTCTCCGAAGTAAAAATAATACAAAATACAGCAAACACTGGCTATGCAGGAGGATATAACGATGCGCTTCAACATATCGAAAGTGATTATTATGTACTGCTCAACTCTGATGTAGAAGTTGCACCACTGTGGATAGAAAACACCATTGCTTATTTAGAGCAAGATAAAACGATTGCTGCTTGCCAGCCAAAAATCCTATCCTACACAGAGCGGAATAAATTTGAATATGCTGGAGCTGCCGGCGGATTTATAGACAAATATGGCTATCCATTTTGTAGAGGTAGAATTTTTGAAACTTGTGAAGAAGACAACGGGCAGTATGATGAAAACGGTGAAATATTTTGGGCAAGCGGCGCATGCTTTTTTATCAGAGCAAAACTCTTTCATAGCGTAGGCGGTTTTGATGCCGATTTTTTTGCGCACATGGAAGAAATAGACCTTTGCTGGCGATTAAAAAACTTAGGCTATAAAATCGGATATTGCGCACAAAGCAAAGTATATCACGTAGGCGGAGGTACTTTAAAAAAAAGCAATCCTCAAAAAACGTATTTAAACTTTCGGAACAACAGAAAATTATTACGCAAAAATTTAACGGAGCAAGAACTTAAAGAAATATATACTGTTCGCAATCGGTTAGATAAATTAGCAGCATGGGTGGTTTTTTCAAAAGGGAACTTTGAAGAATCAAAAGCAATAAAAAACGGATTGGAGGCATATAGAAATACCATTCCCAAATGGGATGAAAAAAGAAAACAAAACGAGCTATTGAAAAGCACGCTCGCCATTGGAACACCAAATAAATATGGCATTTTGGGGCATAGTATTATTTGGAGTTATTACATTAAAGGGATTAAAAAATTCAGTGATTTAAAATTATAAAACATGAAAGTATTTATTATCGGCGCATCAGGATTGGTTGGCTCAAATTGCTTATCTTATTTTAAAGAAAACAAATGGGAAGTAGTTGGCACCTATTTTTCCTATCCTGCAAAAGACACCGTATTTTTTGATACTCTAAATTTAAATAATACCGAAAACTTCGATGTGCGTGCCTTTCAGCCCAATGTTATCTTGCACTGCGGCGCACTTACCCATGTAGATTATTGTGAGCACCACGAAGCAGAGAGTTATGATAAAACGGTTTTATCTACAAAAAATATTATTGCATTAACAAATGAATTAAATGCAAAACTCGTATTCATCTCCACCGATTATATTTTTGATGGCGTAGATGGTCCTTATGAAGAAACCGTAAAACCTAACGCACTATCTGTATATGGCAAACATAAATTAGAAGCAGAACAAGCCGTACTCGCTGCTGCTAGTAATAACATCGTCATCCGAATTACCAATGTTTATGGAGATGAAGAGCGAGGTAAAAATTTTGTATCTCGAATTATAGAACAAATAAAAGCGAAACAAAAGCTACAACTTAAACTACCTATCGACCAATATTCCACACCAATTAATGCACATGATATTGCAAGATGTTTGTTTTTATTGCTGAAAGACAATAAAAATGGAGTGTATAATATTTCGAGTACCGATTACATGAATCGGGTGCAGCTTGCACTTACTATTTTAAAATATTTTCCAAATGCAGATTATGAATTAATGCCAATGACAACGGAAGAGATAAATGCGCCTGCAGCACGTCCACTACAAGGAGGATTGAAGAATAAAAAATTTATGACAGAGTATTCTGATTTTAGTTTTTCGACTGTTGATGATTATATCAGCAAAAAAAAATAATGCTATATCATTTATTTATTTTCAAAAACTACTGATAAGCATGAAAGCTCCGAAGCCAATTAAACAAACACCTACAATTTTTTTCAACCATTGGAGTTTTTCGGCGGTGAGATGTTGTTTTAGATAATAGGAAAATCTCATTTTTACTAAATCAAATAGAAATACCATTGCCAATATTCCACCATAAAACAACCCTTTATCCACTCTAGAGGGATAATTGATAGCGATAGTTGTGTACATGGTAATCCACCATATTGCTACAAACGGATTAAATAAATTGAGGGTAAAGCCTTTTAAAAATGCACCTATTAGTGTTTTTACAGAAGTAACATCAGGAGATTTTAAATTTACTTTAGATATAAAAGTGATGACTCCAAATAAAATTAAAACAGCACCTCCAATTAAGGCAATCGGTGTTTTTAAATCTTCAAAAGACAAATGATTAAATATCGTTTCTACCAGATAAATAAATATAAAATCTGTTATCAAAATACCAGCGATATAAGCCATTCCACTTCTCCACCCTTTCGATATTGTAATATCTGCCAAAGCTAAAAATATGGGACCAATCATCAAACTAATAGTGATGCCTGCAATTATTCCTTTTAACAATGGTTCCATCTGGCGCAAAGATAAAGGATATTATCGATAAACGCTGTGCTCGTAGAATAATGTAAGGAAAGCGGCTTTACTTTATTTTTATAAATTCTTTGTCGATATCTGCATAAAAGTGCTGTAATTTTTCTTTATAATCTGGCGAAGTATCAGATGTATTTTCTGTATTTTTTTCCAATATCAATTGATTATTTTCGAATAATTTTATGTGTAGTAGTTCTGCTAATTGCAGGATTTTTTTCAGTATAAATTCTCGTTGTTGTAATTCCTCCCGTTGATTGTATTGCTTAGAGGTATAGTTGATAGTAATTGTTAATCCAGCGGCTTGGATATTGGTTAAATGCGCACCAATAGAAGCATCTTTAGTATAAGGATTTTTCAATAAAATATGACGAATGCCTTTAAGAAATAATTCTACTTTTTCCAATGGCGTATTATAAGGCAGTGTAATCTCCGTTTTAAATTTCTTATACACTCTATATCCTTTATTGTCGATAGTCATTTCTGTAAGTTTAGAATTAGAAATGTACACAATCGAGTCATCACAAGTTTTAATTCGGGTGG
>ENA-UOWE01004770-UOWE01004770.1-activated-sludge-metagenome-genome-assembly--contig:-NODE-4770-length-12798-cov-4.793848_pt1 | contig 12798 bp, 10 predicted proteins | sample MGYA00249841_ERZ761562 | MGnify/ENA primary metagenome ERZ761562 (study PRJEB28883, sample SAMN05720200) | activated sludge metagenome | isolation source: Anaerobic digester | place: Japan... | reverse complement strand
AGGCGTAATGTCAGAAAGATTTATGCAATCTCAGGGTGGGCAAATTGGAATGGGAGATAATGCTTTAGAATATTTAAATCAGCGCTGTTTTATTCCGATCTCCACTATGATTAGTAAAGTAAATCCTATCAGCAAAATAAGCTCTATTGATATCAGGGCAAAAAGTCCGGAAGAAGCAAAAGAGCTAAGACGCAAAGTAGAAAACATCGTTCTGAACCTGAAAAACGGAAAACGTTTGTTTCAGGTTACCTCTGCTAAAGAGCAAATGGATACTATGCAGGCAAATGCTAAAATTATGGAAGCTATATTTATTTTAATAGCTGTTATTTCTTTACTGGTAGGAGGAATCGTAATTATGAACATTATGCTTGCTTCTATTCGAGAACGAACTCGCGAAATTGGAGTTCGCATTGCAGTAGGAGCACGCAGTAGAGATATTTTTCTGCAGTTCTTGGTGCAAACGATTCTTATTACCTCTTTGGGTGGAGTTTTAGGAATTCTCTTTGGATTTGCTATTTTGGATAAAGTGGGTTCCTATTTACAGATAGAAGTGCTTGCCTCAGTCCAAATGATCTGGGTTGCGCTTTTGGTATCTATTGGTGTGGGACTTATTTTTGGTGTAGGACCAGCGATCAGGGCTTCGCGTCTTGATCCTGTAATTGCTTTAAGAGAAGAATAATGAGTAAAAAAAAGCAGAAAAGCAGCTTTTTTCATAAACTCTTTCTCTGGCTGTATTCTTATATCAATGTTGTGATTGTAGACATAAAAAAAATCTATCAGGCATTAACTGTAGCCCAACAGCGGAAACTTATTATAAACAATATTTGGAATTTCATCAAAAACTTTTACCAGCGTTTTATGGGCGAAGGTATTTTGAAGGAATCAGCTAGTTTAACCTATATCACTATCCTAGGTTTTGTTCCCTTTATAAATTTTCTGGTATTAATAGCTCCCGATTTACCATTTCTAAATCTGCGAGATAAACTAAGGGAACTGGTAATCGAAAACTTCATTCCGAGCTCAGCAAATGCTATAATAAGCTTTTTGGATAAGCTGATTATGCCCAAAGTTGGCTTTAATATCTTCAATTTCGTTATTTTGATTGTAAGCTCATATTCACTGTTCAATGTAATCAGAAGTACTTTCGACCGTATTCTTAGTATGCAGTTAAAAACTTCACAAGATACTATAACGCAATTAGTAAAATTCTTCGGCACAGTTGTTTTCGGGTTGTTAATTATCGTGTTACTCTTTTCCAGTTCATCCATACCGATTATTTCCCGTTTATTAAAATCCCGCGTTTTACAGTGGATAATGGTAATTGTTCCTTTTGTTTTACAATTTTTAGCTATAATGTTTTTGTATATGCTACTGCCTTCAGTTAGAATTAATCGTGGTGCACTATTTAGAGGTGCTTTTTGGACTACTGTTATCTGGGTGATTGCTAAATCTGCATTTGATTTTTATATATATAACTTAACTAATTATCAGGCACTTTATGGAGTTATGGCAGTGCTGCCAATTTTTCTGCTATGGATTTATATTAATTGGGCTATTATCTTGGGAGGAATGGTTTTGGTAAGTGTAATTGAGAATAAGAAAACTGGTGGTTTCTTAACTAAAGAACCTCATAATGCAGTTCGCATAACAATGGAACTATTTACGAATCATAAACTTAACCAGCGGTTGGAAGGTCTACTAAGTAAAGATGATCTAAAAAAACTGGTTGAAACCCTGAATGAGGAAGAAGAAGATAAATGAAAAAATATGCATTAATTAGTGTTTCAGATAAAACTGGCATCGAAAATTTGGCTGTGGAACTGGAAAAACTTGGCTACACTATTCTTTCCACTTCCCATACGGCTGAGTACTTAAAAAAATACTGTCAGCAAGTAGTGTTGGTTTCTGATTTAACCAAATTTCCGGAAATTCTGGAAGGAAGAGTTAAGACCCTACACCCAATTATTTATGCCGGAATTTTGGCAGACCGGCAAAATCCTTCTCACGAAAAAACGCTTTCTGAGCTGAATATTGATCACATAGATGTTGTAGCCGTAAATTTGTATCCTTTTGCCGCCGTTCGTAAAAAAGAAAATGCCAGTGAACAAGAGATAATTGAAAATATAGATATTGGCGGTCCAGCTTTAATTAGAGCCGCAGCCAAAAATTATAGAAATGTTACCGTTTTGGTTGATCCTATGGACTATAATCATACCTTGGAACTGCTAAAAGAGAATAGTATTTTGCCAAAGAACTATAGTGCTTATCTGGCAAAAAAGGCATTTAGCAAAACACGGGATTACGATTCTGAAATTGCCGCTTATTTTACGGAAATGGAAACTGTAGCCAAAGACGCTATCCCTTTTCAGTTAAGCATTTCTGCCTCGTTAAACCAAAATTTGCGTTATGGTGAAAACCCTCATCAAAATGCCGGTTATTATACAAATACTAGTGCAGCTTGGGAAGTTTTGCATGGCAAGGAATTATCTTTCAATAATATAATGGATATTGATTCTGCTTTAAGAGCCATTCGTCTTTTTAGTGAACCAACTGCCATTATTGTAAAACACTGTAATCCTTGCGGCATTGGCAGTGGAGAGAAATTGGCAGAGGCATATACAAAAGCTTTTGCAACAGATACGGAAGCACCTTTTGGGGGAATTGTAATTGTGAATCGTACGCTGGATCTGGAGACGGCAACCCTAATCAATAACATTTTTACCGAAATCATTATTGCTCCTGATTATGAACCGGGTGTGCTGGAATTCTTGAAGAAAAAGAAAAACCGACGCCTAATTCGCTACGACCTTTCTCTATTGGCAAAACCTATTAACCCTATAGAAATTAAAACATTAACTTTCGGATATTTAGCTCAGAACTGGGATCTGGTAAACGAATCCATAGAAAACTGGAAAATAGTTACCGAAAAACAACCTACTTCGGAAGAATTCCAAGCCCTTATCTATGCCTGGAAAGCTGTGTCCATCCTAAAATCCAACGCCATTGCCATCGCTAAAAAAGACAGAACATTAGGGCTTGGTTGTGGACAAACATCTCGCATTGATGCAGTTCAATTAGCTATCTGGAAAGCTAAAAAATTTAACCATATTTTAGAGGGCTCCGTTTGTGCCTCCGATGGCTTTTTCCCTTTTCGGGATTGTATAGATGTTCTTGTTGAGAACGGAATTTCTGCTATTATTCAACCAGGTGGTTCCAAAAACGATGAGGAAAGTATTGCTGCCTGTAATGAATTGGGCATCACTATGCTCTTTACCGGTTTCCGTCACTTTAGGCATTAATCGTGACAGAGAAAGGAAAAAGTTGATTTCTCGTTCTACTTGAACTGGAAACCACTTCTTTATTCTAAAGCAACCAAGTTCATTCCACAAGTATATACTTCTATCTTTGTTCGCATCTTTGATAGTTATATTTTAGTTGGGACTGAAATGAAACATATATAATTCTGTTTGACAGAAAGAGGCAGGGAAAAAAGGTTGTTAAAAATACGGAAGGAGATGTGTCCGAGTTGGCTGAAGGAGCACGATTGGAAATCGTGTAAACGTGTGAGCGTTTCTAGGGTTCGAATCCCTACATCTCCGCCATTATTTTTCTCTGTAGATTAAGCTTAATAAAGGGACTTATATAGCTATTGAGTTTATTTAATAGCTGCTAATTTAATTTGCTGTCATTTCAAATTTGTTTATATTATGAGGTAAGGAGTTTATAAATTATGAAATCAAACAAAACCTTTCTGTGGGGCTGTTTAATCTTTCTGGTTGCTTTTATAGCTGCTTGTGTTCTTGGCTTTATATTTACCTTTGGTTCTGCAGTACCCAAATCTGCAAAAATTCCTACCAATGCTTGGTTATATTTAAATCCGAGTGCTATGATTTCGGACTATAATGAAATTGAAGATGTAAAATTTTTTAGTGTAACCTCATTTAGTGTTCAGGAAATTAACTCCAAAATAATAGCTGCAGCCAAGGATAAGCGCATTAAAGGTCTGTTGATTGAACCCAAGATGATTATGACCAATTATCCTGCTTTAGGTGAAATGTCTTTAGCCATAGAAACTTTCCAAAAAAGTGGTAAACCGATTGTTGCTTTTGGGGAGAATTTTTCCCAGGCAGATTATTTACTCGCATCCTGCGCAGATAAAATTTATATGGAACCTTCAGCGTCTGCAGGTTTGGCTTTACAGGGCGTTTCAGCTAATATGATGTTTTACAAAGAGATGCTGGATAAATTGGGCATCAAAATGCATATTTTACAATCCGGAGCTTATAAAGGAGCTGGTGAACCATATTCTCAAATGGAATTAAGTAAAGGCACCAAAGATAATATTGATGCTGCTTTACAAGGGATTTATAATCATTTACTTACTTTTGTGGCTAAAAACAGAAAATTGGATCCTGCTGAAGTAAAAGATATTTTTGAAAATAGGGACGATTTTTTTCTTACTGCAAATAAAGCAAAGGATTTAAAGCTAATAGATTACGCTATGGGGCGTGATGAAATGCTGAGCAATTTAGGGCTTAGTGAGGATAATTTTATCAAGATTGGCTCCTATTCTCCATCTTCTCCAAAGAGTAAAGATAGCAAAATAGCAGTAGTCTATCTTAATGGAAATATCACGCCTTCAACAAATTATGAATTCAGCAGCCAGAATTATATCAGCTCTGCCAAAGTTAAAAAAATATGTAAACAAATCCGTGACGACAAAGATGTTAAGGCAGTTGTTTTAAGAATAAACAGTCCCGGAGGTTCTGCTTTGGAATCCGAACTTATCTATCAGCAGTTAATTAAGCTGAAAAAGGACTATCCTCTTGTTATCTCAATGGGAGGAACTGCTGCATCTGGAGGATATTATATTTCTTGTGCAGGAGACTATATAATAGCCGATCCAGGAACTTTGACTGGTTCAATTGGAGTAATAGGTTTAATTCCAGAAACAGTGGGGCTGGGGAAAAAAATCGGAGTGCGCTCACAAACTATAAAATATGGTAAATTTGCTGGTGCCTTCAATCTTTTTGAAAGCTATGATTCTGCCTTAATTGAATCCTTAAAACGCAATTCCACAGGAACTTATAATGAGTTTCAACAAAGAGTGATGAGCTGTAGAAATATAACTCCTGAACAAATTGAATCTGTAGCTGAAGGACGCATATTTAACGCTGAAGATGCTTTAGAGAATAACTTGATCGATGAGATCGGAACTCTGGATAAGGCAATTAATAAAGCTGCTTCCTTAGCTAAGGTAACAACATACAGTTCTACAAATTATCCCAAAAAAGCAAGCTTGATGGAAGTACTCAAAGAATCTAACTTGTTGAATGTGAAAGAACAGATACAAATATCCAACACTCCCGAATTGCAAATGGAAAAATATCTGAAACAAATTTCCCCAACCGGCGAATGGCTATATCTTATGCCCCTAAAATTGGATTAATATGAAGAAAGATTCTTATAATACAGAAATAATCGTTAATGTGCATCCCCTCGAAAAGCGGGTTGCTGTTTTAGAAGATAATCGCTTGGTTGAACTTTTTGTGGAGCGTAGAGAGCAGCAAAATATCGTTGGCAACATCTATAAAGGTATAGTAAAAGATGTTTTGCCTGGAATGGGTGCAGCTTTTATTGAAATCGGATTAGAGCGAACTGCTTTTTTACATTACAGTGATATTGTGATGGATTTTCTCGATATTTATGAAAGTGATCAACCCCGAACAAAAGTTAATCCTGAAGATTCCTCACAAATTGATAAACTCTTGAAACCGGGCCAAGAAATCGTTGTTCAAATACACAAAGGGCCTATCGGCTCAAAAGGAGCTCGGTTAACAGGTCAAATATCTATTCCGGGTAAATACCTCGTGCTTTTTCCTAATAAAGATAAAATTGCTATTTCCCGTAAAGTATATTCTCAAAATGAACGCAATCGTATCCGCAACCTTCTCTCGGAGATAAAAGACCCTGGTTATGGTTTAATTGTACGGACAGAGGCAGAAGGATGTGAAGAAGATGATTTTGTGACAGAATACAAAGCCCTGCTTAAAACCTGGCGCTTAATAGAAAAACAACTGAAATATGCCAAAGCTCCAGTTTGCGTGTTCGAAGAAAATGCTTTGGAAAACTATCTGATCCGTGATCTTTTTGGCGAAAATGTAGATCGCTTAGTAATTGACGATAAGAACTTTGCCCGTAGAATCATCTCTCAATTGGAAGATATTTCTCCTGAATTGATTAGCAATATAGAGATCTACAGAGAGGACTCCCCTATTTTTGATGCCTGGGGAATAGAAAAAAAAATAGAAACCGGACTATATAGCAGAATTTACCTTCCCAGCGGCGGGAATATTAAAATTGAACAAACAGAAGCATTGGTAGCTATAGATGTTAATACAGGTAGTTTTACAGGAAAAACTCATTACAACGAGACAATCCGTAAAACTAATCTGGAAGCCGCTGCTGAAATTGCTCGTCAAATCCGCCTGCGTGACCTTTCCGGAGTGATTGTTGTCGATTTTATCGATATGGTTGAAGAAAAACATAAAACCGAAGTTCTGGATATGCTGAAAAAAGGACTGCGTCGTGATCGTGCCAAAAATAAAGCTTATCCTTTTACAGAACTTGGCCTTGTGGAAATTACCCGTAAACGTATGCGCAACACTCTGATCTCCAATTTCTCCGATCCTTGCCCGTTTTGTAACGGTAGCGGAAGGATCTTAAGTAAGAATGCAGTAATCATGCGTATTTATCGTTGGCTGAATCGCGGCGATTATTTTGTTAAAAATAAAAATTTGCGAATAATGGTTCATCCCGATTTGTTAACTCACATTAGCCAACATAGCGAAGATTTTGTGGCTTATGAAAACCAAATCGAATTTGCTGCAGAACCTTCTATTAGGATTGACCAATTTAAGGTTTATACTCTTCCAGACCTGGAAGAAATTACTTCTAAGTTTTCATAATACAATTTTGTTACGGCATCGTGGAGCCTTGTTCACGATGCTTTTTTTTGTTTTATAACATTTACAGTAAGTGCTTATCTTTCATTTTAATTGCCTACAGCAGTTTAGTTCATTAGAGTCCTCTTCTTTTACACAACAATGATATTCGCCTGTCAACTTTTTAGGACGCCTCATTTCCATTTAGGCGATCCTCTAATAATCCGCTAACCCTTCCGTAACGAAACTAAGGAATCGTTAAAAAAAATGTTAGAGTGTGATAAAAGGATATTATTTGCTGATAGGATAAGTATGCTTCTTTCGCCTCGTTATGTTTAGATATTCTGTTCTAATTCAAAATACACTTCAGCTATTAAAGAAGCCGCATAAAGTTATAATTATTATCATTCTTTATAAAGCTCTTAGCTATAGCGGATAGAATCTGTTTAGAATCAGAACTACTTTGCTAAAGTAGCATAAACTCTATTGACTTATTCTTGCTTTAATAGTACGGGCAATTCTTCTATCCAAAACATATCTGGCATCTCCAACAGCTACAATTATATTCGGTTCATCGATATTATTTCTAAATACTGTTATTGGTGCTCCCAAATACAGACCCCGTTCAATTGTTTTTAAATTGTTATTATGAATAACTGTGGCATTATATCCTTCTGGTATTTGATCAAGAGCAAGACATTGATTAGGTTCACAGGTAAACGCTTTATATTTTCCCCAATGGCGAAATCTTAATCTATTTTGCCCGAATCGCATATCTACTCCCTATACTGCGTAAATTGATGTAAATGATAATAAAAATTACTCCGATAACTGCAAACCAAAAAATGGATAGAGCATTAAAAGCCAAAATTTGATAAACTAAAGTAGCCACCATCCAAGCCAGTACAGTTAAATATCCGAAATCAAAAAGCATCCATTTAAAACCATGCTCCTTAAACAGCATTGTTAAAGCTGCTGCACAAGGTGAATATAGCAAAATAAAAACCAGATAAGCAAACACAGAAGCATTACTGCCAAAACCCTTTTTGATATTATCCGTCAAGTGCTTGATTGCTCCTTCGTCTTCCGAATTTTGGTAGAGACCTTGTAAGGTTCCCACAATTGCCTCTTTGGCAAAAAGCCCACTAATTAAAGCTACCGAAGCAGGCCAGTTATCATTTTTAATACCCATTGGCTGTAAAACCGGAGTAATCAGCTTACCACCAAGTTCTAAAAGCGGAGTTTTTTCGTTTTTGTTTCCCACCGGGATTTGAATAACTTGCAAAATATTAATTATTACAATCACCAGCAAAATAGTCTTCCCTGCTCTCAACAAAAAGCTTTTCAGCCGATGCCAGGTATGCATAAAAATCCCATTTATAGTAGGAATATGATAGGCAGGCAATTCCATCACGAAATCTCCAGGCGCACTCTTAAAAATAGTAGCCTTTAATAATAAACCGGTTAAAATCCCCATTATTATACCAAAAAAATAGAGAGCAAAAATAACTATATCCGCTCGCTGCGGAAAAAATAACATTACCAGATATGTATAAACAGGTAGCTTTGCCCCACAGGAAATAAATGGAGTTAAAATTGATGCAAAAACACGGTCTCTTGGTTTTTCCAAAGTCCTGGTTGCCATAATTGCCGGAACTGTGCAACCAAAACCTACAATCAAAGGAATAAATGCCTTACCTGGAAGCCCGATTTTACGCATAAATTTATCGGCAATAAAAGCTGCCCTTGCCATATAACCAGAATCTTCCAGAATAGATAAACTTATGTATATAAAGAAAATAGGCGGAATGAAACTGCCTATGGTGACCAATCCACCTCCCAAAATTTCACTGAAGAAATAGATTAGCCATTGCGGAACTGACATCAAAGTTAATAACTTGCCAAATTGCTCTACAAACAACCAACCCAAATAAACATTAATAATCTCTATGCAGGGCTGGCTAAGCTTTACAGCAACCAAAAAAACCAGATACATCACAATAAAGAATATTGGTAAACCAATATAACTATTCAGTACAACTTTATCTACCATATCGGAAAAAGTCCACCGGCTTTTTCTTTTCCGCTTAACTACATCTTTTATTAACCCTCTAATATAAGCATAACGATCATCAGCAATTACAACTGCCGGTTCCTGGCCTCTGTGCTTAGCAATAGCCATTCTCTCTTTTTCTACAAGCGATCTTTCTTCCTCTGTTAAATGAGAATTTATTTCCGCATCACCTTCAATTAATTTTAGCGCTTGCCACCTGCTTTTAATTAAAATCGCATAAGCATTTAGTGCTGCATCTTTCTTAAATCTGCCTGAAACTGATTTTTCCGGATCTTCCAAACCTGCCTTAAGCACTATCTGCCATATATTCTCCAAATGTTTTTCCACTACTTCATCGTAGTGAATCGTATCCGGAACTGGTGGCTGCAAAACATATTCCTCTACTTTTTCCAATATTCGGGAAACATCAATACGCTTATTCAAAACCAAAGGAATAACTGCAAAACCCAAATGCGAACTTAAATGCTGTGTATCTATCACAATTCCATTATGCTCTGCAATATCTACCATAGATAAACACATAATGAGCGGTGCCCCTAACTCCATCAATTGAACTGTTAAATATAAATTCCGTTCAAGATTGGAAGCATCTACAATGTTAATAATTATATCCGGTTTTTCAGACAAAATGTAATTACGAGCTACAAGTTCATCCGGACTTTCCCCTGCCAGAGAATAGATCCCGGGAAGATCTATAACTTCATAAACCTTATTATTAAAGCTGCATATCCCAGATTTATGCTCTACTGTTACTCCCGGCCAATTGCCAACCGTTTGTCTGGAACCAGTTAAGGCATTGAAAAGCGTGGTTTTGCCAACATTTGGATTTCCAGCAAGTGCGATTATAGGTCTATTTCTCATCTGATTGATTCTCATTCTCATTTGGATTACACTTCCAACATAATCCCTTTACGCTCAATTCTATATCTTCGGGCTTAAACTTTAAATCTTTTGCCTGTTTAGCTAGCGCAGGATAAAGCGTGTTCAAATCCGTCTCTAACAAAGCACCACAATTTCTGCAGACCCAGTGAATATGTTTTGGGTGACCAAAAATATGCTCATAACGCTCTCTGCCTTCACTACGATCCGCTCTCTGTACTAACCCCGCTTCCAGCAATAAAGGAATTGTTCTGTAAACTGTCGCCAAAGATATTTCGTTGGTCTTGCTCCTAATTCTGTCATAAAGTTCTTCAGCATTAAAATGAGTATGCATTTGAAAGACCTCATCCAGAATATAACGACGAGGCTGAGTGAACTTAAGTCCTTGCTTATCAAGGTATTTTCTAAATATATCAGCATATTCTTCCATTATTTTGTCTCCTACTATATTGAGAATCATTTACAATATGATTCAGATGCCCTTATTTGTCAAGTGCGATTTTTCCCCCTCCGCTAAGTTGTTTATTTTATATCTGTTCTCTTTATACATCGAGAGCTTTTTTAATGAATATCAAAATTATCGATACATCGTGATTATGGATGAAGCTATCTGTTTTTGACTTTAACCGAACTTCAGCTTTGAAAGTATCAGGTAATGAAATACTTTTCCTGTTATGTCAACTTCTCGTTGCAAACATTTCAGATGGGTTGGGTTGGAATTGTTCGTTATTTGTGGCTTCGAAGTGATTTTCTGTTTTAACTCTAAACCGAGCTTCAGCTTTGTAAGTTGAAGGCAAAGAACAAATTTTCCTGTTGCCTCTGCTTCTCGTTGCAAATTCAAGAAGGATCGGTTTAGAGTCAAAGACACACCACTATTTTTTTTAACTCTAAACCGAGCTTCAGCTTTGTAAGTTGAAGGCAAAGAACAAATTTTCCTGTTGCCTCTGCTTCTCGTTGCAAATTCAAAAAGAATCGGTTTAGAGTCAAAGACACAATTCTTTACTGAAATGTATGTATTACTCAAGTATTCTTATAGCCTAAAACATCGATTTCTTCATCTCTTTCTATTAATGAACTTATATCTGTATTTTTTAGAAAGAAACGCCCATACTTAAACTCAAGACCCTATTTTTTGCTACTACATAATCTGAACTTCCAGTAAAAATCTTTGAAAGACCTAAATCATACTTGAGTTGCAAAAAAATCTTTTCGGAGAAATACAGGTCAGTTCCAAAATTCAGTCCGAAATCAATATCTTCCATCTGATTTTTAATGTCCATAGAACCCGAATCTTCTTCTTCATAATTTTGATAATATTGATACGAATCATAAGAAACTTTCCCACTCATTGCGATACTAAGTGATGGTCCAATAAAAGGAGTGATATACATATTTCCTGTTTGGAAGACATATTTGAACAATACAGGAACTTCCAAATAGGCAAATTTCCATTCGTCGGTTTCTTTATATTCGTAATCATAATCATCTAAATTAATTTCTGTTTTAAACCCTTTTCCAGTATAGATTAATTCAGGTTGAATGATTATATTCGGACTCGTCTGGAAGGTAGCAAAACCTCCAAAAGAAAATCCCCATACTGAGGATATATCAACACCCTCGGAATTATCAACTTTAGCGGTTGCTGAATTCACACCCCCAAGTAAACCGTATTTTTTGTGAAAGGGTAGATCTGAGTCATTTTCATTAACAGTTTTACTTATCGCATTTCTTTTTGTGACTTTTGTAGATGTCGTATCAATTTCTTCTTTTGCAAGTTTTATGATTTGATCGTACATAACAGTTACTACAACACCATTGATATCAACTTTGATCTTGTCATTGGGAATGTTCTCAATAATGATACCTTTTAACACATCTCCATTTTTAGTGTAGACCACATCGATGTAATCCACTGCTGAGAGGCAAATGCAAAACAGTACAAACGCTATTGTTAGGATAGCTTTCACTTATAACTCCTTTATAGTATAAATATTAATTTGTCCTTGTTTTCTCTTCTATGAATTCGGTCAAGTTTTTTCTAACTAGGGATCCCTCTGCAAAATTAATTTAGTTGATTCCCAAGTATCAGTGTAAATTCCAACTCGTTATTTTTCAAGTTGTTTTAAGAACATTCTCATTATCCTCAGTTCTTAAGTTCTACATTGTGTCTTACGACAATTGCATTATTTTCATTTTGCCAATTCCTATCAATATTATTTTCATAATCATAGTTTTTGCTTTTAAAAATCATATCCGCCTCCATAACAGGGTAGCTTTTTACCCTCTTATTCAAGATTCTATTTTTCATCTCTTTTTTTGTAAATCAATGAACTAATATACCTATTAGGTTATGTCACGGTCTTGTTTGTATTTTTCAATTTCGGCATGTTCTTTCTCGTAGCCCTTTTTGTTCATCAAGGCGTAGGTAGCAATTTTTCCAGATTCCACACCGGGTTGATCTAATGGATTAATACGAAGAAGTTTACCTGTTAATATCGTCTGAATTTCATAAAGCATAATGAATTCTCCTAAATGGTATTCATCAATTTGGGGGAAAACAATATTAGCATTGGGACGCATAGCTTTACTGAGGGCAATTTCTGTAGCAAGTCGTTCTGCATTAAGCAAATCGGAGAGTTTTCTATTGCCCAGATAATTTACTTCTTCGTGGTCTGGATGCAAATTTGGAATTATATAATCATGTTTAAAGTTTTCTACGGTTATGAAAGTTATTACCTTGTCATTAGGTCCCTCTGTATAAAGTTGCACTTGCGAATGTTGATCGGTTGTTCCTAATGCTTTCACAGGTGTTTGCCCCACATATACTTCTCTACCTTTTATGTCTTTGCGTTTACCCAAACTTTCTGCCCAAAGTTGACGATACCAATCAGCAAGATCATA
>ENA-UOWE01004765-UOWE01004765.1-activated-sludge-metagenome-genome-assembly--contig:-NODE-4765-length-12810-cov-5.188397_pt1 | contig 12810 bp, 9 predicted proteins | sample MGYA00249841_ERZ761562 | MGnify/ENA primary metagenome ERZ761562 (study PRJEB28883, sample SAMN05720200) | activated sludge metagenome | isolation source: Anaerobic digester | place: Japan... | reverse complement strand
CCGGGGGAAGGCGTGTTGGCATGGAAGGAGATCTTGAATGACGAACTCTGAACTGATCGAACGTGTTCAGGTTGCGAAGCTCCGAGCGGGGAAAGCGGAATACCTGAAGCATCTTAGGGGGGAACCGCTGACGAGGGCGGAAGCCGTGAGGGCTCATTGCTTCGAATGTCAGGGATACTATCAGGATCGCTCCGGAGTGGCGGAATGCGACTGCAAGAACGTTCGGTGCCCCCTGTACGTGTGTCATCCGTATAGAAGCGCCTAGTGCGTTCCTACCTGGAGGAAAGTACCCCCGTAGGAACGCTCCTAGAGCCTTTAATTTTCGGATATAAAAAAAAGGGGGTTCCCGGAGGAACCCTAGCACTAGGGCGCGCCTGTGGACACTTCCCCTCCTTAAAAGAGCACATGCGGCGGAGCGTACGTCAAGGGGTTTGGTGTTCCGCCCCCCTGCTTTCCCTGTGGATACTGGCTTCTTGGGCTTCTTCCGAAGGAACCCCCGCCATGCCTTACGCCTTGCGCTTCCGCTTCGGTGCCAGTACTCCCGAGATCACAGCTGCTTGTGCGTGTGCTTCCTGAAGATCTTTCACGTCCAAGTGTTCGTAAAACCGACTGGTGACGGCGATGCTTGCGTGTCCCAAAAGAGCGGCGGTTAAGGCGATGTTCCCCGTTTGCCGGAGAAAGAGCGTGGCGCACAAGTGCCGGATGGTGTGAACCTTCATGCGGGCATCGCCGCGATCCGACACGCGCCGGATCTGGCATCCGAAGTTTTGCGGCGTCAACTTCCCTCCGGTTTCGGAGGGGAACACCCACGGCGTTTTCCACTCCGGGCGGTGCCGGGCAATGAAGCGCCGGAGCTCTTGTAGCACCGGCGGCGACACCGGAACAACGCGCCCCCGTCGAACCTTGCTAGTCTCCGGGCGCACCGAAAGAAGCCCCTGCGCCGTGTTGAGATCTGCAATCTGGACGCCGCACAATTCCCCACGGCGGAGCCCCGTATCGAGGGCAAGTAGGATCATGCAGCGGAGCCGGAGATCTGCGAACTTGTGGAGATTGAGAAGGGACAGGAACGCTTTTACGTCTTCCACTGTGGGAATGTCCACCCTTTTTCCGGGCATGGGCGTCTTAATGCCCCTCATGGGGGAATCGTTCAAGATCCCTTCTTCCACAAGGAACTTCCCAAAAACCCGAAGCACCTTGCCCCGCGTGAACCGTGTCCACGCATTTTCCGGCTCCGAGATGAAAGAGAGCACGGCGCTTCTGGGGTTCCGGAGGAAATCGGGATGCTCACGAAGAAAAAGCCCCAATATGTAGCGGTGCCCCTCCATGGTGGCGGGAGATAGTCCCTCTGCTTTCCTGATGGACAGAAAGACGTTGAGCGCTTCCTGTGCGTCACTGGACACGGTAAAAACCCCTCCTTTCAAACGTCTCTGGGAGGGGTTCCTACGGCGTACTTTTGTAGTGGAAAAGGGGCACGGCAAGATCGCTTCCCATCCGGATACTTTCGGACTTCACCGCATGCCGTAACCCCTTGCAATTTCTAGTGGTGGAGCTGGGGGGAATCGAACCCCCGACCTCTTCCATGCCAAGGAAGCGCGCTCCCTCTGCGCCACAGCCCCGGAACAATCGCAACGAGGAGCATTATAGCGAGGGCAGGAAGGGCTGTCAAGCTCTTCCTGCCTGAGAGCGGGGCTCGGCCTAGATAAACTCCTTGGTCACGTAGGGACTGGTGGTGGCCGCCAGAAGGGCGCCGTAGGCCAGATCGAACTCCACGGCGTCCCCCACCTGCCACTCCCGGGAACTGTCGGTGACGTCCAGGATCATGTGATCGCTGCTGGCCCCCAGGATGATGATCTTATCGTCCCTAGGGCTCATGGCGTCGATGCGAAGGTCTTGGCGCCCGGCGGCCACGATGGCCCGGCGGCGCATTCCCCGGTCTTCAAAGACGGGCACCTGGCCAAAGGCGTCCCGGCCGATCTCCCCCACGGGCACGGAGGGCTTGGTCTGAAGCTCCACGATCTCGGCGGCCAGGGTGAAGGCGTCCCCCTCGGTGCCGGGGATGCGGGTGCCCTCGGCGGTCTCGAAGCCCAAGACCACCGACTCCCCCAGCCGGAGATGGTTGATCCGGGAGGGCATTTTCCCCGAAGCCAGCAACTTGAGCGAGGAGGAGTTCCCCCCGGAAATGATGTCGAGGGAAAGGCCGTACCGAGCCTCGATGGCCTCGGCAACCTCCACCAGGCGGGTCATGTTCTCCACGCTGGGCAGGACGCCGCCGTAGCAGGTGAGGTTGACCCCCACTCCCCGGAGGCGCAACCCCTCAAGGGCCAGGATCTCTCCGGCGGCCTCCACGGCCCGGTCGGGCCAGACCCCTTCCCGGAGGTCTCCCAGATCCACCATGAGGAGCACGTCGTGGATTTTTCCCTGTTTTTGGGCGGCGGCGGCGAGGGCCTTGCAGGTGGCGATCTCGGAGTTGAAACTCAGATCCGCCAGGGCCACCACCTCTTCCGCCTGGGATATCATGGGAAGGCGCAAGAGGATCTTCGGCACGGGGATATCCTGGATCTTGGCCAGATTCTCCAGGCGACTGTCGGCCAGCCAGGCAACCCCGGAAGCCGCCTGGACTCGGGCCAGTTCGGGAAAGGCGCAGTAGACTTTGGTTACCGCCGCAAGAGCCACGCCCCGGGCGGCACAGCGCTCCGCCAGAACCCGGGTGTTGTGGGCCAGTTTTTTTGTGTCTATCACAAGCTTGGGATAGGGCATATCACAAACCTCCTCACACTCCGTATCATTCCCTCCACGCCCCGAAAAACGAAGAAAACATCGCGGGCCCCGGCGAGGCCGAGGGTCGAAGCCACCGCCAAAAAACAGGGCTCCCCGGGCCGCCGCACCTCCCCGGCCCGGGGACCAAGGGCAAAAAGCTCCGTCAAAGTCGTAGGGCGCGCGACGGTCCTACGCCCCTTCCTCCCAGTGCAGGCTGTTCAGGAGAAGCTTCCGGGCGTCGTCGGGATAGCGCCGAGAGAGGGCCCCCAGAGAAGCCATTATATAGTCGTTATCCACCAACACCCGAGCCTCGGCCTTGGGGAAAAGCTCCATCCCTTTGCCGTACCCCGCCGCCCGAGCCAGAATCTCCCGATGCCGGGGGAGGCGGGTGAGGGCCCCCCCCGTGCCCACGATGAAGCGCACGGCGGTGAGATCCTTGCCCTCGGCGATGGTGCGTTTGCCCGTGGCGATGTAGAGCTGGCGCAGGGTCCCTGCGTGACGCTCCAGAGCGGTGAGCATGGCCGTCTCGGTGAGACGCTCCACGAAGGCCTTAGATCGGTCCGTGTCAGGGATGGCCCGGGCCCCCGCCAGGAGGGAGTCCAGGTCGGGAAACTCCCGGAGCAACTCCTCCCGGCCGATTTTGCCCACGATGTGATACATGTTGACGTAGACCCCCAGGTCCCCTTCCACGGTGCGCTTGGCCACGGGCTCGGGACTCACCATGAGGCGACCGATCTCCTCGCTCCCCTCGGTAACGGAGTGAACGTCGGTGGTGGCCCCCCCCACGTCGAAGACCACCAGGTCGCCGATGGCCTCTTTTAGGACTTTGGCGGCCTCCATCACCGCCCCCGGCGTGGGGAGGATGGGGCCGTCCACCATGTCCCGGACGGTGCCCATGCCCGGGGCGTGGATGATGTGCTCTTCGAAGACCTGCTGGATCACCGCCCGGGTGGGCTCCACGTTGAGCTGGTCCACTCGGGGATAGACGTTCTCCACCAGGTAGAGGCGCAGGTTCTTCTCTTCGGCGATCTCGCGGACTTCGTCGTGGTTTTCCACGTTCCCCGCGTAGATCACGGGGATGTCGAGGCCCAAATCGGCCACGAGCTCGAAGTTGTGCAGGGCCGTTTCTCGCTCGCCGTAGTCTACGCCTCCCGCCACCAGGACGATGTTGGGGCGGATTTCCACAATTTTTTTCAGGTCCGTCCGCCGCATCTTCCCGGCGGTGACATGTTTCAGGATGCCCCCCGCCCCCAGAGCCGCTTCCTTGGCGGCCCGGACGGTCATGTCGTACACCAGGCCATGGACGCTCATGCGAAGCCCTCCGGCGGCACTAGAGGTGGCAAACATCTCGCCCCAGGAGATCTCGCTGACTCCCAGATGACGGCGCAGATCCTCCACGGCCCCTCGAAGGCCCACGGTGACATCTCCCCCGAGCACCGACGTAAAAGCCTGTCCCTGCCCGAGGAACCTCGGGCAGGGACCGCCGATGCCGTCGAAGGCGTTCACCACCGTGGTGGTACTGCCGATTTCGGCCACCAGGACGGCAATTTTCATGATATTACGCTTGGCCCCTCCGGAATTTCACCATGAAGCTGGCCACGTCGATGCCCTTGGTGCCACGGCCGAAGCCCGCGTCCATCCCCGCCTCTCGGGCGATCTCGTGGGAGACCTGGGTGCCGCCGCAGATGAGCGTCACCTTGTCACGAATGCCCTTTTCCACGCAGAGCTCGTGAATTTTTCTCATGTTCCTCACGTGGACATCGTCGTGGGTGATGATGGTGGAAGCCAGGATGGCTCCCGCGTTGGTCTCGATGGCGGCATCCACCAGCTTTTCCACCGGGCAGGAGGTTCCCAGATAGAGGTACTTGATGCCGAACTTTTCCACTCCCCCGTGCTTGATGTCCAGCGTCTCCTTGAGCCCCACGGAGTGCTCATCCTGACCCACCGTGGCGGCCACCACGAAAAGGGGGTTCGCGGCGATATCTTCCCGGATCTCCTCTTCGGAAAGGACGGGGATCTTCTCGGGAATCACCAGGTCGTTCACGTTGATGTCGAAGTTCACCCGGCCTTTGAGCTCCACGTAGGTCCCTTCGGAGGGGTGCATGGCCTGCTTATGGACCACGGTGACATCTTCGAGGCCCATCTTCTCGCCGCAGCGAATGGCGGCGAACTCGGCGGTGCGCTCGTCCACGGGGAGGAAGAGGTTCAGGGCCACCACGCCGTCGGCCCGCCACTCCACCTCGGGCTTGATGAACTCCGTTTCGTAGTAGCGACTCTGCTCCCGGAGCCGGGCGTCCACGTTGTCGTTCTCATCCAGCTCGTCGATGAAGACGATCTTGGAGGGATCTTCGAAGGTGTCTCCGCCGATGGCGGCGGAAGCCTTGCCGCCGAACTCTGCGGGAATGTTGTTGTAGCCGTAGTGCACGGAGACCGGGGCGAAGTAATCCTTGTCGCGCTCGAAGAGCATGCCCACTCCGATGCCGCCGTCGGCCTGGCGGGGAATGCCGTCGCCGTTGCGCTCGGGGTAGTAGCCGCTGTCGATGAAAAAGCCCTGTTCCACGGCCTTGAAGTATCCCCCTACTTCAAGCATTTCCTCCATGAAGAGTACGGCCCGCTCCTTGAGCTCCCGGACTTCGACTCCCAGGGGGCCCTCCCGGTCGAGCTTCACCATCTCCCTCAGGCCGTCCAGGCCGTTCAGGGCCTGCTTGGCGGTGCTGATGGCGGCGATGTTGTTGTAGTGCCACGGCACGTTCCGCCCCTCGTCGGGGGTGATGGTGGACTGGACGTCTGCGCTGGTGAGGCGGGAGATCACCAGGTTGAGGGTGTGGGTCACCGTGGCTTCCCTCATGTCGGATTCCATGTACTTGGTGTTCTGCTGGGCCCGCATCTTATATTCGCTGAAGAAGTCCCGCAGCGCCACGGCGTAGGGCAGGTCCAGGCGCATGCAGGGGGCGGGGGGAGCGGTGGGGGGCACGGTGGAGAGGGCGATGTTCTCCGGCTTGATACCCACCTTCCGGGAGAAAATGCTGTTGATGGCGTGCTGCACCATGAGCTCCGGGCGCACTTTCCAGGCCTTCATGGCGGTGGCGTTGGCGTTGTGGGCCCCGTCGATCTGGAGAATGCCGGCCCAGGCCATGATCTTCTTGGCTTCGCAGGCGTCCACGAAGCTCCGCACCATGTTCACGTTACGGTAGAGCACGTTATACTGGGGGTCCTGGTGGGCGCCGTTCACGCCCTCTTCGGCGAACATGACGGCGATATCGGGCCCCGCCACGCCGGAGATGTAGGAGTGGAAGTTGATGGGGCGCCCCACTTCTTCTTCGATGGCATCCAGGGCCTTGCGGGAGGCGCGCACCTGCTTGCGGGTGACGGCGATGCCGCCGATGCCCTGGGTGGTGCCTTCCAGCAGGGAGTCGATGTGGGACTGCCCCGCCGTGCGGATCACCATGATGTGGTCCGCGCCGTGCCAGGCGGCCATGCGCATGCGACGCACGTCGTCCTCGAAACGCCCCGAGGCGATCTCCGTGGTGATGACGCAATCGGGCTGGGGGTCGATGTAGTGAAAGCCCCGGCTTCCCGGCAGGGGCACGTAGTTGGTGAGCCCTTCGGAGGCCTCGTGGTACTCGAAGTCCCCCACGATGCGGGGCTCGTTCCGGCCCTCTCGCCAGTGCCATCCGCGCCGCTTGGGGCGATAGTTCTCCAGATCCTTGAGGAGTTCCTTGATGTCCAGGCGCTTATTGGGTTGGAGTTTCATCGCTATCTTCTCCCTATCCTAAAAAAGGGTGTCCACGACATCCCAGTGTTGCCCCTGGGAGAGGGCCACGCCCGCCTCCCGGACGGAAATCCCGAGCTTTTTGGAAAGACGCCATACCACGTTCCCCGCGCCCTTGCCCATGAGCCCCTTGGCGATGACGCCCTCCACGATGGGCTTAACTTCCAGGCTAGAAAAACCCATGCGGAGCAACACACTACGCTCCACCGCCGGAGTGGTGTGGGTACGGCCCAGCTCCAGCATGGGCTCCACGATCTTTTCTGCCAGCTCCCAGAAGCGCTTCTTGAGCTCTTCGTCGCTAAGTCCCGCCAGGTGCTGGCGTCGAGATGCAAAATCGTCCGCTCTCTTCATGCCGATCCCTCCAGAAAAAGAGTCCCGGGGGAGCCCCTAAGGGGGCCCCCCGCCATGTCCTACTTCACCGAAACGTTCAGTTCTTTCAGCACTCCCAGGACAAAGTTCTCGTCGCTTTTGGTCTCCGCCGCCAGGAAGGCGAGGTCCTCTTTGGAGATGCTCTCGCGCTTGGCCTGGGTCACGCTGTTTCGGATGTAGGAAGTGCGGGCCTTGGCAAGGTCGAAGTCCCGCAGGCGGATGCGCTCCGGGCTATCGGGGAAGACGATGTTTTTCCCCGGCACCTCGGTATCGGGATCCCCGAAGAGGATCTCGATGCCGTTTTGCTTGGCAAAGCTGATCTGGGGCAACGGATGTTTCCCCGCTCCGGTGTACTCCGTCTCCTGCACCACGATGAAATGATCTCGATCCATGGTCTGGGCCAGGGCAAAGGCGGCGGTGAGGGAGGTGTTGCCCGCCGGGCCCCGCTCCAGACCTTCCAGCACCGCCAGGGCCTCGGTGATGTAAAACACCTCGCCCTGCTTCACCAGGAGGTAGCGATCCAGATAGCGCAGGGGGCGCGCCGCATTCCGGGGCACGTCGGCCCGATCGGGCCAAGTGGCAAAGGGAATACCAAACCCCGTGTGCCCCGTGGTGAAGGATTTGCGGTTAAAGTCCTTATCGGAGGCCATGTGAAGCCCCGAAAGGTCCACGCTGGCGCCCACCACTTCGGTGCCCGTCGCCCCCGCCTTGAGAAGGCCCCGGGCGGTGCCGGTGACGTTGCCCCCTCCCGCGTGGGTGATGACCACCTTCTCCGGGGCCCGGCCCAGCTTTTCCCGGAACTGGGTCACCAGCTCGTATCCCAAAGTCTCCACCCCCGCGATGCCGAAGGGCGTGTAAAGCGACGCGTTGAAGTACCCCGTCTCCTCCAGAAGGCTCAGGAAGGTGTAGAAGAGCTCGGGGCCCACGGTGAGCTGGACCACTTCGGCGCCGTAGGCTTCGCAGGCCCGCTGCTTTTCTAGGATTTCGGGCTGACCAATCATGCGGCTATCGTAGCACTCCTGCACCACGATGCACTTGAGGCCCCGCATGGCGCACTGGGAGGCCACGGCGGCGCCGTAGTTTCCGCTCGTGGCGGTGACCACGCCCTTGTAGCCGTGCTTTTTCGCGTGGTACACCGCGTTGGCGGCCCGGCGGGCCTTGAAGCTCCCCGAAGGATTACAGGCTTCGTCCTTGATGAAGATCCGGGCGCCCTTACCCGCAGGGGCGAACTTGCGGGCCAGCGCCGTCAGGTTGGCGAGCTCCAGGATGGGGGTGTTTCCCACTCCCGTGGAGTACTGGATCTGTTGAATTTCTTCCAGGGAGTAGCTGGCTTCGCGCATCATGCGCTCGTAGTCGAAGGCCAGGCCGCCGGACTCAAAGGTCTGGTAGTCGATGCCGATGGCCTTCTTCATGATCTCGTTCTTGCGGCCCATCACCGCCGCATAGGACATGTCTCGACCGGTCATCGCGAGATCTCTCCTTCCATTAGGGCCTTGAGCTGGAGGTCCACCTGGAGAAACTCGGGTACGAAGTTGCCAAAGTCGTGGATGTACCGAGGGTTGGCCCCGCAGAGTTCTCCCTTTACCCGACGCCCCGTCATGGTCTCGATCTCCACCGTCTCCCCGACGGCGGCGTCGCTCTGGGCAAAGCCCTTGACCCACAGGAGGAGGGGGGTGCCCCGGGTGTCTTCGGGCACCTGGGGAGCTCTTCCTTCGGGGGGAAGCACCACCTGTCGGATCTGAACCCAATCGCCTTTTTTTGCGCCCTGCATTTCCGTCGCGCCTCCTTATGTACCCCATAGCGTGGGGGGGTCACGAAAAAAACCGCCCCAAACGAAAAGGGCGCACGGCACCGCACGCCGCACGCCCTTTTATGCCTTTTTCCTCTCTTCGAAGGGGGCGTTCCAGGGGGCACGGCGAACCCCCAAAACGCCTCTGGGGAGAGCTTCTGGTCCTCTACCGGGCCTACTCCTCTTCGATCATCTCCCGCACGTCGCCCATGATGGCCCGGGGAACGGGGAGATCCAACATGGTCTTCAGCCCGGGACGGGCGTTGATGACGTGGGGAATCATGTTGACGCACATGGCGATGGTGCCGATGCCGCCGGGAATTTCGGGCTTATTGGCCATGTTCACGTTGGGGGTACCCTTGATGATGACGTAGTCCCCGGTGTCGGTGCCGCCGAGATGGGGCTCGATCTGCTGGGGGTGGTCCATCTCGATCTTAAGCTCGCCATTCACGTAGCCGAAGCCCTTCATGGCGCACCCGGCCACGTCGCCCGCCTTGGCGAAGCCATAGGGGGACTTGCGGTCCACTTCGGTGACGATGGGCTCCATGCTCTGGGTCACCTTGTCCACTTTCCACCCGATGGCGTCGGCCATCATGTGGATGGACTCGGCAAAGCCCACGTGCCCCGCCAGATGCCCCTCGTCGCGCTTTTTCTTGAACTCTTCCACGGTGAGGCCGATGCCCTGCTCCTCCATGACGGCGGGGCCGAAGGGGGACAGGCTGTTGACCCGCCGGGAGGTGATGTGCTCCACGGTCTCGCAGGCGCCGGTAAAGACCACCACGAGGAGGTCCATCATGAGGCCGGGGTTGATCCCCGTGCCCAGGACGGTGACGCCGTGGGCCTTGGCCAGGGCGTTGATCTCTTTGGCCAGCTCGGGCTCCTGGGCCTTGGGATAAGCCATTTCTTCGGCGCTGGAGATCACGTTGATCTTCCGCTCCACCGCGAACTTAATCTTATCGAAGGCGCTCTTCACGAAGGAATCGGTGCAAAGGAGCACCACGTCGGCGGCGCCGGGCTTGATGACGTCTTCCGGGGTGCCGATGACCACGTCGGGACGGCTCCCCCGGGGCATGTCGAGGAACTCGTACATGCTCTTGCCGAGCTTGGCTCCTCGGCCCACCACTCCCACGATCTCAAAGCCCTTCTTTTCGAGCATCATCTTCGCCATGCCCTTGCCCATGGCGCCGAGACCCCAAATGATCACCTTCACGTTTTCCTTGCGCACCGTGTTCGACCTCCCCCATGATGATCGCCGCACCCCTGCGCGGCCTCCAGACCACTGTTTCCCAAATCCCGCCAAAAGAAACCATCAAGCTCAAAAAAGATCCCTTGCACCCGGAGCGGGAAGCTCCCCCCCTCCCATATCGCCATCCTTGGAGAGGTAAGCTTGATTAAATATGCTTTGATAAAAATAAACCACACCGACGATGTGAGTAAAGTGTCAATATCCACCACCCCGTCTTTTCTAAGAAAGAGAGTACCCCATTTCCCCCTTTGATGCAAGGGGTATGGAGAGAAAAATCCGACAAAATCGCCCCGGGAATTGAGGAAAGGGGGCCGGGTATCTCCGGAAATAAAATAAACCGCCTGGGGGAAGGGCGCGCAGGGCCGAAAGGGCCATAGTTCCTCGAAGAGATCTCTATTAATCTGGCGTGTGGCCCCATCGCGGAGGGGATTCGTAAACTTACGCCCTCGCCGACTACACTGAGTCCCCCCTAGACTCCCCCTAAGAGAAAAGGCGGGGATGACAAGACGGGGATGGAGACGGCGGGCAAGGGGGTAAATAAGATCGCCTTACGGGACTTTTATCCCGCGCAAAGATGGGCACAGGACCCCTGTCCGGCACCATGACGAGAAGATCCTTCCCTTTATCCCCGTTATCCCCGTAGCAGGGGCGAGATGGAAGCGTGGCGCTAATTTTTTTTGCCCCTTTCCGTTGACGTACCTGGCGCCCTCCGGTACCATAGGAGGGGTTGTAGCCGGGACCCGTTTTTAAAGAACCGGGATCCGGAAAAGACGCGCGAAGGGCAAAAGACGTGAGGAGGTAGGACGGGTATGGCCCAGAAACCTGAGGACATCCGGACCGTCGTGATCGCAGGCCATGGCGGCGCTGGAAAGACGACACTCGCAGAGGCAGTGCTGTTCGATGCGGGGGTGACCACCCGGTTGGGGAAGATAGAAGACGGGAACACCACCCTCGACTTCAGCCTCGAAGAGCAGAAACGCCAGATCTCGATCAACGCCGCTCTGGCCACCGTGCCACACAAGGGGAAAACCTTCTACCTTCTGGACTCCCCGGGATACGCGGACTTCACGGGGGAAATGCGTTCCTGCATGTACGTGGCCGACGGAGTGGTGCTGGTGGCCAGCGCGGTACACGGCGTGGAGGTCCAGACCGAGAACGCCTGGGAATCGGCGGCGGAACACCACCTTCCCGTGGCGTTCTACCTGAGCAAGATGGGGCGAGAAAACGCGGACTTTTTCCGCATCGTGGGGGAACTTCAAAAATATCTCAGCGAAAAGGCGACCCCTCTTTACCTCCCCATCGGCGCCGAGGCGGCGTTCAAGGGCGTGGTGGATCTCCTCCACGAGAAGGCCTACCTATACAAGGGCGATGGCAGCAAGGGCGGCAAAGAGGGCCCCGTCCCCGACGACATGACGGAGGCGGTGAAGGCCGCCCGGGACGCCCTGGTGGAACGCATCGTGGAGGCCGACGACGAGCTCATGATGCGCTACCTCGACGGCGAACAGGTCGGCACGGACGAGCTGATCCCCGCCCTGCGCAAGGCCGTGCGGGATCGCCTGATCTTCCCCGTGATCCCCGGAGAGAGCGGAGGAAACGTGGGAGTGGAGCAGCTCATGGACCTCCTCGCGGAGTACTTCCCCGCCCCCATGGAGCGCGCCCCCCGGATCGCCCTGGAAGGGGAGACCGAGACTCCCTTGATCCCGGATCCCAAGGGCCCCTTCGTGGCCTTCTGCTTCAAGGTGATGGTGGATCCCTACGTGGGCAAGCTCTCCTTCCTGAAGGTCCTTTCGGGGGCCCTTTCCAGCGACCAAAACATTTTCAACGTCTCGAAGGGCGAAGACGAGCGCATCAGCGCCTTCAAGCTCATGACGGGAAAAGAGGGCAAGGACGCAAAAGAGATCGTCGTAGGAGAGATCGTCGCCATCCCCAAGCTCCACAGCGCCGCTGTGGGAGACACCATGGGAACCAAAGGTTGTAAGCTCATCGTTCCTCCCCTGGAATTCCCCCAGCCCGTCTACAGCGTGGCCGTGACCCCCAAGAGCCGGGCGGACGAGGATAAGCTGGCCACGGCGGTGCACAAGATGCTGGAAGAAGATCCTTCCCTATCTTTCCGCAAAGACCCCGAGACCAACGACAACGTCCTTTCCGGCATGGGGGACGTGCACCTGGACATCATGCTCGCCCGCACCCGGGAGCGCTACGGCGTGGAGCTCGAAGTGGCCACTCCCCGGGTGCCCTACCGCGAGGCCATCAAAAAGCCCTCCAAGGCCCAGGGGAAGTATAAGAAGCAAACCGGAGGCCGGGGGCAATACGGTGACGTGCACATCGAGTTCTCTCCCCGGGAGCGCGGGGCGGGCTTCGAGTTCCTGGACAAGGTGGTGGGGGGCGTGGTCCCCAAGTCCTTCATCCCCGCCGTGGAAAAGGGACTTCGAGAGGCCCTTCCCAAGGGATACCTCGCGGGGTATCCCATGGTGGACATCTCCGCCGCCCTGGTCTTCGGGTCGTATCACGACGTGGACTCCTCGGAAATGGCGTTTAAGATCGCCGCGTCCCTGTCGTTCAAAGAAGCCATGAAGAACGCCTCCCCCGTGTTGCTGGAGCCCATCATGAACGTAGAGGTGATGGTCCCCGAGGAGTACCTGGGAGACGTCATGGGAGACTTCAACAGCCGCCGGGGGCGCATCATGGGCATCGACGCCAAGGGTCGCATGCAGGTGGTCCGAGCCCAGGTACCCCTGGCAGAGATGTTCCGCTACGCCATCATCCTGCGGTCCATGACCTCAGGACGGGGATTTTTCTCCATGGAACACTCTCACTACGAGGAAGTCCCGGGAGACATCTCCAAGAAGGTCATCGAGCAGCGCCAGTCCGAGGTTC
>ENA-UOWE01004762-UOWE01004762.1-activated-sludge-metagenome-genome-assembly--contig:-NODE-4762-length-12815-cov-4.193182_pt1 | contig 12815 bp, 7 predicted proteins | sample MGYA00249841_ERZ761562 | MGnify/ENA primary metagenome ERZ761562 (study PRJEB28883, sample SAMN05720200) | activated sludge metagenome | isolation source: Anaerobic digester | place: Japan... | reverse complement strand
AATTATAATTTGTGCAAGCATATTTATTTCAATATTTGGTTATTCCTATGGTTCAATTATACAACGCTTGCACCACGATTCTGTGGTATATATACATTCGCAAGATATTTATAGCATATCGTATTATTTGCGCGAAAAAATTGAGCAAAAGCAATTTGATACTCCTTATATTATTGCATATAAAGGATATAATGCTCATATTTTATTTTATACAACATTGTATCAACGTAGTGGCGGTAGTATTACAATTAAAAAAAATGCAGAATCGTTAGCTCCTGGTTCTCATGTTATAGCTTCGCAACCGGCAATGATAGAATATATTGAACAAAACTATGAATATACAATAATAGCAAAACGATATATGGCAAAGGTATATACCATACATTCCCCTAAAGTTGTTTCAACCCCTTAAATTTTAAATTCATGAATCCAGAATTAAGCATTATTGTTCCGATTTATAACGAAGCTCCTATTATATCAGAATTATATAATAGAGTAACTCAATCTGTTTCAGGTATTACTAAATCATACGAAATATTATTTGTTAACGATGGCAGTAAAGATTCGTCAATTCAAGAATTAAAAAAAATTGCTAACACAGATTCACATGTATTGTATATTAATTTTAGCAGAAATTTTGGGCATCAAATAGCGGTTACAGCAGGTTTGCATTATGCAAAAGGCAATGCTATAGTTATTATTGATGGGGATTTGCAAGATCCACCGGAATTAATTCCGGAATTATATGCAAAATATAATGAAGGTTATAAAATAGTAGGAGCAAAACGAGTATCGCGAAAGGGAGAAACTTTTTTTAAAAAAATTACTGCTAAATTGTACTATCGAATTTTGAAACGGATTACACATGTTGATATACCTGTAGATACCGGCGATTATAGAATTATTGATAAAAAAGTAGCAGATGCAATTAGGTCGATGGATGAGCCAGATAAATATATTCGTGGTCAAGTAGCATGGACAGGGTTTTCAACCACATTTGTATATTTTGAACGCGACGAACGTAAGTTTGGTAAAACAGGATATTCACTTAAAAAAATGACAAAATTTGCAATTGATGGCATAACTTCATTTTCGAGTTATCCTTTAAAATTAGCTTCAATATTTGGGTTTATAGTTTCGGGTATTGCATTTTTAATGGTAATTTATGTATTAATTTCGAAATATATTTTGCATACTTCTGTACAAGGTTGGCCATCACTTATGCTTACTATATTGTTTTTGGGTGGCGTACAACTTATTTGTTTAGGAATTATAGGAGAATACTTGTGGCGAATTATGAATGCTGTTCGCAAACGTCCTTTGTATGTGGTTGAAGATACAAATATTGCATAAATACTATGAATAACATTGCTAAACATTTTAATTGGTTTATTTTACTTGTACTTGTATTACACATAGTACTAAAACTTGCATTTATAAGTCAAGAAACATTATACACCGACGAACCATATAGTTTGAGTATAGCTCAACAGTCGTTTCAAGAAATCTATGCTCAAAGTTTACAAGATTCGAATCCACCTTTATATTTATTTCTGCTGCATATTTGGGTTACTCTTTTTGGCGTTTCAGCTATGGCTGCAAAATTATTTTCGGTGCTTGCAAGTGTGGCAACCGGTTTAATGATAGCCTTGTTTGCAAAAAAATTCTGTAATATACCTACCGCGATATTTGCCTCGATACTGTATCTTGGTTCAAATGTGCAATTGTATTATTCGCATGAAATACGTACATATGCAGTTCTTGGCTTTTTTATCATGCTTTCTATGTATGTGTTTTTTTCTTTATTACGGTCGCCAAACAAACGATTTTTGATATTGTTGGCACTTATAAATGTTGCATTATTACTGTTTCATTATACAAGTATATATGTTCATATTGCTCAGGGAATTATAGCATTACTACATTTTCGAACTCATACCAAAGCATTTTGGTACTATTGTATAAGTCAAATAATTTCGTGTATCTTATTTTTTCCTTGGATTCTTACTGTATTTCAAAATGCACCAAGTAATGCAGGTTGGATTAAATCACCAAATTGGGGCGATTTTGTAAATATTCTTATAGTGCTGTCTAATTCTAAAGCTGCTGTGGTAGTGTTTGCATTGTTGTGTTTGGGAGTATTGTATGTTGCCATACAAAAACCGCATATGCTTAATTCTTCATGGAATATCAAACAATTTTTGAGTTTAGCTATATGGTTTATAGTACCACTGGTGCTCAATTATATTATTTCACAATTTTCGCCGCAGTTTCTTATTCGAACACTCTTATTTACCAATTTGGGATTATGTATACTTGTAGGTTATGCATTCAGTGTTTTAAAAGTAGGTAAGTATATTCAGTATACTGTTGCAGGTGTAGTTGGTATATCATATTTGTATTCATTTTCGGTTTATCAACCGCGTCCGGAACAATGGAATAAAGTTGTGCCGCCACTTACTCAAAAATCGGAGTCTACCGCTGTATTTGTAAGTCCATGGTATACATATAGAGCATTTGCGTATTATTATAATATTGATTATTTTAAAAATCATACACGAACACTTGAATTACTTAGTGCCGAACATGTGCATTTTTTAGATAATCCGCAAACTCTCGATAGCATTCAAATAGTACAATTTGATACGATACACATAATTACCTGTAGAGGGCCAATGGAACAATTTGATAGTGTACTTACTTCGTTTCGGTACAAACAATTACATCATTCGCAGTATTGGGATATGAAAAATGCTATTTATGTTCGCTCGCATCAATAATAATACAACAATAAGGCATATAGCTGTAATTGTAATACTTGCTATTGCAGCTTATTGGAACATAGCTTCGTGTAGGTTTACTCTCAAAAATGACATTTTAGATGCAAATTTTCCCAATCAGGTATTGCAATCGCACATAGAACAATCCGGTGAAATACCATTGTGGGATCAATTTTCGTATTTTGGAAGTGCAATGCACAGCAAAATATTGATGTACTATCCCGTACGATTTATTTCGTCAAAATTGATGGGCTATTCGTTGTATGCACTTAATATAGAATTTATGCTACACATACTTTTGGCAGGAATAGGTATGTATGTATTGCTTAAGCGATTTCGCATACACCCAAATATTGCATGTATATTTGGTATAGCATATATGCTGTCGGGATTTTTTTCGGGCAATGCACAGCATATGTGGTGGGTAGTAAGTGGGGCATTTTTGCCACTGGTAATTCTCACTTATTATAATCTTTTACACGAACCCCGATTGCACAATGCAGCTTTATTTACGCTTGTATGGATATGTTTTGTGCTTGGAGGGTACCCGGCATTCACTATAGTAATGCTCTATGCCATGATTATATATTGTGCAATGTATTATATACAACAATATAAACAAAAACAGTATGCAATAATTCAAAATACACTGCTACTACAAATAGGAATAGGTGTAGTATGCATAGTAATGCTTCTGCCTTTACTTGTGTCATACAGCGATATGGTGCAGCATATTACTCGGGGCGATGGGGTTACTCTTTCGCAAGCCCTTTGGGATTCTTTGTTGCCTCAACATTTCATTACATTTCTATTTCCATTACTTACTGCGTATACAACCAATAATTTTTGGCACATAGACCCGTCTATGATGAATATGTACATAGGCGTGCTGCCATTGCTATTAGTATTTGCAAGTGTTCGTTTCTATAAGCATACCGGTATATTGGTACTTTGGGTCCTTGCACTCCTATTTATGAGCATTTCTATGGGAACGGTATTGCCGGTTCGTGAATTTTTGTACCATTATATTCCTCTGTTCGATACATTTCGGTTTCCGGCATTGTTCCGCTTATTTTTTATGTTTTGTTTAATTTGCTTGGGGGCGTTTACCTTGCAGCAGATATATAAAAAAATTACACTCAAACATATGTATTTGCTACTAATAGGAATTGCTATTTGTAGTAGTGTCATAGCATTATATTTCGTTATTCCATATTATAACAATCATATAGAATTAACACCTTGGCATACTATGGTAGAGTCATTATACAAAAAACATAGTATTGGAATTCATGGGTTGGTACTTGTTGTTACATCAATTGTGGTGCTTGTATATATGCGAATAATGCAACTATATTCTCGCTTAAATTCTACACACATAGTATTGAGCAGTATGTATATGTTCGTGGGAATAGAAATGGTAATTTCAGTATTACTTATTTCGCCGGTTACCATTCATAATCATAGAGATTTGCATGCAGTACAAACATTTTTAGATACATTGCCTACACATACAGGTGTTACTAATATTGCAGAACCTGCATACAGTCAATATTCAAAACAATTAGCATTGCCATCGCCATTGTGGCGTAACAATCAGTTGTTTCATAAAAAACGAACATATGATGGTTACACAAGTTTTGTATATCGCGAAATAGAGACATTTGAGCAATCAAATATTTTCGATTCGGTAAAAAAATATCCGCTCATGTATATTCCACAAAGGGTATATAAAACACAAGATACTATGTATGATTATAGTGAAACTATAGCACTCATTCCGGCGAGTAAAGAAACAGTACAAAAATTTGAACAATCCAATTCAGCAATTACATTAGAAACGTCGAAATCGAATGAAATAATCTGTACTATTTCAGTTCCACAAGCTTCGTATGTTGTTTGTATGCAATACAATTATCCGGGGTGGAAAGCATATGTTAATGGTGTAGAAACCAACATAGTTTCAGCGAATTATTGTTGCATGGCAGTGAGTGTTCCACGAGGAGTTTCACAAGTACAGTTTATATATGCTCCACGCAAAGCTATAGTCGCTTACTATGTATATGAATGGGCGTTGTATATACTTATTGGAGGATGTGTACTTCTTATGTTTGTGAGGAAAAATACAAAAATACAAGAAATAGTATAGAGCCTTTACATCTGAACCTTTTGAGCCAATTCTTTAATTTCAACAGAATTTGCTTGTATTTCTAAAGCTTTTTGTATAAGTGGTTTTGCCAAATCTACGTGCTGAATTTCAATATATATTTCTGCTAAATTTCTGAGGGAACGAAAAAAGGTAGGTTCAATAGCAAGTACTTTTGAATAAAATTCTATAGCCTTTTCGTTGTTATTCATATATTTATATGAAACAGCTGTGTTGTGAAGTACTAAAATATTGGTAGGATTGCAGCGTAACGATTGTTCATATAATTCAATAGCTTTTTCGTATTTTTCTTGCATGCGGTAACAATCTGCTAAACAAAACAATACTTCTTCGTTTGTTGGGTCAATAGTTAAAGCTTCGGTAAATGAATCAATGGCTTCGGCTAACATATTTAATTCGGTATAATTTACGCCTAACCCAAATAAAATTTTAAATTCGCTTCCGTGCAATTCTTTATGTTTAAGCAAGCATGATACTGCTTCTTCGTACATTTTAAGGGCATGAAACGATACACTCAATCCATACAAAGCTTTTACCGAATGTGGTTTTAGTTCTAAAACTTTAATAAAATATGAAATAGCACGTTCGTGGTCGTTTTGTAAACCGTAAGCCACAGCCAAATAATGCCATGCTATATGCCACGAAGGGTAATCTTCAACTAATTTTTTTGCCAGAACAAGTAATTCTTGTAATTTGCCTTCTTGTGCCAGTTTTACCAGCTCTTGTTCGTATGCAGCCTTTTCCATAATGCGAAATTAAAGTATTACAAATGTACAATTTCAATTGCGTAAAAACAATGTATATCACACATTGATTAACCTAATTTATTGTTTTCACGTTTTCTATCGTGTTCACTAAGAATAATTTTACGAATACGAAATGATTTAGGAGTTATTTCTAAATATTCATCTTTGCGAATATATTCCATATGTTCTTCGAGTGACATCCGAATAGGAGGAGTAATACTTGTTTTATCATCAGCTCCCGAAGCTCGCATATTGGTTAGTTTTTTACTTTTACCAACATTTATAATTAAATCGTTATCGCGAATATGTTCGCCTATTACTTGTCCTGCATATACTTCTTCGCCGGGGAAAATAAAAAATCTACCTCTATCTTGCAGTTTGTCAATTGCATATGCAAACGTAGGTCCTGTTTCCATTGCTATTAATGCACCGTTAATTTTACTCGGCATATCGCCTTTCCATGGTTCAAACCCGGTAAATCTATGTGATAATACAGCTTCGCCTTCGGTTGCGGTTAATATAGCATTTGTAAGCCCTATTAATCCACGCGAAGGAATATTAAATTCCAAATGAACCCTATCGTTTTTTGTCGACATATTTTGTAATTCCCCTCTGCGTTGTGTCATAAGTTCTATTACTTTTCCTGCAAATGGTTCGGGAACATGTACTGTTGCATGTTCAATAGGTTCGTGTTTTACACCGTCTATTTCTTTTACAATAACTTTTGGTTGTCCTACTTGCAATTCGTAGCCTTCGCGACGCATAGTTTCTATAAGTACCGACAAGTGTAATATACCTCTACCATACACCAATAAAACATCAGGCGATTCTGTTTCTTCTATTCGTAATGCCAAATTTCGTTCTAACTCCTTGTACAATCGTTCGCGAATATGACGAGAGGTAACAAATTTACCTTCTTTACCAAAAAATGGCGATGTATTATTGGTGAAAATCATAGACATTGTAGGTTCATCTATAGAAATTGATGCTAAAGGTTCGGGATTTTCGAAGTCAGCAATCGTATCGCCAATATCAAATCCTTCTAATCCCATAACAGCACATATTTCGCCCGAAGAAATTTCAGTTTTTACTTTTTCTTTTCCTAGTCCTTCAAATACATATAATTCTTTAATTTTAGAACGTAGAATAGTGCCATCGCGTTTTACGAGCGAAATATTCTGACCTGCTACAAGGCTTCCGCGAGAAATTCGACCAACAGCTATACGTCCCACATACGATGAATAATCGAGTGATGTAATTCGCATTTGTAAAGTACCCGGATTAGGTTTTGGAGCAGGAATAGTTTCTACAATAACGTCGAGCAAATAGCTAAAATCTTCGGTTGGTGTTTTCCAATCAGGTCCCATCCATCCTTGTTTCGATGAACCATATATGGTTTTAAAATCTAATTGATCTTCGCTCGCATTGAGGTTGCACATCAAATCGAATACAGCTTCGTTTGCTCCTTCGGGGTCGCAATTGGGTTTGTCTACTTTGTTTACAACAACTATAGGTTTTAAGTGTAATTCAATAGCTTTTTCTAATACAAACCGTGTTTGCGGCATAGGACCTTCAAACGCATCAACCAAAAGTAGCACGCCATCGGCCATATTTAGAACTCGTTCTACTTCGCCTCCAAAATCGGAGTGACCAGGAGTGTCTATAATGTTAATTTTAACACCTTTATAAGTAACCGATACATTTTTTGATAATATAGTAATACCGCGTTCGCGTTCTAAATCGTTGTTGTCTAATATTAATTCACCAACTTCTTCATTTTCTCGAAATGTTTTAACTTGGTGTAAAATTCTATCTACTAAGGTAGTTTTTCCATGGTCTACATGGGCTATAATAGCAATATTTCGTAATTCTCGCATACAAATTTATAATAATATCTCAATTATTTGAGGGCTGCAAATTTCGATTATTTTTTTGTTTTTTGCGTAGATACGCATCACTATTTTAGATTTTTTTATGCTCATGTAGTTTCAAGTAGCATAAGTTCGAACATTGGTAATCCTTACGATTCGTTATGCTTTGGGGTATTTGCATTAATTAATTGCAAGCATTAGCTTTATTATCCTTTATATTCACTTGGCGAAATGCCGTAAAATTTAATAAAACATTTGGTAAAGTACGAAGGGTCTGAAAAGCCCACTGCATAAGCCACGTCTATTATTTTATGTTCCCCCGATTGCAATAATTCTCCTGCAGTGTGCATTCGCATTTTTATAAGATATTCTTTAGGCGACATAGCGTGTATGTGCTTAATTTTGCGAAATAATTGTGTTCTGCTAACATTCATTTGCAATGCAATGTCTTCAATAGAAAATTCGCTGTTAGCTATATTTTGTGACAATAGAGTTTCGAATTTTTTAAGAAAAACAGCATCGTTATCGGGTTCAAATTCTGGTGTTAGTTGTGTAACATTGTCGGGTTGCCAATGATTTTCAATATTTTGAATCACAGCCAATAATACATCTTTATGAATAGGTTTGTCAATATAGGCATCGGCACCGCACTGGTATGCATATTGTTTTATGGTATCTTCTCTGCTCGATGAAATTAGAATTACCGGTATTCTATATTTTTCTTTAATAATTTTACATACATTATAGCCATCAACTTCGGGCATCATTATGTCCGAAATTACTACGTCTGCCGCTATAGAATCAATAGAATCAAGTAATTCTTTAGAATCGGTGTAGGTTGTGACACGATACTTCTGCGAAAGATATCCTTCGCACAGTTTTACTATTGCAGGATTATCGTCTACAATTACTACATGTATGTGTTTTGTAGTATGTGTTTCTGTATGAACTATATTTTCTGTTATCGGCGCATGTGTAGGGAGTGTTATACTATACTCTAATCCGGAATTTTTTGAATGTGTAACACTTAATGTTCCATTGTTTTTTACTATACATTGTTTACTAACAATTATGTGTAGATTTTGCGAATCAATAGAATATGCTTTTTTATTGTCGGTGCTTTTTTTATTTATTAATAAAGAATTTCGCAACGAATTATCTATACTTTCAATATTTGCATGTAATGTAAGTTTTATAACGTCTTTTTTTGTTTCGGTGCTTAATAAAATAAAGCTACCCGATGGTATTCCTTGCAGCATAGCATATACAATGTTTCGCAACGAAATAAGGAGTAATTGTTTGTCGGCATATATGGTTTGGGCATCTTTATTTTTATAATTAATAGTGCAATTTTTTTCAAAAACTATTGATTTGCAGCTTGCTATAAATTCATCGATACATTCCGACAAAGAAATTTCTTGCATAGTAACATCAATACTATTCGATTGATTTTTTGCCCAAAGTATAAGGTTTTTTAGTAATTCTTTATGGTGTTGAATGTTCGAAGATATTGCCGAAATTAGAGGTCTTTTATGTGAATCGGCTGCAATATGCGATTGTAATTTTTGTGCTAATGTGCCTAATGATTCAAACGCTTGCGTAATATCGTTGGTAATCATTATAAACAATTGTTCTTTTGTAATATTGGTTTGTTTTAACCAGGCATTTAGTTGCGATATTTCTATTGATTCTTCTTGTAATTGTTTGGTAAGTTCTTCTAATTCTTGTTTTTGCAGTAAAAGAACAGAATTACTTTCTTCGAGTTTTTCGCTTACAAATTGTAATTCATTGTGTTGTTCTTCAATGATATCTTTTTGTTTTTGTACTGCATCTAATTGAGTGTTTACTTTTTTTTGTAATTCGTTGCGTTCGCGTTGTAATCTGTACATTCGCAGCGTATGAGCCAGCCAAAGCAAAAGTATACCTGCACCGGTAGCTAGTAAAATAAACCACCATGTTTTCCACCAAGGGGGGAGAATAGTAATGCGAATAGATGTTTGCACCGCAGAGTCAACATTGTTTTGCCAAGCTTTAACAGTAAGCATGTAAGTTCCCGGTTTTAAATGATTACAGTCTATTTCGCGTAATGTTCCTAATTCGTGCCACATGGTATCTAATCCCTCGAATCTGTATGCACACTCTATTGATTGAGGAAATTCATAGTGAATAGTTCTAAAGCTAATGCTTTTATTGCCGGTTGTATATGGAATTTCTATATGGTTTGTATGGCTAAGAGCTTGCTCGAGAATTGAAGCCCCCGGAATAACTTTTTGATGATTTAGAAGTACATGAGCAAATTCTATAGCTATTTGATTTTTTTGGGTAAACATTTTTTTTGTGTTGCATTTATACATTCCTTGGTGTGTGCCTATATATAGCATTCCTTGAGCATCGGAATATAATGCGCGCGGTACAAAAAATAATCTATTGGCATCGGTAGAAATTACACATTTTTGTATGGTTTTGTTTAGTGGGTTATACATAAACAATCCTTTGGTATTGGCAATCCAATATTGATGAGGCGATGCAGCATGTACTGTTAAATTTACTGTTTGCGATAGATATTCATGTGTTTCAAGAATTTTTTGAACTTCAAATGTTTGAATATTGATTCGGAATACTCCTTTATTGGTTGCTGCTATTATAAAACCCGCTTTGTCGAAGCTTATAGAACTTACAAACAAAGGGTTTTGTGGGTGAGAAAATATATCGGATTCTAATACATCTTTTACTTTTTTGCCGGTAACACAATACAAATTTCTAATAGTAGCTACCCAAATATTTTTTTTAGAATCTACCACAACTTGTGTTATATATTTTTGTTCGTCGGGAAAATACGAACTATAGGTAATAGAGAAATTGGTTATAAATGTATTAGTTTTAGTATTAAAAAATTGTAATCCTTCGCCATGAGTTCCTATTACTAAAGTGTCGGGGGCATACCATGCTATACTTTTAATGCCATTACCATTTATTAAAGAATTACCTTTGTTATATACATGTATGTTATATGTTTTTTTATCAATACTACCTATTCCTCCACGCCATGTAGAAATCCACATATGCGTTGGCGATTGAGCAAAACATAATACCGCATCAGAAGGGAGTCCGTTTGCTGCATGTAAATGTTTAGTATGTTTCATGTCTTTTGAATATATATGAATGCCACCACCATCGGTTCCTATCCATATATTCCCTTGTTCGTCGGTAATTGTTGCACTTACAATTGGGCAGCTCAAACCTTTTGATTTAGAAATATGTGTAATGTATGTTTCTATAGGATTGTACATAAAAAGACCATTGCCGGGAGTTCCTATCCACATTCGGTTGTGCGAATCTTTAAATAATATAGTTACACCTGAATTTTCAGCTGCTTGTTCAGCCGATATTGGAAGTTGTTGTAAGGTGTGTTTAGGAGTATATATCCATACTCCTCGGTACCCGGTACCTATCCAAACATTTCCTTTTCCATCGTAACAGAGCGACGAAATAAAATCTCCTGAGATTTCTTGAAATATAGGAACAATTGAGGGGGTTCCTTTACGCGGTACCACCAAATACATGAGTCCACGCGATGTTCCAACATAATACGATGAATCTGTTTTTTGCAGCATGCAGTTTATTCGAGGTTGTTCTGTTACATAAGGAAAAATAGGAATTTTGGTAATTTTGGTAGAATCTGATGATACTATTATAATACCTTGTTTTTGCGTTCCCAAAACCATATTTCCTTTATTATCTATATCCATGCAAATAGTTAAGGTAGAATGTAGTTCATGTAATTCGCGAAATGCTTTATGAAATTTTCCCGAATATTTGCTTAATCGATACAAACCTTTACTGCTCATGCCATAGAGTTCAGATGATGTGTGCTGGTATAATTTTGTAAACGACGGGTATTCATCTAATGTAATGTGGTTAAGCGAAACATTATCGAATCGGTCAAATTTTGAATTGTATGTTTGTATGGTGCCATTGAATCCTGCTATCCATATTCGGTTAGATTTATCGGAATATACAGTTTGTATATCGTTTCTAATTAAATTATGATATTGGGATTCTTCTACGGTATATTGTTCGAAATGAGACCCGTCAAATACATTTACTCCAAATGCAGTAGAAATCCACATTTTACCTGTCGAATCTTCTGTTATTCCCGTAATATAGCTATCGGTCATTCCCTGAGAACGAGAATAATGATGTAAGGCGTATTCTGTTTGTGCACAAAGTGAATGTACAATACTTACCAAAAAAAATAAAAATAAAAATAATTTCATAGGTATAGAATCTGGGTGTATCATAAAATTACCAATTATTTTTATATGGTTTAGTTAAATAAAAATAATTTCAAGATGCCATTCAGTAAAAATACAACTTATTGTTTAATAAACAACAAGGTATTGTGAATTTTGTAATAGAATAGTTTCAAAAATGTATATTATTCTTGGTTTTATTATCACTCCTTGGTGAAGGGTTTATTCAAATTGTATTGAAATGTGATATATATCATATAATATACAATTGAATAAAAAATATTTTATTATTGCAGCAAAAATTATAAAAAACATACAAATATGGAAAATGTAAGAATTTTAAAGGATACGACTTCGAATCCTGCACCACTTGGGCTTGCTGGTTTTGGTTTAACTACAATGTTGTTAAACATTCACAATGCAGGTTTTTTTGAATTAAACACTATGATTGCTGCTATGGGAATATTTTATGGAGGCTTAGCTCAAGTATTAGTAGGAATTATGGAATGGAAAAAAAACAATACGTTTGGCACAGTAGCATTTACAAGTTACGGATTTTTTTGGTTGACATTAGTTGCTATTTGGTTTATACCCGGAGGCGAAAAAGTTGAAAAAACAAGTGCTGCAGGAATGGCTACGTATTTAGCATTGTGGGGTATATTTACAGCGTTTTTATTTGTTGCGACTTTTAAACTTAATAGGGCATTGCAAATAGTATTTGGCTTGGTTGTAGGTTTATTTTTATTACTTACACTTGCATATGCTACTCATTCTAATCCGGAAGTTTCACATGTATTTCATACATTAGCCGGTTTTGAGGGAATAGTATGTGGTGCATCTGCATTGTATACTGGTATGGCACAGGTAATAAATGAATATTATGGCAAAATAGTATTACCTATTGATAAAAAACGTTCTTAAATAGTTAGTTAAATTGCATGTATTGTAATTTAATGTAAAATTTAAAGCCCTTATAATTGAGTATTATAAGGGCTTTT
>ENA-UOWE01004755-UOWE01004755.1-activated-sludge-metagenome-genome-assembly--contig:-NODE-4755-length-12826-cov-5.486180_pt1 | contig 12826 bp, 10 predicted proteins | sample MGYA00249841_ERZ761562 | MGnify/ENA primary metagenome ERZ761562 (study PRJEB28883, sample SAMN05720200) | activated sludge metagenome | isolation source: Anaerobic digester | place: Japan... | reverse complement strand
TTATTTAAGCCCTTTTTTTATTTTTCATATTTTTTCTTAAATAAAAATTATATCTTACTGCTCTAAATTATTATGTTTAACTAAATATCATTATATGAAAGTTGTAATTCCAAAAGAATTGTTAGCCACCGAATTACGTGTTGCTGCAACTCCCAAAACGACATCAAGGCTAATAAAACAAGGCTTTGAAGTTTATTTGGAAACAGGTGCCGGAATAAAAGCAAAATACTCTGATGAAGAGTATCAAGCTGCCGGAGCAAAAATTATTCAAACTGCAGAAGAATTATATTCAATAGCTGATATTGTGCTAAAAGTGCAGCCTCTTACTGAGCAGGAAATAGCGTTAATAAAAAAAGGGACGCTTGTTTTAAGCTATTTATGGCCTGCCCAAAATCAGGCTTTGTTAAGTAAACTTGCCGAAGCAGGAATCAATTCTATTGCAATGGATGCCATTCCAAGAATTTCACGTGCTCAAAAAATGGACGTTCTTTCTTCTATGGCAAACATTGCCGGGTACAGAGCAGTAATAGAAGGGGCGAATTACTTCGGCAGATTTTTAAACGGACAAATTACAGCAGCAGGCAAAGTAGAACCGGCCAAAGTATTGGTAATCGGAGCCGGTGTAGCAGGATTAGCCGCCATCGGAACAGCGAAATCGTTGGGAGCTATTGTGCGAGCTTTTGACACACGTAAAGAAGTTGCAGAACAAATACAATCAATGGGTGCTCAATTCATCAGTGTTGATATTGACGAAGATGGATCAACATCAACGGGCTATAGCAAAGAAATGAGCAAAGCTTTTATCGAAGCTGAAATGGCTTTATTTAAAAAACAAGCCTCCGAAGTAGATATTATTATAACAACTGCTCAAATACCCGGAAAAGAGGCCCCAAAGCTTATCCTGGACGACCATGTAAAAGTCATGAAACCCGGTTCTGTAATTGTTGATTTAGCTGCATCGACCGGTGGAAATTGTACACTGACAAGAAAAAATGAAATTTATACTACCGAAAATGGAGTTACTATTATAGGTAAATTAGACCAATTGCCCACACAAGCAAGTTATTTATACGGCAATAATTTATGCAACCTGCTTGATGATATGGGAAAAGCCGAAAACTTCAAAATAGATATGAATGATGACGTTATAAAAAGAGCCATGGTAACATATAACGGTGCTATCAATTGGCCTCCCGAACCTCTTGCCGTAAGCGTTCAGAAAACAAATGATACTAAAAAATTAAGCCCGGAAGAAGAAGCAAAGAAAAAAGCAGATAAAGCTCGAAAAATCATTCTTTCTAATATCATTTGGCTTGCCATTATCGGAGGTTTATTATTTGCATTAGGAAAAGTTGCTCCTCCTGACTTTATGGGACACATTACAGCATTTGTACTTGCCGTTTTTGTAGGATGGAATGTAATATGGAATGTTACACACGCACTACATACACCTTTAATGTCTGTAACCAATGCTATAAGTGGAGTTATTATTACCGGCGGATTACTTCTTATCAACGATGATTATACTAACCCTATCACTATATTATCTTTTATAGCGATTCTGGTAGCCTCTATAAATATTGTAGGAGGATTTGTGGTAACGTATAGAATGTTAAACATGTTTAAAAAGTAAATATTATGATAACAACACATATTCAAATTGCGGCTTATCTTTTTGCATCCATATTGTTTATTTTAAGCTTATCGGGCTTATCCACGCAAGAATCTGCTAAAAAAGGAGTTATTTATGGAATAATCGGGATGACCATTGCCGTTTTAGCAACAGTTTTGGGCGAAAATATTCACGGATACATTTATATAATTATCGCCATGATTATTGCATCCGTTATCGGCATAGCGGTTGCTTTAAGGGTAGAAATGACGGCAATGCCACAACTTATTGCATTGCTTCATAGTTTTGTCGGTTTAGCTGCTGTTTTGGTCGGATTCGGTTCTTTTATTGATCCACATACCATGGAAATGCAAGGAGCAGAAAAATCAATCCATTTAGTAGAAATCTATGTTGGAATCTTTATAGGTGCTATTACTTTTACAGGTTCAATCATTGCTTGGGGAAAACTTACTGAAAATATTACCAGTAAACCTTTTGTATATAAAGGCAAAGATTTAGTAAACGTATTGCTGCTATTAGCTTCTATTATACTGGGCGTTTTATTTGTTATGCAAAGCGATAGCAACGGCATGATGTTGTTGCTTATAATGACTGCCATTGCAGCGTTTTTCGGTGTAATGATGGTAATGGCTATAGGCGGTGCAGATATGCCCGTTGTAATTTCAATGCTCAATTCTCTGTCGGGATGGACAGCTTCCGCTTCCGGTTTTATGTTAGGCAACGATTTGCTTATTGTAACCGGTGCTTTGGTCGGCAGTTCCGGTGCTATTCTTTCTATCATCATGTGTAATGCCATGAATCGTTCATTCTTCTCTGTTATTTCAGGTGGCTTTGGTCAAGAAATTAAAAAAGGTAAAAAAATTGAAGGTACCGTAAAATCGATTACTCACGAAGAAGCTGCCGAACTTTTAAACGAAGCACAGTCGGTTATGATTGTTCCGGGTTATGGAATGGCAGTTGCAAAAGCACAATATCCAATCCATGATTTAGTAGAAAAATTAAGAAAAAAAGGCAAAACGGTTCGCTTTGGCATACATCCTGTAGCCGGACGACTACCTGGACATATGAATGTTTTGCTGGCAGAGGCAAACGTCCCCTACGATATTGTATTAGAAATGGATGAAGTAAATCCCGATATGCCCGACACCGATGTTGTTCTTGTAATTGGAGCTAACGATACCGTTAACCCCGGTGCTCAAGAAGACCCATCCAGCCCAATTTACGGAATGCCGGTTGTAGAGGTTTGGAAAGCAAAGCGTGTAATTGTAATGAAACGCTCCATGGCAGTTGGATATGCCGGAGTTGAAAATCCACTCTTCTATAAAGAGAATACCGACATGCTCTATGGAGACGCTAAAGAAAGTGTAGATAAAATCAACGCTAAAATTGATTAATATCAAATATTTTTTAGCTTTAGCTTTATTTTAATAAAGCGATTACATATTTATATATATATATTTGCAAAAATTAATATTATGCGAGTTCAACGAATAGAAAAAAATAATCTCATTAGCAATGACCAGCAAGAAGTAGATTTAAAATTATTAGATCCGATTATTGAAAAATATAAGGATAAAAAAGGAAATACCATTCCTATTTTACAATCTACACAACATCTTTTTGGCTATATTCCAGCCAAAGCTTTTGAATACATCAGCAAAAAAACAGGATTAAAGGTCAGCGACATGTATGGAGTTGCCACTTTTTATGCCCAATTTAGACTTAAACCTGTTGGCAAACATATTATTAAAGTATGCCATGGAACAGCTTGCCATGTTCAGGGAGCAAATGCAATTAGCGACTCGATATTGGAAGCCCTCCAAATAAAAGACGGAGAAACGACTCCAGACGGGTTTTATACAGTCGAATCGGTAGCTTGTCTAGGATGCTGTTCACTTGCACCAGTAATAATGATTGATGAAGATTCGTATGGTAAACTAACCGGCAAATCTGCTGTCAATATTATTAAAGAAATAAAATTAAAAGCAACAAATTAAGTATATCCTATACGTATGGAAAACATTAAAGTCCTTGTAGGATTGGCAAGCTGTGGAATTGCCGCCGGTGCCAATAAAGTTTTTGAAAAATTCAACCAAATAAAGGAAAACGAACACCTCCCATTCGAACTAACAAAAACCGGATGTATTGGAATGTGTTATCGCGAACCGCTTGTAGAAATTATTGACGAATCGGGTTCTTACTTATATGGCGAAATAGACGAAAACAAAACCATAGAAATAATTGAAAAACACATTAAACTTGGTGAACCCGTAAAAGAATATGTCGTTAAAACGGAATTATTTCAAAACGAAGACGATACGTATTGGCAAGGCCAGGTAAAAATAGCATTGAGAAATTGCGGTGTTATCAATCCCGAGATCATCGAAGAATATGAAAATCGCGGCGGTTATCAAGCCATTAAAAATTTAATAAAAAACAATATTCAATCTGAACAAGTAATACAAACAATCATCGAAAGCGGTATTCGTGGACGTGGTGGCGGTGGTTTCCCAACCGGCATGAAGTGGAAATTTGCAGCTGCCAGTAAATCGGACGAAAAATATATTATTTGCAATGCCGACGAAGGTGACCCCGGTGCGTTTATGGATAGAAGCGTACTCGAAGGAGACCCACATGCCGTTTTAGAAGGCATGACCATTGCAGCATACGCTATTGGAGCAACAGAAGGGGTTATATACTGTAGAGCAGAATATCCCCTTGCCATTAAAAGACTAAATATTGCACTCGAACAAGCCCGTGAAAAAGGCTATTTAGGTAAAAATGCTCATGGCAAACAAGGATGGAACTTCGATATTCATGTAAAAGAAGGAGCCGGTGCTTTTGTTTGCGGTGAAGAAACGGCACTAATGGCCTCTGTTGAAGGCAGAAGAGGAATGCCTCGAAAAAGACCTCCTTTCCCTGCTGTTTCCGGATTATGGAAAAAACCTACCAATATTAACAATGTTGAAACTTTTGCAAACATTCCTTATATTGTATTAAATGGAGCTTCATCGTACAATAAATATGGAACCGAAAAATCAAAAGGCACAAAAGTTTTTGCCTTAACAGGGAAAATTAAAAGAGGCGGTTTAGTTGAAGTTCCAATGGGAATTTCCATTAAGGATATTATTTTCAAATTAGGTGGAGGTATCCAAAACAATAAAAAATTTAAAGCAGTACAATTAGGAGGACCTTCGGGCGGTTGTATTCCTGAATATTTGTCAGACACTCCGGTTGATTATGAATCCATTACTGCAACGGGAGCCATTATGGGCTCAGGAGGTATGGTTGTCATGGACGAAACTACTTGCATGGTGGACATGGCTCGATTCTTCTTAGATTTCACACAAAAAGAGTCGTGTGGTAAATGTACCTTCTGTAGAATCGGCACAAAACGTATGCTCGAAATTCTTACGCGAATAACAGAAGGCGAAGGCAAAGAGGGTGATATTGAACTATTAGAACAATTAGCTTATCAAATAAAAGACAGCTCACTATGCGGATTAGGTCAAACAGCACCCAATCCGGTTTTAACCACCATAAAATATTTCCGCCATGAATACGAAGCTCACATTCGCGACAAAAAATGTCCGGCACACAGTTGTAAGAAACTTATTACATACACTGTTGACGAAGACAAATGTACAGGATGTACCGTATGTGCGAAGAACTGTCCTGTAAATGCCATCTCCGGCGAACGGAAACAAATTCATTTTATCAATCAAGATGCATGTATTAAATGCGGTGTTTGCTTCAGTAAATGTAAATTTGAAGCTATTAAATTATCCTAAACTTGAAATGTATGAACGAAATAAATGTTATATTAAATGGTAAACCGGTGGTAGGAAAAGCCGGAGAGTCAGTATTAGACTTAGCTAAACGTAATGGAATCGAAATTCCCACACTTTGCCACGACCCACGCTTAGAACCCTATTCCTCATGCTTTGTTTGCGTTGTTGAGATTGAAGGAATGAGAGGACTTCAGCCTTCATGTTCTACAAAAATAACAGAGGGAATGAAAATCAACACAGATAACGATAAAATTCATAAAGCTCGTAAATCAGCGTTGGATTTAATTGTATCGAACCATTATGCCGACTGTGTAGCACCTTGCAAACAAACATGCCCGGCAGGAGTAGATGTTCAAGGTTATATTTCGTTGATTGAAAAAGGCATGTATAGCGAAGCCGTTGCATTAATAAAGCAAGTAAACCCGCTGCCTGCTGTATGCGGTCGCGTTTGTGTACGCCCATGCGAAGCAGCTTGTCGCCGCAATTTACTCGAAGAGAATGCCGGAGTTGGAATTGACTATATGAAACGTTTTGCAAGCGATATGGATCTTCAATCGCCAAACCGCTATATAGCTAAAGCCAAACCTGCTACGGGTAAAAAAGTTGCTATTATTGGTGCCGGTCCCGGAGGTCTTTCGGCAGCATGGTTTTTACAACTCGAAGGACATTATTGCGATATTTATGAAGCAAGCCCAAAACCCGGTGGATGGCTAAGATATGGCATACCCGAATACCGTTTACCCAATGATATTATTGATAAAGAGGTTAATGCTATTCTTGAATTAGGTTTATCGCAAATTCATTATAATCAAAAATTAGGCGATAATTTAAGTTATAAAAATTTGAAGCAAAAATACGATGCCGTTATATTAACAATTGGCTCACAAGGAAGCACTCCAGTTGGTTGCGAAGGTGATGATGCAGAAAATGTATTTGGAGGAGTCGATTTTCTTCGAAATATGGAAATCACAGGTCAGCGATATAACTTTAAAGGGAAAACGGTAGCTGTAATAGGTGGTGGAAATACTGCTATGGATTGTTGCCGAACGTCAATTCGTTGTCATGCCGATAAAGTTTATGTTCTATACCGCAGAACCGAAAACGAAATGCCTGCTAATCCCATTGAAATTCATGAATCTAAACTCGAAGGTGTTGAATACATGTTTTTAACAGCTCCGAAAAAAATTAACAAAGACGAAAACGGAAAAGTAAAATCGATTACATGCTTAAAAATGGAATTGGGTGAACCCGATGCTTCCGGCCGCCGTCGACCAGTCCCTGTTGAAGGAAGTGACTTCGATTTACCTGTTGATTACATTCTTGCTGCCATCGGACAAAAAACCTTGGCTCCATTTATAGAAGACATCAATCAGAATGCCGATAATGGAAAGTTTGCATTAAATAAATATGGTAATATTGATGTTAATCCTGCAACACTCCAAACAGGTATTCCCAATGTATTTTCTGCCGGTGATGCGGTAAAAGGTCCTGCCACAGCTATTGAAGCCATTGCACAAGCTCGTAGAGCCGCATTAAGTTGCCATCAATATTTAACCGGACAAGAAATTAAAGCCGAAGATTACGAATTTATCAGCCGAAAAGATAATTTCAAAAAACAAACGCCTACTGATTACAAAGGGAAGTTTGTTAATAAAAACAGACACGAAATGCCCACTTTACAGGCAAATCAGCGTCTTAATTTCAACGAAGTTGAATTGGGGTACGAGAATGAACAAGTTGCTCAAGAAGAAGCTTCGAGATGTCTTGAATGCGGATGTGTTGAATATTACACGTGCGATTTAAAGAAACATTCAACCGAATATCATGCAACCCAAGAAAACTTTAAGGGTGATTTCAGAGAATATAATATACGTTTTGACCATCCGTTTATAGAAATAGATAATAATAAATGTATTTTATGTGCTCGCTGTGTTAGAATTTGTAATGAAGTTGTAGGAGCCAATGCGCTGGGCTTGGTAAATCGAGGATTCGATACGTATGTTGCTCCGAATTTAGGCTTATCGCTTACCGAAACAGATTGCGAATCGTGCGGCTTGTGTATATCTGCATGCCCAACCGCTGCTATCAGCGAAAATGTTATATTTAAGCCTGGTCCAATAAAAACGGAACCTGTAAACAGTATTTGCAATTACTGCTCTGTTGGTTGTGAACTTGAATATCATACCAAAAAAGACTTTGTATGGAGAGTAACCGGTGCAAATGGTTTCATAAACAAAGACACCAATATTTGCAGTTATGCTAAGTTTGGATACAACTATATCAACGACAAAAAACGTTTAACAACGCCGTTGTACAAAGAAAATGGCACATGGAAACAAATATCGTTCGAAGAAGCATTTAAAATAATAACAGAACAACTCAACAAACAACAAGGTCCCCATACAGCATTTTTTACCGGAGGTCGTTTAACAAATGAAGAAATGCTTCTTGCTCAAAAATTAGCCACAACAACAAATTCAACCATTGGATCGTTCCAATACATAGGAAGAGGAAATGGTTATGCCGAAAACAGCTTTGCAAATGTACCATTTGACGATATAGAAAAAGCTGAACACATTTATATTTTGGGAACTGAAATAAACTACGAACATCCTGTAGTGGGTTATATGATTTTTAACCATCAACATAAGAACGAAATCCAGGTTAGCCAAATTACAACCATCAAAAACAATAAATTAACCAAAAAAGTCAACAACACCATCGTTGTCGATTCTTATTACTACTTTATTAAAGCAGCCAATCATTATTTACTAAGCAATAATCTTCAAAATCAACTATTTATAAATCAAAATTCGCAACATTTTGAAGTGTATAAAACTCAATTGCTTTCTGAAAAATACGAAATACTAATACAAAAATCAGGAGTTGATAAAGCTACCATTGAAAAATTCGCAAAAGAATACAACGAAATTCATCACGCTATAATCGTATTTTCTGAAAAGAATGTTTCAGCCAACGCATCTCTTGAGCTTCAAAATCTTGCATTAATAACCGGCAAACTTGGCAAAACAGCCATGGGCTTAATTTCACTTAAAGAAAAAAATAATTCAGAAGGTTTATTTAATCTTGGAATTGGTGAAGGGTTGGACAATTTTAATAAAATCACAAACCTTAATGACCATTCATTAATTGATAAACTTAATTCCCTGCAAATTAAAAACTTTTTCATTTTTGGAGAAGATCCCATTGGTACGGCCATTGACAAAGCAAAAGTTGAACATTGGTTTAACCAAGCATCATTTATTGTTGTTCAAGATTATTTTATGACCGAAACAGCACAAAAGGCAAACCTGATTTTACCGGCTTCGTTGCCCTACGAAACAGGTGGCAGCTTTACCAACACACAAAGAACCATTCAAAAAATAGAAAAACAAAAGAATCCACCCTTCAAATATTGTAATATAGGTCAATTGATAGCATTGGCTAAAAAACTTGGTATCCATAATTTTGATTCAGTTGACGATGTCCATGAGGAATTAAATCATCTTTTCGCTAACGCAAAACCAATGACATTCGTCTTCAGGAGCACCGAACAAGACAACCAAATTACATTGTTTAAAAACGGGTGCGACAACATTAACCAACAATTCATGGACTACTTTGATAAAAAATTAACTAAAAAAAATAAATATGAAGCCGTTCAATAATTTAGATGACATTTTGGATTTTGCCATTGATATGGAGCAAAAATCTATTGAATTTTACAACGACTTGGCTCAAAGAGCAAAAGCCAATGATATGAAAGAAACGTTTTACAATTTTGTAGAAGAAGAAATAAAACACAAAGCAAAACTTGTAAAAATAAAAGAAGAAAAAGTTTTTAACTTAGGGCAAGACAAAATACAAGAATTGAACATTGCGGACTATGTTGAAAAAACAGAACCTAAAAACGACATGACGTATCAAGAAGCATTAATTCTTGCCATGAAAAGAGAAAAAGCAGCTTTTCGTCTTTATACAAAACTTGCAAATCAAACCTCCGACCCTGAGTTTGTTAAACTATTCCTATCGTTAGCGCAAGAAGAGTCAAAACACAAGCTCATGTTTGAAATTGAATACGACGAAATCATACTAAAAGAAAACTAAAAAAAACCGCTTAAAGCGGTTTTTTTTATGCAAAATACCAAATCCTGCTAAAAAGCATTTGCAATATAAAAGATAAAAAGTATTTTTGGCTTGAAAAAAAACATTTTTTAAATTTACAATTATGGCAAAAGTAAAAGGAGCTATTGTGGTGGACGTTGAAAAATGCAAAGGATGCAGCGTTTGCGTTCCGGCATGTCCACAAGAAGTTATTGAACTGGCAAAAGAAGTGAACGGCAAAGGCTATCACTATGCCTATATGAAAAAACCGGATGAATGTACAGGTTGCACCAATTGCGCAGTTGTATGTCCTGATGGTGTTATAACAGTTTATAGAGTTAAAGTAGAAACCGAATAATCAACTTATTAAAAAATAAATAATATGGGAGAATTAAAATTAATGAAAGGCAACGAAGCTTTTGCCGAAGCTTGTATTCGTGCAGGAGCCGATGCTTATTTTGGATATCCTATCACTCCTCAGTCAGAGGTTTTAGAATATTTGATGGCACAAAAACCATACGAAACAACCGGCATGGTAGTTTTACAAGCCGAAAGCGAAGTATCAGCCATCAACATGTGCTATGGAGCAGGTGGTGCCGGTTTTAAAGTTGTAACATCATCATCAAGCCCTGGTATTAGCTTAAAACAAGAAGGCATTTCGTATATGGCAGGAGCTGAATTGCCACTATTAGTTTTAAATGTAGTTCGCGGAGGTCCGGGATTGGGTGATATACAACCTTCTCAAAGCGATTATTTCCAAGCAACCAAAGGCGGTGGACATGGCGACTACAGATTATATGTTTTGGCACCATCATCCGTACAAGAAATGTCAGATTTTGTTCCCATCGCTTTCGAAATGGCGTTCAAATACAGAAATCCTGTTATGATATTAAGCGATGGTGTCATTGGTCAAATGATGGAAAAAGTTGAATTATTCGACCCAATTCCACGCCGTACCATTGAACAAGTTGAAAAACAATGTCCATGGGCTACTACCGGAAAAAAAGCCAATCGCGAACGCAATATCATCACCTCACTCGACTTAGACCCCTATAAACAAGAAAAACACAATTATCATTTACGCGATAAATACGAACAGATGAAACGTGAAGATGTTCGCTACGAAGAAATTCAAACTTCGGATGCCGAATATTTATTAGTAGCATACGGCTCCAGCGCTCGTATTTGTCAAAAAACAGTTGATTTAGCCAGGGCTGAAGGCATCAAATTAGGACTTTTGCGAGCTATAACCTTATTCCCCTTCCCTTCGGTTCGTTTAAAAGAATTATCGAAACAGGTTAAGGGCATGTTAGCTGTAGAAATGAGCTTAGGTCAAATGGTTGAAGACGTAAAACTTGCTGTTGACTGCAAAATTCCGGTTGAACATTTTGGCAGAACAGGTGGCGTTATTCATACACCATCAGAAGTTTTAGATGCATTAAAAAAACAAATTATCAAATAGGAGGTCATATTATGGAAATTAAAGATATTATAAAACCCGAAAACCTGGTTTATAAAAAGACCCCACTTTTAACAGATAAAGCTTTATCTTATTGCCCCGGCTGTGGACATGGAACTACACATAGATTGATAATGGAAGTCGTTGAAGAAATGGGCATTCAAGAAAAAACAGTCGGAATAGCTCCGGTTGGTTGTTCTGTACTTGCATACGAATTTATGAATATAGATATGCAACAAGCAGCTCATGGACGTGCACCAGCTTTAGCTACGGCATTAAAACGTTTGATGCCCGATAAATTTTTATTTACATATCAAGGTGATGGCGATTTAGCAGCTATTGGTACAGCCGAAACCATTCATGCTTGCAACAGAGGCGAAAATATCGTTATTATATTTATTAACAATGGTATATATGGAATGACCGGAGGTCAAATGGCACCGACCACTCTTCCCGGCATGAAAGCCTCAACCGCTCCTTACGGACGCGATACCCATATTATGGGTAATCCTTTAAAAATGACAGAATTAGTGGCTCAATTAGCCGGAACGTATTATGTTACCCGTCAATCGGTTCATACTCCGGCAAATGTTCGCAAAGCCAAAAAAGCCATTCGAAATGCTTTTGAATATTCTAAATTAAATAAAGGTACTTGCTTTGTAGAGATTGTTTCAAATTGCAATTCCGGCTGGAAAATGCAACCGGTTCAAGCCAATAAATGGATGGAAGAAAACATGTTTCCATTTTATCCATTAGGTGATATTAAAGTACCTCAAGTAGAAAAAGTTTAATAAAAAAATTAACAACTATGACTGAAGAAATCATTATAGCCGGCTTTGGAGGACAAGGTGTTCTCTCTATGGGCAAAATTCTTGCATATTCCGGCATTATGCAAAATCAAGAAGTAAGTTGGATGCCATCGTACGGACCAGAAATGCGAGGTGGAACTGCTAACGTTACAGTAATATTAAGTAACGAACGCATTAGTTCCCCTATCGTTAATGAATTTGACACTGCTATTATTCTTAATCAGCAGTCAATGGATAAATTTGAAAAAACGGTAAAACCCGGCGGAACGTTAATTTACGATCCTAATGGTATTACCCGCCATCCCGAACGAAAAGACATCAATATTTACAGCATTGAAGCAACAGAAGAAGCTGCCAAAATGGGTAACACTAAAGTTTTTAATATGGTAGTACTTGGCGGCTATTTAAAAATAAAACCCATTGTCGAATTGGATAATGTCGTAAAAGGATTAGAAAAATCGCTCCCAAAACGTCATCATAATCTGATTCCAGAAAATAAAGCTGCTATTTTAAAAGGAATGGAAGTAATTAAAACTAAATAGTTTTTTTTAGTAACTTTGAACCCGCTATTATTTTATAGCGGGTTTTTTATTTTTAGTATGCATCAAAATGAATTTTTCTTTTTTTTAGGATTTATTTCTTTAATCTTAATCATTTTATTTGTCGATTTAGGCATTTTTGACAAACACAGTCATAAAGTCAGCTTTAAAGAATCATTGATCTGGACGTTGGTCTGGATAAGTTTAGCATTAGGATTTTTTGTTTTTCTCCGTTTCGAAGGCAACTTATTGCATGGCATCGATTCAATGGAATTACTTAAATCCAAAATTTCAGAAAATGCCCATCCCATAAAAATTGATGGACTCGATTTTCAACAAGCCCTTCAAAAATATAATGCGAATCTTTCACTTGAATTCATTACCGGTTATCTGATAGAATACACCTTGTCTATAGATAACATTTTTGTAATTTTAATGATATTTTTTAGTTTTAACGTAAAAGAAATACATTATAAAAGAGTTTTGTTCTG
>ENA-UOWE01004749-UOWE01004749.1-activated-sludge-metagenome-genome-assembly--contig:-NODE-4749-length-12837-cov-5.827101_pt1 | contig 12837 bp, 7 predicted proteins | sample MGYA00249841_ERZ761562 | MGnify/ENA primary metagenome ERZ761562 (study PRJEB28883, sample SAMN05720200) | activated sludge metagenome | isolation source: Anaerobic digester | place: Japan... | reverse complement strand
TTCGCGCCGAACCCAATCATGATCGTCTGCCAGTCGTACGTCTCGGTCAGCTGCTCCACGAGTTTCTGAAAATCGACGGGCCTGACGCGAACCGTGATCCCGACGGCCTTGCACTCGTCGACGATGATCGACGCGATGTCGCTGCCCGATGCGCTGTCCGCCGTGATCGTGAGATCAAACTCGACCGCTCGCCCCTTGACGTCGCGCAGGACGCCGGATGCGTCGCGGCGCATTCCTATTGAGTCAAGCAATCGCAGGGCCACGGCAGGATCGTACAGGTACTTCAACTTGATCTCGGGATCGAAATAAGGATTCATCTCCGAGAAGAAATGGTACTCGGGATCGGCGAGCCCGCGATAGGTTTGCGATATTATCCGCTCTCGGTTAAGCAGGCAGCTCATCGCCTGCCGGAACTCGCGTTTAGTGAACCACTCGTACTGCGGGGTTTGCGCGTTCTTCGGGTTTTGGTTGAACGACCAAAATCCGGCGCCAAGCGCGCCGTCCGCGCGGAACACGGTATAGTCATCGGCTTCCGTACCCGCCCCCGCGACCACCTCCTCGACGTTCTCGGGTCGCGCGCGATAGGACTCGACCTTGCGTTCTTTAAAGAGGAGATACTGCGTATTCTCGTCGGTTATGATGGAGAAAACTTTTTCCTCCGGGTACGGGATCGCCGCGCCACGCGCGTCCTTGTTCCAGTAATCGGGGTTTCGCTTGAAGACCAATCGCTGACTCGGAACGTACTCGACGAGGAACCACATCCCCATCGAGGGAATGGCGCGCGGATCCGCCGCGACGCTAAAGAGCTCAAGGACCCCCTGCACGCCGCGCTCGCGCTTCGCGGGCTCGAATATGAATCGTGGCCCGAAATTGCGGTTCGTCTCGAGGAAGGGTTCGGCGCACATGCGGGGAAAATTAAACGCGAAACGCCGATCGTCGATCCGCTCGATCGTTATCGGCGCGAGGGTTCCGTCGGGCATTTGCTGAAAGTGCCCGTTATACGCCGAGCTTTGAAAGGCGGGGTCGCCCTCGATCTCGTCGTACCAGAAAATCACGTCGTCGGAGGTCACCTTGACCCGGCGATCCGACCGATAAAAGCTCCACCACAGGTCGTCGCGAAGGGTGTAGACGACGCGAAGGGTTCCCGCCTTTTCGTCCGGGAAAAGCTCCGCCGAGGCGCAGTTCGGTATCCATTCGCGGCGAACATAGTCGTAATCGAGAAGGCTATCGTGCATTTGGTTGACGATGGTGTTCGTCGCCTGGTCGCGCTCGGCGATCAGCAGGTTGAAGCTCTTCGGGTCCGAGAGCATGGCGCTCCGCCACGAGCCGCCGACGCGGCCGGGAACGTATTTCTCCCCGCGCCATGGCTTATACTCAGTCCGGGAGACCAGATCCCCTTCCGCCGAATGAAGGCGTTGCTCGATCTCGGCGAGGGTGAGTTCCTCCACGCGGGAGCATGACGAGAACGCGGCGAGCGCCGCGAAGGCGACGAACGCGAGGGGAGCAGCAAAAAAAGACCGCATCGATTACCTCACGACCCGGATCTCGTCGAACCCGAACTCGATCCCGTCAAGGTCCGCGTGCTCGGCGGCGAACTCGAGTCGCGCGACGCGCTTCCAGTCGAACAAGCCCTTCGAGGGGAACCATCCGTCCCTCCACCCGCCCGAATCTTTCATGTCGCCCAAGGGGATGCGAACCGTATGCCATTCCCCATCCCTCGGCAATAGCTCGGGGCCTATCGGCATGCTCATGCGCCACGGTATCTCGCCGGGCGCGAAGCCGGGGTTAATGAAACGAACGTCTATATACGCGTCGGCCGCGGAGCACCGCGCCCGAAACTCGAGCTCGCCGCCTGAGGAGCTCACGGTCGAAAGATCCTGCTCGTCGCGAAAGTCGAACGCAAAGGAACGATATCGTTTGCAGTTTCCCCATCGGATCGAGAACCGGCCCGAGGCGGGCGCGCGCTCATCGTAGTAATCGACGGAGCCGGGCTCCCCGTAACCGCCCGTGAAAATCCCGGGCGCGGGATAGTCCGCGTACACCTCGAGCGGCGGGACGACGGGACCGCGAACGCGCGGGCGCTGGGGCGGGATTGAAAGGCCCAGAGCCTCCGCGACCGGGACCGAAAGGTCGCTGTCGACCGATCCGCCGCGCGGCCCACTGTATATCCCGAAACCGCCCGCGTAATCCCAAAGGGCCCAGGCGATTCCGCGGGCCTCGAGGTGGGATCGCGTCGCACGGCACCATCGCGCGCGGTCTTCCTCGGCGCTGTTCGGTTGGAACGCGCCAAACTCGCCGCAAAAAATCGGAACCCCACGCTTCCGCGCGAACTCCCAGGCGATGTCGATCAACGAGCGAACGTGCTCGTCGGTGCCCTCGCGCCGGTAGTTGTCGTAGGCGCCGCGAAGCCACATTCCCGAAAGGGAGCGGGGAAACTTCGGCATCCGCTTCGCGTCGTAGGGATAGGGCATCCCGGCGAGATCGGTCAACACGGGGTCGCCCCAATTCGCCCCTTGATGGGTGAAAAGATAGGGGTCGTAAAAATGGAACGTGTATATCAGATTCCGGTCTTTATACGCCGGCAGGGAGACGATGTCGCGGAAGTTGTTGTAGTTCGCCGAGCCAACGACGATGGGATGGGTTTGATCCTCGGCCCGTATCGCCTCGATCGCCTTGGCCTGTATCCGCGCCCAGCGATCAAGCGCGATCCCGTGCGGCTCGTTCAGCACCTCGTACACGACGAGGGGCGAACGCGAGCGATATCGCGACGCGAGCTGAGGCCATACCTTAACGAGTATATCCCCAACCTTCGGGTCCGTCGGTACGACGGGGTCGAAGGTATGGTTGTCGACGATGATATAGAGCCCAACGGCCTCGGCCCAATCGATCGCCTGATCGAGGAAGCCCAGGAACAGGGGATCAAGACGATACTCGGGCGCGGGACCCGCCATCGCGTGCAGGTTGATCGGCAGGCGAACGAAATCGAAGCCGAGCCGCTTAAGGTCCTCGAAATCGCGCTTGGAGAACCGCGAGAACTGGATCTGCCGAGGCGACGGGGCCTCGAACCAGGAGGTTAGGTTAACCCCGCGCGAGAAGGGACATGGGGGCGGATTGACTGAGGAATCGACCGACCATGCCGGCAAGGCGGCGAAAACCGCCATGGCGAGAATGGCCCCAATCGCCGCGATTGCCGGGCGCGAGCGCCTTGTGTCGATTGTGTTCATTGCCCCTCCCAAAGGAACGCGATAGTACGTATTCTATCCCGCAACCCGGGGGCGGTCAACAAAACCCTACACGGTGAATTGCCCAACGAGGGCGGTAACCGCGTCGATGCTCTTCCCGTTTTCGGCGACCGCCCCGCGCAGCTTGCCGACGACCTCCGTTATCACGCCCATCTCGCCGCGCGCGCGCTCAACCCGAACGAGGATGTCGTTCGCCGCGTCCCTGAGCTCGTCGATGCGCGCGAAGACCGAGGCGCTCTCGTCCTTCATCCGGGACCCATCCGAGGTCAGGCTGTGGCAGCTTTCCCGAATCGAGGTTATCGTCGAGACGATCTCGCGCGCGCCGGTGTCCTGCTCGTCCATCGACGCCTTCAACTCCTGCACCATCCGCTCGATCTCGCCGATTCGCCCGGTGATTCCGCCGTATCCCTCGAGCGAGGCCGCGGACGAGGAAACGATCCCCTGTATCGAGTCGTGTATCCCCTTCAGGAGCTTCCCGATCGAGGCCGATTGGGCCATGGACGTTTCGGCGAGCGTGCGGATCTCGCCGGCGACCACCGCGAACCCCCGACCCGCCTCGCCCGCGTGCGCCGCCTCGATGGCCGCGTTCATCGCGAGCAGGTTCGTCTGGTTGGCGATCCGTTTGATGGTCGTATTCGCGTCCGAAAGGGACGCGGATAAGTCGAGAACCTCGGCGGTGCGCGACGAGACCTCTTCCTGAAGCCGCCGCCCACGGTCCGATTCGGCGACGAGGGCGTCGTACCGCTCGGCGATCCTGCCGATGACGCCCTTCGCGGAGCCCACGCTCGCCGTCATCTCCTCGACCGCGGCGAAGGTCTGCGCCAAGGCGGACGACTGGGAGACGATCTGCTCCTCGATCGCCTCCAGGCGATCGTTCAGTGTCGAGATGCCGCGAAAGGTTTCCTCGGTTTTGTCCGTTTGGCTCGCCGCGAGGGAGCGAATCCGCGCGACGTCCTCCTCGAGGTCGGACACGACCCCGTTCGCGCGCTCGGCGTCGGCCGCAAGGCCATCCCCGGTGCGAGACAAAGAATGAACCGCCTCCCGAATCGAGAGGACGATGGCCCTGAGCGAGCGCACGAAGCCGTTGAAGTGCGTGGCGAGCACGGTGATCTCGTTATGGGCGGGAACCGGGATGCTTAGGGTCAGGTTTCCGCCGCCCGACGCCATCTCGCGCATCGGCGCGGCGATTTGGTCCACCGGCCGAAAGATAAAACCGGTCAAAAAAAGGAGTATGGCGACGCCGCACGCCAGGCACACGGCTGCGGCAAGGACTTGCTTAAACACGAAGGAAACGATCTCGGATCGAAGCTCGGAACCGTCAAAGTCGCAGCCAACGACGCCGAGCACTGATCCCGAACCATCCTTGATCGGGGCATACATGGATATCAGCCATCCCCAGCCTTCTTGTTTTTCGAGGCCGGAAACCTGCGGCTCGCCGCTCTCGAAGGTCTTGAGGAATTCCGGCCCATAGCTCGCGACGTCCTCCTCGGTACCCATCGGGGAAAAGTGCTCCTCGTCGTCCGGCGGGGCGCTGCCGTCGACGACGTACACGAAAGACCCAGACTCCGTCCGCGCCATCGTGTAAAGGTACACGCAGTTGCTTTTCTTTTTCTCGCCGTACATGAAAAGCCGCGTCTTCTCATAGGCCGGGTCGCCCGCGTCGAGGTCGCGCGCGAGGCGGGCGAAGGTCTCGGGGTCTATCCCCTCCACGACGCGATCGACGAGGGGCCGCCCGTTTCGGTAGAAGGCCCCCGAGGCGGCCCGCGTCATGGCGGCGATCGACATCCACGCGGTTATCCCGCACAAAAAAAGGATAAAAACGGAGAACGAAACGATAAATTTAAATTTGAGTGTTTGGAAAATAGACATCGGGACGGAGCCTCCGGCCCAAAGTATAGGCGATCAAGGCCCAACGCGAGCGTCCGACCGCGTTCTTTTTACACACTCTTTGCAGGCGTGCAGGCATTCGCGCGCGAGAGGCCTATCGCTTAAAGCACACGTCGACCTCGAACGGCCCGTTCGGCGTGGAAAAGGGTATTCCGATGACGGGCATGTTCCGAGGCCACGCGATCCGATGGTTTTTCCCAAGGATGACGACCGGCGGGGAGATTTCGATCCGCACGTCGGCGAGAGCGGTGGCCGCGTTCCCGGCGACGATGTTGGTCAGCTCGCCGACCATGCCGTTCAGGGTATCCAACCGCTCTTCTTCCGTCTTCGTCTCGACCCCGGACTTTTGCAGCATCTTATCGGCGAGCATCTTAGGAAAGCGCACCGCCACGATGCCCTGGTAGCCGCCGGTGACCCCGAGAAGGCCGGACAGTTCCCACCGATGGTTGAGCTCGACCTCAAGGAGGAACGGAGCCCCAGCCTGCGCCTCGATCGCGAACATGTTCTCGAAGAGGTTAACCGTCGCGCTTAGGAAGGGGTTGATGATCGATACGTCCACTTTTTTCTCCTACGATCGAGTGTATCACACAAGACCCGTCATCGCCGTATAAAAAGAGCAGCGTCGTCTCACCGCCCGAGCCCGTGCGCGGGTCGAAGGCGAAGGTCTCGAGCTCGGACCGCGCGTAGGCGACGCGGCGCGGGACGGCTCCCAGGATATCCCGGATCGCGCGATCGTGCGCGGCCTTATCGTAGCGGCGGACGAACCAGGGAGGAAAGGCGCCCGGCTTCCCGCGCAGAAGGAAATCGTACCGAAGGCACTCGAGCGCCAACCGGTCCGCCCCGGATTCGATGAAGGCGGCGACGCAGGCGAAGGCGTCGGCCGGCCGACGAGGAAACGAAAGGTCATGGTCGGCGAACCACCCGCGCGCAAAATCGGCAAGAGCCCGAAACGCGGCGAAGGCGCCGTCCGAACCCGAGGCGAGCCGGGCGAGCGCCGTCCGCGCAAGCGACCCGTTATACCATACGTCAAAAACCGCCTCGACGTCCTTGAGCAGCGAAAGCTCCTCGAAGGAAAGGCTCGGCGTCCGCAACACCTCGTAGGGTGGGCTCGCTGACCACGTATAGCCAGGATCGGCGAGCGCTATCTCCTCGATCGGCGCGCCAGGCAGCACCTTGAGAAACCCAAGCTGAAGCATATCCGCCCCCAGCGAAAAGGCGAAATCGAACGAGCGGGCAAAGGACTCGATTCCCTCGCCCGGCAACCCGGCGATCAAGTCGACGTGGGTGTGGATGCCGCGCGGAATGCGGGCGAACCCCGCGCGCGCCTCCTCGAGCCGAGCCGGGCGCGATACGGCGCGCAGGGTTTCGGGCCGCGCGCTCTGGATTCCCGCCTCGAGCTGCACCGAACCCGCCGGCATCGAGGCAAGGATTTCCGCGAGATCGGAGTCGACGAGCTCTGGCGCGATCTCGAAATGAAACCGCGTAACGCCGGTATACCCGTCCCGTATCCGGGAGAGGATCGCGCGGGCGCGCTCAGGATCAAGATTAAAGGTTCGGTCGACGTACTTCACGAGCGGCACCTTGCGCGACAGGAACCAGTCGACGTCCGCCAGCGCGCGCTCGAGCGGGTAATACCGAACGCCCTCGTCCCGCGCCGAGAGGCAGTACGCGCAGGAAAACGGACAGCCCCGACTCGACTCGTGATACACGATCCGATGCGTCGGGTCGAAGTCGAGGTCGACGTACGGGAAGGGGATCGAGCCAAGGTCCGCGATCGGCGGCCGGTCGCCGCCCGACCGAACGACGCCGTCGGCGCCGCGCGCGCGAACGCCCCGGACCGACGAAATGGCGGCGAGACGATCGGCTCGCGTGGCAGGTACCGCGGCAAGAAGATCGACAACCTCGGCGAAAGTTTCCTCTCCCTCTCCCGCGACGACGAAGTCCACCTCCGGACACTCGGCGAGAAGCGACCCGACCGACCACGTCGCCTCAGGCCCGCCGAACCCGACGATGACGTCGGGAAAGAGTCGCCGAACGTCGCGGGCGATCGCGACAGTGAGTGCGCGGTTCCAAAGGTACGTCGAAAACAGCACGGCGTCGGGCCCTGCCTCTGCGATCCCGCGAAGGACTCTCCGCGGCGGCTCGTTCACGTTCCACTCCCCGATCGATACCCGCGCCACCCCGTCCCGAACCGACGCGCACCGCGCGCCTGAGTACGCCTTCAACAGGCGCACGGCGAGATTCACGTGAGGATACTTGGCGTTAAGGGCGACGAGGAGGATCTTCACCGAGAATATGATAGCATAAAGCGGGTGCGGGATGCAGGAGAAAGGATGAGGCAGGGAAAAGGACGGGCCGCGCCCTGGCCACCCTCACAGCCGTTCGAAGCAATGGCCATGTCGGGCGAGGGAAGGAAGAACTATCCCCTCATGCTCCTCTTCTCACCATTCTTGCGCTTCACTCCGCGGATCTGCAGAGGCGGAAGCCGAGGCCGGCCCACCGCCCAGCCGGATCCACGCTGAGCCGAGTGGCACAACACAGGACGTTCAGCGAAATTTCATCCCAGCCACCGCCGCGAACAACACGATCACTGCCGCCGCTCGCAGGCCCAGTGGGATCATTAACAACCGTGCCGCCGTAATCGGCATACCAGTCATAACACGACTCCCATACATTCCCGCTCATATCCCGCAAGCCCAAGGCATTCGGTAATTTCTGTCCCACTTCCTTACTGCCCCTAGGATTACTAACTTGTTCGATCCAGGCATAATCACTGATTTTGTCTGGATCTGTTTCATCGGTATACACAGGCCCCCCGCTTACGTGGTCACCGCGATTCCAACTCGTTCCGTCTACGTACCGTGCCGCATATTCCCATTCCGCTTCGGTTGGCAAGCGGTATCCTTTCCTGCTCCAGTTTACATACACGGGCGCATGGCTTGCCGCATCCGGCGCGGTATAAGCCGTGGTAAACCCGGCGTCGGAGTAATATACCCGCTCGGTATCAGCAATGTTGCCGTCCGCAACCGTCAACAGGTTACAAAAAGCCACCATGTCAAACCAGCTTACGTAGTAGGCTGGATTACTTACTCCCAAACCATGGAGATCGTCCGGTACACTACCTGGCGATCCTGGCCAGGTATCACCTCATATGGCTTCCCACAACCCCTGCGTTACCTCGGTCTCGCCCATCCAGAAATTTCTGGTCAGGGTTACCGTTTGGGTAGTGGTTGCCACATGCTCGCCCATGATAAAGGTTCCGCCGGAAGGAACGCTGTGCATATTAAAAGACACGCCCTCTACGGTTCGCGCGTCTACCGTATAAATTGGCCCTTCATTATCGCCGCCGCCCGATCCCGAGGAACAAGAACCAAGCGCCGCGAGGGAAAACGCAATGCCCAAAAAAACAGAACAAATCGTTACATGCTTTTTCATGCAAGCATCCTTTTGGATTTACTGATAGACATCATTTTATAACGGGTTTGTGATGGGGACAAGATGAGAAAAAAAGAACCTCTCCGAGAAGCCCAGGTGCACTACGGCACAGAAACCGGTTTCCTACCGTTGCTTCCTTCCGGATCTGGCGGGGTTCGGAAACGGTCCCTTGCATAGGACCTGGGCTATTCGAAGAGGTCGGACGGAGAGAGAGGGATTCGAACCCTCGGTACTCTTTCGAGCACACACGCCTTCCAAGCGTGCACCTTCGACCACTCGGACATCTCTCCAAATATCAAAAAAACCACGAAAACGGAGAGAGGGTTGGGCACTCTTTTGGTTCGAATCCCGGGATTCCACTCTCCATTATCGTACAAACCTCAATACTGTTTGCACAGTATTTTCTGTTGTACGGAGAGAGGGGGATTCGAACCCCCGGTACCTTGCGGCACAACGGTTTTCGAGACCGCCCGATTCAACCGCTCTCGCATCTCTCCAAGTGCGGCCTTTTTCATCCGCGGTGAAAAAAGGCTGTCATGAAGACAGCCTTTTTATGAGACTAAGTGGATTCGAACCACCGGCCTTCAGATCCGCAATCTGACGCTCTATCCAGCTGAGCTATAGTCTCAAACAATACGGAGCAGGGGGGATTCGAACCCCCGGTACCCTTTTGGGGCACAACTCCTTAGCAGGGAGCCCGATTCGGCCTCTCTCGCACCGCTCCTCGCGCTCTTCGGGAGCGCGCAACGTGGGTAGCTTGTCCCGCGCTCCTGGTGTCCTGGTTCGCGGAGCAGGGGGGATTCGAACCCCCGGTACCTTTCGGTACAACGGTTTTCAAGACCGCCTCCTTAAGCCGCTCGGACACCGCTCCAGAAGAATGTTCTTAAAATTATCCCGGAAGGGCCCCCGTTGTCAAGATATCGGGGTCGGGGCTATACTCCCGGCATGGCACACTGCGTCGTTCCGGAGGCGGAAGCCCTCCTCGATAAGGAAATTAGGGTCCTGGACAAGGGCTTCGTCAGGCTGGTGGACTATCTCGGCGGGGACGCGCGCATCGTGCAAGCGGCCCGCGTCTCCTACGGGGAGGGGACGAAGAGCGTCAGGCAGGACGCGGGGCTCATCGACTACCTGCTCCGCAACCAGCACACCTCGCCCTTCGAGCAGGTCATCCTTACGTTCCACGTCAAACTCCCGATCTTCGTGGCGCGGCAGTGGATTCGTCACCGGACCGCGCGGCTCAACGAGATATCGGGCCGCTACTCGATCCTCAAGGACGAGTGTTACCTCCCCGAGCCGACCGACGTGTCCCTGCAAAGCGAGGACAATAAGCAGGGCCGCTCGCCCGAGGCGCTTCCCGCAGAAAAGGCGGCGCAGGTTATCGAGTCGTTGGCCACGACCCAGCGGGAAGCGTTCGACAGCTATCGCGGGCTAATCGACGACGGGATCGCCCGAGAGCTCGCCCGGATCAACCTTCCCCTGTCGACCTATACCGAGTGGTATTGGCAGATCGACCTGCATAACCTCTTTCACTTCCTCAGGCTCCGACTCGACGCGCACGCGCAAAAGGAAATCCGCGTGTACGCCGAGGTCCTGCTCGCCGCGTGCCGGGCGGTCGCCCCGCTCGCGACCCAATCCTTCGAGCGACACCAGCTTTCGGGCGTCTCGTTCTCGGCGGACGAGCTCGCCGCGCTCAGGCGCCTTCTCGACGGAAAGGACGCCGGTCTCGAGGGAAAGGATCTCGACAGGTTCGAGGAAAAGCTCCGCTCGGGCAGGCAGCTCTAGGCCCACGCGGCCGCTTGGGCTTCTTCCCGCTTACGGCCCAACGAGGGGACTATACGCCGCGTCGGCGGTCCCCGCGCCCGGGTACATCGCCCGCAGGTGCTTGTTAAAAAGCTGCGTCACGTCCTCGCGCGCGTGCACGCCAAACGCCGGGGTCGTGCTGCCGGGCTCCACCACCCGGTACAACTGCTCGGGCGCCGAGGCGTACGCGAAGCTATCGCGGTCGTTTATCCACCAGTTTAGGACGTTCAGGATCGCGAGCGTGTACTGTATCAAGAGGGCGTTCGTCCGGCCCTTGGACCTCGGTCCCCCGCAAATCGCGTCGAGGCGACGGGACACCGGGTTCGGTATGTCGAATTTATAGGGCGCCCACGGATTCTGAACCGCGTCGACCGAAGCGCCGGGCTGACCGCCGTTAGCATCGAGCGCCGCCCTGATATACTCGTTATACCGATCGAGGGATCGCGCGAGGCGCTTCACCCGGGCGTAGAACGGGGGCAACCGCTCGTCCTTTTGCGACCGAACCGTCCCATACAGGCTTACGTCGAAGTACGGCAGGAATACGGACTTCGTCAGCGTGTACATGTTAGACAGCAGCCTGCGCCCATAGGGATTCTTGCGATACTCCGGCTGGGTATATATCTGATGCGTGAATTCCTTTAAATCAACTATGAACCTCTTGTCAAAGATCGTCTCCTGATACAGGATCCAATCCTCGATGATCTTGTCGACGCTTTCGTATTCGTCGCGGGTCGACGTGGGCTCAAGGGGCTCGAACCGCACGAGCCTGAGGCCATGGAACAGCTCCTCGAGGATCCAAAGAAGGATCATGGTCAGGTGGAGCGGGTTCTCGGGCGCGAGTTGGTTAAAGCCGTCCTGAAACCCGAGAATGGGCTGAAAGTACCCGCACATGTCGGGCATCTCGCTGAGGTTGAACCACCCCGCCTCGGGGAACAGCATCTCCAGAATTTCGAGGCCCTCGCGCGCCTCCTCCGGGATGGAGTCGTTCGGGTCGCCACCTTCCTCCTCCTGGGCGACCTCGGCGGCGGGCGCGGCGCTCGGCGGCGTCTCGACGGGAGAGGGGCCCTCGACCGCGCGCACCACCTCGTCGGCGGATACGCCGAGCCAGGAAAGCACCCGCGAGCCGTTCGAGAACAGCAGCTGATTCATCGAAAGCATCGAGGGGCTCGTCATGCGAAGAAGGAGGGGGTAGAGGCCAGGCACGACGCGCTCGAAGATATATCGCCATTCCTCGATCGCGACCGTGGCGTATTGGCGCATCGCGTCGGGATTCGCCGGGACAAATTCGCGCGTCACGAGGGCGTACGCGGAACGGTACGCGCGCGCGACCCCGACCGATCCAAGGTAATAGACCTTTATTATCGAGGAGAAAAGCCCGCGCACCAAGGGAACGAGGTCCCGCACCGTCACTTCGCGCGGGGCTTGCTGATAGCGGAGCAGCAGCGCGCTCAAGGTTTTGATGTCGATGCCGCGAGCGACGGCCATGACGCGAAACGAGCCCTCGTCGCTCGCGCGGAAGCGAGCGTAAAAATCGGCGTGCTCGTCGCCCGGGAGGATGCGCCTCGTCGAGGCGACGCAATTCTGCACGTGGCCCAAAAAATCGTTCAGGGTATACATGACGAAATCGGGGTTTAGCCGATCCTGGCGATCGGAACCAAAAGGTCCCGCGGGCGCCTTTATGCGGTACTGCTTGTCCATCATCAGGCGATTGATCGCCTGCAGGTCCTTCTCGCTCGCCGCGGGAAGCTCATCGCGCGGAAGCTGATCGTGTGCGCTCATACCATAGATCCTCTACTTTTGGCGCCATTATATGCGAAGCAGTATCTTCTTGCCGACCCCCGGGAATCCGTGGAGGACGATCCGTTCCCCGTCGCCGGTCAACAAGACTCCCTCGAAAAGACCATAGACCGTATGATAGTCGGTTCGCACGACGAAGGCGCTCAGCTTGCGCGCGCTGTCGGAAACCGGCGAGAAAACCAAATCGACCATGCTCTCGGTATCCTGAACGATCCATTCGCCAGACACTCCGTAGGGACGGGTAACCTTGACCGGCGGCATGGGCCAGGCTTTCCCGTCTACGAACAGGACGTTGTCGTTATACCGCCCGTCGTCGCGGCAGACGGAATTCCCGAGCTGAAACGACACGAGCCTGCCGTCGATATAGCCGAGGCCCACGAGTCGGCTCGATTTCGTCCGAAGGGGATAATACGCCGTGCGCACGTCGAGGAACCCGACGCCGGAGTCCGCCAAGATTCGCTGGTCGTCGTATCCCGTGCTGATCCAGCCCTCGAGCGGCGCGGTGGCTTGGTAGGAAAGCTGGCAGCGCCGCTTTACGCTAAAGGGAAGCACGGCGGAAAGGTCTGCGAAGCCGCGAACGTCCATGTCCATCTCGAGCCGGCCCTCGCAGGGCGGCCGATAGTCGGAGCCGAGGAAGTCGAAATCGGCGTACACGAAACCTTTCGCGAGGCGCGAG
>ENA-UOWE01004747-UOWE01004747.1-activated-sludge-metagenome-genome-assembly--contig:-NODE-4747-length-12840-cov-4.194681_pt1 | contig 12840 bp, 7 predicted proteins | sample MGYA00249841_ERZ761562 | MGnify/ENA primary metagenome ERZ761562 (study PRJEB28883, sample SAMN05720200) | activated sludge metagenome | isolation source: Anaerobic digester | place: Japan... | reverse complement strand
GGGGGGGGGGGGGGGGGGGGTGCCCGCGGGGGGGGGGGCGGCCGCCGGGGAGGGGGTGGAAACCGGGGGGGAAGACCTGGAATCCCGGTGGCGGTGGCGGCGGGTTGACCTGGTTGCGGTTGCGCGCCGCCTGGGGGTGGAGCGGGTTGGGGTTGGGGTTGCGCCGGTTGTGCAGCCGGGCCTGGGGGTGCGGCTTGCGGTGGTGCCGCGGCCGGTTGTCCGGGCGGGGGCTGTCCAGGCGGAGGTTGTTGTGCTGGACGCTGTTCGACGATGCACCCTACGACCACGGCGCCTACGACGAGCGCTGCGGAAACCATCCATAAGCTTTTGTTTTTCATGGGCACCACCTCTGGGTTGGTGATGCATGATACCACGGCTGGTAGCCGATTCTTCCCACGGGTTGAAGCAGTGATACACGATACACGGCGGTATCGCTGCCATCGAAGGCTCCTTTTCGGTTCATGTTCGATTCGGGGGCTCTGTCTGCCCCGCCGGAACCTCCCCATTTCGTACCGTTTGCATCCGACACGAAGAGAAGGCTTGACCGCACAAGCCTGGCGAGAAACCCTCTGGCCGTGACCTTGCCTCGATTCGCCCAATGGCTATCCCTTCTGCTCGCTGTCGCACTCCTTGGCGGCTTCGTACAACCTTCCCACGCGCAGACCAACGAGCCCATTGACTCCCGTGTGGTCGAGGCCACCCGCGACATTGTGGCCGCTCGTGGCCCGGACCGTTACACGAAGCTTCGTGTACTTTGGTCCTTATGGGAGGACACGGACCCGGATCAAGTCGAACAGGCGCTACGCTCGATGCAACGACATCCGAGCCTGGACCCTTCCGCGCGCGTCTATGCATCGCTGCTTTCTGCTTATGCGAGAAGGCGCCGGGGCGATCTACCTTCGGCCCGCGCGCAAGTGTCCGCCTTGCGATTCATTGACCAGTGGATGGTGGCAGGTCCTTTCGACAACGAAGGCCGTTCTGGTCATGATCGGGTCTTCGAGCCCGAGAGTCGGTTGAACGATCCGGTCGATCCCCAACTCGTGTACGAGGGTAAGGAGCGCCAAGTACGCTGGCGCGCCATCCCCCACGCCTTTCCAGATGGTTGGCTCGACTTCGGTGAGTTATTTCGTCCTCAGGAACGCATTTGCGGCTTTGCCACGACATTCGTTCGCGCTCGCGATGACAAGGCGCGGGTAGCGACGGTTTGGCTGGGTGCCACGGGAGCATTCCGGCTTTTTTGGAACGGGCAAGAGGTTTTATCCGACGGAGCTTATCGCACGATGGATGCGGAGCGTTTCGCCACCACGGTAGATGTAAAAGCCGGATGGAACCGACTGACGGTGAAGGTATGTGGCGACGCCTTATCACCGATGCTGACGGTTCGTTTGGGGGATCGCCAGGGCGCACCCGATGCATCGCTCGTTGTGTCTGCTGATGCAGTCCATGCGGACGACGCGGCAAAAAATGCGATTCATGCGCCGTCGCCGAACCAAGCCCGTATCACGATTCGTGCGCAAGGAGCGGAGGGGTCGATTCGTGCGGCCAATGCACCGGCGCGTCGCGAGCGGGATCCCGGCCAGGTACGCGGTGCCATTGATCGTTTCGAGGCCATGACGCGGGGCAAAGCCACGCCCGAAGCGCTCGAAGCCCATGCTCGTTATCTCATGATCACGGGGGGAGACGATCCATCGATGCATCAAGCCCGCGATTTTGCGATCCGCGCGGCAGAGAAAGCGCCAACGATCGAGCGCCTATTGCTTGCCTCCTCGCTTGTGGAAGACCGTAACCAGCAACGAACCTGGATCGACAAGGCGGTGGCGACGGCGGGCAACGATCCTTCTTTGGAATTGTTGCTGGCCCAGGCGCGACTTGCGCGCGGTGGCCCGCATTGGCGCGATGCCGTTCCGTTCTACGATCGCGCTCTCGCAAAAAATCCTGATTGTGTCGAAGCTCTTCTTGGTCGGGTCGATCTGTACAACGAAGCGGGTTTGCGTCGCACGGCTCTTGGAATGCTCGAACGAGCGATCGAACGCCATCCTCACGCGGTGGGACTGCTGCGCGTATACGCTTTGCAACTCGCCGACCTCGACCGGCTCTCCGAAGCTCAGCAGGTATCAGCTCGTTATATGGCGTACCGTTTCGACGATGTCACGCAGCAGGCGACTCGTCTGGACCTTGCGTTGGCACAGCGAAACCATGAGCTGGCACAGCATTGGATCAATCGGCTTTTGGCTACGGAACCCGGCTCGGTTCATCGTCTGAACGACGTAGCGCGTGCCTACACGAACATGAACATGTCGGACAAAGCCATACAGGCATACCAACGAGCGTTGGAGCTGGCACCCGAGGATACGGACACCCTTCGAGAACTTGCGGAATTATATGGTCGTCTGGGCCAGAGCGAGCAGCAATTGCGCATTCTTCGACACGTGCTGGCGTTGCGTCCGCAGCTCAAAGCTGTGCGGGATCTGGTCGAGCATTTGGAGCCCAAGCAGGTGCGAGCCGACGAGGCCTACGCCTGGTCTTCCGAACGTTTTTTGCCTCTACGCACGGAGGCTTCGGGAGGATTCAACCAGCGAACCTTGCGGGATTTGCAAGTCACCACGGTGTATCCCAGTGGATTGTCGAGCGCCTTTCGGCAGGTAGTGTTTCAGCCCCTTACGGAAGAAGCGGCCACCGCGGCACGGGACTACGCTTTCGCCTATCAAGCCGACCGGCAAATCGTTCAGCTCGGCACGGCGCGTGTGTACCGGGCGGATGGGCGAATCGACGAAACCATCGAGACGAGCGAGGGGCCAGCGGACAACCCGGCCATTGCGATGTATACGTCCGCCCGCATCTTTTACGTTCACCTTCCCCGTCTCGAGGTAGGCGATGTGATCGAATTGCGTTACCGCATCGAAGAGGTATCGCAGGAGAACGTGTTTGCGGACTACTTCGGTGAAGTGCAGCCTTTGCAGTCTTCCGAACCCATGCGCAACGCCGAATACGTGGTCATTGCCCCCACGTCACGCAAATTGATCTTCGACGTCACGCCTTTGGAAGGTTTGCAGCGCGAAGAAAAGGAGCAAGGTGACGTCCGAATCACGCGCTTTTTCGTTCCTTCCGTTCGCCCGATTTTATCCGAACCGAACATGCCGCCATGGTCCGAAATCCTTGGTCATGTGCATGTATCCACCTACGCTTCCTGGAAAGACGTGGGTGCCTGGTACTGGGGGCTGGCGAAAGAGCAGATTCATCCGGATGATGAGGTGCGACGAAAGGCGCTCGAGTTGACGCGGGGGCTCGAGACCAACGAACAGAAGGTACGAGCCATTTATGGTTGGGTGGTCAAGCGAACGCGATACGTGGCGCTGGAGTTCGGGATTTACGGTTATAAACCACGACGTGCTTCTCAAACGCTGGCGCGTGGTTGGGGAGATTGTAAGGACAAGGCCACGCTCATCGTGAGCATGCTGCAAGTCGTTGGAATTCCAGCTCATTTGGTAATCGTACGCACCGGACTTCGCGGCAATTTTCCGTCGCAACCCGCGAGCCTCGCGCCTTTCGACCATGCCATTGCGTACGTGCCATCGCTCGACCTGTATCTCGATGGGACGGCGGAGTTTTCGGGGTCGACGGAGCTTCCCGGCATGGATCGGGGCAGCATGGCTCTCGTAGTCGATCCGGAGCAATCCCGGCTCGTCACTCTTCCCGATCCTTCCGCCCAGCAGACCATCCGAAAAAAACATATTCGCGCCACGTTGCGAGCGGATGGCACCGCCCATATCACGATTCGGCACGAGGTATCCGGCGCGATCGCCGCGCAATGGCGTTTGCGGTATCACGGTGAAACGTCTCTGCGCGACCGCATTGGAGCGGATACGGCGCAGGGCTTGCCTGGTTTCGTATTGGATCCGGGCAACGCGGGAGTCGAGGCAGCGGATCTCGAAAATATCGAGCAACCGGTGCGTCTGCGAGTCTCGGGAAAAACCCAGAGCTTCGGACGAAAACAGGGCGATGAGCTATCCATTCCGGTCACTCCTTCGGATCGTTACGTGCCTCGTTTCGCTTCGTTGTCTCAACGCAAGCTCGATGTGGTGCTTCCGTATCGGTCCACGGTTTCCGAAACGTGGACCATCGAATTACCGGCGGAAGTGAAAGTCCAAGAGTTGCCCAAACCCATGGCGTTGACGACACCTTTCGGCGCACTTCGCCTCGAGGTCAGGCATACGGGCAACGTGGTGGAGGTCGATACGAATATCAGCCTGGACAAGCTTCGTATTGCGCCCAACGAATATGCCGCGTTTGCCGCGTTTTGCGAACAAATCGACCGGGCATTGCAGCAGCGGCTGATGGTGACGCGCAAGCAGCCTTGAGGTTTGGTTGCCTCTTGCCCGCTGGTGATTTGGGATCGTTCCTTCTACCCGTCGACATCTTTTCACGCATCGGACAAGGACTGACGCCAACGCTACGCCATCCCCTCGTTTTGCCCGGGGGATTTCAACATCTCGCCAATCGCGCATGTGCGGGCGGGTTTGAAACCCGCCCCTACGGTTCCGGTTGTTGCCCTGGCTTCACGACCACGGCCCACGAAAACGGCGCACGGCGCACAAAACCCCAGCTCGTAACCCTTTCGAATTCGGCAAAAATGAGGGGATCTGTCAGATGCCAACGACATCATTCCTGTGAGGAGGGGGTTGACCCTTGAAACCAGGTTTCTGATTATTGTATGCTATTGAAATTACTAATTATTTCCATATCTAGGGCCGGGTTCGTGCAGGGGATATCCCTGACAGATTCCCTTATTTTTTCCTGAGGGTGCGGTAAACAGGAATGCCACCGGCGCGTCGGCATCTTTTTTCTCGTGGGCCGTGACCGTGACCGTGACCGGTTTCGTGGGCCGTGGCCGTGACCGTGAGCCGTGCCTGAGACTCACCAACGTACTTGCGTGGGCTGGGTAACACCGAAGTCCCAGCATGCCAAAGAACCGTTGTTCATCACGGCGCAGCCGGGATAGGGGGGGGGGCTAAATAATGGCGATTGTCCGTACGAAAGAGCGATTTGTGCCGCTTGGGTCACCAACCCCGGAAGCTCCCACGGCGTTTGCTGGCTCATTCCCACACATATCACCCGCCTGTCTTGCCTTCGTCCACACGTTGCCCCCAAAGAGACCCAGATCTCACTGGCTCCTCTCAACAACGCTATCTCGACAGGCTCGGCACGGATATTTCCCTCGCCCCACGTCCCGTCCCCCATCTGTCCCTTCTCGTTGCTGCCCCAACAATAGACCTTTTCCGCTTTGGTTCGAGCGCAGGCGTGAGAGGGAGCGACGGCCACCTGCAGCGCATCGGTGATTCCGACGACAGCCGTGGGTTGGGTAGGAGGAATCTTTTTCGCCTCCACCAAGCCCACGTTGATTCCCCAACAGGCCGTGTTGCCATCCGTGAGCTTGGCGCAAAACGTTCTGGCGTATCCGTACAGATCTACAGCGGGGCGAGGCAAGGAAACGAATTGGGGCGTCGCGCTTTTGCTTTTCGTCCCTTCTTCGCTGAAATACCCTTGCCCAAGCTGACCGCGTCGATTGTCCCCCCAACACTGCACGGCACCATTGGTGAGACGAACACACGTTGTGTCGTCGCCCACCACAATCTGCTCAGCTCCTGTCACTCCCACGACTTGCTCTGGTTTTTGCGGTTGTGATGCCCATGTCTCTGATTCCCCCTCACGTCCGAGCTGCCCACGGTCTCCGAATCCCCAACATACGACCGTACCTCTGGCTTGACGAACGCACGTGTGTTTCACTCCCATGCTCACTTGCACGGCATCGGTGACTCCCTCCATCGTTTTGAGTTGGCGGGAAGCTTGCCAGCATCGCACGCTACCGTCTTCGACAACGGCGCAGGTGAGGTCATGATTCGAGCCAATATCCACAGCTTTTCCAAGACCCTCGACGAGCCAAGGGCCATCTTGTCGTAAAGCATCCTCGGAAGTGCCACGCCAGGAATCTCCCCAGCATTGGACTTGTCCGGAAGCCAATCGGGCACATTGATGATCACCGCTCACGACGATTTGTTGGGGAGAATCCAGCATTCCTTTTTTGTCCGTGGGCTGCCACGCGTAATTCCAACACCTCAACGTGTGGTTCGATAATACCCCGCAGGATCCGCTGTCGCTCATCGCAAAGGACTGCAGCACGTCTTGCGCAGAGGTTGCAAATACCATCTCCGACGTTGTCGAGTTCCAGCATTGAGCTTGGCCTGAAGAAGACAAGTGGCAGGAAATGGTACGTCCCAAAAACCACTGTCCCCCTGGCTTGCGCTTGATTACCGTAGGCGTTGGCAACGAGATCTGCTGTGCGGAGACCCCATCACCTCGCTCTCCTTTGCTGCTGTTTCCCCAGCATTGCACGGTCCCCGGCGAGACAATGGCGCAGGCCAAATCCCCCCTGGCTTGCAGATCCGTTACACCACTCAGTCCCGCAAACTCAACTTGACCGACGCAGGACACCGTACCGTTGGTGTGACGGATGCAGGTGCTTTCGTCCATCAGAGCGATCTGCGCCGCGTCCGATACCTCTGGTTCCGCAATGGGATAAGGGACGACGTCCCGTCGTCGAGGCACCTTTCCCCAACACCGCACTTGCCCATTTTTCAACCGGCTGCAGGAATGTTGTGAAGAAACGACGGTTTCCACCACGTCTTTTAGATTGACCACCTTGTTGGGGGTTCGGAGTTCCTCCTCGGACAGGCGCAACTCCAGTCTATATTTTCCTGGCAGATAGCTCGGCGTTACACCTCCACCACGCTGCGCAAGTGCGCTGCCCCAGCATCGCACCGTCCCATCACGAAACGTGGCGCAAGAATTCGTTGAACTCACGGCGACTTGGACAGCCTCCGAAGACCCAGATCCTCCTCCACAACCGGAAACGGCAGCAATCCAGGCAATTCCCAGCAAAGGCCATCGCATCCCCCAAGTGTACGCGCCCTGCCAAAAAGCTGTCAATCACACCTTCCTGCCGTGCAAGCCCCGAACGACACCGGCGGTCACGCTCTTCGCCATGCACTTTTCCTTTTATGCATGGCCAAAACCATCTCGATGGGTCATCACTCGTGCATGAAACTTCTTTGCCGAACCTTTTTCGCACTTGCCCTCAGCTTCGGGATCGGTTGCGGTAGCGATGAACCCGGCGATTCATCCCACGCAGAAGCTGGCTCGTCCGGTTCTTCCGGCTCCGCGGGCTCGTCCAGCACAGAAACACCAGATTCCGGCGACGAATCCGAACCCATCGACTCCGGACTTGCCGACCAGCAAAACGAAGACACCACCACCGTCACGGACGTATCCGAAGACACCCATCCCGTCGACGGACAGGTCGACGTCGAACCGGTCGAATACACATCGCTGGGAACGCTAACCGTAGACTGTCAGGTGCCGTTCGTATTGGACGCCAGCCAGGTCACGAGCATGCCTTATATGACGTCGCATTTCGGCCATTTGATTCAACAATATGGCATCACGGGCATCATCGACGGCCAGGACATCACCGCGTTTCCCGAAAAAATGTATTACGGAGCCCATATGCCGGCTCATCTGCAGCCCAACGATCTGCTCTCGCTCGTGCAAATCAGCATGGCGAGTGTGACCCAGCCCACGTATTCCGTTCGCATCGACTTCCGACCCGATACCGCGGTCACCACGGGTTCGACGTGGAACGTTGGACTGGAGGAGAACCAGGCCGTCGCAGCCTTGTTCAAGCATATTTCCACCAACCAACTGTGTTTGATGAGCATGGGCATCGGTGGAAAACTCACGTTCCAAAGTGCCAGCAACACCACACAAGTGGAAGGTGGTTCGTTCCATGTCGTGGGCACCATGAACATGGTGGCACCAGAAGAAGTCCCCGATCTTTGTGATATGGCTGCCCAACTCAACACGCCTTGCTGCCCTTGATCTCGAGCGAATCTCGAACGGAGCGTGCCATGCCTTCTTATTGTCCGGCTGTAGCCTTCGTGTGCCTGACTTGGTTTGTCGGCTGTGGAGCCGGGGTGATCGAGCAAGAAAAAGAAGGAGAAATCGCGGATGCTGCCGTGGAAGCCGCCGACGCTCCGCTTGATCAGGGAGTTCAGCCCTCGGATGCGGGGACGGAATCTTCCGTCTCGGATTCTTCACAACCGGATGCCAAACCCGCTGCGCCTACCGAACGAGAGGTGTTGATCCCGCTCGACGGCCAAGTGCTTTTTCCCGCGGTTGTGGAAGGAAACCCTGCGTATCTGGTGGTGGATACGGGCGCCGTTCGCTCGACGTTTTCCAAAGATCTGCTGCGAAACGTGGCCAATGGAGTGGGTCTTGCCACCATCGATTTCGGCGATGACATTCATTTCGAGGACTATGAAGTCCTCGCGGGGGATCTTTCCGAAGCGGAAAAACACATCGGTTCAGCCATCGATGGCCTGATCGGACAAGATCTGTTGCAACAGCTTTATTTCGGGGTGGATTATCGTCGAAAGCGCGCCATCGTGGCGGCAAACGCTCCCGCGAACGCACCGAACGGCTGGACCGAAGCCGATCGCATCACGCTGCCCTACGAATTGGTGCAAGGTCTGCCCGTGCTTTCCGTGGATATCGAAGGCAAACAAGCACGACTCATCGCGGATACCGGCTCCGGCGTCACCATACTCACCCAATCTCATGTCCCCTCCGATTGGCTCGACGACGGATGCAAAGGCTATGTATGGCATACGAGCTATGGTTCGGATGAAGCCACGATCGTGCGCATCCCATCGCTCGGAGTCGGAAGCTCCCAGGTAAAAAACTCATGGGCGATCGTCGTTCCGGATGAACACCATCTTGCCTCGTTGTTCTCTGCCATAGGTCTCGAGGTCGACGGCTTTCTTGGTTACCCGGTGTATCGATCGTTTTATTGGGGGATTCGCGGCGCCGACCAGGTCTATGAGGTTTTTGCTCAACCCGGACAGGACCCGTTGGCATCCACGGAATGGAACCGTGTAGGTGTGGAAATCGCTCGCGCGGACAATGAAGTGCTCATCGATATGGTGTTCCAACCATCCGATGCCTTCGACAAAGGGATTGACGTTGGCGACGTGCTTCATGCCATCGATGGCACGGTCGTCGATACTCTCTCCCTCGACGATATACGAATGCGTCTTCGTGGAAGCGTGGGTGATGCTCGTCATTTGAGTTTTGTGCGCGCGGGCTCATCCATCGAGGTGGACGTGGCGGTCGAATCTCTTATTCCTTGAATATTTTCAAATAGTTACAGCATAAACAAAAAGGCAGAGTCTCGTTGGACAGTCCGCTTTCTTAGGGCACAATCGCTTTGTTGAGCGATTTCGTGTTTCGGCCCACCGAGCCATCGTGGGGTTTGGCAACGGCGTTACGTGCATTGAAAATGGGTAGGGGCAATACGGCAGCCGAGTGCCTTCACGGCTTGTCGATATGCGATGGAGCAGCCATCCGTGCATGGCCGCAACCCATTCGTCGAATATGGCGTGCAGCGGTGGGTTCGAGAGTGGATGAGTCTACGGTGTCCTCTACGAGGGAGTATGGGTACGAAGGGAAAGCATGTTCCGACGCTGAACGTATTTGTCGGGAGGATTGGGCCCGTACACCGACCCTGTTGCCATCGATAGGTTGGTGTGGACACCGGCCCTGGGGGACACCTGTAGCATAGCGCTCGATCACCTGCCTCGAACTCGTCATTCGCTTGGTAGACGGGTGCCGCGGACGGTAAGATGACGCGCATGGGAAGCGTTGTCGTCCAGAGCAGCGATTTCGGTTCGATGCGAATGACCGGACCCAAGCGTTTGGATTGCTATTACGCAGCCTGGCCGTTCAGCGTTTTCCTGATGTTTCCGACCGTGGTGTTCATCGTGGGGTCGATCGCGATCACAGTGGCTGCGTTCAAAAGCGGCTCACCACTTCCGTTCCTGGAACCCCTTCTCGGGCTGGCATGGGCTGGCATAAACGTCTGGGTGATCGCACGCCGCCGGCGCATCATGGGGCGCTTCGTCGTCGACGCCGACGAAGGTTACCTCCGACGGTACCGGGGCAGCCGAGAGCTGGAGTCGTGGCCGATGACGCAGGTGCGGTTTTCCACCCAGTGGGATCCGTTCCACCGCGGGCTCAGGCTCGAATTCGGGTACCATTACTGGCTTGTCGCCGAAGTGCCCGATGGGCGCAAGATGCGGCTCGGAAAGGGACGCACTGAGTCCTTGCGCCCGGTATTCGAGCTGCTGCGCACGTGGGGATTGAGCACACTCCCCTGACCGTCGCCGCAGATAACGATGTGTCCAGCCATGGCGGCGAGAGGTTCCACCGCCCCTGGTCGGTTGCCGTCACGCCCGGAACCGGGCCAGTCCTAGTCGATCTCGATCACGATACGTAGCTGGCCGTTGTTGTCCGGGGGCGAGGCATCGGCCATTTTTCCAACGTAATGACGATATATGCGCGTGTAAGCACCACATGCCCCCCGGAACGGCATCTGGTGGCACCGTCGTTTTCGGGAGCTACCTTCAGGCGGGCCCTTCGGTCTCGAAAGTGGACGAAAACATGGAAGACGACCTATCCTGTTCGAAAATGACCGATTTGGAACGGTTTCAAGGCGAGGACAAACCTCGGAGCAAAGCTCTATGTGAGCCTTTTGTCCGAAGGTTCGTGCCCATCAGCTCAATCGTCGTGTGGGGTACAGTCTATTTCCCAGTGTCCCTCGTTCCTCCCATCCTCGTTGGTTCAGCCCTGGTGCCGATTCTCAACGCTGTCCGTCCCGGCCCAGGCCCCCTGCCCCCAACGTGGCTGCTTGGCCTCGCCCTCCTTTTCGTTTTCGTCTATTTCGTCGGATGGATGCCCTACGTCCTATGGGTCAAATACCGGCGCAGCAAACGTCGTCGACTGCTTCGTGAAGGAGAACTCATTCCCGCAACCTTCGTCAAATGCGTCAAGTATCTCGATAAAGAAGCCGGCAAGTTTATGGACGGCAAAGACGTTATTTGTCTTAACTGCTACTACCGCTTCATCACGGATGGCAAACCACGCACCACCACGTTCGGGGAGCCCAACCGATCCATCGTGGTGCTCTACCATCCCAGTTATAGGTTTGGTGGGGTCTTCGTGGATGGAACCCTGATCTACGTGAAAAAGTGGCATAGCGACGTTCAACCCGATCCCCTGTCCCTATGGGAAGCATAACCCGGCGTTCTCACTAAGCTTTTTAAGATTCCAACCATCGTAGGACCGGGGTGACGACACGAGGTCTCCCGCCGCGGCGCGGGACATGACGTAGAATCCCCGGGGAACACTCGGCGAAAAAAGGTCATCCAGTTCACGTACGAACCGGTAGCCACCACGGGTCCGCGATGGCTTCGCGGCGTTTCGGGTTTCGCGATTTCAGCCAAAGCCGTTAGCGAAGACGTCACTTCCGTGGTTTTGGTCAACGACGGCGCTTGTGGTTCGCTCGGACGTTGTGGCCGGTGTTTGGAGCCCTTGGTTTTTGGCACCACACGTTCACGTCATCGCGACGCGCTTGCCAGCACGCCCACGTACCGGCCAAACGGGTGACGCGGAGGGGGATCGGAGTCGCCAGATGCGCGAGAAATGGCGCTGGTCCCCTCAGCATTGCTGATAGATTCCCTCATTTTTCTTGAATTGGAAAGGGATACGAGCAGGGGATTCCTTGGACTTTGAGTTTGACCTGGTCCTTGCTTCCATTTTGATCGGCCTTACAAAAACATCAATAAATACGGTTGCTTGAACGCTATGCGAGTGACCGTTACCGTGAGCGTTCTTTGTGTGCCGTGCGCCGTGACCGTGAGCGTGAAGGAAATGCTCGGGGAAAAATGAGGGAATGATTCAGCATCGGCAGCCTTTGTGCGCCTTGCGTGAGGAAAGCGAATGGAACACCCCCCAAGGATTGCTCCTACGGATGCGGCGCGTCACAATATCGTTCTGGGCTCACGAAAACTGTGCGATAATAGAAGGCTGTTGTCTTTGTCGATTGGGGACTGTCATTCATGCGCTTGTGGGTTGTTGTTGCTGTGGGTGCTCTTGTCTCGCCGATGGGTTGCACTATTGACTTCGATGCTGCCTTTTCTGAAGCACCCGCGTCTTCGGGTGGTGGTCGAGGGAGAAGTGGAGGCGGCAACCCTGGCGGTCATGGTGGCGATGCCGGAATTGGTGCCGCAGGGGGAACTGATGGAGGAGGTTTAGGAGGAGCGTCAACAGGAGGAACAGGTGGTGCGGCTGCCACCGGGGGTTCGGGACCCACGGGAGGCACGGGCGCAACCGGTGGTTCATCAAACGAGATATGTGACAACAACAAGGACGACAACGGGGATGGGTTGGTCGATTGCCAGGATCCCCAGTGCGCTTCATTCGGTTATCGGTGCCTGCCCAAACCTCCTGCACCGTGGAATGGTCCCGTGCAATTCACCAATCCCGCGGTTCCTGACTGCACCGGCCACTGGCTTACGAAGGGCATCGAAGGCGGTTCCTCTATCACGGTCGCTGGACAGAATAAGTGTCCCACATGTAGTTGCGAACCGAGCGCTACGATGTATTGCGGTTTGTATCTGGGGCTTTACAAGACAACCACCTGCACTGGCGATGAATTTCCGATCAAGATGATCGCAGATGGCAAGTGCAAAAACTACGGATTAGCGGCTTTTGAACGCATAACCTTCAAACGCATCGAGGACATGCACATCATCGAGGGCTCTTGTACTCCCATGGTATCGGGTTCGCCCACGTTTCCACCCGCCCAGTGGGACTCTCCCTCCAGAACCTGTATGCGGGTATGATCCATTACCCGGTCAGACAGCACCTCGATGGGAAGAGGCTTGGAAC
>ENA-UOWE01004744-UOWE01004744.1-activated-sludge-metagenome-genome-assembly--contig:-NODE-4744-length-12842-cov-5.449988_pt1 | contig 12842 bp, 10 predicted proteins | sample MGYA00249841_ERZ761562 | MGnify/ENA primary metagenome ERZ761562 (study PRJEB28883, sample SAMN05720200) | activated sludge metagenome | isolation source: Anaerobic digester | place: Japan... | reverse complement strand
GCTGTCGGCTGATTGGTCGTCCATGACGCACGCGGATCGCTCCTCGACGGACCGCGTCATCGTTCCGACCGCCCGCCCCGCCCTTCATCGGCGGACTGCGGTGAATTCCTTGAGGGTGAACTCCGTTATCCTCGCCACATGGTCCGCCGGTTCACCCAGGTCACGCTCGTCGTCCTCGTGACAACGATGCTCGCATCGTGCGGGGAGCCTGGACGCGTCACCGTCTCCGGCAATCAGGCGCCGGCCACCGGCGGGGTCTCGGCGGCCCCCGCGCCCCTCTCCTCGGCCGCGGCGCAGTACGTCGACGACGTCACGGCAGCACACCACCTCACAGCTGCGTGCACCGTCGCCGACGCGGTGATGACGATCGCGTCGATCGAGGAGGTCGACGTCGCCGAGGACGAGAACGACATCCGTGTGGTCACCGCCTATCTGAGCCGAGACTGCTCTCCCTGCCTCGCCGTGGGCTTGTTCGACGCCGGGCCGATCTCCGACGACTCCGATCCCGGGAACGCGATTGCCGGCGTGATCGTCGACGTCATCCGTGCCACCCTGCCTGCAGATCTCGCCGAGCTCGCGACCCACAACGATCTCCGCGTGCGGCCGACGGGGCCGGCACGCGATTACTGGGTGGCCAACTGTTCCGATTGGCAGACCAAGGTACTGACCGGGCTCGACCGAGCCCGGGCCGCCTCGACCACCACTCGGCCCCCTGACGGCCCGAACGATCAGTCCTACGGCGACGAGGACAGCGTGCTCGGCGTGATCGGCACGATCCGTTCGCACCCCGAGGCCGGCCCAGCCCCGAAGGTCCTGTGGGCCGTCGACCGGGGTCCCGAGGCCATGATCGTCCACGACGGCGTCGTCTACGTGACCGACCTCGACGCAGCGGTGACGGCCATCGACATCGCCACCGGAGAGGTGGCGTGGTCGGTCCAGCCCGACGAGGGCGCCGACACCTCGGGCGGTGTGACCATGTCGTACCTCGAGGGTGCGGTGCGGGTGTTCATCCCGTGGAGCTACGCCGCCGAGCTGGACGCGGCCGACGGCTCCACCCGCTCGCTCGACAGCACGCTCGGCGAGAACCCGTGGCCCGACCAGGCTGCGTGGTTGAGCGACGAACCCGGCTACGCGTTCTTGGAGGGGTGGGAGCCCCGCATTGCCCCCGATGACGGTGAGAAACTCGCCCTCGTCGGCCACACGCCCGATGGCGACGTGTCGTTCGAGACGACCGGCGAACCGATGCTCGACCCCCTTCCCTACGCGTTCCGCGTCGGCTCGACGGTCGTCATCGCCGACCAGTCCGGCTACGTCGTCGGTCTCGACTGGCCCTGAGCCCACGCCGACCTGCACCGTCGCTCCCTCGCCCCAGCGGTACGCTGACCGACGAATCCCCGCGCAGAGCCGGGACGGCCCAGGAGGCCCAGATGCAGTCGAGCAACCCCTTCCTCAACGACAAGTACTTCCGTGGCGCCGGCGCGGGCGGCGCCGTCATCGACGCCACCGGCACCGAACGCGGGTGGGGCCAGGTCCCCCCGAGCTACGAGGCCTACGAGTCCACGCCGCGGACCGCCACCATGACGATGGGCGGGGTCGCATCGGCCACCGGCGTGATGCTCGTCTTCGTGATGGTCGGCGCCTGGTTCGGGTGGGGCAAGGTCACCACCGAGTTCCTCGGCATCGAGCAGGGCACCGGCAAACGGGTCTACAGCGCCGACCTCCCCATGGGTTGGCTCATCGGTTCGATGGTGATCGGCCTCGTGCTCGCCCTGATCTGTTCGTTCAAGCCGCCGATGGCCCGCATCCTCGGCATTCCCTACGCGATCGCCGAGGGAGTGTTCCTCGGCATCATCTCCCACGCCTACGACTCCCAGAGCCAGGGCATCGCGATCCAGGCGATCGTCGCCACCGCCGGGGTGTTCCTCGCCATGCTCGCCCTCTACGGATTCCGCATCCTGCGGGTCACCCCCCGTATGACCAAGGGCATCATCGCCGCCACCTTCGGCGTGCTGGCGCTCTACGCGGTCATGTTCATCTCCCGCCTGTTCACCGACGCCGGCACCGACTTCATGCAGTCGACCAGCCTCCTGAGCATCGGCGTCAGCCTCCTGATCGTCGGCATCGCCGCCTTCAACCTGCTCCTCGACTTCGACTTCATCGAGCGCGGTGTCAAGGAAGGTCTGCCGAAGGAGATGGAGTGGTTCGGCGCCTTCGGCCTGATCGTCACCCTCGTGTGGCTCTACCTCGAGCTGCTGCGCCTGCTGTCGAAGCTGCAGCGCCGCTGAGCGATACGCAATCAGTCGACCGGCTCGAACTCGTCGTCGGCGGGGAGCTCGGCGGCCGGCAGCTCCACCACGAACGCTGCCCCACCGAGGGACGAGTCCTCGATGAAGATCCGACCGTTGTGGGTCTCGACGATGCGCTTCGTGAGCGCCAGGCCCAACCCGGCCCCGCCGGCATCGCGGCTCCGGGCCTCCTGCAGGCGGGCGAATCGCTCGAACACCTTGTCGCGCAGGTTGGGCTCGACCCCGGGGCCGTCGTCCTCGACGGCGAGACGGACCCACGGGCCCTTCGTCGCCAGTGACACCTTCACCACCGAGCCGGCGTGGCGTTCGGCGTTGTCGATCAGGTTCCGGACCACGCTCGTGAGCTCGTCGCGCACGCCGTAGACCCGGCCGGCGAGGACGCCGGACCGATCGACGCTGACGCGACGAGGGCGGGCCAGCTGGTCGTGGATGATCTCGTCGAGGTCGACCTCCGCCTGCGGCCGGCGCTGGCCCTCCTCGATCCGGGCGAGCGCGAGCAGGTTGTCGACCAGCCCGGCCAGGCGCTGGTCCTCGGCCAGGACGGTGCGACCGACCTGCTCCCAGTCCGTCTGCTCGGGGCGCATCAACGCCGTCTCCAGCTGCAGGCGGATCGAGGCGACCGGCGACCGCAACTCGTGGCTCGCGTCGGACACGAACCGCTTCTGGCGCTCCGACGCCGACTCGAGGCGGTCGAGCATGGCGTTCATCGTGCGGGCCAGCTGGCCGATCTCGTCGTCGGTGCGGGGCTCGGGCACCCGCTGGTCGAGGGTCATCGACGTGATCGCCTGTGCCCGCGACGTGATCGCGGACACCGGCCGGAGGGCACGGCCCGTCATCATCCACGCCAGGATCGCGACCGCGCCCACGAGCGACGGCACCGCGAAGAACAACGCCCCTTGCACCCGGTCGACGGTGCGCTTGATCGGTTCGAGCGAGCTGGCGACGCTCAACACCATGTCGCCCTGCTGGGTCGGCACCTTCACCTTGCTGACGACGTAGTCCTTGTCGTCGATCCGCGACGGCAACGCCTTGCTGAACAGCGGAATCGCCTCGCCGGTGATGACCTGGCGGATCTTGTCGAAGATGTTCGTCGACTGCGAGACCGTCGCCGAACCCGGGCCGCTCGCGTACACGATGCTCTCGTTGAGGCCCTCGCGGAGCATGTCGGCGTCGTAGGTGCCGCTCAGCCCGTCGGCGAGCTGGGTCGGGTCGGACGTGGACAGGGCGTCGGGGTTGCCGGCCGACAGGATCTTGCCAAGCGCCTGGGCAACGGTGTCATTGCGGACCTGCACGTCGTTGACGAGCGCGTTCTCGACCTGACGGACGAGCCCGAAGGACGCCAACGTGAGGGCGCCGGCGAAGATGATCGAGACGGCGAACGTCAGGCGGACCCGAACCGAGCCGACGAGGGCGGCCAGCCGAGAACTCATGACGCGCTGTGGGTCGCTGCCCCCATGCGGTAGCCCTCGCCCCGGACGGTCTCGAGGTCGCTGTGGCCGAACGGGCGGTCGATCTTGCGGCGGAGATAGCCGATGTACACCTCGACGACGTTGGGATCGCCCTCGAAGTCCTCGCCCCACACCCGTTCGAGCAGGTCGGTCTTGGCGACGACCTCACCGGTGTGGCGCATGAGCGCTTCCAGCAGGGCGAACTCCCGTGGCGACAGGGGAATGTCGGTGTCGCCGCGGCGCACCGTGCGCGACACCGGCTCGAGCACGAGGTCGCCGAGTTCGAGCGGCTGGAGATTGGCGTCGCTGCGGCGCCGCGCCAGCGCCCGGAGGCGGGCGACGAGCACCACGAACGAGAACGGCTTGGACAGGAAGTCGTCGGCGCCGGTGTCGAGCGCCTCGGCCTCGTCGTACTCGCCGTCCTTCGCCGTGAGCATGAGGATCGGGGTCCACACCTCCTCGTCGCGGAGGGTGCGGCACACCTTGTAGCCGTTCATGCCGGGCAACATGATGTCGAGGACGATCAGGTCGAACCGCTCGGCGCGGGCCTTCTCGAGGCCCTCGAGCCCGTCGTGGACGGCCACGACCTCGAACCCCTCGGCCTCCAGGCCGCGGGCGACGGCATCGGCCAACGCAACTTCGTCTTCGATCACCAGGACTCGCACGGGTCCATTCTGCCGGGTGGCGGCACCGGATGCCGCCCATGGCGGTGCGCTGTCGCTGTGGGAGGTCACAGGGGTTCCCGGCCTATCCTCGCCGCCATGACCGACTGGTTCGAGATCTGCCGCCGCAACGCCCGATCGGTCCAGACGACCATCGGCTGGATCTTCTGGGACCCGGGGGCGGTGTCGCGGCTCGGAGCGCTCGGGCTCCCCCACCCCCTCGGCTACATCGCCGCCCGGGCCGCACCGCTCGGCCCGGCCGGTCCCGAGGCGATCACCGCGGCGTTCGGCTCGATCAGCCCCGTCGGCATCGCGATCGCCACGGCGACCGTCGCCGAGCACACGACGTGGGACGACGTGTGGGCGGCCCGTGACGCCGCCGTGCTCGACGGCCTCGCCGAGCACGCCCCGGCGATGCTCGAGCCGTTGGCCGAGCTCGGCCCACTGCTGTGGCCCGTCGTCGAGCAGCTGCCGATCGCCGGTCGTACGTTCTTCGCCGCCCACCTGCGCATGGAGCGGCCCACCGATCCGGTGCTGTCGGGGTGGCACGCCGTGAACTGCGTGCGGGAATGGCGCGGCGACACCCACTGGGCGCTGGTCACCGCTGCTGGGCTCACGGGTACGGAGGCGTCGGTGCTCCACAATGCCTGGCTGGGTTACGAGCGGGACTGGCTGGCCCACTCACGGGGCAGCTCGCCGGAGGAGCTCGCCACGGCGTGGGCGTCGCTGGCGGCGCGGGGACTCGTCGACGGCGACCCGACCACGGGCGAGGTGAACGCCGACGGCATCGCACTGCGACAACGCATCGAGGACGACACCGACCGGCTCACGACCCTCGGGTGGGAGCTCCTGGGCGAGGAGCGCTCGCGCTGGTTCGCCGAGATGTTCGAACCACCGTGCGAGCAGCTCCTCGCCCGCGTCGACATCACCGCTGGCCCCAACTACCAGCCGGCATCCCGCCTCCGCTGAACCCAGGCCGTTCTCACCTCATTTGTCCTGCGTTTTCGCCCCTCCAGGGGCGAAAACGCAGGACAAATGAGGTGGGAACGGGTGGGAACGGGTGGGAACGGGCGGGAACCGGTGCGCCGGGTCAGTCGTAGGTGGCCTCCACCCACCACTGCTGGGACTCCAGTGCGACCAGGTGGGCGGTGCCGTCGACGGTGCGCAGCTGGAAGCGGGCACGCCGGCGGTGAGCCAACGCGTCCCACCAGCGTTCGTCGCTCAACCAGGGCCCCGACCACCCCACCACCGCCTGCCACGGCCCCGACTCGATCGACAGCCGTGCCGGTTCGCCCGAGCACCCACCCCGACGGTCGACGCGCACCATCTGCCCCTCGGCGTCGTGCATCTCGGCGCGGCGGGGGCGCTGCCACACGAGCGCCGGCGGCGGGTCGGGAAGCCGACCCGGCCAGGGCTCGGGTCCGGGCGCGGCGAGGTCGAACGACTCATCGGCGGCCACCGCCACCGCATCGACCGACACCAGGCGGTACTGCTCCCCCGGCGCCCGACCACCGCGCCACTCGGCCACCATCACCGCGTCGGAACCCAACACCCCCTGCACCCGGGCCAGCCCCCGGCGTGCCCGGATCGACGCGGCGTCGGCACCACCCCAGAACCCCATCTGCCGCCCGACATCGGGCACCACTTCGGTAGGGCGCACCCGCAGGCGCGCCAACGCCCCGGCGCCGCGGGAACGGCGACCCTGGGTGGAGGTGAGCCACCCGTCGAGTTGCCACCGCACCCGCTGCGCCACCGCGGTCGACGACAGGGCACCGTCGTGACGCCACCGCCGCTCGACGGTGTGCCCCTCGGTCGTGGTCGCCTCGATGAGGATCGCCACCGCCGCGAGCCCACGCGAGCCCAGGCGCTCGTGGAGGTCGTCGGCCAACGCCTTGGCAACGAACGCCGCCTGGTCGACCCGTTCGAGGGGCGGGTCGGGCTCGTGGGACACGTCGAGATCGACGGGCGGGTCGGCGAGCCGCGGCGGCCGGAGATCGAGGCCACGGGCGAGTCGGTGGGCCTCGGCGCCCTCGGCGCCGAATCGTGCCACCACGTCCGACGCGGCCAAGGCGGACAGGGACCCCAACGTCGTGATCCCCAGGCGCACCAGCACCTCGACCAGGTCCGGCGACGACGGGCCCGACTGCTGCAGGGCGCCCACCCCGAACTCGGCGAGGAAGCCGGGCGTCTCCCCCGGCGGCACGATCACCGACACGTCGGTGCCGCCCGCCTCCATGCCGGCGCTGCGCTTGGCGGCCAAGGTGGCGGCGAACGCACCGTCGGCGATCCCGACACCCACCGCCGTCGGGATCACGAGCTGACGACGCACCGCCAGCGTGAGGCGATCGGCGAGCTCGGCGTCGCCGCCGAAGTATCGCGACGGACCCCGTGCCGGGAACAGGCACGAGCCGGGCCGGACGATCTCGATGCGCGGCGTGATGTCGTCGAGCGCGGCGACCACCGGTTCGAACGTACGGGCCTCGCGGTCGGCGTCACGTTCGACGAGCTCGGCCTCGGGACAGTGACGCTGCGCCTCACGGCGGCGGACACCGAGGTCGACGCCCAACGCCCGGGCCAACGGGTTGGTGGCCACGACCCGGTTGGCGAACATGACCACCACCGGCCGGTCGACCGGGCGACCGAGGGCCACCGCCGGCCAGTCAGCGCACCACACCACGACGGTGCGGGTCGGCGCGTCCCCCTCAGACGGCACGGAGATGACGACCCGAGGGCACGGCAGCGACCGCCGGCGTCCCGACCACCGCGGGGCTGATCGCGGGGTCGATCACCGACAGCGCACCGTTCGACCCCAACGACAGCTCCACCCGACGCGTCCGGGCGGCACCCCGACGACCGTCGGCACCGACGCGGAGCCGACGATCGGCCAACACCCCGTGGCCCACCTCGAGCCCGGCCCACTCGGTCGACTCGACGGTCAGTGTCAGATCGGCTTCGGTGGGCCAACGGAACCGGCGGCGACCGTCGTCGACCGCGAGATCAACGACGATCGACCCCCGTTCGCGCGATCGCGCCGCCAGGCGCCGCGCATCAGTGGCGCTGACCTGGTGGACGGGATCGACGATGACGAGGTCGACCGCGTCGACCAGCGCCGCGACGACCGTGCCCCACTGACCGGTGGGCGGCTCGGCAACGAACACACTCCGCTCGAGCGACCAGCCGGCCCGGGCAGCTGCCGCCCATCCCCACGCCCCCACGCCGACGACCGCCACCCACGAACCCGCCTTCGACGCCTCGGCAACCGTGTGCATGCAGATGCTCGCAGCCCCCGTCCCCCGCAACGACAGGCGGGACCCACGGGCCAGGCCCCCGAGGGGGAACACCGGCCGCAACGCCTCCGGTACCGGCAGCGTCCGCTCCCCCGACAGGACTGTCGGACGGAGACGTTCGACGATCTCGGCCAGCTCCGGGTTCACCATCCGCACAGTATCGAACACCTGTTCGATACTGTGCAAGGGCCGTCCGGGCGCGTCGAGGACCACCACCGGATCTGCGGTGAGTGGTCACCAGGCGGTGATCACACGTCACCGCGAACCACTGGCGGGACGGGGTTACTCCGCCGGAGCGGGGAACTGCGGGACCTCGACGCCGGGACGGTAGTACGTGTAGAGATCCTCGATGATCTCCTTGAGGCCCTCGGCGGTGTGGCCCTTGGCGATGTCGACGCTCACGACCGAGCCGTTGATGTGGATGCCGTCGATGCCGCCGTGCTCGAGCAGGCGACGGGCCAGCACGTCGGGCGGACGATCGCCGACGATCGTGTCGCCCGGCTTGTAGCGCTCGTGGCCGGTGCCGGTGAGCACACGGTTGAGCTCGAACCGAACCACACCCGTGGTCGGTGACTGCTTCTCGATGACGGTGACCGGCTGTCCCATAGCGTCCGCAGCGTAGCGGGCGGCGACGCTCCACCCGAAAACCACCCCCCGATGCCACCCGACCTGTCGAGGATTCGGGTCGGCGCTCAGGCGATCGGGGCGGTGAGGTCGTAGAGGGTGGAGCCGTCGATGGTCGTGGCGGTGAAGTTCTCCTGCACCCACGTGGCGATCTCCGACGATGCGTCGCTGCCGCCCATCTGGTTTCCGAACCCGCCGCCGCCGAAGCCGCCACCGCCGATGAACCAGTGGATCTTCCCGTCGGCGACGTACTGCTGGAACTCGGCCAGCGTCGGCGACGGATCCGAGCCGTTGAACCCACCGATGGCCATGACCGGCAGTTCGGTCGCGAGCTGGTATCCCGAGGCGTTGTTGGAGCCGACCGCTGCTGCGACCCACGTGTAGCTCGAAGCGTCCTCGCTGAGCGCCGCGACGATCTCGGCGCCGGGAGTCACGGCGTCGAGCAACCCACCCATTCCGCCACCACCGCCGGGGCGGGCACCGAGCCCGCCGGGGAAGCCACCCGTCGTGCCACCGGGCGGGGTGGTACCGATGGCCGGTGGGTTCCCACCGGGGAAACCACCCGGGAGCCCACCGGGCATCGTTCCGGTCATGCCGCCGGGGAAGCCACCCCGGCCGGGACCGAACCCGCCTCCCGTGACGGTCGGTCCCGCGGTGACGATCGAACCGGTGTGGGGAGTGGCGACGGTCTGCAACGTCCACGCGGTCGGGCCGGCGAGTCCCGCCACGAGCGCCAGACCGGCGGCTCCGACTCCGAGCCAGTTGGCCGCCCGGTCACCCCAGAGGGGCCGCAACCAGGCCGCGGCGAGCAGGCCGCCGACGGCGGTTCCTCCGGCAACGAGGACGAGTGTCGAGATCCAGGGGTTCCAGTCCGCGGCGCGGGCCAGAAGGACCCGTGCCCACCAGGTCGTCACACCGGCGATGACCGCCAGCGCCGTCATCGTCGCGGCGTGGGCCCGGGGGGACGTGGTGCGGTGCTGCCAGAGCGTCACGGCACCGATGCCCACGAGCGCAGCGACCGCCGGCGCCAGGGCGACGGTGTAGTAGGCGTGGAAGATCCCGCTCATGAAGCTGAACACGGCGCCGGTGACGACGAGCCACGAACCCCACACCGCGATCGACGCACGTTGCAGGTCGCGGCGTGGTCGCCGCCACCACACGACCAGCACTGCGGCGAGGAGGATCAGCGCCGCCGGGACCAGCCAGGTGATCTGACCGCCGATCTCGTTGCCGAACAGTCGACCGATCCCCGTCTCGCCCCACATGCCACCGCCGGGCCCGTTGCCCCCGCCGACGCTGCCGGTCTCGTTGCCGGTGAGCCGACCGAGACCGTTGTACCCGAGGGTCAGCTCGAGGATGGAGTTGTCCTGGGATCCACCGACGTAGGGCCGCATGCTCGCCGGCACCAGCTCGACGATGGCGATCCACCAGCCGGCGGACACGACCATCGCTGCGGCGGCGATCGCCAGGTCACGGATGCGTCGCCAGAACCCGTTGCCGCCGAACGCGAGATGCGCCGCACCGAGCCCCGGCACGATCAACAGCACCTGGAGCTGCTTGGTGAGGAACCCGAACCCGACGGCCACGCCCGTGGCGACGAACCACTTCCACGCACCGCTCTCGATGGCCCGGAGGGCGAAGTAGGCGGCGATCACCATGAGGAGCGTCAGGAGCGCGTCGGGGTTGTTGAAGCGGAACATCAGCGCCGCGACCGGGGTCAACGCCATCACGACACCCGCCAGCAACGCCGCGTGGGCGCTGAACCAGCGGCGAACCGCGGCGTACAGCACACCGACGGTGGCGACGCCCATCAACGCCTGTGGCAGCAGGATGCTGAACGAGCTCAGCCCCAGGACCCGGACCGACAACGCCATCGGCCACAACGACATCGGGGGCTTGTCGACGGTGATGGAGTTCGCGGCGTCGGACGAGCCGTAGAAGAACGCCTTCCAGCTCTGCGACCCGGCCTGCACGGCCGCGGAGTAGAAGGCGTTCGCCCATCCCGACTCCGACAGGGTCCAGAGGTACAGCACGGCGGTGCCGACCAGGAGTCCGACGAGGGCCGGCCGGGCCCACACCGGGTCGTCGTCACGCCCCCGGACCACACGACGAAGGCGCGCCGACCGGTGCTGTTGGGCTGCAGCCGCCGGCTCCATCGGCGGTTGCACCGCAGCACGGGCAGTGGCGGGGACCGGGTGATCGGCAACCGTCATGGCTGCACCTCCGTGGACGTGATCGGCGTGTGGCTGAGGACGGTGAATCGGGCGACCGTGGTGAGTGACCACGTCGCCAGCAGGGCGAGGAGCTCGACGAGGTGATCGGTGGGGCTGATCGCCGACAGGACGAACGTCGAGACGACGAGCCCGACCAGGTAGATCGCCCCGGCGCGGAGGTAATCGCTCGAACGGCCCAAACGCCCGCGGCGCCCGAACGTGAACCGGCGATTGGCCCAGGCGTTGACGGCCACGGTCGCCGTCACGGCGACGACGTTCGCGAGCACCGCGCCGAGCGGTTCGCGGAGGGCCAGGAAGAGCCCCGCGGAGACTCCGGTGCTGATCGTGCCGATCAGTCCGAACACGACGAGCTGGCGACCCATCTGGTCGGCGAGCTCGGCGCGCCCGTAGGTGGCGCCGTCGATCCGTCCGGCGCCGCGGAGGAACCGCCACGCCATGCGGGCCATGCCGGCCAGGTCGCGGCGGGCCGTCTGTGCGACCCGGACGCGGCTGTCGGGATCGTCGACCCAGTCGACGGGCACCTCGTGGATGCGCAGCCCGTTGTGCTCGGCGACGAGCAGCAGTTCGGTGTCGAAGAACCACTCGTCGTCGTCGATCTGGGGCAACAGGGCCGCTGCGGCATCGGCGCGCAGGGCCTTGAAGCCGCACTGGGCGTCGTGGAAGTGGGTCGCGAACACCGTGTGCAGCAGCAGGTTGTAGGAGCGGGAGATGAACTCGCGTTTGGGACCGCGCGCCACCGACGCGCCCGACGCCAACCGTGATCCGATGGCCACGTCGGAGTGACCCGTGACCAGGGGCGCAACGAGCGGCAGGAGCGCATCGAGTCCCGTGGACAGGTCGACGTCCATGTAGGCGAGCATCGGCGAGTCGCTCTCACCCACGCGGTGCGGAGCGCGAGGCCCCGGCCCTTGCGATCGAGGTGCCGCACCCGCACCCCCTCCAGCCGGCCGGCCAGGGCGGTGGCCGTCTGCATCGTCGAGTCGGTCGAGCCGTTGTCGACGATGGTGATCCGCCAGCTGAAGGGCATGGTGGTGCGGAGGTGGGCGGCGAGTCGCTCGACGTTGGCGTCGAGCACGTGGGCTTCGTTGTAGACGGGCACCACGATGTCGAGCGTCGGCGCAACGACCGGGGCCGCCGCCGGCTGCGCCGTGACCGCGGTGGTCGGCTCGGGGTCGTGGACGGTGGTCATGGAACCAACGATCGGCCCCGGCCATCGGACGGCGCTCAGAGGTTCCTGGGAACTCCCGCAGAACTGCTCACGCCGCGGGCATCCCCGTCGAGCGGCTCAGGAGCGCCGGGAGAACGTCAGAGCGAGTCGGTCGAGAAGGTGTCGCACTGCTCGGAATCGCCCGAGTCGTAGCCCTTCTTGAACCAGCGGGACCGCTGCGCCGACGTGCCGTGTGTGAATCCCTCGGGGTTCACGCGCCCCGTCGCCGACTTCTGGATCGAGTCGTCGCCAACTCCTGCGGCGGCCCGCAACGCCTCGTCGATGTCACCGTCGTCGAGCCGCTTGGTCGGATCGGACTCACCGCGCTCGTAGCGCGTATGGGCCCAGACCCCGGCGAGACAGTCGGCCTGCAGCTCGGTCCGCACCGAGAGGCCGTCAGGCCCGTTGGCGGCACCGGGATCGTCCTCCTCGAGCCGACGCACCTGCGCCGAGATACCGAGCTCGTTCTGCACGTGGTGCCCGACCTCATGCGCGATCACATACGCCTGGGCGAAGTCACCCGCAGCACCGAACCGCGTCGCCAGCTCCTCGAAGAACGTCAGGTCGATGTACACCAGCTGGTCGCCCGGACAGTAGAACGGCCCCATGTCCGAGCTCGCCTGCCCGCACGCGGTGTTCACACCACCGGTGAACAACACGAGCTTCGTGCGGTCGTAACGCTTGGAGGCCTCGTCGAACTGCTGCTCCCAGACGTTGTTGGTGTCGGTGATGAGCACGTTGGCGAACTGGGTCAGTTCGGGATCGGGGTCGTCCGCGGCCGGAAGCGACGCGTCGGCGACATCGCCCGAGCCGGGCAATGCTCCGCCGCCGGACATACCCGGCAGGTTGTCGAGACCGGCAGTGGACACGTCGAACCCGCCGCCCGACATGATCTTCGGGAGGAGGAACACCGCGGCCAACACGAGGAGGACCCCGACGACGCCACCCTTGCGGCCCTTGCCGCCGAACATTCCGCCGAGCACCCCACCGAGGCTGCCGCCACCGGCACCTCCACCGCCCGCCCCGCCGAGCGCACCGCCCAAGACGTCGCCCAGGCCGCCGAGCCCACCAGCG
>ENA-UOWE01004741-UOWE01004741.1-activated-sludge-metagenome-genome-assembly--contig:-NODE-4741-length-12851-cov-5.135824_pt1 | contig 12851 bp, 10 predicted proteins | sample MGYA00249841_ERZ761562 | MGnify/ENA primary metagenome ERZ761562 (study PRJEB28883, sample SAMN05720200) | activated sludge metagenome | isolation source: Anaerobic digester | place: Japan... | reverse complement strand
TATGGCGCGGTCGTGCTGCTGGAAGATGATCTGCTCGTCTCCGCCCGCTTTCACGCTTACGCGCGACAGGCGCTGGCGGCCTATGGCGACGACCCGCGGCTGGCTGGCCTGTCGCTCAACAGCCCGTGGTTCAACGGCTTCACCCACCAGCCTTTTGTGCCCTTACCCGACGACGGCGATGTGACCTTCCTGCAACTGAGCACCCCCCACGGCCAGGTCTATACCGCGGCGCAGTGGGCCGCCTTCCGCGCCTGGCTGGCCGCGGCCACACCGGCGACGGGCGCAGCAGCGGTGCATGATCTCCTGGTCGCTCTGCCGGAGGACGACTGGCTGGGCACAAAGGCGCGCTATCTGGCCACTACAAACCGATATTATGTCTACCCACGCGAGTCGCTGACCACCGCCACCGGCGAGCCGGGAACCCACTTCGCGCAAGCGACGAGTTTCTTCCAGGTGCCCTTGCAAGAGCGGCGGCGCGATTTCCGCTGCCTGCCGTTCGACGCGGCTGTGGCCGTCTACGATGGCTTCTACGAACTGCTGCCAGAGCGACTGAACCGCATGACTGACCGCCTGCATGACTGCGACTACACCATCGATCTCTACGCCACGAAGCCGGCGCGCCGGTTGACGACTGACTTCGTGCTGACGACGCGCCCCTGCCGCGTCACTGCGGCTACCTTCGGCCGCGCCCTATGGCCGTTGGAGGCCAATGTGATCGCTGGCGTGCCCGGGCGGGGCATCAACCTGGCGCGGCGGGAGGACGTGATGATGAGCGACGACGCAGCCCTGGCGGCACAGCACGCCAACGACGCCTACTTCGCCCGCTACCGGCAGCCAGGCCGGCGGCGGCGCTGGCGCGGCGCGTGGGCTTACCGGCGCTACCGCCGCTGGCTGGACTAGCTTGCGTGGAACATGTCCAGCACGTCGGCCACCAGGTCGTAGCGGCCGAAAGCGGGCATGAAGTAGAAGCCGCGCACGTGCGGCTGCAGCGCCGCGGCGATCTCGCGGGCGATGTGGACGCCCTCGGCCTGGGGCTTCTCGGCCAGCCGCATCCGCTCGCGCAGCGCTTCGGGGATGATGATGCCCGGCACTTCGTGGTGCAGGAACTCGGCGTTGCGGCTGTTATAGAGCGGCTTGATGCCGGCCAGGATGGGCGGCGGCGGTTCGCCATAGGCGCGCTCATACGCTTCCAGGAAGGCCAGCGCCGCCTCGGGGTCGAACACTGGCTGTGTCAGGGCGAAGTCGGCCCCGTGCTCGACCTTCTTGCGCAATAGGCGCAACTCGGCGTCGATGTCCTTGGGCGTCAGGCTAAGCGCGCAGCCGACGACGAACGTGGTCGGCTGGTCGATCGACAGGCCGGCCTTGTCTAGCCCCTGGTTGAATTGCTTCTTGATCAGCTCGATCAGGCCAGTGGGCACGATGTCGTAGGAGTCCATCGCTTCGGGGTAGTCGCCAATGCGGGTGGGGTCGCCCATGGCCACGAAGAGGTTGCGAATACCCATGGCGTGGGCGGCCAGCAAGTCGCCCTGAATGCGCAGCAGGTTGCGGCCGCGCGTGGGGAAGTGGAGTACGGCTTCCAGCCCGACATCCTTCTGCACCAGGTAGGCCGCCGCCCAGGCGCTCATGCGCATCCGCGCCAGCGGGCTATCGGCGATGTTGAGAAAGTTGGCCCCGGCCTCGCGCAACATGCGCGCGCCGGCCAGCAGCCGCTCGGCGGCCACGCCCTTGGGCGGATCCATTTCCACTGTCAGAATCAGTTGCTTCGCGGCCAGGTGCTGGGCCAGACGGGTCGGCTCGCCGCCAGTGGCCACGCGCCGTTCCGTCCGGTTAACGATTCGCACTTCAGGCATGCTGAGGCTGCTATGGCCTGGCGTGTCCAGCGCCTGGCGCATGGCCCGGACGTGGGCCGCCGTCGTGCCGCAGCAACCGCCGACGATATTGACGCCGGCCTCGACGAAGGCGCGGGTATAGTCGGCGAAGTAGTCGGGTGTGGCCGGATACATCACCCGGCCGCCGGCCATCTGCTCTGGCCAGCCGGCGTTGGGCGCGGCCGAGAGGGGCACGTCGGGCACCAGCTGGCGCACGATGCTGATGAGCCGCAAAACCTGGGCCGGGCCGCCGCTACAGTTGATGCCCACGGCATCGACATCCAGCCGGGCCAGGTGCGTGGCCAGCGCTTCGGCCGGGTAGCCGAGCAGCGTCTTGTCGTCGCGAGTGAAGGTCATCTGGGCGATGACAGGCAGCTCCGGAGCGACGGCCCGCGCAGCGTTGACCGCCGCCTCGATCTCTTTAATGTCCGACATCGTCTCGATGATGAGCAGGTCAACGCCAGCCGGCCCCGCAGCCAGCGCCTCAATTTGCTCACGGAAGGCAGCCTCGGCCTCGGTCATGGGCACGCGGCCGAGCGGCGCCAGGCGCACGCCCAGCGGCCCAATGGACCCGGCCAGCAAAACCTCTCGGAATGAGCCGGCAATCACCCGCCGGGCAATGGCCACGGCGGCCTGGTTGATCGCCGCTACCTGGTCTTGCAGGCCGTGCTCGGCCAGCTTGTAATGGTTAGCGCCGAAGGTGTTGGTCTCGATCAGGTCGGAGCCGGCGTCGATGTAGCCGCGGTGGATTTCGGCCACCAGCGCGGGATTAGTGAGGTTCACGGCATCGAAGGACTGGTCGATAGGGATACCGCGGCCGTGCAGGACCGTGCCAAAGGCCCCGTCCATCAGCACGGGGCCTTGCTCAAGTCGTTGTTTGAATTCCTGGCGATTCATCGTGGGGTGATTGTACCCCATTACTGGCCGAAGAGGCTCTCGATCAGAGGTACCGCCGTCTCCGGCCGCAGCAGCAACACGGAGGCCCCCCCGGGCGTGCGGTAGCTGCTGACGTAATCGTAGTCGAGCACGTCGTTGCGGATGTTACCCGACGGGATATCGCTGATCGTCTTGGCCAACCGCAACATCTGCTCCAGGCTCAGGTCGGTGCGGATACCCTCCTCCACCTCGCGGTAGAGCGACGGCGCGCGCAGCAGCATCTCGCCAATGCCCAGCTTGACCACCTGTTGCCGGGCAGCGAAGAGCACCTGCTGTTGGCGAAAAGCGCGGTTGAAGTCCGTGTCGCCGTGGCGCGTGCGGGCATACTTCAGCGCCATCGCTCCGTCGAAGTGCTGCAAACCGGCCGGGATGTAGAGCGGATCGTAGCCATAGTCCATGTCTGGATATTCCGGGTCGTTGATCTCGTAGGGCACATCGACGTCGACGCCGCCCAGCAGGTCGATGCTGCGGACGAAAGCGTTGAAGTCCACCAGCACGAAGTGATGAATGGGGATGTTGAGGTTATACGATACCGTCTGCATGGCCAGAGCAGCGCCGTCGAGATAGTCGCCATTGCGCGCCCCCAGCACCAGAGCGGTGTTAATGCGGTCTTCGCCGAAGCCGGGAATCTGTACGTAGAGATCGCGCGGCACGGAGAGAATGACGGCTGAATCGGTTTCAGGATCGACCGACAGGATCATCATCGTATCGGTGCGCGAGACGAAGCTTTCGCCCGGCCGCCGGTCGATGCCCATCAGCAAGATGTTCACGCGCGAGTCGCCGTCCCAGGCAGCCACGGTCGGCACGGCCGGAGTCGGCGTTGGCGCAGTCCCGCCGTCGATCACCTGCGCCGGTGGCAGGTCGCCGCCCACGGGCGACAGACCACCCTCAGCGCCGGCGGCATCGACCATTGTCGCCGGCCGGCTCATCAGGTGCTGGACGGTCAAATAGGCAAAGAACAGCACCGCCACGGCCGAAAAGACAAAGGCGGCCGACAAGAGGGCACTCAACCAGCCCGGTAGTAATGGCTGTTTGTACAAATCTACACTCCTGATCCGGGCGAACCCGGATGCACATTGGCCTACAATGGCTCTAAGTATAGCCCTATAACGCTTCCCCTGCTGCTGAGGTTCCCGCCGCAAACCCACCGTTTGCTCTACACCCTGAACGCCCCCTCATAAATGGCAGCCCGCAGACAACCGCCGGCCATGCCAATCAACCATTACTGGCTTTTTATGATGTTTGTGATAAAAATAGTGTGTTCGGCCTTGACCGTAGCGTGGCAAATCAGGTACAGTATCGTGGCTACCTGGCAACCCGCGCCGCTGGTCAGGCACCGTCAAACACTATGTCAATCGATCGCTTTGGCAGGAACATCAACTACCTGCGCATCTCTCTGACCGACCGCTGCAACTTGCGCTGTGTCTACTGCATGCCGGAGGATATGACCTTCCGGCCGCGCGCAGAGCTGTTGCAGGACGAGGAGATGCTCCGCCTGGTGCGTCTCTTTGCTGAGTTGGGCTTCCATAAGTTCCGGCTGACCGGTGGTGAGCCAACCGTGCGCGCCAACGTTGTCGACCTGGTGCGGCAGATGGCGGCTACGCCGGGCGTGGACAAGATCGCCATGACCACCAACGGGCTGCTGCTTGACCGGCTGGCCCGCCCGTTGGCCGAGGCGGGTCTACAGCGGGTCAACATCAGCATCGACACGCTCGACCCCGACCGCTTCAAGAAGCTGACCCGCTGGGGCAAGGTCGAAGAGGTCTGGGCGGGCATTCGTGCCGCCGAGGCGGCCGGGCTGGAAATCAAGCTCAACGCGGTCATCGTCCGCAACTACAACGACCGCGAGGACCTGGTCGATCTGGCCCGCTTGACGCTCCACCAACCCTGGCAGGTGCGCTTCATCGAGATGATGCCCTTTGGCGACGTGGCTGACTTCCAGCTGGCCGGCGTGGTCAGCGAGGATGAGTTGCGGGCGACCATCGCCGCCCACCTGGGGCCGCTGCGACCGGTCAACGACGGTCATCTCGATGGCGAGGCCAGCCTCTACCAGCTGGACGGCGCGCCGGGAACGATTGGCTTCATTAGCTCGGTCACCCATCCGTTTTGCGCGTCGTGCAACCGGGCGCGGCTGACGGCCGATGGCCGGCTGCGCCTATGTCTGCTGCGCGAGAAGGAAGTGGATCTGCTGACGCCCATGCGCGCCGGGGCTGACGACGAAGAGATGCGAGCAACCATCACCGCTGGCATTTGGTGGAAGCCGTGGGGCCATGGCTTGGCCGATGACGTGATCCCCTTGAACCGTGTTATGTCAGAGATAGGCGGTTAGGCCCGCTTCTGTTCGGCCCCGCTGGAAGGCCCCGTGGGCGGGGCAAAGCGCCCTAGCGGCGCGTTGTCGATGCCCCAACTCTGCTGGATGAGATAGAGCGGCCGCCCCTTCACCTCGTCGTAGATTCTCCCCAGGTACTCGCCGATAATCCCCAGACAGATGAGCTGGACGCTGCCCAGGAACAGCACCGCCACCAGTGTCGTCGCCTGGCCCAGCAGCGGCTCGTGCGGCCCCAGCAGGCGCACCAGCACGACGGCCAGAATGGCCACGGCGCTGATGGTCGCCATGACGAAGCCCAGGATGGTCGCCAGTTGCAAGGGGAAGTAGGAAAAGCTAGTGATAGCGTCCAGGGCGAAGGGCAACATCTTCTTGACGCTGGTGAACTTGGCCTCGCCGGCATAGCGCGCCTCGCGGTGGTACTCCACGCCGATCTGCCGGAAGCCGACCCAGGGCACCATGCCCCGCAGGAAGCGGTTGCGTTCGTTCATGCCGCGCAGGGCGTTGATGACGCGCCGATCCAACAGACGAAAGTCGCCAGTGTCCAACGGGATGTTAATGCTGGTGATGCGGTGGATGAGACGATAGAAGAGCTTGGCCGTGGCGAGCTTGAACCACGTCTCCCCCTCGCGGCTGGCGCGGATGCCATAGACGACGTCGTAGCCAGCGCGCCACTGGGCCAGCAGCGCCGGGTAGACCTCTGGCGGGTCCTGCAAGTCGGCGTCGGTCAGGATGACGGCGTCGCCGCGGGCGTAGTCCAGCCCGGCCGTAGCCGCGATCTGGAAGCCAAAGTTGCGCGAGAAGCTCAGCCCCTTCACGCGCGGGTCCTGGGCGTGCAGCCGGGCGATGACGTCGGCCGAGCGGTCGCGGCTGCCGTCGTTGACCAACACCAACTCCCACACTTCTCCCGCTCCGTCCAACACGGCGCGCACGCGCTCATAGAGCGCGTCCAGAACACCCTCCTCGTTGTACACCGGCGCAACGATGGAGATCAGGTCGTGTCGTTCTTCTGCCGACAAGTCATACCTCAAGGCCTACTAGCAAACCCACGTGGTCGGACGGATAGAGCGTATCGTCGTCGGACGCGGGCTTGTCCAGGAAAATCGCCGCCCTCGTTACTTTATACACGGCCGGCGAGACAAAGACGTAATCAAGACAGGCGGCCCAGTCCGTTGGCGGGCGCACCAGATTGGTCGGAAAGGTCGCCAACGGGTCGCGCCCTTTCACCTCGGCGTAGACCGAGCGATACGACTGGCGCATAAAGGCGATGGCCGGGCCGTCGGGCGCTTCGTTGAAGTCGCCGGCGATGACCTGCAAGGGCACGCGCCGCTTATCGTTGAGCCAGCCGACCAGGATCATGGCCTGTTCCAGCCGGGCGTCGCGGTCGGTGGCGACATGATGCAGGTGGGCGCTGACGAAATCAAGCGATTGCCGGCGCGAGCCGGCCGCCCCGGCGGGCAACTCGACGTTAACGCGCAGGGCGATGCGGCCGTCGAACCCCAGCGGCAACACGTCGTGGTAGATGACCGGCAAGCGCGTCAGCACGCCGACACCCTCGAAGCGATGGCGGGCGCTGGCGCGGGGCGCCTGGATGACGCGGTAGGGCTGGTTGGATTTGCCGGTCAGACGAGTGTTGATCTGCCGCGCTAACCAGGTGGCCTGGCCAATGGTCAGACTGATCTCTTGCAAGGCAACGATGTCCGGCTGAACGTCCATGAGTTGGCCGACCATCAGGTGGCGGCGCGCCAGCCAGCGGTCGGCCCGGTTGTGCAGGTTGATAGTGGCGACGGTGAAGGCGAACATACCGGAAGGGACTCGGGCTTAGTCCAGGGCGATCTCGAACGCGCCGGCGGGCACGGCCGTCCGCACAACCTCCGAACCGTTGTGCAAGACCAGCGTCAGCGGCGCGTCCGTGCGCACGCGCACCAGGTTGCCGGCGCTCATTAGGTCCAACGTGCCCTCGTTGCCCAGGGGCAGTTGTCGCACGCCATACTCTTCGGCCCCCTGAAGGTGGCGTCGCCACGTCACCTGCCGCAACGGCCAATCGACCCAGACGCCGACGATGTTCTCCAGGAGCATGGCGATGATCGCCGCCGCCGTCTGGCCGGCGGCATCCTCCTCGGACGGGTCGCCGGGGCTGAGGTCTTCGGGCGCGTAGTGGCTCCACAGGCGGCCGGTCGTCTCGAACAGCTGTCCGACCACATCCAGGTGGGTGAGGGCCAACTTGTGGGCCAGGACATGCTGCTCATTCAGACCCAGGCCGCGCAAGACCATGTAGGTTAGTGTTGGCCAGACGCCGCCGCGCCAACCGTTGCCGGTGCGAGCATTGTAGGCTTCGCTGTCGGCGGCCATGCTCGGCAGCACCATGGGCGTTCGGAATGACCAGGTGTCGCGCAGATGCTGGATAAAAGGCGTCAGCCGCTCCTTGGGCACCAGGTGACCGTCGAGCAAGGCCCAATAGGCGGCGATGCTGCGCACCGGGCTGAAGCGGCCATCAGGGCCAGCATCCTGGTAGAAGCTGTGGTTTTCGTTCCAGAGGGTGGCGTTGAAGCGCTGGATGAGCATTACACGCTCGGCGGAGACCTCATCGGCCAGGGCTTGCTCGCCCAAAAGGACGGCCATACGTTCCAGCAGGGCCGCGTCCAGCGTGGCCTGCGCTGAGGCATCGACCCACGTCCAGTGGGCATGGTGGGTGCGGCCGCCGGGCACGCGCGGCTGGTTGGTCAGGCCACTGCTGTACGCCGTCGCCCAGTACAGGCCATCGGGCCAGGTGCGATTGGCACGGCACCAGCGATGGTAGGCCAACAGAGGCCAAAAGGCGTCAGCAATGCGCGACGCGTCGCCCGTCAGGCGAAAGCGCCGCCACTCGCCCCAGGCCAGCAGGGCCGGGCCGGTGCTGTTCGGCTCATAGGGCTGGTGGAAGTCGCGACCATCGTCTGGGTTAAAGGCGCGGCAGATGAAGCCAGTGTCGTGCTGCCGGGCGTAGAAGTTATCGAGAGGATCGATCAGCGCCGTTGAACCGGGTATGTAGCCAGCCAACTGGCTCACGAAAGCGGCCGGGGCCATCTCGACAGGTTGATCACCGGATGGCTGTAGATAGGGGGCGATCAGGCGCGAGTTAGTCGCCGGCGCGCGCAGACAGGACCACAGATGCTCCCAAGCCGTCCAGTAGAGCCGCTCCCAGCCCGGTTGCTGGGGAAAGACCGGCACCGGCAGGCAGGAACGTACGTCGGCAAAGTTGGTCAGCGACGATCGCCGCTCGCCCTGGCGAAAGGGATTGCGTTCCACCAACGGCTCAGCCGGCAACTGGAATCTGTACGTCATACCCTACCCCTCTCCGCTGAGTGTTCGCCACAGTCAATGGGAGATGGGCCGGCCTGGCAGCGAGAACCACAGTGGTTCTCATCGCCAGGCCGGTCATATGAAGAGCAGCCGGTTAGGGCTGAATTTCCTCAATGGTGACGTGGGCAATGGCATCGCCGGCCGGCGCGGTGGGGTTGCGCGATGGATCGCGTGGCGTGATGGCCTCGACCACATCCATTCCCTCGATGACCCGGCCAAAGATGGTATATGAGCCGTCTAGCTGGCTGACATCACCGTAGGTGATGTACCACTGGCTGCCGTTGGTGTTCGGGCCGGCATTGGCCATAGCGACGACACCCGCCTCGTTATGCGACAGGCTGCTATCGATCTCGTTGGGGATCATGTAGCCGGGGCCGCCGCGGCCGGTGCCGCTGGGGTCGCCCGTCTGAGCCACAAAGCCGGGCAGCACGCGGTGGAAGGTCACGCCGTCGAACCAACCCTCGCGGGCCAGAAAGACGAAGCTGTTGACCGTCTGCGGGGCAGACTTGGGCAGCAGTTCGATGGTGAAGACGCCGCCATTGGCCATCTCAACATGGGCCAAATAGCGGGCGTCGGTGTTGATCGTCATCGGCGGCGCGGCCTTGTATTGGCGCGCGGCCAGTTGTTGCAGCTTGATTTCGTCTTTCACAAAAGCCTCCCAGGTTTCAAAATCGAAGGGCAAGTTTGAACTAGGAATGACCTGCCCGTTGACAACGGCCGACGGCGTGCCGGGCAGGCCCAGCGCCACCGCCTCACTCTCCAGTCCGGACACGTACTCGGCAAAGTCGCCATTGTCCAGCGCGGCCGTAAAGGCGTTGCCATCCAGCCCCAGTTCCACGGCCAGGTCAATGAAAAACTGTCGCGCCTCTGCTGCGCTCAGCGCGCTCCAGTCATTCTGGCGCTCGAACAGGGCGTCATGATACTCCCAGAACTTACCCTGAGCGCCGGCCGCCTCGGCCGCCTCGGCTGCCTTCTGGGCGTTAGGGTGGATGCTGGTCAGCGGGAAATGCCGGTAAATGATTTGAAGGTCATCGGGGTAAGCGTCTACCAGACGCTTTAGCAGGGGGGCGAACCCTGCGCAGCCCGGTCACTGAAAGTCGCCGTACTCGATAATGGTAACGGCGGGGTCTTCCAGATCGCCCTGCTTCCAATCTCTCTCGCGGGCCTGTGTGGGGTCGTCGGCGTTGGCCGCCGGGACAGCGGTGCTGTCGGCCGCCGTGGTCGCCCTGACGGTCGCCGTGGGGGGGCTGTCCTCGCCCGGCCCGGCCACGGCCGTGGGGTTGCTAAACTGGTCTGCGCCGGAGCCACAGGCGGCCAGCAACCACAGCAAGGGAATGAGCAACCAGCTAAAACGTCTCATCGTCGGCGCTCCTTCATGCGGGCCATCTCGCCCGCCACTATGATAAGGCGTAGAGGCCGCCCGCGCCCACTCGCGGCAGCGGAGACATGCCTCTCGCCCACAAGGTATGGTAGGGGCGGGTCTGAGACCCGCCCCTACCTGGTACACTCGTCAGCGAACCGTCAAGCCAGTTCTAGCGACGCGGCGGACGTCCACCGCGGTCGCCACCGCCACGGCGGTCGCCGCCGCGGTCGCGGCCACCGCCGCCGTTGCTGCGCGGGCCGCCGCTGCTCTTGCGGGCGGCGTCCTGGGCACGGGCCTCGTCGAGACTCCAGCCCTCCAGCACGGCCCGGCGAGACAGGCGAATCTTGCCCTCCGGGCTGACGTCGGTCACCATGACCATGACCTCATCGCCCATGCGCACGGCGTCCTCGACCCTCTGCAGGTGCTCGGAAGCCAACTGGGAGATGTGGACCATGCCGTCCTGGCCCGGCGTCAACTCGACAAAGACGCCGAAGTCGGTAATACGCACGATCTTGCCGGTGAAGACCTCGCCCGGCTCCGGGTCGTGGGACAGGGCGTGGATGCGCTCCAGCGCCGCCTCGGCTTTCAGGCCATCGACGCCGGCAACAAAGACCGTGCCGTCGTCCTGGATGTCGACCGAGACCTCGAATTCCTCTTCCAGCCCGCGGATGGTCGCCCCACCCTTGCCGATGATGGCGCCGATCTTCTCAGGGTCAACCTTGATCGTCAGCATCCGCGGCGCGTAGGGGCTGAGCTGCTCGCGCGGCGCGGCGATGGTGGCCAGCATGCTGTCCAGAATCTGGAGGCGGCCGACGCGGGCCTGCTCCAGCGCCCTGGTCATGATGTCCATGTCCAGGCCGGTGATCTTGATGTCCATCTGCAGGGCGGTGATGCCCTCGCTCGTGCCGGCGACCTTGAAATCCATGTCGCCGAGATGGTCTTCCATGCCCTGGATGTCGGTCAGGACAGCGTACTTATGGCCATCAGTCACCAGGCCCATGGCCACGCCGGCGACCGGCCGCTTGATAGGCACGCCGCAGTCCATCAGCGCCAGGCTGGAGGCGCAGACGCTGGCCTGGCTGGTGCTGCCGTTGGAAGACAGCACTTCGGAGACGACGCGGATAGTGTAGGGGAACTCGTCTTCCGACGGGATCATTGGCAACAGGGCATTTTCAGCCAGCGCGCCGTGGCCGATCTCGCGGCGACGCGGGCCGCGCATGGGCCACGTCTCGCCGGTGGAGAAGGGCGGGAAGTTGTAGTGGTGCATGTAGCGGCGGCTGTCTTCGGGCGACAGGCCATCGAGCTTCTGCGCCTCGCGGGGCGTGCCCAGGGCGACGATGGATAGCACCTGCGTCTGGCCACGCTGGAACAGGCCGGAGCCGTGGGCGCGCGGGCTAAGACCCACCTCGGACGACAGCGGCCGGATGGTGGTATAGTCGCGGCCGTCCGGGCGGACGCCGTCGTAAAGGATGCGATCGCGCACGACCTTCTTGATCTCGTCGGCAAAGACCTCGCGCACGGCCTTGGGGTCGGTCGTCTCGTCGTCGGCCAGGAAGCTATCGACGACCTCATCGCGCAGGGCGTCGAGGGCCTCGTTGCGGGCCTCACGCTCCGTCGTCGAGGCGATCACTTCGGCGACGCGGCCGCCGATGCGGCCCTTGGTCATCTCAGCCAATGCCGCGTCAGAGACGACGATGGTCGGCTCGCGCTTCTCTTTGCCCACGGCGGCGCGCATCTCTTCCAACAGGGTGATGATGGGTTGCAGCGCCTCGTGGCCAAAGGCCAGGGCCTTAACCATCAGCTCTTCGGGCACTTCGTTGGCCGCCGCTTCGACCATGATGATGGCGTCACGCGAGCCAGCCATACGCAGGTCAAGCTGACTTTCAGCCATCTCCTCGACGGTTGGGTCAACGACGAATTGGCCATCAATGTAGCCGACACGGACCGCGCCGATGGGGCCGCCCCAGGGCACGTCGGAGATGGTCAGGGCCGCGCTGGCGGCGTTGACCGACATGATGTCTAGCAGATGGATGCTGTCAGACGACAGGGTGGTGACGATGACCTGCACCTCGTTGCGCATGCCGTCGGGGAAGAGCGGCCGCAGCGGCCGGTCGGTCAGGCGGCTGGTCAGCACGGCCTCCGTGGTCGGCTTACCCTCGCGGCGGAAGAAGCCGCCGGGGATGCGGCCCGCGGCGTACATTTTCTCTTCGAAGTCGACGCTGAGCGGGAAGAAGTCTAGCCCTTCGCGGATGTTCTTCGACATCGTGGCCGTGGCCAGCAACACCGATTCGCCCACCTGGAGCGTGACGGCTCCGCCGGCCTGCTCGGCCAGCTTACCCGTGGCGATGGTGAGCTTGTGGCGGCCCACCGTGGTTGAAAATACAGATTCCGAATTCATTCTACTTTCCTTCAGGATAACACGGGCCGACAGCCAGTCCGCCCATACACAGAGAACGATCGCCGGCGCTCAGGCAACCGGCAACGGCAAGACGGGCCGTCGGCGAGACAGCCGCTTTTCGTGCGGATGCGCTGTCGGTCGTAACGACAATTGATGATCGATCCCGATTCCAATTACGGGGAGCAGAATGGGGTTAGGGACTGGGGATTGGCTCTTACCGCCACCGATTAGGGTAAGCGACAATACCCAATTCCTAAACCCGGCCGATTGCCTGCTCCTAAGAAAAGGGCGAAGCACCCTTCGCCCTTCCCAACATATTTCCAGATTTAGCGACGCAGACCGAGCCGTCCAAGAATAGTACGGTAGCGGTCGGGGTGTTCCTTGCGCAAATAGGCCAACATGCGGCGGCGCTTGCCAACCAGCTTAAGCAACCCGCGGCGCGAGCTTTCATCGTGCTTGTGAGTATTCAGGTGTTCCTGGAGCTGGCGAATGCGCTTATCCATCAGCGCGATCTGCACCTCCGGCGAGCCAGTGTCGCCGTCGTGCGTCGCAAAGTTGTCGATCAACTCGGCTTTCTCTGCCACAGTCAAGGGCATGTCAATTATCCTCCGTACTTCT
>ENA-UOWE01004739-UOWE01004739.1-activated-sludge-metagenome-genome-assembly--contig:-NODE-4739-length-12852-cov-4.512855_pt1 | contig 12852 bp, 9 predicted proteins | sample MGYA00249841_ERZ761562 | MGnify/ENA primary metagenome ERZ761562 (study PRJEB28883, sample SAMN05720200) | activated sludge metagenome | isolation source: Anaerobic digester | place: Japan... | reverse complement strand
CCGGCATGATGGATTGTAAACACGCCCTGGTAGAATGCGACGGGGACTACGAAAAAGCTATTGACTACTTACGTAAAAAAGGACAAAAAGTAGCCAACAAACGCGCCGACCGCGAAACATCCGAAGGGCTGGTAATAGCCCTGGCCACCGAAGACAAAAAGTTTGGAGCTATCACCATGCTGAACTGCGAAACCGACTTTGTCGCCAAAAACCAGGAATTTATCGACCTCGCCAACGGTATTGCTTCGTTAACACTGACACACAAACCCAAATCCCTGGACGAACTGAAAAGCCTGACCATCAACAACCGCAGCGTGGCAGATCATGTGAGCGATTACATGGGAAAAACAGGTGAAAAAATCGGACTCAATGAATATCAGTTTATCGAAGCCCCCAGAGTGTTTGTATATAATCACATGGGCAACAAATTAGCTTCCATGCTGGGATTGAACAAATCTGAAGGCAAAGATATTGACCAATACGGTAAAGATATCGCCATGCAGATTGCCGCTATGAGCCCCGTAGCCATAGACAAAGACAGCGTTGACCAATCATTGATTGACAGGGAAATAGAAATTGGTAAAGAACAAGCCCGTGCCGAAGGAAAACCCGAGGATATGCTCGAAAGAATCGCCCTCGGAAAACTCAATAAATTCTTTAAAGACAACACACTTATCAATCAGGAATTTATTAAAGACAGCAAAAAAACTGTCGGACAATACCTTTCCGAATGTGATAAAGACCTTAAAGTTATTGAATTTAAAAGAGTTTCGGTGAAAAACTAAGCTTTTACCACACAAATAAAAAAAGAGAGGCCTCAGGTTCTCTCTTTTTTTTTATTTTTGCCCTGTAAAAATTTTCTCATGAAATATAAAAGAATTCTCCTGAAACTTAGTGGTGAGGCCATGATGGGCGAAAAAGAATATGGTTTTGACTCCGACCGTATTGAGTTGTATGCCAATGAAATAAAAAAAATTTACGACCTCAATATTCAGATTGCCATCGTTATTGGCGGAGGCAATATATTCAGGGGATTGAAAGGCAATACCTTTGGCATCGACAGGGTGCAGGGAGATTATATGGGCATGCTGGCCACGGTTATCAACGGTCTGGCCCTGCAGGCAGCTTTTGAAAACAAAGGCTTAAAATGCAAAGTACTGTCAGGGGTGCAGGTTAATCCTGTTTGCGAACTTACCAGCGGACGGAAAGCCATACAACATCTTGAAAAAGGAGAAATTGTTATCATCTCGGGCGGCACCGGAAATCCTTTTTTTACTACAGATACCGCCGCGGTGTTGCGGGCGCTGGAAATCAAGGCCGACATCCTCCTGAAAGGCACCCGCGTGGATGGTATCTATACCGATGATCCGGAAAAAAACCCGGAAGCGAAAAAATTTACTACCCTCACCTTTGACGACGCCTACGAAAAAAATCTGAAAATCATGGACATGACTGCGTTTACTTTATGCAAGGACAACAATATGCCCGTGGTAGTTTTTGATATGAATACTGAAGGAAACCTTCAGAAAATAATATCTGGTGAAACAATAGGAACCCTGGTAACAAATTAATGTAATAAAAAGCAAATAATATAAAAATACAAATATGTCTGAAGAACTAGATTTTTTGATAGAAGAAACAAATGAAACCATGCAGAATGCGCTGGTACATCTTGAACGCGAATTTCAAAAAATACGCACAGGAAAAGCAAGCATCCAAATGCTTGAAGGGATAAAAATAGAATATTACGGTGCTGTTACACCATTGGAACAGTTATCGAACATTAACACCCCTGATCCTAAACAAATCATCATACAGCCCTGGGATAAAAACACCCTGTCCCTGATAGAAAAAGCTATCATGGCCGCCAACCTTGGTTTTAATCCCAAAAACGATGGTGAAGTTTTGCGTATTGTTGTTCCCCCCCTTACCGAAGAACGCCGTAAGGATTTGGTGAAAAAAGCCCGCATCGAAGCAGAAAACGCTAAGGTATCCATCAGAAATATCCGCAGAAACTCGAACGATGCCGCAAAAAAACTCGAAAAAGAAGGCGTGCCGGAAGACCTCGTGAAAAAAGCTCAGAATGACATCCAGGAAATGACCGATAATTTCATTGCAAAAACAGACAAATTGCTGGCGCAAAAAGAAAAAGATATTATGACGGTATAAAATACCCCATCTGATCTTACTTCAGGAAAAACGGATTTTCTATTAGTTTCTTTATTCCTTCGTCAATAGAAAGCATGGGCCGGCCAAGCAGTTTACGCATCTTGGTAGTGTCGGGCAGGCGCCGGTGCATATCACCCTCTTCCAAAGGCGGTTTAAACACTATCTTCGACTGAGAATTGGTCAGGCTTATGATTTTATTCGCCAGGTCAAGAATGGAAATCTCGTTATCATTTCCTATGTTGATAATATCGTTGATGGTATTATTGTTAACAGCAGAATTTATAAAACTGGCATAGCAGGCATCCACATTGTCGTTGATATAACAAAAGGTTCTCGACTGGCTGCCGTCTCCATAGATGGTAATATTCTGATTTTTCAACGCCAGCGCCATAAAACGCGACATCACAAAATCGCGGCTTTGCTTAGGCCCATAGGTATTGAAAAACCTGAAAATGGTATAGTCAAGACCATACTCTTTGTGATAGGATTTCAGATAGGCTTCCCCGATATTTTTCACCACGGCATAAGGCACCCTCGAATTTAAGGGTGTAGTAAGCTCATTTTGAGGCAACTCTACTGGTTCGCCATAAACCTCCGAAGAAGATGAAAAATAAACCCGTTTTACATGCGAATTTTTACTCAGATTTAAAATGTTAGAGATACCTTTTATATCATTCAAAACCTTCACCGGAAACAACTGCGTACGCTGTACTCCAACCACAGCGGCATAATGAAAAACATAATCGAAAGGAAAGGCCAGCATCACCGCAGAAATATCACGGTAATCGTTCACATTGCATTTAATAAAACGCCAGTTTTTATTTTGCGTAGAAGGCAACTTGGAAACATCACCCGTTGTAAGGTCATCCACAATAACAACATAATTTTCGGGGTCGCTGATCATTTTTTCTGCCAGGCAGCTTCCGATAAACCCTGCCCCACCGGTAATCAAAATTGTTCTCATAATTGTTTTTGTTCTAATATTTTTAAAAGATACTCTCCATAACCGGATTTAATATATTTCTCGCCCAAAAACCTTAGTTTTTCAGCATCAATAAAGCCCATTCGATAGGCTATCTCTTCGATACAGCCAATTTTCAGACCCTGCCTGTTTTCAATAACCTCCACAAACTGCGATGCCTGTAACAAGGATGAAAAAGTTCCTGTGTCAAGCCAGGCTGTTCCGCGGGTAAGTATGGCAACTTTCAATTTTTTCTGTTCAAGATAATACCTGTTTACATCTGTTATTTCGTATTCGCCACGCTTGCTGGGCTTAATATTTTTTGCCACTTCAACAACGCTGTTATCATACAGATACAAGCCAGGAACTGCATAATTCGACTTGGGGGCCTGCGGCTTTTCCTCGATGGAAATGGCCTTCAGATTTTCATCAAATTCCACAACGCCATAACGATGCGGATCTGAGACATGGTAGGCAAACACCACACCCCCTTCGGGATCGTTGTTTTCCTGCAGAAGTTTTGGCAGGCCCGTACCATAAAAAATATTATCACCTAATACCAGGGCCACCTTATCTTTTCCTATAAATTCTTCCCCGATGACAAAAGCCTGTGCCAGTCCGTTGGGGATTTCCTGGGCGGCATAGCAGAATTTGCATCCCAGTTCACTGCCGTCACCTAAAAGTTTTTGAAAATTCGGCAGGTCGTAAGGCGTAGAAATTATCAGCACCTCCGAGATTCCCGCCATCATCAGCACGCTCAAGGGGTAATAAATCATGGGCTTATCATATACGGGCATCATCTGCTTGCTCACAGCAATAGTCAACGGATATAGCCGGGTTCCGGAGCCTCCGGCAAGGATTATTCCTTTCATTTTTTTGTTTTTTAAATTTTATTTACGCCTCAAATTTAGCCAAAAAAAAAGTAAAAGTACAATAATTCCTGATATTAACATTGCATTTTATTACAGTCAGGAAACCCATACCGCTATTAATAAAGATGTTTTCGGAATAAAAGAAAATCCTATCTTTGGACGAGCTGATTTTTGGCTTAAATTTTGTATTTTTTTCTAAAAAAGACCTGCCATGAAAACAAAAGTTGTTTTTTTTCTGATAAGCTTCATCCTTCTGGCCACAGGATGCACGACCTCAAAACAATACCTTGAAAAAGGCAATTTTGATATGGCTACAAAAAAAGCCATCGCCAAGCTCCGTAAAAATCCCGATAATGTAAAACAGTTGGCCGTGCTTACCCAGGCCTATAAGCAAGCCAACCGGCAAAACCTCGACAGGATAGATTACCTGCGCAAGACGGGCCAGCCGGATATCTGGGAAGAAGTTTTCCAAAACTACAATGCCCTAAAAAACCGTCAGGACATGGCCAAAAGCCTGCCACAACATATACTCGCCGCCATCGGATTTGAATATCACGACTACGATCAGAACCTGATAGAAGCCGAAAAAAAAGCCTGTGACTATTATTACGCCCTCGGCACAAAGTTGCTGAAGAGCAACGACAAAATGTCGGCACGCCAGGCATACAGCGAGTTCACCAAAATCAAAAAACATTATTCAGAATACAAAGATGTGAATGAACTAATCAGACAGGCAGAGTTAAAAGGCACCACGTATGTGATACTCTATATGCAAAACAACAGCAACGCCATTTTACCCAAGGATTTTGAGTATGAGTTTTTGAAAATTTCGCTTGCAGGCCTTAACAAAAAATGGGTGCAATACGATACCCGTGAGCAGGATGGCCTGGCCTACGACTATGCCATAGTGGTAAATCTGAAGATGATTGATGTGTCGCCCGAACGTTTAAAAGAAAAAATATGGACTGAATCCAAGACCATACAGGACGGCTGGACTTACCAACTCGACAGCCGCGGTAACGTAATGAAAGACAGCCTGGGCAACGACATTAAGGTGCCCAGATATGTGAAGACCGAATGTCATGTGAAGGAGATAGCGCAAAATAAAGAAGCGGTGCTTTCGGGGAAAGTGGATTTTTACAATAATGCCAGCAAACAACTGATAACTTCCGAAAACATCATCGCCAACTCCGTGTTCAGCAACGGCTACCTGATGGCCAACGGCGACCTGCGTGCGCTGACACCCGAAACCCAGAAACGGCTGGGCAGCGCTCCCCTGCCCTTCCCCAGCGACTTCGACATGATACTGATGGCCAACGAATTTCTGCAGAAAGCCGTGATGGATGTGGTTAACAATAAGTCGTATCTAATGAAGTAGTCGGTGATTTACTCTTTAATAATCTTTTTAACTTCAAGCGATTTTCCATCATCAAGTTTTAGCATATAGATACCAGAGGCAAAATCACCTGTGTTGATAGAGGTTTGGTGTAATAAGTTACCTTTAAAAATTATTGCACCAATTGAATTATAAATCTCAAAATTGATAATGCCTTCATAACCATTTGCTTCGATGATTAATTCATCTGAAACAGGATTGGGGAAAGTTTTTATGCTACTATCCCAGGTTTCTTTTTCATTAATATCAGTCATGGCTTGAGTGGTAAAGCTGATTTGATTTCCATACCCTGTACCAACGCAATTTGTAGCATAAGCACGAATGTAATAGGTGGTGTAAGGCGACAAAGATGTAAGATTGCTGGAAAAAGAACCTGTTCCGTTACCATCAGCGGTATGACTGTCGGCTATTGTTGGATTGATGGCTGTACTCCAGCACACACCTCGTAAGGTAACAGGTTCTCCGCCGGAAGTGGCAATTATGCCTCCGCTGATTGCACCAATGCCTGTAATGTTTGTAACATTTCCTGTTGTTACAGCGGGTAACGATGTTACATTAACGTTGAACAGAATATGTGTTGTTTGGGCATTTGCTGATTCCCGACTAAACACGGTGAAAATAAAAAAACAACAAATCAAAACACTTTTAATAACCCAAAGCTTTTCAACTTTTAATATTTGAACGTACATATTCATTTTGTTTTTCATGATTTATAATTTTTTTGAACAGAATTATTCTTATGGATAAATTAAAAAGCCCTCACAGCACGCACATGAGTTGGGTTGTACTTAACATAGTTGTACTGATTGCCAAATTGGAAGTTCTGAAGCCAGGCATCGTCTAACTCGTAGCTGGCACACTCACTCGAGCTCCAATAATAGTTATCAGTAAAACTACCAAAACCTCTACCTTTTAAATAATTAAACATTTCATGAAGTTCATCTCTTGAAGGTAAAAACCAGTCGGAATAGGCGCCTAAAACCAAATTGGCGCATATATCTGCCGCCGTACCCGCTGTGGCACAACTGGCTTCAATATCAAGTGTATTCTGCGCTCCAGTCCCAATGCTTGTTCCATCCGCTCCTGAGATTGCTGTTCCATGACAACCCCATTCGGCTCCGGTACTTTGATCGAAAGGTGCTGCTACAAGACCTGTTCCATTAACCTCGTTTAAATAAAAGATCAGCCCTCCCTGATAAGTTTTGCCATAAAGTGAATCTATTGGAATTCCACTATCGTAAATATGCTTTGGGGTTTCACCATAATTTAACCGTTGTTGAACATTATATAGCCTGACACCTTTTACTTGCGAGAACACCGGGTTGCATGTGCCATTAATTACTCTGGCGCGATAATATTTTGATGAAGCAACCGCAATTTCATAAGGCTGATAGGTGGCTCCCGGAATGTCTACCCATACAGTTGCAGTGTCCGCGGTCTGTTGCCATTGCAGATTACCGTTATAAACGGGCAAATCAAGCGTAACAGTATCACCGTAATAATTGTAATACTGTGCGTTAATATTAAAGCCAAAAATGGCTAATGCGAATACTAATAAAATTTGTTTTTTCATTGTTTTATCTATATTATCACAATATATTTATAAATATTTATATTACTATGAAAACTGCGGCCAATTCTTGTTATGTTTCCTTTTTATCTATATACTTTTGGTTCATTATAACGTGAACATCTTTACAATTAACTATTGATATATAATTGTCATTTATGCCTTTATAAAATTTCTCATTTATAAAATAAACTTACACAACAGTTGACCATATGATTATAAATTTATTAATATACATTTATTTTTTGTATAAAAATTTAAATTAGTTTATTAACGTTATAAAATAATGAATAAGCGTATTGCTTTTGACAATGAATAAATTTTTACCTATTATTTTTTCATTTAACAATTATTTTATTTATTTTTTTCAGAAATCAGGGCGTTTTTTAAAACCAACTCCGTATCCAGTAATAACGGCTATTGACAAAACGGCGACCTGTTTACGCAGGCTCACGAGACCCGTAAACGTCTGAGCAGCGATCCTCTGCCAATCCCGGGTGCCTTTGATAATATACTTATGGCCAACAAGTTTTTGTAAAAAGCAGTAATGAAATCTATCAGAAATAAATTATAAACAGAATTGTAGTGTCTACGCCTGTTCGATTTTGGCACTTCCCTTGAATTTCAAGGCAAAGATTATCATCAATACCATCGAAATTATGGCCATTAAGGAACCGAAATAAAACGGCACTGATGAATTGACCTTATCATAAAGTCCACCGGCAATTAGGCTGGCCGGTAACAGCGTTATACCCAGCAAAGCATTGTAAATGCCCATGGCCGTACCTTTTTTATTCTTATCTGTCAAATCGGCCACAAATGCTTTCTGAATGCCGTCGGTGCAGGCAGAATATAATCCGTAAAAGGCAAATAAAGAAATGATGGTTCCAATGCTGCCCGACAGGCCGAAACCAAAATACACCGCGGCATAAATCAAGAAACCCGTGATCAGGATTTTTTCTTTTCCAATCCTGTCGGAAAGTTTCCCGATGGGAATGGCAAAGACGACAGAAACCAGGTTGGTAATAAGATAAACCAGGGGAATAAATGCAACTTTTATCCCGACCTCATTGGCCTTTACCATCAGTAAGGCATCGGTGGAATTTCCAAGGGTAAAGACAAATATGATGACCAGAAAAAAATAAAACCTGGGTGAAAAATCACGGAAACGAAATTTTGTAAACAATTCTGACTTGTTTTTTTGGGCCTCCCTGATGCCGAAAATGATTACAAAAATCGCCAGTATCGCAGGTATTCCAGCCAGGAGGAAAATAATTCTGAAATTACCAGGGAACAACCATAATAAACCGAAAGCAATCAATGGGCCGAGTATGGCGCCGCTATTATCCATGGCTTTCTGCAGGCCAAAGCTTTTTCCTGTTTCGCCGTTTATCACCGAGCCCGCTATCAGGCTGTCGCGAGGAGCTGTCCTTATGCCTTTTCCGAACCTTTCGATAAAGCGAAGTACGAGAACATGGACAGGCAAAAAAGCAAAAACATACAAGGGGGTTATTAACGCAGAAAGGCCGTAGCCCAAAAGCAGAAAAGGTTTGTTTTTGCCGATTTTGTCGCTCCAGAAGCCCGACAGCGCCTTAATGAGCGAAGCGGTGCTTTCGGCTATGCCTTCGATAAGCGCCAGGCTGGTTTTGGATGCGCCTATAGATATCAGAAACATGGGCATCACCGAGTACAGCATCTTTACAGAGGTATCTGTCAGAAAGCTGGTGATACCCGTAAAAAAAATATTCCGGCTAAAACCAAAGATTAAGGATTTTTTTTTCTTTCCTTTTTCAGGCATTGTTATCAGGCTCATTTACCGCACGTGTCGTCAAAATTAAAAAAATTATGAGTACCATATGACCAGAAAAACAGATTATGTCATTTTTACAAACAGAAACCGGGCAATACTGATGGGATTCATAAAAATTCTGGTTTTATCGAAAAAATTTTTATTTTTACCAAAGAACAATAAGAAAAATACCTGTGAATAAAACATCCGTACTGTTGGTTTTAGCCCTATGTTGCTTGCTGATGCATGCCAGGGGACAATCCGCAAAAAAAATTAAATTTAGTTTTTCTACCGCCATGATTATGCGTATAGTGGACCAAAGTATTAACGATGGGGTGAAAACAGATAATTCTATTCCTGAAAAGGATAAAACCATAACCATAGCCGGCGAATTTAATCCTATCATAATGAACGGGAATTTGTTTTCGGGCATTGCATATAGCTATCCTTATTTTGATTATAAAGAGATTATAAAAATGAACGGAGAATTTTCGCCTGATAAAAAGGTCATCAAATGGCTGAAAATAAAGTACAAAAAAACTCATTTTGCCGGCGATCCCGAAATTCAGATGTATTCTACTGATGAAACCTATTTCGACTTTGAGGTAAAGGATATTCCATTATCTTACGGTAATCAATACAGCATGAGCGGCGACGGCTCAAAGGTAAGCATCACAAAATATGAAAAATTATATTTCAGCCAGAGTACGCACAACCGGGTGGAGGTTTATGAAGAATATTTTGTCAGGCCGGTAGTGAGGTCATCTTCCGTGGTTGGCGCCATTTTCCTTAATGACTATAGCGCGGATCCCAAAAAAGAATTTTCTGTTCGCATTTCCCATATGGATAATAATGCCAGCGAAGAAGAAAAAATACAGGAAAAAGGACTGGCTTCATTATTAATCGCTGAATTAAGTTCTATACCTGGTGTAATGATTAATGAAAGCATGTACAAAGATGTGCTTCAGGCGGAAGCTGCACTTTCTGCCTCAGGGCTGGTGAGTCAGGAGACAGCCATTGATACCGAGGTACAGAATTATATGCTGGAAATGAAAGTGGATATGGCGGTATTTGTTTCGGTAAAAACCGCTACAGATCAGTCCGGCTCATTTAATTGCACCATAAGTTATACCACCCCCGAAAAAATGCATTCCTTTAATCACACCGGAAAATCCGGCACTGATTTTAACACTTTTATTGACCGGGTGTTTACCAGTATGGCTCATGCCATTAAAAGCATGAGGGAAGATAAATAATTTCTTGACTTCCGTATTTTACAACAGATTGTTAATTATTTGCCGAAGCCAGGCCGTTATAAGGCACCACTTCCACCCACTGCCCTTTGGTCCGGGCATAGATGGCGTCATCATACATGGCGGCACAACTCACGGTAGGCAAATAAAAACGTCCCAGGTAACTGGCGTTAAGCAGAACCTTATACGTGCGTTTTTCGTTGGTTCCCACACTAAAGAATGTGTACACCCGATCATCGCGGAAATCCTGATAATCGTATGCCGACATTTGCACCCGCCCGTAAGAATCGTCCATGCGGGTATTGTGGATTTCCCATCCCGAGGGGAAGATATGCGACAACGCCATATTGTAATAATAGCCCATCAGCCCGGGGTTTGTAATAGTAACCTCTGCCATAAAATCCTTACCCTGTTCGAGTTTTGAAGGGTTAATTTTTTCTCCTTCAAGCGATTTGTAGAGCACTTCAATTTTCAGGTTGTTGTCGCCGGCTTTTTCTTCACCTGCAGCCGGCACTCCCGACAAAATAACACGTGCGTACAAGATACCGGAACCATTGTTTCTGATTTTCAGTTTGCCTTTTTGTGTTGAATTTTTCAGATTCATATCAATGGTAGCCAACGATTTGTTGGATTTTTTTGTTACCGGCGATCCATTATTGATAGTATAAGTAAAGTCTATTCCGCTACCGCTCTGGTTACCCACATATTTTGAAATAGCCAGCAGGCAGAAAGCTGTGGTTTGTGTGCTCATCCACTCGTCTTTACTGAGCCGTTGAGATAATTGTTTTATTATGGGCGCTGCCTTATTGCGCATATCCATCAGCGACAGCGCTTCGACAATCATAGCACGGTCGCGGTCGTCGGAGCCGTATGTAAACCACATTTCCTTATACGGTTTTATGGTAGTTCCGGCTGTGGCTGCCATACGTCTTGCCACCAGCGGCTGCCCGGCCAGTTGATAAGCTGCTGCCAGCCGCCATATAGCCTGCACCGAAAGGCTCTTTTGTTCTTTCAGCAGGTTCATGGCGCCCAGCTCTGGAGCACCGGCAAGTGCCAGTGTATAAAGGCGGTAGGCCTGCACGAGATCAGAATTATAATAAAACTTGTTGTATTCTGCCGTCCAGGTTGTGGACATATGTTTTTGGTATTTTGTCCATTTTTTCAGTACAGAAGCAGATACTGTATATCCTTTGTCCTTGGCTTCGAGCAGGAACTGTCCGGCATAACAACTTGCCCACTGGTCGGCCTCATAAGCCCCCGGCCAATAACCAAATCCTCCCGACGGAGTCTGGAAAGAACTTATCCTGTTGATGCCCGCTTTAATATTGCGTTCTGCGCTTTTTTTCATATTTTCATCAATATCGATAAGATCGGACAGGTATAATTGAGGAAAAACGGATGATGTGGTTTGTTCAAGACACCCATAAGGATAATGAATCAGAAATTTAAGCCTGCGTTCGAGGTTGATAGGCGGAATCGATGACACTTCGATAGTACCCTTATTGGTCCCGGCTACGCCGACAGGGCTGAAAGAGGTATTCCAGGACTTTCCTGTTTTCATCACATCCGATATTACCTCGGTCACCTCAGGGTTAGGGTTGCGGACATCAATTTCTATTTCATACACAGCAGTTTCCTTTCCACATGATGCGAAAACTTTTACTTTCCCTATACCGATTGCCTCTTTTACCTGAAGCTGGAAGTTCACAAGGTCATCGCCAATTTCCTTAAAAGAGACGTTCTTGGTATTTTTGTCGGCGATAGTAAACATCTCGTTTGTGGTTACTTTAACACTTACATTTTTAATGAATTTTTCCATAGCAAAAACGCTGACCGGCAAGGTCACTGTTTCGCCCGGGCCTACCACTCTTGGCAGAGTTGCCAACAGCATCAGTGGCTTGCGCACCGCCACAGTTTTTTCAGCATTGCCATAGGCGCCATCCTGTCCTGCAATCACCATCACCCTCACAGAGCCTATATATTGCGGCATTTTAAAATTATAGGTATTTGAAGCCCCTTTTTTCAGTGCAAAAGGCCCGAAAAACTTCACCATAGGTTTAAACCTGTTAGCACGGTTAGCGCCTTTGCCATCGCCGCCGTCGTCGCCGCCGCCTATACTCAGTATGCGTTCCAGTTGTCCGCCATAAGCGCCCATCACATAGTCATACAAATCCCATGACTTTACGCCCAGGGCTTCGCGTGCATAAAAATAATTCCACGGGTCGGGGGTTTTGTATTTTGTCAGGTCGAGCAGGCCTTCGTCAACAACGGCTAGAGTATATGTCATGGCTTTGCCGTTTTCTTCTTTGATGGTGATGCTGGCATTTCCTTCCGGCCTGAGCACCTCGGCCATCTGTATTACCGGCCGGAGGTGTGTGCCAGGATCTTCGACCAGTATGGGTATCACACCATAAAGCCTGATGGGCAGATCGTTAGCAGTCTGATTGTGTGGTTGAATGAGCGTGACATTGACATAAATATTCGGCGCCATTTCTTCGGTAACCTTAAATTTAAAAAATGTCTGATTTTTTTCGGTGTCTAACCAATATGACTGCAAGACTTTGCTCCCGGTTTCAAGGGTTATAAGGGCTCTTGCGCCTTCACTTGTCGGGATGGTAAGTTTTACTTCATCGCCTACCTGGTATTTTTCCTTGTCAGCAGAAAAAATCAGCATGGCGGCGCCTTCCTTGCCTTCGCGCGAACGGCTAGCCCAGTCGGGCCAGTCGAAATAGACCGTTTTTCCGGCACTGTGGCTGCTGGCCATATCGGTAACGCGAATAAAAAATCTGCCCCAGTCGGAGTCGGGAATATTCAGCACAAACGATCCTCTGCCGTTGTTTGT
>ENA-UOWE01004734-UOWE01004734.1-activated-sludge-metagenome-genome-assembly--contig:-NODE-4734-length-12868-cov-6.862483_pt1 | contig 12868 bp, 10 predicted proteins | sample MGYA00249841_ERZ761562 | MGnify/ENA primary metagenome ERZ761562 (study PRJEB28883, sample SAMN05720200) | activated sludge metagenome | isolation source: Anaerobic digester | place: Japan... | reverse complement strand
TCCGTCCCCATCTCCGTCCACGTCAACTGTCTCCGACCGCTTCGGCGGTTCGGTGCTCCTGAAGGGTGCAACATGAACGCTCGAACCCTCCTCGCCGCGGCCGCGGGCGCCGTGCTCTCCGTTGCCGCGGTGGCCGGTCTGGGTGTCGCTCCCGCCGGTGCCCAGACGCCCACGCTGACGGTCAGCCAGTCGGTCCTGCCTGCCGCTCAGGCGACGACGGTCACCGTGGTCGGAACGTCCTACCTCGTTCCGCCGCACTCGTCGGACAAGAACGTGTTCGGCGGCGTGTACGTCATGTTCGGTTGGGTGCAGCCGGGGTCGACGTGGGGGCCGAGCAGTCGCAACGGCGCCAACTCGAACGGTCAGTTCGGCATCACCTACTCCTACGCCGGTGTGAACCGCGGTGCCGACACGCGTGACGACGGCTCAGGACTCAACCGTTTCGTGGCCTTCACCCAGGGCGAGGTCAACGACGGAACCACTGCGTTCGCCATGTCGATGGACCCGGCGTTCCCCGACAACTCGCGTGGCAACTGGACCACGACGATCACGGTGCCGGGGAGCACCTACCAATGGGTCGACCCTGCGACCAACATGACGAACACTGTCGACTGCCTCCAGGTGCAGTGCGGCATCTACACGATCGGCGCGCACGGCAAGGCGAGCGCCACCAACGAACGCTTCACTCCCATCAGCTTCAGTACCGGGGCCGGGGCGCCGGTGACGATCCCACCGAACGCTTCGTCGAACCCGGGCGGGTCGACGGGGCCAGGGCAGACGGGCGCGGGGCAGACGGCGACCACTGCGCCGTCGGTGGTGGGCGGATCCAGCACCGGCCGAACCCCGACGACGGCGAAGAAGAGTGGGCCCGCCACGACGTCTCCCGGGTCGACCGCGCCGGTCGACACGAGCCCGGTCGAGCCGACGACGACGATGACGACCGAGACGACCGCTGCTGAGACGACGACCACGACCACGACCGCGGTCGAGTCGTCGACGACGACCCGCAGGCGTTCGGCCACCGACGAAACGAACTCCGCGTCCGGCAGGGTCATCGTGTTCGAGTCCGACGACGACGGGGGCATGAGCGGATGGGTCGTCGGCGGTGCCGTCGGAGTGCCGCTCGTCGCCGCCGGTGGAGTCGTGGTGTGGCGTCGGCGGGCGGCGGGGGTGTGACCGCGAACGAGACGGTTGCGTCAGACCGAATGTTAGGCAAGACTACCAAACGAGTTAGGTACACCTAATAACAACCCAGGAGATGCGATGACCACCACCCGTCCGACCCGGCACCGTCGCCGGTCCACCGCACTGCTCGGCGTCATCCTCGGGGCGACCGCCCTGGTGGCGACCGCCTGCCCCGAGCCCCCGCCCTCCGCCGGCAGTGGGACGACCACGACGCCCGGGCCCACCACGACTGCAGCGCCCACAACGACCACGCCGTCGAGCATCAAGACCCTGACCAACGCGTCGTTCGAGTGGACCGTGAGCAAGCAGACCAACAACGCCAGCCAGGCCCCCGGGCAGGTGAACTACTGGTCGGCGGGCATCTCCGACGGCACCGCTGCGACCTACACCGCCACCAATGGCAACGCGACGGTCCTGAAGAAGAACGCCGCGGGCACCTACGTCCCCATCGGCAGCGAGACCGCCGTGAGCTTCGCCAACAAGAACCGTGACGGAGCGGGCAACGTGGTCACCTCGTCGAACGCGTTCTTCCTCGGCCAGAAGGTTCGCTACACCGGCGGCACCGGCACCGTGAACACCGCGACCGGCGCCTCGACCATCCAGTGGACCGGCACCTTCACGATCAACTTCTACGGCACCTACGTGCCCTTCTGGATCAAGAACCCCAAGCTCGTGGTGAACGGGTCCGGTGTGGGCACGCTCACCGCCTCGATCGCCGGGTTCGCGTCGAGCCAGGACGATCCGACGATCCGGATCCAGCTGCCGGAGCGGACCGTGACGCTGGCGGAGTTCACTGGCCTCAGCGCCGCGAACACGTCCGGGTTCACCGGCACGCCGGCCTTCCTGAACGTCGCGGCCCAACTGCCGTCGGCGCACGCGACCGCGGCGCCGCAGATCGCCAAGACGTCGGCGAACGCCGGGTACTGGGGTGCGTGGCCGAAGAGCTTCGTCGACTTCCAGATCGAGACCGGCCTCGGTGCCTACTGGTACACGAGCGGGAGCAGCTCCGACGTCAACAAGCCGACCGATCCGCTGACGGTGGCGTACAACATCGCACCCTGACCATCGGGCGACACTCCCCGGTCGGCACGGTTGGTTCGGGGCCTGGCTGCGGTCGGGGGAGGTGGCGAGGCGGGGAGGGACAGTATGCCTGTCCCTCCCCGTTTCGCGTCCCGGCGGAAGGAGTTGCGCGCGCCCGGGGTTCTGGAATTAGGCTTACCTAACACGAGCGCCACGAGGTGCTCGATCGGTCGGGCGAAATGGAGCAGCAGTGGCACGAGTTGGAGGAAGAGTCGGCAGTCGGACGATCCGGACGATCGGCGTGATCGCACTCGCCGGTCTCACCTTGTCGGCATGCAGTGGTGACGACTCGGCGACCGATGACGAACCCACCACGACGGCGGCGTCGGGCAAGCTCAACGAGGCGCTTGCCGAGGAGGTCGTCGCCCACTACGCCGAGGGCGTCTTCGCCAGCTACACCGCGACGCTGGACGGAGCGAAGGCACTCGATGCTGCCGTCGAGGCCTTCGTCGCCGACCCCACCGAGGCAACGCTCACCACGGCCAGGTCGGCATGGATCGCCGCCCGGACGCCCTACGGACTCACCGAGGCATTCCGGTTCTACGGTGGCCCGATCGACAACAAGGAAGATGGTCCCGAAGGGCGCATCAACGGATGGCCGCTCGACGAGCAGTACATCGACTCCACGGTCGACACTCCCGACTCGGGCATCATCGCCGACACGGTGGGCTTCCCCGAGATCACCAAGGACGCCCTGGCGGCGGCCAACGAGCAGGGTGGCGAGGCCAACCTCTCGACGGGCTGGCACGCCATCGAGTTCCTCCTGTGGGGTCAGGATCAGAGTGACACCGGGCCCGGTGCCCGACCGGCGACCGACTACACGACCGCTGCCAACGCCGAGCGTCGCAAGCTGTACCTGTCGGCGGTCACCGACCTCTTGATCGACGACCTGACGCAGGTCACCGACCAATGGGCACCCGACGCCGACAATTACCGCTCCGAGTTCGTGGCCAGGCCGGTGACCGAGACGCTGAGCGACATGATCACCGGCATCGGGGAGCTGTCCCGCGGCGAACTCGCCGGCGAGCGTATGAACGTCGCCTTCGAGGAGCGCGACCAGGAGAACGAGCACTCCTGCTTCAGCGACAACACCACTGCGGATCTGTCCGCCAACGCCAACGGGATCGCGAACGTGTGGCTCGGCTCGTACGCCGGTGTCGCTTCGGGGCCCGGTCTCGCGTCGCTCGTTGCCGACGCCGACGCCGCGTTGTCGTCCGACATCACGGCGCAGATCTCCGAGTCGGTACTCGAGATCTCGAAGATCCCGGCGCCGTTCGACCAGAACCTCACGGCGGATGCCCCCGACGACGGCCCGGGCCGCACCGCGATCCGCAACGCCATCGAGGATCTCGGCACGCAGACGGATTCGATCGTGGCCGCTGGTAAGGCGCTCGGAGTGACGGTCGAGGTCAGCTGATGAAGCGTGCCGTTCCGATCGCGATCGTCGCGGCGGCGACGATCGCGATGGGATTGGCCGGGTGTTCGAACGAGCGGGCGGCGCGCCCGGCCGAGGTCGCGCTGGCCGATCTCCTCGACTCCGACCTCGGCGGTGACACGACCCGCAACGTCGTCAACCAGAACGCGTTCGGACTTCCGGCCAAGAGCCTGCCGGGAAGCAGCCGGGCGGACTTCGAGGTCGGCGACAGCTTCTTCACCCAGAACTGGGTGATCGCACCGGCGTCGACCACGAGCCGCGACGGCCTGGGTCCGACGTTCAACGCCACCGCGTGCGCCTCGTGCCACACGTTCGACGGTCGAGCCGAGCCGCCCGCCGAGGGTGGGCCGGCGACGCCGGGGCTGCTCCTGCGGCTGAGCATCGCCGGCAAGGCGGCGCACGGTGCGCCGAAGGCCCATCCCACGTACGGCGGTCAGCTCCAGGACCGGTCGGTTCCCGGTGTTCCTGCCGAGGGAAGCATCGCGATCACCTACGAGGACATCGAGGGAGCGTTCGCCGACGGCACGACGTACACCCTGCGCAAGCCGGTGTACGAGATCGGCGACCCCGCGTTCGGGGAACCGGGCGAGATCCTGATCGGTCCTCGCATTGCGCCGCAGATTCCCGGGATGGGTCTCCTCGAGGCCGTGCCCGCCGCGACGATCGAACGAGCCGCCGACCCCGACGACGCCGACGGGGATGGCATCTCCGGTCGCACCAACACGGTGTGGGACGAGGTCGCGGGCACGACCGCAATCGGGCGGTTCGGCTGGAAGGCCAATGTCGCGTCGGTTCGGCAGCAGACGGCCGGCGCGTTCAGCGGCGACGTCGGCATCACCAGCCCGGTGTTCCCCGACGCCGACTGTCCGGAGGCACAGACGGCGTGTGCCGCTGCGCCCAGCGGCGGATCGCCCGAGATCGACGACGACACATTCGACGCCGTCGTCTTCTACACGCGGGTCCTGTCGGTGCCCGCGGCCCGTGACGCCGACGACAAGAACGTGCGGCGCGGCGCCCAGGTCTTCGCCGACAGCGGATGCGCCAGCTGCCACACGCCGAAGCTGACGACCGGAGCGTCGGACATCGACGCGTTGGCCAACCAGACGATCCACCCGTTCACCGACCTCCTGCTGCACGACATGGGCCCGGACCTGGCCGACGGCCGGCCCGATTTCGAGGCGTCCGGTTCGGAGTGGCGGACGCCGCCGCTCTGGGGGATCGGTCTGGTGGAGACGATCAACGGCCACACCCGGTTCCTCCATGACGGCCGGGCACGCAACCTGCTCGAGACGATCCTGTGGCATGGCGGCGAGGGGGAAGCCTCCCGCGACGCAGTACTCGACCTGCCGAAGAAGGATCGCGACGCTCTGATCGACTTCCTGGAGTCCCGATGAACCGGCAGCGCCCGTCCCGGGCGCGTTCGCGTGTATCGGCGGCGGCGGCCGTGCTGTTCGTGACCACCTTGGTCGCCGGCTGCTCGTCCGATGACGAACCGACGAAGGCTGCGCCGGCCACGGCAGATCGGGCCGAGGTCGTGGCGGCGCTCGTGCAGGACGTGATCCTCCCGGCGAATGCGTCCGCCGCGACGGAGGCGGCGGCAGCGAGCACGGCGATCGGCGAGTTGTGTGAGTCTCCCGACAGCACGCGGCTCGAGGTGGCGCGCTCGGCCGTCGCCACCGCGTGGGGTGCCTGGCGCGCCACGGACTCGTTCGACGTCGGCCCGGCGATGCAGCGGCGCTCCTCCTCGGTGGTGTCCTACAAGGTCGACGTCGCGAAGGTCGATGCGACGCTCGCCGGGTCGCCCCCCACCGATCCCGAGACGGTCCGCAATCGAACCTCATCGAGCCTTCGTGGCTACGGCGCTGCCTGGCATCTCCTGACGGCCGACGCGGGAGCGTTCTCCGCCGTTCCGGCACGGTGTGCGTACCTGTCGGCCGTCATGAGCGTCATCGCCGACGAGACGGCGACGGTCGACGATGGGTGGACGACGGGGCTCGACGGGGCGGCGCCCTATTCGGACACTGCGACCGGTGTCGGCGACGATGCGCTGTCCCCGACCGACATGATCGACTCGCTGGTCAACATGCAGTTGAGCCAACTGGAGTCGACGTCGAAGCTGCTGACCGCGGAGAGCGAACTGGCTCCGGGGGCTGACTCGGACCTGCCGGTCGGAGAGATGTTCCAGTTCGCCGCGCAGGTGCGGGGCATCGGCGACTCGTACACGGAGCTGGACGCGTTGTTGAAGCCGGAGCTGTCGAAGGCCATCTCCGATGAGGTTGACGCCCTCGCGCGGATCCTGGCCGACGACGCGACCGAGCCGTCGGAGACCCCGCCGACCGCCGATCGTGCCAAGGCGGTCGCGACGGCGGTCGAGGAGCTCCGTGTCACGATCGCGACCGAGGTCGTGAGCGCGCTCGACGTCACGGTCAGCTTCAGTGAGAACGACGGCGATTCCTGACCTCGCCGCTCCGCCGGTGGTGAGGTCTCGGCGCGGGCTTGCCGCGGCCCTGGTCGAGCGGGGCCTCCGTCCGGTCCCGGCGTCGTCGCTCGCGGCCTTCCGGGTTGCTGCCGGATTGTCCGCTGCGGTGGTCGCGGCCCGGTTCGTCTCGAGGGGCTGGGTGGAGCGCCTGTACCTCGCGCCCTCGTACCACTTCACCTATCCGGGGCTCTCGTGGGTCCGGCCCCTGCCGGCCGCCGGCATGTACGCGCTCTACGCCGTCATGGTGCTCGCCGGTCTGGCGCTCGCGCTCGGGTGGCGGCCCCGGTGGGCGGCCCTCGCCTTCACGCTGGGATTCGCGTACGCGGAGGCGATCGACGTTACGACCTACCTCAACCACTACGAGCTCGTGACCCTCATCGGGGTCCTCTGCGTGGTGCTGCCCCTCCCCGGACGTGGTTCGGCAGTGCGGTCGACGGTGCCGGCGTGGGCGGTGTGGCTCCTGCGCTTCCAGCTCGGGGCGGTGTACGTGTTCGCCGGGCTCGGCAAGGTCGACGTCGACTGGTTGCTGCGCGGCGAACCGCTGCACACGTGGTTGCTGGGCCGCACCGACCTTCCGTTGGTCGGTCCGTGGTTCGCCGATCGATGGGTGGCCGTTGCGCTCTCGTGGGGCGGAGCGTTGTTCGACCTCGGGGTCGTTGCGTTCCTGCTGCGTCGCCGCACCCGCCCCTACGCGTACGCGGCGGTCGTGGTGTTCCACCTGATCACGGGATGGCTGTTCCCCGGCATCGGGGCCTTTCCGTTCGTGATGATCGTGCTGACCCCGATCTTCTTCGAGCCGGATTGGCCCGACCGGGTTCGTGGGGCGGTGGGCCGTCGGTTCGGGCTCGTGTCGGTGCCGCCGGTGACACCGGTTGCCGCCGCGGCCGTGACGCCGTCGTCGGCGTGGCGGGTCCGGCTCGGTACGGCCGCCGTCGTGGTCTGGGTGGTGGTGCAGCTGGTGGTGCCGTTGCGTCATCTCGCGTACCCCGGCGACGTGCGGTGGACCGAGGAGGGCTATCGCTGGTCGTGGCGGGTGCTCCTCACCGAGAAGGAAGGAAGCGCCACGTTCCGGGTGACCGACCCGGCCACGGGCCTGACCCGCACGGTGTGGCCGAGCGACGAGCTGGCCCCACATCAGGTGCGGTCGATGTCGGTGCGCCCCGATCTGATCCGTCAGTACGCGCACCATCTCGCGGACGAGACCGAACGGAGCGGTGCCGCGCGCCCTGAGGTTCGCGTCGACGCCTGGGTGGCGATCGCCGGCCTTCCCCGCACGCGCTTGATGGACCCGGCCGTCGACCTCGCCGCCGAGCCCCTCGACCTCTGGCCTGCTGACGACATCGAACCGTCCCCGCTCTGACATTGGTGCGGTCGTCGGCACGAGGGTCGTGCTGGCGGGCCCCTAACCTCGGCGGCATGCCAACCGCTCCGAACGTCATCGTCGTCGGCGGCGGGCCGGGTGGTCTGATGGCGGCCGAGCAGCTGGCCCACTCGGGCTCGTCGGTGACGGTGTTCGAGCAGATGCCGTCGGTCGGGCGGAAGTTCCTGCTGGCGGGCCGGGGCGGCCTCAACCTCACCCATTCCGAGCCCACGGAGCAGCTGGTCGAGCGCTACGGCTCGGCGTCGTCGCGGGTTGGGCCGGCGGTCGCCCGATTCGACGCGGCCGCGCTACGGGCGTGGGCGGAGTCGTTGGGCGAGCCGACGTTCGTGGGGTCGAGTGGTCGGGTGTTCCCCGAGAGCTTCCGGGCCACACCGTTGCTGCGAGCGTGGCTGGCACGGCTGGCGTCGCTCGGCGTTGTGATCCGGACCCGTCATCGCTGGCTCGGCGTGGAGCTACGGCACGATGGCCGGCTCGAGGTATCGGTGGCGGATCAGGATGGCGTCGAGTCCGTGGTCGTCGCCGATGCCGTTGTGCTCGCGATGGGCGGAGCGTCGTGGCCGAAGGTCGGCTCCGACGGCGCGTGGACGTCGGCGCTGTCGGCTGCTGGTGTCGGTCTCGCGCCCTTCCGCCCTGCGAACTGCGGGTTCGTCTCGGCGTGGACCGAGGTCTTCCGTCGACGCTTCGCCGGTGCGCCGCTCAAGAACGTGGAGCTGTCGGCCGGTGGGAGGTCGGTGCGGGGCGAAGGCGTCGTGACCGAGACCGGGGTCGAGGGCGGTGTGTTCTACGCGCTGGGTTCGACGATCCGCGACCTGATCGAGCTCGAGGGCGAGGTCGTGGTTCACCTCGACCTGCGGCCCGACCTGTCGGCGGAGCAGGTGGCGGAGCGTCTGGCGCGACGGCGCCCCAAGGACTCGGCGACGACGGCGTTTCGCAAGGCCGGTATTACACCGGTGGGCATCGGACTGTTGCGAGAGGCGACGGCCAACGAGCTGCCCTCCGACCCCGTCGATCTCGCGGCGTTGGTGAAGGCGACCCCGCTCCGTCTCGTCGGCGCCGAGGCGGTCGAACGCTCGATCTCCACAGCCGGCGGCGTGTGCCTCGACGAGGTCGATGAGCGGTTCATGTTGCGTCGGCTGCCGGGAGTCTTCGTCGTCGGCGAGATGCTCGACTGGGAAGCGCCGACCGGCGGCTATCTCTTGCAGGCCACGTTCAGCACGGCGGTGGCCGCCGCTGCGGGCGTACTCGACCACCTCGGTCACCGAAACGGAGGATGACATGGGAATCGAACTGACACCGATCGGCACGGTCGTCGGCGGTCGGGTGGTTCCGGAGGATGACGGCTGGGATGCGGAGACCTGCGAGATCCGGTTGGATCCCGAGCGGTTCGAAGCGTCGGCGCTCGTCGGGCTCGCCGACTTCAGCCACGTCGAGGTCGTCTACCACTTCCACCTGGTCGACGAAGCAGATGTGGTGGCGTCGGCTCGCAGGCCCCGCGGCCGTGCCGACTGGCCCGAGGTCGGTATCTTCGCTCAGCGGGGACGAGTGCGGCCCAACCGGCTCGGGGTGTCGGTCGCCCGACTGGTCGGGATCGAAGGTCTTGCGGTGCGGGTGCAGGGCCTCGACGCTGTCGACGGTACGCCGGTGCTCGATCTCAAGCCGGTGCTGTCGGGCTTCCTGCCCCGAGGTCCGGTGGTGGAGCCCTCCTGGTCGCTCGAGCTCATGGCCGGCTATTGGGGCGGCGATCATCTCGCGAATCCCGCCGGCGGTTGAGTTCTGTTGCGACGGCCGTTACTCGGCGATGGTGAAGTACGGGGTGAGGCCCGTGATGTCGAACACCCGGCGGGGCATGCCGGTGAGGTTGATGAGTTGGATGTCGCGCCCGCGGGCGGTGAGCTGGTTTCGGGCGTCGACGAACGCGTGGATCGCGGACGAGTCGAGGAACGACACATCGCGCAGGTCGGCGACGACCACATCGGCGTCCGACGAGAGCAGCTCGCTCCGCAGCTCGTCCTGGCGCGCGATGTCGTAGTCGCCCGCGAGGTGGACGATGTCGGATGCGTTGGAGGGATCGTCGTTGGCCATGTGGGCGCTGCCTTCGGTGCCGGGCGGGGAGCGGACGTGTCACCGACGATACGTCACCGAGTGCGATGTCACGTCCCCCGTTCGTGGTACCCGATTGGGGCAGTGTCGTGAAGGTCGGCGCCCGTCGCCGAGGGCCGAGGTGTTTGGACCGGGCTGATGACGGGCAGGAGTCGTCGAGGTCGTCAATGCCCCCACGTTGGCGCCCCTCTTGGAAACCCGCAGTTTCTCGAAGACGCCCTCGACACCCCCCGGGATGGAGAGGGCGTTCTTCGTGTGTGCCCACGAAGGTGATGTCGGCTCCGAGAACGACGAAACCCCCGCCATGGCGGGGGTTGTGTGCGGAGCGGGTGAGGAGAATCGAACTCCCGTATGCAGCTTGGGAAGTCTCGAGAGCGGGTGTCGGCGGTTGTCGTCGAGTGACGGCGAGTGCCGAGAACCCCGCTAGTACTGGCGGTCGGAGGGTGCCGGGTCGTGCCGGAACGCCCTGTGCAACACACTTGTGCGACACCGCACCGCCGGGCTCTGGTCATCGGCTCGGTGTCGAAAGACGGATCAGTGACTGTCTGTCCGGTCCCGGAGTTCGCGATGGGCACATACGAGTCGCTTGATGTCTCGTGTACCTTCACCGAACGTCTTCTCGGCGTGCTCGAACCGCCGGGTTCGTAGGCCCACTCCTCGGGGGCGGCGCCTAGCCAGCCCCTCGACATCAGCCCTCGATGATTTGGAATACCCGGCGATTCCAGAACAAGCGATCGTACCTGGCTTCGCCGTAGGGCTCGAGCACACCGAGTTCTACGAGTGAGCCAATTGCGTCGCGGTTCGCCTGGTTAGAACGACCGTATCGGCGCTGAGCGACCGAAACGGAGAGAATTGGAAAGGCGATGAGGTCGTCAGTGATCTCCAAGGCGAGGCGTGCTCGCGGGAGCGCAGAGCGCACCGTTTCTCCAAGTTGCTCACGAAGCTCAAGTAGGCGCATGATCCGTTCGTGGCCTGATCGGGCTTCGACAGCGACGGCGTTGGCGAAGAACTCGACCCATGGCGCCCAGTCGCCCGTCATGCTCACGGCCAAGAGGTGATCGCGGTATTCGTCCGCCCGATCCTTGAGCCACGGCGAAACCGAGAGGACAGGCGAACGCAACGCGTGTTCGCTCATCAGCTGGAGGATCGCGACCAGGCGTCCGACTCTGCCGTTGCCGTCGATGAACGGGTGGAGCGTTTCGAATTGGTAGTGCGCCATTGCAATCCGAGGGATGAGCTGGATTTGCGCGAGCGGCGCTGGTGCGGAAAGCCATTCCACCCATCGTTCGCACATGGCGCGGAGCTGATCGCCTGGGGGTGGGGGGATGAAACGGGCCTCCGTGACCCGTCGATGCTTGGCCCCGATGAACACTTGGCTCTCGCGTATGGCGCCCGCTTCCTGGCTGTCGCTCTCGGTGCCGCGGACTATCTCGGCCTGCAACGACGCAAGCATTTGGAGCGTGATCGGACGTTCGCCGATCCACCCGTACGCGGCGTCAGCCGCGCGTGCGTAGTTCATCACCTCGCGCACATTTGGAGCCACCTCTGTGTCCTGCTCGTCGAACGGGAGCACCTCGGCGGCGTAGAGCTCCGTCAGTTCAGCGTAGGTACCCTCCAGCGCCGACGTGCCCACTGCCTCACGGCGCGTCGCGATGCGTGTCACCAACTGAGGATTCGGAACGAGACTTGCGGCTGCGTCCAGCCGGCCGAGCTCTGCGTTGGCATCGCTGATCGCCATCCACACTGCGCCGGGCAGATCAACGCAATCCGGCAGGTCGGTCGGCACGAACGCGTCTGCGTGGTAGTCCTCGCCGAATCTAGCGTCGTAGCCGGAGATGGGTACGAGCGATCCGACGGGTGAGGTTGCTAGCGACATGACTTGGATTGTACGCGATCAATTCCAAGTTTCGCGCGTGAGACTTGGAATCACACCTATGCAATCCAAGTCCCGCGTACGTCGTAAGGGTGGGTAGGCCGGCTTCGATGAAGCAACCTTGCCGTCGCCGTAGGATCCTGCACCCTGGCCCACATCAGAGTCCGCCGAGAGCCGAGCGAAGGAGCTCAACGAGCGGCTCGACCTCACGGCCGTGACCGCCCGTCACAAGCCCCGTCAGGGCCCGATCCCGATCCGTCGTGACAAGACCCTGACAAGTCGCCGGAAGCGAGGGGGCGCCTGATCGGCGAATCCCTCATTGGTTGCGGTGAGCGGGTGAGGAGAATCGAACTCCCGTATGCAGCTTGGGAAGCTGCCGTTCTACCATTGAACTACACCCGCGTGGCCCTGGATTCGGGGCACTCGGAGCCGGCGCCCGACCTGCCGTGAAGGGTGGTCATGAGGTTTCGGCCCGCCGCATCGTAGCAGCGACGCGCTCGGTCCCGACGGGGTTGGATCGCGCACGGTGTGACGGAGCGGTGGGAGGACGGCGAACCGATTGCTTGACAAATGCCGTGTGCGTGTACATCATGACGACATGACAACGCCGTATGTCCAAGAGCTGTCCCGTGTCGAGGTGGGTCGATCCGAGTCGTGGACCGACGCCAAGCGGCACTACTACTGGCTCGGTCTCATCGTGCCGGTGCTGCCGCTGTTGGCAGCCGGCCTGGTGGCCGCCACGGGTGCCGGGTGGGGTTGGTGGCTGGGCCCGGTCGTGCTCTACGTGCTGATGCCGATCCTCGATGTCACCCTCGGCCGTGATCACGAGAACCCACCCGAGGAGCTCGTCCCGCAGCTCAACGACGACCACTTCTATCGGTGGTGCACCTACGCCTACCTCCCGTTGCAGTTCCTGTCCCTCGTCGTCGCCTGCGCCTACTGGGCCTGGGGCGATCTCTCGACGATCGACGCGTTGGGGCTCGCGGCCACGGTGGGCAGCGTCGGCGGAGTGGCGATCAACACGGCGCACGAACTCGGCCACAAGCACCCGAAGGTCGAGCAGTGGTTGGCGAAGGTGTCCCTCGCCCAGACGGGGTACGGCCACTTCTTCGTCGAGCACAACCGCGGTCACCACGTGCACGTGTCCACGCCGGAGGATCCGGCCAGCTCCCGTCTCGGTCAGAGCCTGTACTCCTTCCTGCCCCGGACGGTGTTCGGCAGTGTCCGTTCTGCTGTCCGCATCGAGCGCGACCGTCGCCGCCGAGCTGGCGACCGGTTCTTCTCGATCCACAACGACATCCTCAACGCGTGGGCGATGAGCGTGGTCCTGTTCGG
>ENA-UOWE01004732-UOWE01004732.1-activated-sludge-metagenome-genome-assembly--contig:-NODE-4732-length-12876-cov-4.719289_pt1 | contig 12876 bp, 7 predicted proteins | sample MGYA00249841_ERZ761562 | MGnify/ENA primary metagenome ERZ761562 (study PRJEB28883, sample SAMN05720200) | activated sludge metagenome | isolation source: Anaerobic digester | place: Japan... | reverse complement strand
TTTTTGTTTTGCATTGTTTCTATCTTTAAATTCGGGCGTGCAATTGTTTTCTAACCACCCACCGTCCCAGTGAATATTCAATAGAACATACATATCATTTTCAATACAATAATCCACTACTTCTTTTACACGTTTGAGCCAATTTTTATCAATTTCTGCTTTTGCGGCATTCGACAAATATTGATTCCACGCACAGGGTATACGTATGGCATTGAATCCACTTTTTTTCACTAAATCAATTAATTGTTTTGTTACCATAGGATTGCCCCACGCTGTTTCGCCACCGGTAGCTTCCAAGGTATTTCCTATATTCCAGCCTAAATGCATTTTAGCCGCCAATTGCACCGCATTGCTGCTCATTCCGGTACTATCGGGTGGTATAGGTGATGTATTATAGTTAGGATATACCGGTGTGTTTTGAGCATATATATTTGTTGCTATAACAAGTATGATACAAAAAATTGATTTACGCATATGTCTAATTATTAACGGTTTTTTATTTTTTCGATTGATATGGAATAAACGAAATATCGTCGACATAGACTGCCGAAGTTCCTTCGAATGTCATAATTACTTGTGATATTTCGAATAGATTTAATCCCTCTTCTTTGCAGCGAAAGTGCGAAAGTGGAATGATAACTTCTTTCCAATTGGTGTCAATTGATTCGCCTTTGTAATATGCATTTGTAATCCCTATACTTTTTGAACTTATAGAGCCATCGTCTTGTAGGCTAATAAATAAGGGAATTGTTGGCAAACTGCCTTCTTTGGTGCGTATCCACAATCGCAATGCATAGGAATCTATAATTTCGGTCATATTTACCACCTGCCAATTGTTCCAAGCAAATCCTGAAGAAATAATTGCACACCCCGATTTTGCTTTATTCCACGATAAGAATAATGATGAATTACCAGATTTTTTCACATCGGTAACAAGAGAAAAGTCACGACAAGTATTTTTTTCGATTCCCCATGTATTTTGTGTGGTTTCGTTAAATACTTCGGTAGCGGTAAATGCAGATTCTTTTTTACTTCCGCTTGCATCAGTTTTACTGCTTATGTTAATTAACTGGAATTCATCGAAATATACCGAACCGGTTCCTTCAAAGGTCATAATCAACTGCGAAACTGAAGCTACATTTACGCCTTTAGGAATAAAACGAAAGTATGACAATGGAATGATTACTTCTTTCCATGTTTCGTCTATACCGGGACCTTTGTAAAATTTTTCGCTTACCGACACGTATTCGGTGGTTTTGTTAGCATCGTCTATAAAACTAAGAATAAGGGGCACTTTAGGTAATGTACCTTGTTTGGTTCGAATCCAAAAGCGTACAGCCCACGTGTCAATAATGCTCGACATATCTACCACTTGCCAGTTGTTCCACGCCCAACCAACACCAATCCAGTCGCAGCCTTTTTTTGATTTGTCCCACGTCATAAGAAGCGACGAAGCACCTGCTTTTTTTACAGAATCTACAACTACAAATTCGCGACAAGCATCTTTTTCGGTGCCCCATGTGTTACGAATATCATCGGTAAAAATATCGGTAGCAGTAAATTTTTCTAAATAATCGGTATTAACTTCATTATTAATTGCAAAATATGGGTCGTTGTCGTCGGCTGAATTGAGTGTCATTGGCAAAAAATGCACACAACTGTTTAAGCTTACGAGCACAAGTAAAAAACTTGCTATATAGAGTATTTTTTTCATAATATTTGGTTTTAAGTACATAGTTGTTGTATTATAGAGGTTTGCCTTTGGTAATAATAACAAAATCAATATCACACGCCATTTTTGAAGTAGCTATACCATTTGAAAAAAGCATAACAAACATCGAAGTAATTTTGCTTATTTCCATTTTACTATTTCCTGCAGCATTAGCTTCAGTCTGTAATTTACTTAAAGGAATTGAAACTTTTTGCCATGAAGTAGCAGTTGTTGGAACTTGATACCGATAAGAAAATGAATCTTCACTCGCTTCGATATATACGCCATCACTATTATCATCTTCTAATATTTGAATATTTATAAATGTATTAGCTGTTCCATAACCTCGTACAAAAAAGTTTACATAGGTGGTTGCAGTATCGGCATCGTTGAGTGGAAAATATGTTTTTCCAACTATTGATTGAGCCGATACCGGCGGAAAACTACCAATCCAATATGCACTTCCGCCTTCGGTACCTTCCATATAGTAATAGTTAGTTCCTTCGGGAGCATCGTTTTTACTTATACGTTTCGCTTGGTTTCCGTTGCCACCCCAAAATTCTTCAGGTCCGGAACCTTCAAAATGTTTAATTATATATCCATCTTTCGAATAATCTCGTGTTTCGGCAATTGTAATAGTTGTTTTCATACTATCGGGATAGTCCTTGAACGAAAACACCACATCGCATACTTCTTTTCTGAAAAATATGCCATCGGCACTCCCATTCCATTGTCCTTCTAAAGAATCAAGATTTTTTGATTTTCCGGTAATTGTTTTAACCGCTCCCGAAGTACGTCCTTTAATTTCGATTTTCCAATCTGCCAAATTGCTCCACGAACCGCTAAATTGTACTACACTATCGATTTTGAAATTGATGCCGTTAGATTTTTCGTGATTCAACGAATCTAAAATTCGAAATGGCCCATACAAATCAACTAAACTTGGTCCTATTGGATCTTCTTTTTCGCAGCTTGCAAATAAGCTTGTTCCTAAAGCGAATGCGAGTATATAATATAATGCTTTTTTCATAAGTCTCATGTGTATTAAAATTTCATTGCAAATAACAGATATACTTGTTGTATCGAGAAGTCATTCGTAGAAGTTGTAGCATCTGCAAATGAATACGTACTTCCTTGTAGAGTAAGTGCAATATTGTCATTGAATCTATATCGAACACCACCGGCATACAATGTTTGTTTGGTTTCGAAGGAAAAAACCGAATAATCATCAATTTCATTAAACTCAGTGCGAATCGTTAAATATTCCGTTCCTTCTGCATTTACAATTTTAGCTCCTACCAATACATCAAATCGCGGAATAAGTTCTATTTCTATACCTGCATCGTAGGCAATTGATTGAAAATCTACATTTGGCACCAAACCTTTGCCATCACGTGTACTACTTGCATATTGAACACCTGCGGTAATTTGTATCTTATTCTCTACATCTAGTAATTTATGTATCGCAAGCATGCCGTTCCAGTTGAGCAACAAATAATTACGCAATTCTTCGGTTCCTTCGCCACGAACATCTTGTAAAAAATCCGCAGCTACTGACGTTGCATATACGTTCGCCGAATCGGTATAGTCTAATTCTACCGACACACCTTTTCTGTTTGGCGTAGCTTTGCCGTAAGGTGTTACATGATTTAATGCGTAATCATACCCCATGAGTTGCGGTGTAATAGTCTGATTGTATATTGTTTGATCTTTTACTAAATCCATCAATCCAACCGACCGAGTATACATATTTTCTGAAACTATAGGAAGCACTTGCGGAGTACTACCATAGTTTATCCGTTTGGACTGTGCACCGGCACTATAAAAATCGTCGCTTACTCTTCGATATGTTGTTTGAAATGTAAGTTGATTTGCAATAAATTTTCGTTCAAACCCAACTTCAAAAAAATCTCCGGTTATGTCTTTTATTGCAATAGCAGACGTGTCGGTGTATGCCACCAACGAAGCTCCGGCTTCAGCAAACAATGCAAAATTTCTGATATGCATGCGTGCTATTCCCGAATATACAGAATTTTGATATTTTTCTTTGGCTTCGTTGTTAACCGTTTTGGGCAAATCAAATAACGAAATGTAGTTGAACCCAATATATGCGGTAGGATTAATATTACATTTTACAACTGTACCACCTTGTAATCTGTCGGGAATTACACTTCCTTCTACACTGCGGTTACGCACCATAAATCCTGATACATCGGCTGATTGAATTAATTTATCGAAGCCTAGTCGGAATGCTCCGTCAACTCCTTGTTGGTGCCAAAAATTACCATACATAAAATTTTCTTCTTGATTTAAATTTCGTGTATACTTGAATATTTCGGCTTCGTTTTTCGACAATTCCCCATCGGTATTATACAATGTGTAGGGTGTCATTTTGAGGTCGATATCGCCAAATCGATATTTAAAAATATTGCCTGCTACCCCTTTAATAGATAAATGACGAAGCTGAATAGCAGCACCTTGCCCCCAAAATCCACCCATAGGATTGGCAAATCGAAAATCAGTTTTGATACGAATATTGTCAGACGGTTTAATGTCCATTCGTAAATCAACCACCGTATTGCCACCTGTTGATTGGTCTATATTTGATGTGTCGGTTTCGGGCAACCAATTGCTCTCTATAGAACTGCGTGCTGCTCCGTTGAAAGTAACTTTTTGGGTTTGTGCATACGTCCACAAACTCAAAGTACTGAGTGCGATAATAATCGGAATTTTTCTCATTCGCATAATTGTATTCTAAATTGTATAAATTCTATCATTATTTAAAAATAAACACGTAATTCTACCGTACCTTCAAATCCTTTGTAGGTATAGAATGTATTGTTTTTGTCCTTATAGTCAAACCATCGTCCGCGTACATACACATTTGCAGAATTCGATACTTCGGCATCAAAACCTAATCCTAAACCGGTACCAATAGCATTGGTAGGTTTACCCTTCAAATTAGGTCCGTGTTTCATATACTGATTACCTTTCATGGTTTCTATGCCAACATAACCTGCAAGAGCTACTTTTTCAAACACTTTATAGTACGATTCTATTTCGTGATACTGTATCTGCATATATGCCTTGTCCGAAGCCACAGGATACAACGACAAATCTTGCTGCATAGTAGAAAGCGAACCTAAATAAAACATATACAATGGTTTGTTCAATACATTGATTTTGTATTTTAAATTGCACTCTACTGTGTTAAAATTTAGTTTTTCCCAAGGTTTGTACGTAGGATTTGTTGTATCAATAGAACCGGTTTCGTAATATCCACGATAGGTGGTGTTAAAACTTTCGTTTTCGCCCAAAATAGTTCGATACGGATATACCCGAGCAAACATAATTCCGTTGATTCGGTGTGTGTATGACACTATATTTGTAAGATGTTCAACTTCTTGCGAAATTCCATACGCCAGGTTTACTTTCAATCCTTCTATATTTAATTCGGTACGCACATCGGCTCCTTTACGGTTACCGTTTATATAGTCAATATCAGATATGTTTGCACCTACCGCATTTCCGCTTCCGCCTTCGCCATTGTAGTTTGCCGATGCATCACGCAAAAATGTATTAAAACCGGCATCTAAACTTATAAATTGCGGTTGTATATAATAGTAATGAAATGTAAGTGGTGCTGATATAATATTACTTTTCGATAATAAACTAAAATCCATTGCATACGCCCAATTTTCTGACAAATCGGTAGATTCTACAAAACGACATTCTCCTATCTCGCCCGAAAATACCATATCGTTTTGCCAAAATGAATATGAACCATCTGCTGTCATCACATTGTATCCGTATGGTTTACCGTTTACATCGCTGGTAAGGGCACGGGTATTAAAAGAATTTATACCCAAATAATTCATGCCAAATATTTTGCGAATATTTCCACCGTACGACATATTAAAATTGTTGCTTACATACGATGTTTGTCCGCCATTATTTGGTGTTTTTGCATAAATAAGTTTTGATTCTAAATTGTAAGGTAATTTCACAATATCGGCAGTAAACCCTTGCAAAAATTTGTTACCCCAAGTAAAGTCGCGCGAAATAGTTCCTTGTGAATAGTATGATTCATAATTTTGTCCTGCTTGTTGAAAGCCACCCCAAGGACTGCGCTCAAACATACTCTCACCTTTATTTTCGGTACTCCATAAGGTCAGTCGCGAAAGTTTGGTAAATTGCGTCCCCCCAAATTTTAAATATGCAGTACCATTGTCGGTATGAATTTGTGCTTCTAAATTTACGCCAATTTCAACGCCCAATTTATCTGATGTTGCGGTGTTATACCCGGGACCACGCATACTTGGGGCAACAAACATATCCGATTTGAAATAGGTATTTATGGTTGGTCGTCCCGAAAAATTTAATCGAAGTACTCGTTGTTCGCCGCCACCATCGCTATTGCTTAGTATCATTTTTTCTTCAGCTTGGTTGCCGTCGAACAAGCTATCGAACGAACGATAATATATTAAGCCATTGTACGAACCATCGATTGAAAAATTGCGAATAGGTTTTTTGCCTATATATATAGTATTGCCGTGTGCATCTACAGAATCTATTTTAACAGATTGTGCTGTAATAAATTGAACGCAACAAGCAAACACAATAAGGGATACAATTGTACGCATAAAATAAGGTCTAAAAATCAGTATTAATAAATCTCCCAATATTCTCAAAAAAGAAAGATAATACAAACATAAAAATAAATTTTGACATATTGTACTTTTAACACAAACTTTTTTGTATACTTGTAATTAAATTTGGAGTTGATACTTTTTTATTCATTTATATTTTTTACAATGGTTGTAACAAAACAATTGCGTGTATTGATTTTTGCATTACTGTGTATGGTAAGTTCTATTGGATATTCGCAAACATCGCGAGAAACCATACGGTTTAATTCCGACTGGAAATTTGCATTGGGACATGCGAGCGATGTACACAAAGATTTTAATTTCAATACCGGACATTTTTCCTATTTGGCAAAAACCGGCTATGGCGACGGTGCCGCTTCGGAGAAGTTTGACGACAGATCGTGGCGAACAGTACAAATTCCGCACGATTGGTGTGTTGGATTGCCTTTTGATGCAAAAGGAAGCAATAGTCATGGGTCAAAAGCTATTGGAAAATATTTTCCGGAACATAGTGTTGGTTGGTATCGCAAATCATTTTTTGTTCCTTTGAGCGATACTGCTCGCAGAATCAGAATAGAATTTGAAGGTGTATATCGTAATTCTTTGGTGTTTGTAAATGGTTTTTTTGTTGGAAACGAGCCAAGCGGATATACCAGTTTTAGTTACGATATTACCGAATATTTAAACTTTGGTGGCTCCAATACAATTGCAGTGCGTGTAGACGCTACCGAAGAAGAAGGCTGGTTTTACGAAGGTGCAGGAATATACAGAAACGTGTGGCTTGTAAAAACAAATCCCATTCACTTTTATTCGAATTATCCCACATTTGTTCAAACTCTTAGTATAGACAGAACCGGAAATGGAACACGGGCATCTATTGGGGTAGAATGTATGGTAATAAATGAATTGGGAACATACGTTGAAGCAAAAGTTAGCTGCACCATATTAAACTCACAAAAGCAAATAATCGACAGCATTTCTGAATCTCATAGTATTGTACCACGCCAAAAATCATATGCAACAATTTCCAGTTCATCGAAACTCCACATTCCTAATCCGCAATTGTGGTCGGTAGAAAGTCCTACATTATATACCCTTGTAACTACTATAGAAGTTAATGGCACGGTGGTAGATTCGCAAGAAATTCCCTTTGGTGTTCGCACGATACAGATGACTGCCGATAATGGGTTATTTATCAATAATGTACCTGTAAAAATTAAAGGTGTATGTGTGCATCAAGACCATGCCGGTGTGGGCATAGCAATTCCCTACGAATTACAAAAATGGCGAATTCAACAACTCAAATCATTTGGGGTAAATGCGATTCGCACTTCGCACAATCCACCAAGTCCCGATTTACTTAAAATATGCGACGAATTGGGTATGCTTGTGATGGACGAACTTCGACTGATGGGAATAAATGAATATCATAAATCTCATATTACACGACTTATTCTTCGCGATAGAAATCATCCTTCGGTATTTATGTGGAGTTTGGGTAACGAGGAGTGGGCTATAGAAGGAAGCACAAAAGGAGCAGCTATAGCAGAACATATGCAGAATTATGCAAAATTATTCGACAAAACTCGTCCGTTTACCATAGCAAGCAGTGGCGGTTGGGATACCGGTATAGGCACAAAAACAGAAGTTATGGGATACAACTATTTAAAACACGGCAATGTAGACGAACATCACCGTAAATTTCCATGGCAACCAAGTATAGGAACCGAGGAAAGCAATACAGTGCGTACGCGTGGCATATACCAAACTATTGACACCCTGTGTTGGCTTGCTCCAACCAATTTGTATGACGATGGTATGGAAGGCGGTTGGAAATTTTATGCAGAACGCGATTTTTTAGCAGGACTATTTTATTGGACCGGATTTGACTACCGAGGCGAACCAACACCATACGGTTGGCCGGGTGTGGTTTCTCAATTTGGTATTTTAGATTTGTGCGGTTTTCCCAAAGATAATGTATATTATCTCAAATCGTGGTGGACCAAAGAACCTGTGGTTCATATAGAAAGCAATTGGAACAGAACTCCCGGCGAAACGTTTAATCTTACTGTTTTTAGCAATTGTGCTCGGGTAGAATTGGTGCTCAACGGCAAAAGTATAGGTACAAAAGCAATGGAAAAAAATGGACATATTTCCTGGCCTATTACCTTTGAACCGGGTACGCTTACTGTACGTGGATATGGCTCGCTTGTGCTATCAGGTGTAGATTCAACAAAATTAATGACAACCAAAGATTTCAAAACAGCCGGAAAACCTGCTGCTATCAAGTTGGTTTCTCATACAAAATCACTTGCTGCTGATGGTGTAGATGTAGCTCTGTGCGAAGTTCAAATTGTTGACAACAAAGGTATTGTAGTGCCAGATGCCAACATCGCTGTGCAATTCGACATCAAAGGTAATGGGAAATATATAGGCGTAGGCAATGGCAATCCTTCGAGCCACGAACCCGAAGTGTTTGAAGAAAAAATTGAAGTGCTCCCAATAACTATTCGTAAAGAATTGCCTGTTCAATCTCTGAGCAAACGTCCCGAAGTGGCAGTAGGATTCGACGATTCGGGCTGGCGTGCGGTATATTCTGCGGAACCTATGCAGTGGGACGAATATCGCGACACATTACTCGTTATCCGTGGCGATTTTGAACTCCCAACTATTTCAAAAGATATGATAGTAACTTTGTATGCTAAAAATATTGTTGCCAATCAAGTGATATATGTAAATGGTGCTATGCTCACGCCAAATGACAAACATGAATACGTGTTGCCTCAAGCTATTCTTAAACAAGGAATAAATGTATATGCTGTGGTAGGAAAGAAATTAAAACGACCAAATCAGTGGGATTATCCCAATCGTGACCCGGGTGTAGTACAAGTAATTACCCCTGTGAAACAATGGCAGCGAAATACATTCAACGGATTGGCTCAATTGATTGTGCAATCTACCAACAAACCCGGAACTATAACCATACAAGCAAGTGCTCCGGGCATACAAAAGGCTGAACTTATAATAGAATCTAAATAATAATTGGATATGGTACGTATTACAAATTTTCATTTTTTCTTGAAAAATTCGTTGCGTACACATATCTTTGTGTAAAATTTACAATAACTAAACTTATGAAGAAACTAATTTTTGCAGTAACAGTGGTAGCCTCATTATTTTCGTGTGCCTCAAAAAGTTACAAAAAAACAAATGATGGTGTTGTTATAACACTCGATTCGTTACACATTCGTTTACAGGTATATTCCGAAAAAATTATTCGTGTTACATCGGCATTCAATTCGTTGCCTACCGATAGCAGTTTGGTAGTTAAAACTCCTAAAAAAACATTTGGTAAATGGAGTGTAACCGAAACTAATACGCATGTAATTGTAAATACCAAATCTATAACTGCACAGGTAGAAAAAACTACAGGAGCAGTGGTATTCTCAGATGTTACGGGCAAAGTGTTACTGCAAGAAAAACAAGGAGGTGGCAAACAGTTTATTCCAACTTCGTTCGAAGGAACCAATTATTACAAAGTTGTGCAATCGTTTGAATCGCCCGACGATGAGGCATTTTACGGACTTGGCGGACAACACCACGGGTATGTAAATTACAAAGGTAAAGATGTAGAAATAGCACAACACAATTTGGTGGCAGCTATTCCATTTTTGTATAGCAACAAACAATATGGTATATTGTGGGATAATGCATCGATATCACGATTTGGCGACCCGCGCGAATACCAACAAATATCAAATTTGCAATTATTCGACAAAACAGGCAAAGCCGGAGGACTTACAGCTACCTATACACTCGATGGCAAAGTTGTAAAAACTACCATAGATTCAACCATAGATTTTCGGTTTCAAGAAGAACCTGGTTTCGAAGGAATTCCGAAAGATTTAAAAGACAAAGGTACTATTACGTGGGAAGGGTCGATATCGTCAGATATTGCAGGATTGCATAAATTTTTACTGTATCATTCAAGTTATGTAAAATTGTGGATTGATGGCGAATTGCTATTTGACCATTGGCGTCAAAATTGGAATCCGTGGTCGCGTCCGTTCGAAGTAGATTTGCAGCAAGGCACAAAAAAAACCATAAAATTAGAATGGAAGATTGGCGGAGGATTTTTGGGCTTACAACATCTTAACCCGCTTTCGCCCGAAGAACAAAACCGATTGACATTATCGGCTGAAGCTGCTACCTGTATTGACTACTATTTTGTGTACGGAGCTACTGCCGACCAAGTAATAGCAGGCTATCGCAGCCTTACCGGAAAAGCTACTATAGTTCCCAAATGGGCTATGGGATTTTGGCAAAGTCGCGAACGCTACAAAACACAACAAGAAATGATTGAGGTAGTACAAACGTTCCGAAACAAACAGATACCTATAGACAATATTGTTCTTGATTGGCACTATTGGCCTACCGACCAATGGGGGTCGCACAAATTCGACACTGCTACATTCCCCAATCCTGAAATGCTGTGCAAACAAGTACACGAATTGCATTGCAATATCATGATTTCGGTATGGCCTAAATATTACGAAGGTATAGACAATTACAAAGCTATGAAAGCCCAAGGCTTTTTGTATATGAATAATATTGAAAAAGGCCGATTAGACTGGGTGTGGCCGGGATACAAAAACACCTATTACGATGCTTTTAATCCCAAAGCTCGCGAAGCATTTTGGAATCAAATAAAACCTGCGATTTTCGATAAAGGATTTGATGCATGGTGGCTCGACGCTACCGAACCCGATATGCATTCAAACATATCGTACCATGCCAGAAAATTGAACATGCACCCTACCGCAGTAGGTACAGGCGACCAAATGTTTAATGCTTTTGCCTATGTAAATGCCAAAGGTGTATACGAATCGCAACGACAAGCAGCTCCCGACAAACGAGTATTTATTCTTACCCGTTCTGCATACAGCGGTATTCAAAGTGTGGGAGCAGCAGTGTGGAGTGGCGATATTGTAACCCGCTGGAGCGATTTGAAAGACCAAATTTCGGTAGGGGTAAATTTCTCCCTTTCGGGAGCTCCATTTTGGACTATGGATATTGGTGGTTTTTCTATCGAAGATAAATTCTACAAAACCACTCCCGACATACTTGAAGAATGGCGTGAAATACAAACTCGCTGGTATCAATTCGGAGCATTCTGTCCGCTCTTTAGAGTACACGGACAATTCCCGTTTAGAGAAATGTACAACATAGCTCCCGAATCACACAAAGCATATCAATCGATGTTATATTATAATAATCTTCGATATACTCTTATGCCTTATATTTATTCGCTTGCACAACAAACATATCATACCGATTATACCATAATGCGTGGACTTATCATGGACTTTGGCGGCGATTCAAAAGTATGGAATATAAACGACCAATATATGTTTGGACCTTCGCTCCTTATAAATCCGGTATACCAAGCCGGGGCAACCAAACGCAGCGTTTATCTTCCCGCAGGGCAAGGGTGGTATGATTTCTACACCGGCACGTATGTAAATGGTGGACAGACAGTTTCGGCAGATGCTCCGTATGACCGTATGCCAATATTTGTAAAAGAAGGTTCTATAATTCCTACCGGAGTTGCAATGCAATACACTAACGAAAAACCCGATTCAGTAATTACATTATATGTATATGGAGGCAAAGATGCAAGCTTTACGTTGTATGCCGATGAAGCTATAAATTATAATTACGAAAAAGGGAAATTCACTACAATTCCTATACAGTACAACGAAGAAACAAAAACAATAACCATAGAAAAACGAACAGGAGAATTTGCAGGAATGTTAAAAAAACAGACATTTACCATAGTGTTTATTGATAAATCAAACGCTAAAGCATTTGGTAATAATGCTGCTATAAAAACTATTGAATATAAAGGAGACAAAGTGAAATTGAGTTTATAACCTTTGAGTCTTGGTGACTTTGTGGTAAAAACTAATAACTCATGGTTCGACAAGCTCACCAACCTAAGTTCGACAAGTGGTTACTGAGTATGTCGAAGTACTCACCAACCTAAGTTCGACAAGTGGTTACTGAGCAAGTCGAAGTACTCACCAACTAATTAAAAATTAAGAATTTAAAATTTAAAATTATAATGTTTTTACTCGGATTCGACATAGGAAGTTCATCAGTTAAAGTTTCGCTTATAGACGGCGAAACAGGACAGAACAAAGCATCGGCTTTTTACCCTAAACAAGAAATGGCAATACATGCCGTGCAACAAGGTTGGGCAGAACAACATCCCCACGATTGGTGGACAAACCTCAAAGTCGCTTTGCACGAAGTATTATCGTCATCAGCGGTATCGGTAACCGATATCAAAGCAATTGGTATTTCGTATCAAATGCATGGGCTGGTGGTTGTAGACAAACAACAGCAGGTGCTTCGTCCGTCTATTATATGGTGCGACAGCCGTGCTACGGGTATTGGAGCAAATGCATTTGCCGAATTAGGAGAACTCAAATGAATGTGCTTGACCGCAGTCTT
>ENA-UOWE01004731-UOWE01004731.1-activated-sludge-metagenome-genome-assembly--contig:-NODE-4731-length-12877-cov-3.859460_pt1 | contig 12877 bp, 12 predicted proteins | sample MGYA00249841_ERZ761562 | MGnify/ENA primary metagenome ERZ761562 (study PRJEB28883, sample SAMN05720200) | activated sludge metagenome | isolation source: Anaerobic digester | place: Japan... | reverse complement strand
CTTCGATTCCCGAAACTATAGGAGAGGAGCGAAATTGGGATTACCGTTTTTGTTGGATTAGAGATGCTTCTATGGTAATAAAAGTAATGACAAGTATTGGGCAAAAAAACATGGTTAAACGGTTTATAAATTTCATAATTGATATTATTCCTGAAAAAGATGAGAAAATGCAGATTATGTATGGTATTCATGGTGAAAAAATATTGCATGAAACCATATTATCTCATTTAGATGGTTATCAAAATTCCAAACCTGTTCGAATTGGTAATGCCGCATATGCACAAGCTCAACATGATATTTTTGGAATATTAATGGATGTTATCTATCAACAATTTGAGTTATTCAAAGTGTCGTTAGAAAATAGCGAAACCTTATGGACTATAACACGAAGCATTGTAAAAACAGTAGATGAAAATTGGAAAAATCCCGATAAGGGAATATGGGAAATTCGTTCTGACGAAAAACATTTTACTTTTTCTAAAGTATTGTGTTGGGTAGCTATAGACAGATCTATAAAAATAGCACAAATTATTTCTAAAGATGCCTATGCCAATAAATGGCAATTTTTGGCTGACAGTATTAAGCAAGACATCCTAATACATGCTTGGAATTCAGAGAAACAAGCATATACCCAATGTTACGGCTCTTCTGATTTAGATGCATCTGTTTTATTAATGCAAAAATATGGATTTATTGAAGCCAAAGACCAACGATATATTTCTACAGTAAAAGCAATCAAGAAGGAATTGATGCAAGATGGGTTAATGTATAGATATAAAAATAAAGATGATTTTGGATTACCTTCGTCTTCATTTACCATCTGTACCTTTTGGTTAATTCAGAGTTTGTATGAAATTGGAGAAAGAAAAGAGGCTGTAGATTTATTTGAATCGGTACTTTCGTATGCTAATTATTTAGGGATTTATAGCGAAGATATTGATTTTAAATCAAAAGTTCTACTTGGTAATTTTCCTCAAGCGTATTCACATTTAGCACTTATAGAAACTGCAATTATTATTTCTCAAGGAAACATGCAAAATGATGAACAAATAATTCAAGCAATTGAGAAATATACGCCTACACATTGAATTTGTTCCCCCAAGGTGTTGCTCGAAGCAAAAACAGGATTGGTAACATAGAAATTTACCAGTAATACGTCAATAAAAAACTGCAAATTTCCTCGCTACCGTGCCAACAATATTGCTACGTTGTGGCCTCAATTAAATAATGCTTTTTTTCATCGCTAAATAATAAATTGTGTCAACTATTTCTTCGTTCGATAAAAATGCACGATTTAAAATAATATCAAATAATTCAGAATCTCTTTTATATGCGTCAAAATAAGTCATAAAAAGAGCTCTTTTTTTATCAATCTCTTCTATCTGATTTAATGCGACATCGCTATTTATATTAAATCTTTTGCATATTTGTTCAACACGCCACTCTAATGGTGCAACCAAGCGAATATTTAAAGCATTTTGATTATATTTAGAAAAAATAACACCTGCTCTTCCTACAATTACACAATTACCTTGTTTTGTGTAATCAATCATTACGTTTATTATATTTTGTATAATTTTGGAATCAGATATATTATTATTTGTCACCAAAAATGAAGAGAAAAAATTAGCGACAACTCCCTTCTCATTAGCTCCAAAAATATGAACAATTTCCGAAATTGGAACTTTTAGATTGCGTGCAACTTTTTCTAAAACTTGAGAGCTGACACATTCCCACGTTTTTGCTTGATTTTCATTTATTTTTTTTACTAATAAATCTCCTATTTCTGTACTATAACAACCATATTCTCTGGCAATTGTAATAACGGCCCCTCCGGTATTTATAGATTTTTTGTTTTTTTGTGGATTTTTATACATGTACTGTAAAAAAGTATCAGTCATATTACAAGAGTTTAAAAAGGTATAACAAAATTGAAAAATAATATTTCAACAAATTAGTCGCAATATAAGAAAAATAAATCTCTAAACAAAAAAGTAAATGCAATTCCTCCCCGCTACTACACAAACAACATCATATATGTATGTTGGCTGAAAGCCATTGAAAATATAGCCACGTTTGGGTTATTTTTCAGTCATTTCTATTTTGAAAATCGTTTTAGCTTGTCCAAATATATCAATACTATTCTCATTCAGTTTAGTTCGTATTATTCCAGTCCGAGTGGATAATTGTTTTGACTGAAATTTGTCTTTTCCAGTTTTTTGATTCCAGAATGGAACTAATATGCAATTTGCAGCACCAGTCACAGGGTCTTCTGTAATTCCAAATTTGGGGTTGCAAAATACTCGTACTACAAAATCATATTCTGAAACCTCACTTTTTGATGTTACCGCTATTAAGTCGGCAATATTTTCTCTTCCAATTGCTTCATAATCAGGTTTTGCATTAATAACGGCGTTTTCATCTTCTACCAATGCGACAATCCAATTATTCTGGCTTTTGTACGTCTCTATTGCTTCAACACCTATTACTTCATTAAATCTATTGTGAAGGTTAATTTTTGATAACTTGTAACGCGGAAAATTCATTTTAATCCAACTATCATGAAGTGAAATATGCAAATCACACTCTTGGGCTCTAAATATAAAATCATCTTTTACAATGCCTTGTTCATAGAGAATATGTGCACTAGCTAAGGTTGCATGTCCACATAATGGAACTTCTTGGGTTGGAGTGTAATAGCGTATCTTAAAAATATCCTTTCCAATTTCAATAAATGCTGTTTCGGATAAATTCATTTCTAGTGCAATAGATTGCATTAATGAAGAACTCGGAAATTTTTCTGTTATACACACTCCTGCTGGATTACCTTTAAATCGTTCAGTTGTAAATGAATCAACTTGATATATTTTCATTCTCGCTTGTTTTAAATCTTATGCTTGCGGCCAACTATTGTATAGACAACACCAAATCCGAAAATATGATAAAAACTATAGATGTTATCTCTTTTGAAAACGTCATTTTTTTCTTTTATATTAAATTGCTTTGAATATTCAAAAAAGATATTATAATTTTCAAAAATATCGTATCCTATACTTGATTGATAACCAATATTATAATTTCTTTTTAATTGTAGGTAACTATTTTCAAATTTCCTACTTAATAATGAATTTGTATGGAAAACTGGTCCAATTTTATAATTAAGTTTCTTTTGTTTTAAACATAATAATAAGGGAATTTTTAAATCAAATACAATATAATTATTTGTAAAGGTATATTTTTGTATATCAGTATAAAAATTATCACCGCCATTTAAATAATGTAAAGTTTGCTCGTATATTTCCGCATTTTTTCTTCCCCAAATTGTTGTTGTTAATCCTAATTCAAAATTAATTTTATTTATCGTATACAGATTGTATCTCACACCAATATCGCAGGCATATTTTCTTATTTCACTCGGTGGAAATATACTGTTCTTCTTTTGTATAAAATCCTTGTTTAATGCATAATTACCATTAATATATATGGAATATTTATTTTGAGAGAATAATTGATGGAAAATAAAAAGTAATAAAATAAAAAGTGTAATCCTCATTTGTAACCGTTTTTATATAAAATTATAATTTACGTTTTTAATCCTATTAAAAAAATATAAATATTTTCAGTTTCTAAAGGAGCTTACTGCACTTTTACAACAACACAAAGCTAATGTTACCAGCAAGGGATTCTTATTTGATTTAAATATGACTCCTTTTCCGTTTCTATTCTTAGAAAATATATACCACAAATAAATTTAGATAAATCAAGTTCTTTTTTATCAGATATTTCTATAATTTGACCTAATTGATTATAAATATAGATAAATTTAATATTTTTTGTGTTAGTAAAAAGAATATTGTGGGGAGTATTATATATTATAATTGATGATAAGTCATTATCTTTAATTAAATTAACTGTATTATCATAAAATGTAATTTCAACTGGAATTTTATAGCTTTCGCAACCAAAGGGTATTTGACTTACATAATAAACTAATCCATTTAATCTATTGGGTTCATAATAATTTGATTCTTGAATAAATGAATAATTTTCATCATACCATCTAAATCTCTGATTTTGATATATTGTTGATGCTTCAAAAATAGGATCCGGTTCATTTTCTGATATTTTTTCTGGAATAACTGTTACTGTTGGAGGAATAGGTACACACTCTATCGTATAAGTAGCTTGAGCTGTTTCACTTTCGCAACCATTTATTGTTTGTGTTGCATAATATTTAAATGTTGCACAATATGAAACATGTTCTCCAGGTGTATAGCAATTACCATAATAAATTATTCCTGTTTTGTTTGAATTTGCATACCATCGTACATCGGAACCGTTTGCACAAAGAGGTATATTAGCTTCACCTTCACATATTTTTATATTAGTAATTTGTGGCGGTTCGGGTTGTGTACATTGTGCTATTCCAAATATGTGAAGTCCACATAAAAAAGATATTAAAAATAAATAATGAATTAATTTCATCTTTTGAAGTTTATTAAATAGATTTCTATCCCTTGCTGACAATGACAATTACAAAATATAACATCATTTTACCTCCCCACAAATCTACATATTTTTCATCAAAAAATTAAAAATTATACGCCAAAATAAAAATACACCACCCGCTTTCGCACAAACAACATCATTTATTTATGTTGGCTGAATGCCATTTCTAATATAACCCAATGGCAACGCCTTGGGATTATTTGCCCTAACACCAAACCATACCGCACTGTAAGTGCAACATACATCTATATAAAATTTATATTGCCTTTACAAGGCGTTTGCGTTGGCACGCATTTGCTTCCCAAGGCGTTGCCGTTGGGCTGAATTATATTGCCACGTCGTGGCGGTTTAGGATAGTATTTTTTGTAGTAAAATTTGCTTAATAGAATGGCTTGGTTCGAGGGTTAGCAGTGGTGTATTATTGGATATAAAGCATTAATAATTTATATTTTCTTTAACACAATATTTATCAGTAAATTGATTAAAATAATCTTCTAAAAGTAGAATAGTATCCTTTAATTCTTTTCTAGTTATATCAATTTTCATAAATTCTTGTGAGTTTTCATTTAAATAAAAATAATGACTAACTTCTATTAAATAATGATTTGCGTATATATTTCTAATAATTCTTCCTTTTAATAATATATTAGAATTTACATTCATTTTATATTCTTTTATGATTTCATAAATATCTTTTTCCATTATTTTTAATATTACCATTTTAAATTTTGAGTATCAAAATAAATTACTTTTCTTCCAGCTTGAAAAAAAGGAGCTTCAATTTTTATTTTTTTTGATTTTTTTAATTTTGCAATAAATCTATCAGAATTATTAATTATAATATAATTTGAATTACCATCTCTTGGAGAAGAATATAAGTAATTTTCTATTTTCAAATCATCAAATGCAACACGAATATACTCATCTCCGCCATAGCTAGGGATGAATTGCCCTTTAGAAATTTTTAAAAACAACTTGTTTTTATTATTATTTCTTTTTATTTCAATAATTGAATTTGCCCCCCCATTATATGGAAAATCAAATTCTAAATTATTTGTAGAACTACATCTAGCATATTCAATTATTTCATTAGTCATTTCATCTTTTGATTGTGAATATTTCCAATTTGATAATGCTTGAGTTTGTTGATATTCTTTTAAATTATTTTCATATTTTGATATTAAATTATCAACTGACGTTTTAATTTCATTTGCATATTCTAATCCTTTTAGAGGGTTTTTAGAGAATTCATTTTTATAAACTTTAATTAAACTATCTTTATTTGAAACATTCATACCGTAAACTTCCATTCGATGGAAAGCTTTTTCCATTATTTTAAATGCTTCTTTATTTATTTTAATTTTTTCATCGTTTGTATATTCTTTATTTTGTTGTTCCGAAATTGTTTCACTTTTTTCACTTAAATCTCTTATTAAATGATTCATTAAAAAACACACCAATAATACAGTGATATAAAATAAATTAGAGTTTCTTATAGTTTGTTTATTTTTGTCTTTAAACCAAAACAAACTAATTTTTGGTGATTTCCATCCTACTAATAATAGAATAAATGCACTTATAAAGATTAAACTTACAATTATTTGCATTGTTTTTTTAATTTAGATTTAAAATATTAAAATATACGTTTTTCATTATAGACCACAATAAATTTATTGCCTTCATTTTTACCCCACAAATCTACACTTTTTCCCTCAAAAAACATCGGATTTATGCGTAAAAATTTAATCCACTATAACCACACCACCTCGGTATCTACATACTGTGAATCAATACAAATTTTGCGATAGCCATAGGCTTTGCTGCCTATATCGAACGTAGTGCTGTGTTTGTTTACTTGGTAGAGTATAGATGGGGTAATGTATTGTGTAATGTGTTTGTGGGTTACTACATCGTCGGTATGAAAATGTCCACAAAATATGTGTATAGGATACGGGTGTTGTTCTAATACCTGCAATACTGACTCGCGGCGACGTAGGCTGTATTTCGACTCCATATATGTTACCGGGGTTGGTAATATAGGATGATGCACAAACAACACTACCTGTTTTGATTGCGACAATTCTGCCCGCAACCATTCCACCTGACTATCGGTAATAACCGATGCCGATGAATCCATACAAAGCAATGTAATTTCGGGATAGGGAATGCGGTAATTGGTTTGCTTGTTAGGGAAACTATTCGGGAAAAATTGTGCAAGCATATCCGTTGTATCATGATTTCCGGCAAGCACATACAGTGGTTTGTAAAATGTTTGAAACGCCTGTTTTACATATTCATAGCTTCGAAAATTTGCTTGTTTATATGCAATATCGCCTGTTACTAGAACCATGTCGTACATTTCGTCGCTCATAGCTTGTATGGTATTCAACAAATTTTGTTGCACATCTATATCATACGCCGATTCGTTGGTATCGGGTATATGCAGGTCGGTTATGTGGAGTATGGTAATCATGGTATTGTATTGTTAATGTACATGCGATATTTGACTCACATGTTTTTTGTATTCCGATGGGGTATATCCTGTTTTTAGTTTAAAAAATCTATTGAAATTTGCCTGATTACAAAATCCACATTCATCGGTAATTTCGCTAATGGTTTTCGATGATTCCATAAGCATTCTTATAGATATTTGTATGCGATAATCGTTCAAAAATTCTATAAATGTTTTGCCTGTTCTATTTTTTATAAGTCGCGAAAATGATATTACGGTCATGTTTACATGCGAAGCTATTTGTTCGAGTGTAATTTTATCTTTATAGTTTTGTTCTATAAATTCGTAAACTTTATTAATGGTAATATTATGAACATCGTCGTAGGTGTGTTGCTTGCTGGCAAGTATGGTATAGTCGGTACTTTGCGACAATTCTCTCAATATTTGCAGAAGTAAAATAAATGTATCTATACCTTTGTTGTATGCAATTGCTTGCAGGAGTGGTTCTACTTGTGTTATAGTATGTTGCGAAAATGCAATTCCTTTCGATGCATGTGCCAATAATTCCCGAATAGATTGAAATGCATTTTTGTGTATTAAAGAATTTGAAAACAAATCGCGGGGAAATTGTATAGTAATTTCGGTAACATCTTGCAATGACAGTTGCGGAGCATTCCAACCATGTATAACATTAGGGCCTACCAATACGAGTTCTTGATGTGATATTGCCGATGAGTGGTCGCCTACAATTCGTTCGGCTCCTTGTGCATGTGTGATAAAATTCAATTCATAGTCTATATGGAAGTGTACCGGAAAGTCAAATTCTTTGTTTGTCCTTACAAATACTAACACACAATCTTCGTTAGTAAGGGGAGTAGATTCGTGAAATGCAGATTTCATATCATTAATTTTGTTGTAAATATATAATAATTTGATAAAATACTATTGCATATAGTATGTATTTCTATACTATTTTTGTAAAATCGTTATAATCATTAAAAAATGAAACGTAACGGTTGATGTTTTTACACAATAAATATGATGCTGATACAATAAAAAAATGTATTTTTAATTTTTAAAATAAACATTGAAAAAATTATGAAATCTAACATTCGAACATTTTTATTCTGTTTCATATTTGTAATTTATTACGGTACAATGGGTTATTCACAAAGAATTTCAATTAAAGGTAATAATTTTGTAGTTAACGACAAACCTATTTATTTGGTTGGAGCCAATACTCCGTGGGATTCATGGAACGACTTTGGAGGCAATTATAATCCTCAATTTTGGGAAGATGAATTTTCGCGTATGCAAAAAGTAGGTATAAACAGTTCACGAATTTGGATAAGTTGCGACAATATGGGGCAGCCTCATATAGATATATTAGGAGTAGTTCATAAACCGAGTACAGAATTTTGGGTGCACATGGATGATATGATGCAAAAAGCAGAAAAATATGGTATTTATATAATGGCAACTATAACATCGTTCGATCATTTTGACGAAAATAAAGCAAACTATCAGCAATGGAGAAGCATGTTACATTGTTCACAACAAATTCAAGCATATATCGATGTGTTTTTATTGCCTTTGATAGCTCGATACGAATCAAATCCTTATTTTTTCTCGGTAGATATTTGTAATGAGCCGGAATGGATTCATGAACATAAAAAACAAGGTGCTATAGATTGGCCGCAGTTGCAACTCTTTGCGGGGATGTGTGCTGCCGCTGTTCATCGCACACAGAGTCCTGTGCTTGTGTCTATAGGAAGTGCTGCCGTAAAATGGGGTAGCAATAAGTACGAGGGAAATAAGTGGAGCGACCAAGCTTTGCAAGCAATTACCGGCGATTCATTGGCATATATGGATTATTGGCATATTCATTATTATGAATGGATAAATAAACATTTTAGCAATCCGTTTACTATGTCGCCGAGCGATTATATGCTCAACGACCGACCATGCGTAATAGGAGAGACCCCCGGGTTGAATACGATATATGGGTTTCCTATTACATACGAAGAAATATACGAAAAACCATATGAATTAGGCTATGCCGGAGTGTATCCATGGACATCAAATGGAGCAGGTAAAGGCGATTTCGGGAATTTGAATACTTTTGGTGTAGGAGCAACTGCTTTTGTAACAAAATATTCTGAATTAATTCCAAAACAATCAAGTAACCTCAAAAAATAATATACTATGTCAAAACAAAAAGAAGTAGGAATTTTATCATTCAAAGAAAAACTGTCGTACGGTTTTGGTGATTTAGCGTCGGTATTGTACTGGCAAACGTTTATGTTGTATTTCACGTTTTTTTATACCGATGTATTTTTAATTCCGGCTGCAGTTGCTGCTACGTTATTCTTGGTTTCGAGAATTTTCACGGTGTAACCGATACCATAATGGGAATGATAGCAGATAGAACGGTAACAAAATGGGGAAAATTCCGTCCCTATTTATTGTGGTTTTGTGTGCCTTTTGCTGTTGTAGGGGTACTTACCTTTACCGTACCCGATTTTGAATTGACAGGTAAAATCGTTTGGGCGTATATTACTTTTAACCTCATTATGATATTGTATACAATAATAAATATTCCGTATACTGCATTGCTTGGGGTTATTTCGCCAAATTCGGCAGAACGAACTACGGTTTCATCTGTTAAATTTATATTTGCATTTGCTGCAGGTATTATAGTATCTGCTACACTTTTACCTATGGTTCAAGGCCTAGGCAATGGCAACGATGCGTTAGGTTGGCAACGATCGTTTATGATATACGGGGCTGCTGCTGTAGTTTTCTTTCTTATAGCATTTAAAGGAACAAAAGAGCGTGTATTGCCTCCCAAAACACAGAAAACATCAATAAAGCAAGATTTAAAAGAATTGGTAACAAACAGACCTTGGGGAATTTTATTACTAACTACTATTACATTTATATTGTTTGTTGCTGTTCGTGGTAGTGTTACTGTTCATTATTTTAAATATATTGTTGGTACACAATCATTACAATTACCATTTTTGGGTTCCGATACATATGATTTTAACATACTTGCTTCGGCATACAATACTATTGGTCAAATATCTTCATTGCTTGGTGTAGTTGCAGTCAGTTTTCTTGCTAAAAAATTTGGGAAACAACGCATGTTTATCTTATTCTTTGTAATAGCAATAGTAAGTACTGCATTGGTTAAATTTCTAAGTGTAGAACAATTGGGATTAATTTTTATACTACAAATTTTTGGGTCGTTTACTGGCGGACCATTGAGTGTGTTGTTGTGGGCAATGTATGCCGATACTGCAGATTATGCAGAATGGAAAAACGGACGACGAGCTACAGGATTAGTGTTTTCGGCATCAACCATGTCGCAAAAAATTGGCTGGGCTATAGGTGCATATATTGCTCTTACCCTTATGGCACAAGTTGGTTTTAAACCAAACGAAGAACAATCAGTTACTAGTGTTGATGGTTTGGTAAATTTATTTACATTAATTCCTGCTGCAATTGGTATTCTATCAATCATTATATTTTTGATATACCCACTCAAAGATAAAAGAGTGCAAGAAATTGAAACAGAGTTAATAGAACGACGACGATTAGCCGGAGAAGCTATTGAGGATTAACATATACCGTAAACTGTATACCGTATCCCGTATACCCTAACAAAAAAAATTAAAAATAAAAACTATAAAAAATATGACAACAATTATCGGAAACAATTTACCCAACATACCTTGGGAAGCTAAACCAGCAGGAAGTAACGATGTATTATGGCGTTACAGTAAAAATCCTATCGTGAATTGGAATCCAATTCCAACAGCATCGCGAGTATATAATAGTGCAGTAGTGCCTTTCAATGGTGCATTTGCAGGTGTATTCCGTGGCGATCAAATGAACGGTCGTGCAACTTTATTTTCGGGATTTAGCAAAGATGGACTAACTATAGAATTGAATCCCGAACCAATTGCGTGGGTTGATGAACAAGGCAATCCGAAACCAACCAGCTATTCGTACGACCCTCGTGTAGTCGAAATAGATGGAACATATTATGTAACTTGGTGTGATGATATGAAAGGTCCTTCTATAGGACTTGGAATGACCAAAGATTTCAAAACATTTACCCGTCTTCCAAACCCACTTATGCCATACAATAGAAATGGCGTATTATTTCCACGAAAAATTAATGGAAAATTCTATTTATTGAGTCGTCCAAGTGATACAGGACATACTCCGTTTGGAAATATCTTTTTGAGCGAAAGTCCCGATATGGTTCACTGGGGCAATCACCGATTTGTAATGGGCAACGGCGGACAAGGCTGGTGGCAAGGAACAAAAATTGGTGCAGGTCCGGTTCCTATTGAAACCAACGAAGGTTGGTTGTTGTTTTACCATGGTGTTTCTGGTACATGCAATGGATATGTATATAGTATTGGAGCAGTATTACTCGATATAAACGATCCAGGAAAAGTATTGTATCGTTGCGGCAACTATTTACTTACACCAGAGAAAGAATATGAAACAGTAGGATTTGTACCGAATGTTGCATTTCCTTGTGCAAACTTGTATGATGCAGCAAGCGGCAAAATAGCAATATACTACGGTGCTGCCGACACATATACCGCAGTTGCATTCTGCCAAGTAGACGAAGTAATAGCATATATTAAAAAACATAACGAAAAATTCTAAATACAAGGTTTGGAGGTACGGAGGTTTAAAGGTTTATACGTGGGCAACTAACCCCATAAACCTTTCTACCTTATACCTTATACCTTACACCCATATACCCTTAAACCTTTATACCCTTTTCCCCATGAACCAAAAATTACAAGAAATACAAGCTCAATACGAAACATTGGTTACAAAAAAAAACACACCAACCACTGAATACAATGGTATATACCAACGATATCAGAATCCTGTACTTACTACACAACACGTGCCTTTGAATTGGAAATTCGATTTAAATTTTGAACGTAATCCGTTGCTCATTCAACGTATAGGTGTAAATGCAGTATTCAACGCAGGTGCTATGAAATTCAATGGAAAATTTATATTATGTGCACGTGTTGAAGGTTGGGACAGAAAATCGTTTTTTGCTATTGCCGAAAGTCCAAATGGAATTGACAATTTTAGATTTTGGGACGAACCAATTCGAATCCCACAATTAGAAACTCCCGATACCAACGTGTATGATATGCGATTGACGCAGCACGACGATGGGTATATATATGGTATTTTTTGCACCGAACGTAAAGACCCCAAAGCTCCAAAAGGTGATACAAGTTCTGCTATTGCAAATGCTGGAATTGTGAGAACTAAAGATTTGAAACAATGGGAACGATTACCCGACCTTATTTCTAATACCGGACAACAACGTAATGTTGTAATGCATCCTCATTTTGTAAACGGTAAATACATGGTATATACCCGTCCGCAAGATGGTTTTATCGATGTGGGTTCTGGTGGTGGAATAGGTTTAGGGTACATTACGAATATGACAAATCCTGTGGTAGAAAACGAGCATATTATTCATAATAAGCAATATCATACTATATATGAATTGAAAAACGGACTAGGTCCTGCACCAATAAAAACCGAAAAAGGATGGTTGCATCTTGCTCATGGAGTTCGTAATACAGCTGCTGGACTTAGATATGTTTTGTACATGTTTATGACTAGGCTCGATGCCCCCGACCAAATTATAGCTGTTCCCGGAGGATATTTTATAGCCCCCGAAGGCGAAGAGCGGATTGGTGATGTTTCGAATGTAGTATTCGCAAACGGATGGATAGCTGATGATAATGGTTCTGTATTCATATATTACGCATCATCAGACACTCGCATGCATGTAGCAACAAGCTCTATTGAACGACTTGTAGATTATTGCCTCAATACACATGCAGATAAATATTA
>ENA-UOWE01004725-UOWE01004725.1-activated-sludge-metagenome-genome-assembly--contig:-NODE-4725-length-12885-cov-5.747155_pt1 | contig 12885 bp, 9 predicted proteins | sample MGYA00249841_ERZ761562 | MGnify/ENA primary metagenome ERZ761562 (study PRJEB28883, sample SAMN05720200) | activated sludge metagenome | isolation source: Anaerobic digester | place: Japan... | reverse complement strand
AATTCTTATTTAGATTGATTTTAGATTACAAAAGTACAGTAAAAAAAAGAATATTTAATGATAATTGTCAGGTTTGAATTTTTCGAATTATTTTAAGTGTTTTTGTAGTGATTTTTTGAAATTAACCATTTTAAAATCAATTGAATACAATGGTTTAAGAATTAAAACCCCCACTTGTAATTCAGTAAAAATCTATAACAAAAAATTAATTTTCATCTTCCAAAAGCCAATTTATATCTTCAATTAGTTTTTGAATTTCCTCTTTTTTGGTTCCGTCATAAAAGCCACGAACTCGTTTTTTGGAGTCAACAAGCACAAAATTTTCGGTATGAACCATATCATAAAGCTCTTCAGGTTTTCCTTGTTTTACGGCCAAATAGGATTTTCGAGCCATGGTATAAATCGCTTTTTTGTCGCCAGTTACTAAGTTCCATTTTGTGTCAATCACACCATTTATTTGTGCATAGTCTTTCAAAACCGAAACGCTGTCAATGTCCGGCATTACCGTAAACGACAGCAATTTTACTTTCGGATTGTCTAAAAATGCTTTTTGAACATCGACCAAATTAGTTGTCATTTTCGGGCAAATAGATTTGCAGGTGGTGAAGAAAAAATCGGCCACATAAATCTTGCCTTCATAATCTTTTTGGGTAATGGTTTTGCCGTTTTGGTTGGTAAACGAAAAATCGGCAATTTTGTGGTATTTGCTAATGTATTGAACAGTTGTATCTACCAATTCTGGATTTACATCCGATGGATTGTATATAGGTAATGATTTTTTGGGTTTCAATGCTGAATAAAACAAGGAAATCACAATGATGGAAAAGACCAACAATACTCCAAAGAATTTTCGATATTGATAAAGAAAGGCTTTCATAAGAATAATTTGGCGCAAAAATACGAAAATGGAGTTTTATATTTGACTTCGTTTGTTGTTGAATTTTGATGCTTATGTATTTGGCACCTTCAAGTTATAGGCATCATGAATTAATCAAAAAACTAAGATTTTTAATTTTAGAGGCTTATAAATACTTTTTGCAAATAAGATAAAGTCATCTAATAGATTGTTTTATTGGCTTTTTTTTCTTAATTTGTGCTGTTTTATTGGCTTTCACATTTAATGAAGTGTTAAAAAAAAACATAAATTTATCTCATAAAAAAACCGCATCTTCAAGAGGTTTTACAATTCAGCAAATAATGAAGAAGTCAAATTCAAGATATTTTTATATAAGTGCCTTAAGAAATTATAAGCATGTTTGGGTATCTCTATTCATTTTACTTGTTGGACTTTCGCTCACTTTTACTGTTTATAAATATGTTAGACAAGAAGAGGAAACTCAGTCAAAAAAGGAATTTGATCAAGTATGTAATGAGATTAAATCAAAAATAATTACCCAAATCAATATGCATTCAGAGTTCTTAATTAGTGGTTCGTCACTGTTTGAAGCTTCTGAAAGTGTAACTCGAGAAGAGTGGAAGAATTTCAATAAATTTTCTAGTGAAAATGTGAAATTTATGGGAGTTCAAAGTTTAGGATTTGCTACAATAATTAAAAAAAACCAGCTCAAAGCACACATTTCAACTATTCGGAAAGAAGGATTTTCAGAATATAATGTTTTTCCTAATCAAGCAAGAGATCTTTTTACGGGTATAATTTACTTAGAGCCTTTTACCAAAAAAAATGCCTCTGTTTTGGGATACGATATGTTTTCCGAGTCCGTTAGACGAGAAGCAATGCAAATGGCTAGAGATAATGATAAACCAACACTAACCGGAAAAGTCAAGCTTCGCATAGAAACTAAGAAAAATTGGCAGGCAGGAACAATACTATTTGTTCCCGTTTACAAAAATCTGCTCACAAATACTGTCGAAGCTCGAAGGAAAGCTATTATTGGCTGGGTTTTTTGTGCTTTTAGAATGGATGATTTAATGAATAGTTTTTTGGCATCCAAGTATTTTAATGAGCAAACCCATATTCGTTTACAAATTTATGATGAAGGCATAATTTCACAAAAAGCACTCTTGTTTGACAGTCAAAAAAACTTGACAAGAAACAACGCTAATGAAGAAAGTAGAACTCGAATTCTTCCTGTAGTTTTTAATAATAAAAAATGGACTTTAGTGTTTTCAAGACCTACAGAAGGAATGTTCTTTTTTTCATCTCAAACACTGTTTATATTAATTGGCGGTACAACAATAAGCCTTTTGATGTTTGCATTGTCCTATTCTTTACTTATTACCAAAAAAAAGGCAAAAATTATGGCCGAGCAATTAAGTGCAGATTTGTTAAATAAAAATTTGGAGTATGAGCTAATGAATAAATCGCTGAATAAAAACTATAAAAGGCTAATTACATCAAAAGAAAAATTAAAAGCAATCAATATAGAATTACAAAAAGCAAAGATAAAAGCAGAAGAAAGCGACAAACTAAAATCGGCTTTTTTGGCCAATATGAGCCACGAAATTAGAACACCAATGAATGGAATAATGGGCTTTGCCGAATTGCTGAAACAAGGAAATCTAAGTTTAGAGGAGCAAAAAAAGTATATCGAAATCATTGAAAAAAGTGGTCTCCGACTTCTTAGTATTATCAATGACATAGTTGATGTTTCAAAAATTGAAGCTGGACAAATGAACGTTAGCCTTTCGACTACCAATATCGACGAACAATTGCAGTACATCAACACGTTTTTCAATCCCGAAGCCCAAGACAAAGGAATACAACTTATTTTGAAAAAAAATACTGGCGTAAAAGCATCAACAATTACTACCGATCGAGAAAAACTCTATGCCATTCTAATCAATTTAGTTAAAAACGCCATCAAATATACCATCAAAGGAACAATAGAATTTGGGTATGAGATACAAGGTGAAAATATTCTGTTTTTTGTAAAAGATACCGGAATCGGAATATCGAAAGACAGACAAAAAGCCGTATTCGAACGCTTTATTCAAGCCGATTTTAATGATAAAATGGCTCGTCAAGGTGCTGGATTAGGTTTGGCCATAGCCAAAGCTTATGTAGATTTAATGGGCGGCAAAATTTGGGTAGAAAGTGAACCAGATAAAGGCTCTACATTTTATTTTACGCTTCCCTATACCATCAGTAATCAAGAAATCCAGAATTCTACTAATGGGCTAGAAGTAAATTCAGCTCCAATTGAAGTAAAAAATTTAAAAATATTAGTTACTGAAGACGACAATATTTCCAGAATATTAATTTTGAAAGTACTTGAAGAATTTAGTAGCGAAATACTAACGGCACGAACAGGTCTAGAAGCGGTAGAAATTTGTCGCAACAATCCAGACATCGATTTGATTTTAATGGACATGCAAATGCCACTTATGAATGGATATGAAGCCACTAAAGAAATTAGAAAATTTAATAAAGAGGTAATTATTTTGGCACAAACCGCATTTGCTTTAGAAGGAGATAAATCAAAAACAATTGATGCGGGCTGCAACGACTATATTTCTAAACCAATTAAAAAACAAGAATTGTCTGTTTTACTTCAAAAGTATTTTGACCACATTAGTTACTAATCTAACTTATCAGTTAGTTTTTTAAAAACTGATTTTGCCGATTTTCCTTCGTATAAAATGCTGTAAACGGCATTGATAATAGGTGTTTGAGCACCATAATCTAAATTGAGATTGTAGGCACTTTTGGCTGCATAATAGCCTTCGGCAACCATACTCATTTCCATCATAGCTGATTTTACGGTATAGCCTTTTCCAATCATATTTCCGAACATTCTATTTCTAGAGAAAATGGAATATCCGGTTACCAATAAATCGCCCAAATAAGCCGAATCATTGATGTTTCGTTTCATTTTGTGTACTTTTTTGATGAATTTTTTCATCTCACGAATACCGTTACTCATCAAAACCGATTGAAAATTGTCGCCATAGCCCAATCCGTGGGCAATTCCTGCTGCAATAGCATAAATATTCTTGAGCATTGCGGCATATTCGGTGCCAATAATATCGTCAGAGATTTTGGTTTTGATGTAATTTCCAGATAAATTCTTGGCCATTATTTTGGCTTTTTTGGCATCGCCACAAGCTATTGTAAGATAGGACAAACGTTCTAGCGCAACTTCCTCGGCGTGGCAAGGCCCTGTAATTACACCAATATTATCGAATGGAATATTGTAGGTTGTATTAAAATGTTCGCCAACAATTAAACTCGTTTCAGGAACAATTCCTTTGATGGCCGAAAAAACAACTTTGCCTTCCAAACTTTCGGTAAGTTTTTCTAGTTCTCCATTCAAAAAAGCCGAGGGAATGGCAAAAATAATATAATCAGCATAGCCAACGGCCTCATTGATGTCGCTGGTTAGTTTTAGTTTTTTAATGTCAAATTCGACTGAGCTTAGATAATTTGGGTTGTGATGGTGTTTTTTGATGTGTTCAATTGCATCTTCATTTCGCATATACCAAGCTATTTCAGGTAGGTTTACGCATAACATTTTAGCAATTGCTGTTGCCCAACTTCCTCCACCAATTACGGCAAATTTTAAATTTTCGGTCATTTTATTTATTAAATTTAATCAAAAGTACTTAAAAATATACTTATGAAGCAAAAGTAAGCCAGAGAAAAGGAATTTTAAAATCAAAAAAATAATTTTCAACTTTTTTTTATTTCAACACAATATTTAAAATTTTTATGCGTTATGGTTGTTTAAAAATTGGTTATTTTTAAATTATTGAGGTTGAATTAGTTAGTTTTGTTTTAGTATTTTGCAAAAGGCGTTCTTAAAGGTTTTGAGGGCGCCTTTTTATTTTGTTCTAATTCAAAAATTTTAAATTGTGCTTATTTTCGATTAAAATTTGAAAACTTCATTTGGCGATACACAATAATCCAACTTTATATCATTCTCAAAAACATCATCAATAGTTTCTTCGGCTTCAAAAAAGGATAGCCCAATTTTAATGGTTTCTACTTTGCATTCGCTCAAGAATTTATCATAAAATCCTTTGCCATAACCCGCTCGATGTCCGGTTTTGTCAAAAGCTAAAAGCGGTACAAAAACCACCTCTATTTTTTTTGAAGGAACTTCTAGGCCGTCAACGGGTTCTGGAATGTTGTATTGGTTTTTCTTGATTTTGGTATTATCCGTCAAAAGAAAATGAGTCATTACTCTTGTTTCAAAATCACTTTTCGAAATGATAATTTCTTTGTCTTTTCCTGAAAGTAAATGCAAAATATATTCGGTGTTGACTTCTTTGTGTTCTGTGATGGGCAAGAAAATATGGAAATAGGTTTTCTCCCAAATAGGCAACTTTAGTATTTTATTGGCTATAGCCAAACTCATTTCCTCCAAATCTTCTTCTGAAAGTTGGTTGCGTAAGGCTTTGTATTTTTGTCGCAGTTCTTTTTTAAGCATGAATCATCGTTTTCAAATCGTTTATAAAGGAAGTCAAATGTTGCACTTCTACGTGATCCATTAGTACAACTTTGTACCATTTATTATCTTGATTGTGTTGTTCGGGCACCAAATCATATTTTTTGGCAATTTCCTCACTAATATATTGCGAATGAATAGTGACAATATTCATAAAAGGCTCTCTGAAATATTGGATGTTCAATTCGTCTAATTCGTGACACAAAAACTGGGTTCGCATTTGCAAAATACTTACTTTTTCGAACCAACCAAACGGGCCGTAAGTAAATAAAATCATCCAAACTGCCACCGCATTAGCACCTGAACGACTTCCGCAAAGGGTCAAATCCATTCCTTCGACATATTGGGCTTCTTTGGTCAAAACATTTTCTATTAGCCCTTTTCGACAAACAAAAACACCAGTTCCATATGGTGATTGCAGCATTTTGTGAGCGTCAATGGTAATGGAACTAATCTTCGGATTGCTAAAATTCATAGTCGATTTTTGATTGCTAAACGGATATACAAAACCGCCATAAGCCCCGTCAATATGGAGTTTGTATTCGGCATTGTGTTTCTCTAAAACCGAAGTATAATCGTCGGTATTGTCAACAGAACCAAACATTGTTGTTCCCATATTGGCAATGGCGATAAAATATTTTTTACCGTTTTGTTTGGCTTTGATGATTTCATTTTCCAAAGCTATTTTGTCAATTTCTCTGTTTTCGAAAGCAACTGGAATTTTGATTAAATCTAGCATCAAAAGATTGGCTCCTTTTGGAATGGAATAATGGGTGTCTTCTGAAGCTAAAATGACAATTTCGTCCAATTTTGCCTTTTTTCGATACATAAAAAAGTTGCGATACATCCAAATGGCCTGAATGTTAGCTTCGGTTCCTCCGGGAGAAATATATCCGTCAAACGAATTTGGTTCTGCTTTAAAAATATCGACGGCAATTACGTTTAAAACTTCGCGTTCTATTTCCTGTGTTCCTTTAAAAGCTTTCTCGGAAGTTCCCAAAGTATGACAGCCAATGTGATTCGGATTGGCCACATAGGTTTGCAAAGTTGGTGCGTCTTTCAAGAAAGGGGCATCGTCATAAAATACTTTTCCATCCAGTTTTGAAGCGGGATAACCTAAAGAAGCATCGTTAGAAAAATTTACATTTTCTTTCAAAGCGCTTTGTATTCTGTCTTTTCTTTCTTCTTGAGAGAGTTTCTTCCAGTAAATCATTGCTAAATATTTTTGATAAAGTTACTATAACTTTTCAGAATATTAGCTAGTTGTTCTAATTTGGAACTTCATATTTTTCAGGCTAACTTTGTTATATGAACAACCCAACTCTCGAACTTCAAATCCAAACCTTGCCTGATGGCCCTGGAGTTTATCAATATTATGATAAGGAAGGGAAGATTTTGTATGTGGGCAAAGCCAAAAACCTTAAAAAAAGAGTTTCTTCCTATTTCAATAAAATTCACGACACGGCCAAAACCAATGTCTTGGTCAAGAAAATTGTAACCATCAAACACATTGTGGTTCCTACTGAAACTGATGCACTTTTATTAGAAAACAATCTTATAAAAACCTTGCAACCCCGCTATAATGTGTTGTTGCGTGATGATAAAAGTTATCCTTGGATTTGCATCAAAAAAGAACCTTTCTCTAGAATATTTTCTACCAGAAGAATGGTCAAGGATGGTTCAGAATATTTTGGACCTTACACGAGTTTCAAGACAGTAAGCACTATTTTAGAATTGATAAAAGAATTGTATCCAATCCGAACTTGCAATTATGATTTGTCTCGTTCTAATATCGAAAACGGCAAGTTTAAAGTTTGTTTGGAGTATCATATTGGCAATTGCAAAGGGCCTTGCGAAGGCTATGAATCTTTGGAAGAGTACCAAAAACAAGTCGATGCCATTCGGGAAATCCTGAAAGGAAATTTCAAAGAATCAATGAAGGATTTCAAAAAACTGATGACTGATTTGGCTCAAAATCTTCATTTTGAAGAAGCCCAAAAAATAAAAGAAAAAATTGAAATTCTCGAAAATTACCAATCCCGATCCACGATTATCAATCCGAAAATCACCAATATTGATGTGTTTTCGATAATTTCGGACGAAAGTGCTGCTTTTGTCAACTTCTTGCAAATTTCACACGGGTCGATTATTCGTTCGCATACAATGGAAATCAAAAAGAAATTGGACGAAACCGACGAAGAATTATTAGAATTGGCAATTATCGAACTTCGGGAGCGTTTTCAGTTATTATCCAAAGAAATTATTGTTCCGTTTGAAGTAGATTTGGGCGAAAAAATAAAAGTGAGCGTTCCGCAATTGGGTGATAAAAAACAGATTTTGGATTTGTCCATTCGCAATGCCAAGTTTTACCGCATCGAACAATTGAAGCAACTTCAAATCGTAGATCCAGACCGTCACGCCAATCGAATTATGGCACAAATGCAAAAGGATTTGCGATTGCCAGTTGAGCCAAGACATATCGAATGTTTTGATAATTCGAATATTCAAGGAACGAATCCTGTGTCGGCTTGTGTAGTTTTTAAAGATGGAAAACCTAGCAAAAAAGATTATCGTCATTTCAATATAAAAACCGTCGAAGGCCCAGATGATTTTGCTTCGATGACCGAAGTAGTTTATAGAAGGTACAAAAGATTGTTGGACGAAAACGAACCTTTGCCACAACTCATCATCATTGACGGAGGAAAAGGGCAATTGTCTTCGGCGTTAAAAAGTATTGACGAATTGGGATTGCGTGGAAAAATTGCGATTATTGGTATTGCCAAACGATTGGAAGAATTGTTTTATCCAGGTGATTCCATTCCGTTGTATTTGGATAAAAAATCGGAAACGTTGAAAGTAATTCAGCAATTGCGCAACGAAGCACACCGTTTTGGAATCACCCATCATCGGGACAAAAGAAGCAAATCGGCATTGAATTCTTCTATAGAAAGCATTCCAGGAATTGGCGAAAAGACCATGTTAGCCTTGATTCAACATTTCAAAAGTGTTAAAAGATTGAAATTAGCAACAGAAAAAGAAATCTCTGACGTTGTAGGTGTATCAAAAGCCAAAAAAATTACCGACTTTTACAGTAAAAATAGTTAATATGAGAATTAAGGCAATAGGCAATAGGCAAAAGCCAAGAAGCAAAAAGAGTACGATTTTGCCTATTGCCTATTGCCTATTGCCTTTTATCTTTTGCCTATTGCCTATTGCCTCGCAAGCTCAAGATACCATCAAAAGACCAAAAATTGGATTAGTTTTGAGCGGCGGTGGAGCCAAAGGATTTGCTCACGTAGGAGTTTTGAAAGTGCTAGAACAAGCGGGCGTAAAAATAGATTTCATTGGCGGAACCAGTATGGGAGCCGTAATTGGAGGACTTTATGCTTCGGGTTATAACGCAACACAATTAGATTCAATTGTTAAGGTAACCAATTTCGATAATTTGCTAATTGATTATATTCCACGTTCCTCTAAAAGTTTTTACGAAAAAAGGAATGATGAGTTGTATGCCCTAATTCTCCCGTTTAATAAATTCAAAATAGGAGCGCCTCAATCTCTTTCAAAGGGAATGTTTAATTACAATTTGTTTAACCGACTTACTTTACATGCCAGACATGTGAGGGATTTTAATCAATTGCCAATTCCTTTTTTGTGTATGGCAACTGATATTGAACTAGGAAAACAAGTGGTTTTAGACAAAGGAGTTTTGGCACAAGCTTTATTTGCCAGTTCAGCATTGCCATCGGTTTTTTCGCCCGTAATTCTTGACGGAAAACTCTTGGTAGATGGAGGGGTTACTAATAATTATCCAATAGATGAAATTAGAAAACTAGGAGCCGACATCATTATAGGTGTAGATGTGCAAAGTGGGTTAAGAGGCAAAGAAGAGCTTCAGGATGGTACTAAAATTTTATTTCAAATCACTAATTTTCAGATGATTGAAAAAATGAATGCCAATTCAAAAAACACGAATATTTATATTAAACCTGACATTACAAACATTGGAATTGTCTCTTTTGAAAAAGCAAAAGAAATTATTCTTAGAGGAGAAGAAGCTGCTTTTACGGTTTATGAAGATTTAGATAAATTAGCAGATAAATCAAATCCTTATCTAAAACCCAAATTAAAAATAGCATCCGATAGTTTGCAAATTGTAAATATAATATGTCATAATTTAGTTCATTATTCCAAAGCTTATATCGAAGGAAAGTTGAAATTTAAGTCTGGGGCAAAAATCAATTATAAAGATCTAGAAACAGGAATCAATAATATTGATGCCACTCACAATTTTGGAACGGTAACTTATTCCCTAGAACCTAATGGTTCAGGAGACGATTTAGTTCTTAATTTAATTGAAAATCCAATTATTACCTATCTTAAATTTGGATTGCATTATGACGGACTCTTTAAAAGTGCCGTTTTGGCCAATATTACTAATAAAAACACTTTTTTTAAAAACGATGTAGCATCACTCGATTTAATTATAGGCGACAACGTGCGCTATAATTTAGACTATTATATCGATAATGGATACAATTTGAGTATTGGATTTAAATCGCAATTGAATCAATTCAACAAGAATGTTACAAAGCAAATCAGTAGTTTGTCTATTGATCCATCGGTAAATTCTATAAATGTTAATTTTATTGATTTAACTAATCAGTTGTATTTTCAATCCATATTTGCTCAAAAATTCCTTATAGGCTTAGGTTTAGAACACAAATATTTAAATATAAATTCTGAAACAATTGTCAACTCAAATTCCGTTATAGACCGAAGTAAATATGGTAGCGTTTATGCTTATATGAAATATGATTCGTTTAACAATCAATATTTTCCAACAAAAGGATGGTATCTTATGGGTGATATTCATAACTATTTATTTTCTACAGATTATTCAGGAAAATTCAATCCATTTTCGATAGCCAAAGCCGATGCTGGTATTGCAGTAAAAGTTTTTAATAAAACCACCTTCAAATTGCAAACAGAAGGAGGTTTTTCTATAGGAGAAAAAAGCGTTCCTTATTTTGATTTTGTTTTGGGAGGCTACGGTTTTATTCCGGTTAATAATTTCAAGCCTTTTTATGGATATGATTTCTTGAGTGTTGCAGGAGATAGTTATCTAAAATCTTCTTTAGCAATTGATTATGAGGTTTTCAAGAAAAACCATTTGAATTTTTCAGCTAATTATGCCAATATCGGAACCAATCTTTTTGATTCGTTAGACTGGATATCTTTGCCAAAATATTCGGGATATGCAATAGGTTATGGATTAGAAACCATAATTGGTCCAATAGAAATAAAATACACTTGGTCGCCAGAAATCACCAAAGGATTTACTTGGTTTAGCATTGGATTTGGGTTTTAAATCGCAAACAGCCAAAATAAAATTTATAGAGACAACAGAAAAACCCACTTTTTTTTATATAATGTAAAAAAATAAGTTGAAATCAATTTAAGTGTTTGCATTCAATATGTTAAACTTTATTTTTATTAAATTTTATCTAAAACCAGTTGTACCTTTGCACCTGAAAAAACGAAAGGGGTGGTTTCCTTTCGCATTTCATATAAATTTTCACAATTTATATTTTTTTGGTTAGTTAATAGCATGAATTCTCAGTCATTATTTGACTGAGTTTTTTTGTTTTAATACATTTGGAACAAAATTTGTTTAGCAGTAAAACAATAGTTTAAAAAAGGATGAAAAAAATTATTCTAGTACTTATAGGTTTTGCTGTCTTAGGATTTACACCTCAAAAGGAATCGGCTTTTGATGTAGGAGAACAATTTGTTTTTAGAGTCCATTACCAGTTTGTACAAGCAGGTTACGCCACTTTAGAAATTAAAGATGCCACAATAAATAAAAAAAAAGTTTTTAAAGTTATTGGAAAAGGCTATACGACTGGAGTTTCTCGATTTTTTTTTAAAGTAGATGACACCTTCGAAAGTTATATTGATAAAGAAACAGGTAGCCCGTATCAATATGTTCGAAAAACTGATGAAGGTGGTTATACCAAAAATCAAGAAGGATTCTTCAACCCATCTGAGAATAAGGTTTTAGTAAAAGATTACAAACACAATACCGAGAAGACCTTTTCTATTCCCAAAAACACCCAAGATATTTTATCGTCTTTTTATTATCTGCGAAATTATCCCAATATCGATAAAATGAAAGTAGGAGAATTTGTGGCAATCGATATGTTTTTTGACGATAAAACTACAAAATTTAGGTTAAAGTTTATAGGACGTGAGGATATTAGAACTAAATTTGGAATCGTTTCGACAATGATATTTAGACCATTAGTTCAAACCGGACGCGTATTTAAAGAAGAAGAAAGTTTAACCGTTTGGATATCAGACGACGACAATAAACTGCCTGTTCGAATAAAAGCAAGCCTTCTTGTAGGCTCTATAAAAGCAGATTTAGATAGTTACAAAGGGTTAAAATTTCCCTTAAAAGTTAAAAAAAACAAGCGTAGTTGATGTTTGACTCAAATTTTAATTGATTACGAAAAAGACCGCTTGATAAATAAATGAATAATTATAGTTAATTTGAAAAAAGTATTTCTAATTATTATTGTTTTGTTTTCAATATTTTCTTGTAAACAAACAGAATCTGAGAGCATCACTCCAGAGCCTGAGGCACATCAAAGAACAGAACAATTTGGTTTTAATTTCAACGATTTTAATGTTCTTCACGACACCATAAAAAAAGGGGACACTTTTGGGAGTATCATCGAGCACCAAAATCTTGGCGGTAAAGAAGTTTATGACATCATTCAGAAAGTAAAAGATAGTTTTGATGTTAGAACCGTTAGAATCGGGAAACCTTATACTTTTTTGCGCTCAAAAGACCGTTACAAAAAACTACAATATGCAATTTATCAGCCTGACAGAGCTAGTTATTTTATTATTGATTTTAGAGATTCGGTTAGTGTTTCTAAAGTAACAAGACCCATTCGAATTAAAAAAAGAACCATTGCTGGAGAATTAAAAGGTTCGTTTTCAGAAGAATTACATAGGCAAAAAGTAGATCCAGCATTGGCCAATAAATTAATAAAAGTATATGCTTGGTCAATCGATTTTTTCAAGTTAAAAAAGGGTGATCAATTTGGAGTTATTTTTACTGAAAGATATATAGACGACACTATTTATGATGGCGTTGATAGTTTGAAAGCAGCTTTTTTTGAATATAAAGGCAAGATGGTTTATGCCTTTCCATTTGCCCAAAATAAAGGAGGAAAAATTGATTATTATGACGAAGACGGAAAGGCGCTCAAGAATTTTTTCCTCAAATCGCCACTCAAATACGCTAACATTACTTCGCGTTTTTCGAGAAGTAGATTTCATCCCGTACAAATGATCTGGAAAGCCCACAAAGGAACCGATTATGCTGCGCCAACAGGAACTCCAATTATGACCACGGCATCAGGAATTGTGGAACAAACGGGCTATACCGCCGGAAACGGAAATT
>ENA-UOWE01004721-UOWE01004721.1-activated-sludge-metagenome-genome-assembly--contig:-NODE-4721-length-12906-cov-4.083262_pt1 | contig 12906 bp, 8 predicted proteins | sample MGYA00249841_ERZ761562 | MGnify/ENA primary metagenome ERZ761562 (study PRJEB28883, sample SAMN05720200) | activated sludge metagenome | isolation source: Anaerobic digester | place: Japan... | reverse complement strand
GATGTAACGACGTCAATGCCCCCCGGAATGACCGCCGACGGGGCGCTCGACGGCCTGGCCCATGCCCTGGAAGTGCTGCTGGGCGCGGTGGGCAAGCCCTACTATGCCCGCATGCAGGAAGTGGCCACCCAGTGCATCGGTCTGATCGTCACCTACATCGAGCGGGCCATCAAGAACCCGAACGACAAAGAGGCGCGCACGGCACTGGGACTGGCCACCGACCTGGGAGGGTACTCCATCATGCTCGGCGGAACGTCAGGCGCTCACCTGACCAGCTTTTCGCTGGTCGATATCCTGAGCCACGGCCGGGCCTGTGCCATTATGAACCCGTACTATGTGGTGTTCTTTGCACCGGCCGTTGAGGAACCGCTGCGGCTGGTGGGCAACCTCTTCCGCCAGGCCGGCTATACCACGGCCAACATCGATGCCCTCCACGGCCGCGAGCTGGGCGTGGCCGTCGCCGAGGCGATGGTCGAGCTGAGCAAGCGCATCGGCTTCCCGACCACGCTCACCGAGGTGCGCGGCTTTACACCGGAGCACGTGACGCGTGCTCTGACCGCGGCCAAGGACCCACAGCTCAAGATGAAGCTGGAGAACATGCCCGTGCCGCTCACTGCCGAGATGGTGGATGAGTATATGGGTCCGATCCTCCAGGCCGCCTGCGACGGCAACCTGGGCCGGATCAAGAACGTCGCGTAGTCTCCCTCCTCCTTTGGGCGCGGCAGGCCGCACGCACGGCCTGCCGCGTTCGTGTGTCAGGAGGTCACTCGCGCGGGAGGGGGCTCAGCGCTTGCCACGTGTGTCTTTCGGCCGCGCGAGAACGCCAGGCCTCGTAGGGGCGGGTCTCAGCGTTTGCGCGGTAGCGCAAACACCTTCGGCCCGCCCGCCGTCTTTCCTGACGGCTACCCGTCTGCGCGGTGGCGCAAGGACCTCCGGCCTGTCCGGCTGTCACATGCGGCGGTGTCAATCTGGCGGTCGGACCCACTGCACGATCCGGGGTCTGCAAAGGGCGGGGCGCGATGGTCAGACTTCCGAAGTGCAGAGCACTTCGGAAGTCGTGTCGTTCAGCGCTGGCGCAGGGCGCGGGCGGGTCTCAGACCCGCCCCTACAGGTCCGCCTGACATTCCGGCATCCTCTGCTTGCAGCGGCACCGGTTCGGCATGGGGCAGCCGAATGGCGTATGGCTGGCAGCGCAGACAACTTCGGCCGGCCCGCGGCTGCCTTACGGCAGGTCGGGCCTCGTTCGCACTCGTCCGTGGAGGCAGAACAGCACCCCGCGCCACGCCAAGCCTTGTGGGGGCGGGTCTCAGCGTTTGCGCGGTAGCGCAAACACCTTCGGCCCGCCCGCGCCTCATTTGGACCCGTCCTCGAGCCAGAACAACGCCCTCGTCACGGTAAGCTTCGTAGGGGCGGGTCTCAGCGTTTGCGCGGTAGCGCAAACGCCTTCGGCCCGCCCGTCCTGTATCCCGGTAAGCCGCGTGTCGAAGGCAGCTCACCCTCGCGGCAGGGGCTGGCCGCACTGGGTGCAGAAGCGGTCCTGCGGCTCGTTGAGCGCGCCGCACTGGGCGCAGTAGAGCGGCGCCTCCGCCTGCGGTACGGGTGCCGGAGTGGGGACCTTCGCGGCCGCCGCGGGGGCCCTCTTCGTCTGTGCGGCCTTTGCTCGCTTGGACGCTTTGGCTGCCTGCTTCTTCGGCTTGCGCCGTGACAACCACCGCACCACCCACAGCAGCAGGCCCAGCGCCAGCAGCGCGATGGCGCCGAGCCACAGCATGCCCAGGAAATCCTCCCAGTCCATGCCAAGCCACTTGCGCACGCGCACCGGCTCCCGCGTGGGCACGTTCGTCGGTTCAGCGGTGGGCTCCGCCACGACCTGGTCTTCACTCAACCCCGGCTGAGGCAGCACCTGACTGCCGTCCGGCAGGCGCAGCGGCTGCCGCAGATCCGACGAGCGCAGGGAAAAGGCGGCCTGCTCTCCCGCCCTGATCCGCTGCTCGCCATAGTTCACGATATCCCGGTCCGTTGCCGTCACCAGCCCAGCGCGGCCCGGGTCTCTGTTGGCCAGCTCTACAACGGCAAAGGAGGGCATCGGCACGATGGACGTTATGGCACTGCCGCTATCATAGCGCCGTTTGCCGTGGCTGGCAACGGGGGCTGAACGGTCCGACTGCGTCCGCGACGACCAGTATGTGGACAATACCCGGTCGTTGACACAGGCGTAGGATGCGCTAGAATAGCGCTTGGGAGGCTGAGTATGTCGTCTGGCACCGAACTCAAACGCGAGGATATCCTGAAATACCTGCGCTCGCGCAGGTCGCACCTGCGCCAAGTCTATCATGTGCGCCGGATCGCCGTGATCGGCTCCTTTGCCCGCAACGAGCATCACGAGGAGAGCGACGTCGACCTGCTGGTGGATATCGAGCCTGGGACGCCAGGGTTGTTCGACCTGAAACGGGCCCTGCGGGCCGAGCTCGAGACCGAGTTCGGCCGTCCGGTGGACCTGGCCTCTGAGCGGTACTTGAAGCCGTACTATCGCGACCACATTCTGCGCGAGGCAGTGTATGCCTGAGAGGGACGAGGCTAACCTGCTGGCCCTCCTGGACGGTGCGCGCCGGATTCGCCGTTATGTTTCGGGGGTCAGCTCGGTTGACGAGTTCGGGTCCAATGAGCTTGTCTTTGACGCGACGCTGATGAACCTGGTTGTCCTTGGCGAAATGGTCGGCCGGCTCACCCCCGAGTTGCGCACGCAACACCCCGAGATTGACTGGCAGAGGGTCAAAGACATGCGCAACCTGATCGCGCACGACTACCTGGGCATCGACGCGGAAGAGGTCTGGCAGATCTGCCAGTCCGATGTGCCCTTGCTCGAGGCGCAGCTAGAGGCTATTCTGCGGCAGGTTCAGGCCCACAAGCAGTAGGCTTGTCGGCTTGACAAATCGGGCGCTTGTATTATGATGATCCGTGCCCGCACACGCGGGTAATCCTTGCAGAGGAGGTAAGGTTATGGCCGCCCAAATGAACACGACACCCGAAACCGGTTCAACCGGCTGTAGCCGCACGTCTCTGCAAGGGGGGCTTCCGTAATCACTCGGACTCCCTGACGCAGAGCAGGGATTCCTCTGACCATTCCTCAACCATGGGTCGGCGGCCGCAGCCACGCACCCATGGTTTTTTATTATGCCAGGAGGATGGAGAGTTGACTGACGAGAAGCGTGTCAAAAAGATGCTGCAGGAGTGGGCCGAGTACGGCCAGCTCCAGCAGGTGCGCAAGATGAAGAAGCAAGGCAAGAAAGCGGCCGCCGTCCGCAAGAGGGACTGGCTGCCGGATGACGATGAGGACTGGGACGACGCCGCCTCACCAGCGGTGGAGCGCGTCGTGCCGGTGGGGGAGCAAGAGCGCCGCAAGCAGATGTGGGACCTGGCCGCCAGACGTCTGGAGGCAGACGCCGCGGTCGGCCCGCTGCCGGTTGACGCGCAGGAATCGAGCCTGCCCGAGGGCCTCGTGATCGAGGTCAGCACCGGCCTGGCGCGAGTCGAGGTGGGCCGGCGCGTGCTGCTGTGCACCCTGCGCGGCAGCCTCACCGCAAGCGACGCTGGCTTTACCAACGCCGTGGCCGTGGGCGATCGGGTGCGGGTGTCGCTGAGCGGACTGGGGCAGGGGGTCATCGAGTCCATCGAGCGGCGGCGCTCGGCCCTGGCGCGACCGGATGTTTCCCTGGCCGCGCGCCAGCAGGTGCTGGTGGCCAATGCCGATCAGCTCCTGGCCGTGGCCTCCTGGGCCGAGCCGGCCTTTTGGCCCGAGCTGGTGGATCGCTACCTCATCGCCGCGCAGCGCTATGGACTGCAAGCCATCATCTGCCTCAACAAGGTGGACCTCGCGCCAGACCTCGACAAGTGCCGCCAGACGCTGCGGCCCTATCGCGACCTGGGCTACCGCGTGATCTACACCAGCACCCTCACTGGCCTGGGCGTGGCCGAGCTCAAGGGAGCCCTGGCCGGCCACGAGACAGTGCTGGCCGGACTGTCGGGCGTGGGCAAGTCGAGCTTGCTCAAGGCCATCCAGCCCTCGCTGGCGCTGCGCATCGCCGCGGTCAGCGGTCGCAAACACGAGGGCCGCCACACCACCACCCAGGCCACGCTGATCCACCTGGATGACGGCATTGTGGTGGACACACCCGGCATCCGCGAGTTCGGCCTGAGCGGCATGACGCCGTCCGAGCTGGATGCCTACTACCCGGACCTGCTGGCGGCCGGACCGTGCCGCTTCCCGGACTGCACCCATCAGCACGAGCCGGATTGCGCGGTGCGCCTCGGCGTGGAACAGGGAAGAATCTCGGCCATGCGCTTTGACAGCTACACCAAGATTCGGGCGACCCTGAGGGCATAGAGAAGACGCGGGGAGCGCCAGAGCGCAATAACAAGCCTTTCCGGGTTCGTAGTACAGGCTTCAGCCTGTCCGGAAAGATAGCGTCAAAGAGCCTCTGTGGAGTACCACAGAGACCTTTGGCCTCTGCAGAGTGACGCAGAGACCTTCGGCAACTACGAACCAGGAGGGGAGCGCTAAAGCGCCCTTGCCCAATAGTGCAAGGACCTTCGGTCTCTATGGAGTACCATAGAGACCTTTGGCAACTACAAACCTGGATTCGTTCGTAGTACAGGCTTCAGCCTGTCCGGAAAGACGGCGCTACAGCGCCTCTATGCAGTGACCCAGAGACGTTCGGCAACTACGAAGCAGGATTGGTTCGTAGTTCAGGCTTTAGCCTGTCCCACATTGAGGTAGAATCGAGTCAACTATCTTCGGAGGCTGCATCATGCCATACGAGTATCGCCGCCTCACTCGAGAGCAGCGCGCGGAGCTGCTGAAGCAGCGCCAGACTGCTGGGCACCCTCCGCACTCACCGCCGCACCTGCACAGCGACCAAACGCAGTATCTCCTCAGCGCGGCCTGCTACGGTCACCAAAGTCACATGGAGCTGCTTGAACGCCGAGATGCTCTTCTGGCGCTACACAAGGACCTGCACGCCGCGGCAAACAGCGAGCTAGTGGCCTGGGTTGTTCTGCCCAACCACTATCATCTGCTGGCCCGAGCGGGCGAGCCATCTGCTCTCGGAGACATCTTTCGGCAAGTCCACGGGCGCCTATCGCGGCAGTGGAATCTCGAAGATGGCACTCCGGGCCGCAAGGTGTGGTACTGCTATTCGGACCGGGCCATCCGCTCCGAGAGGCATTTCTACACGACTCTCAACTACATCCACTACAACCCGGTTAAGCACGGCTGGTGTCAGTCACCCTACGAGTGGACGCATAGCAGTGTAGTGCTTTATCTGGAGCGTTATGGCAGAGAGTGGCTGCAGGATCTGTGGACGAGGTATCCCGTTCGGGACTATGGACGTGGCTGGGACGAATTCCCAGAGCGCTGAAGCGCCCTTGCCCAATAATGCAAGGACATTCGGCCTCTGTGGAGTACCACAGAGACCTTCGGCAACTACGAACCTATCCGGGTTCGTAGTGCACGCTTCAGCGTGTCCGAATCCGGAGCGCTAAAGCGCCCTTGCCCAATAGTGCAAGGACCTTCGGTCTCTATGGAAGACCATAGAGACCTTCGGCAACTACAAACCTGGATTCGTTCGTAGTACAGGCTCTGGCCCGCTACTGCGTGCCGCCCCGATCTGCTGGTCGGGGTTAGCCTGTCCGCAAAGATGGCGCTAAAGTGCCTCTGTGGAGTACCGCAGAGACCTTCGGCAACTACAAACCCGTCCGGGTTGGTAGTGCAGGCTCTGACCGTCCGTCCCGCTTGACGGGGCTACTGTTGCCGCGCCACGCTCGAACGCTAAAAGATCAGGTCGACCAGCATGACCACCGTGGCCACGACGATCATCAGGCTCAGGATCACCGAGAGCACGTTGACCCAGCGCGGGTTGATCCACTGGCCCATGATCTCTTTGTTGTTGGCCAGCAGCAGCATATAGACCATCACCGCGGGCAGCAGCACCGCATTGACCACCTGCGACAGCCACATCAACTGAAAAAGCGGCAGCCCCGGGATCAGCACCACCAAAGCGCTCACGACAATCATGGCCGTGTAGAGCCCAAAGAACCAGGGCGCATCGCCAAAACTGTGGTTCACGCCCCTTTCCCAGCCAAAAGCCTCGCACACGGCATAGGTCGTGGCCAGGGGCAGCACCACCGCCGCCAACAGGGACGCGCCCATCAGCCCGCCGGCAAAGAGCTGCCTGGCCCAGGCCCCGGCGATGGGCTCCAGCGCCAGAGCAGCCTCTTCTGCCCCCTCTACGCGGATGCCGCGCGCGAACAGCGTGGCCGCCGTGCACAGGATGACAAAGGCCGAGACCACGTTGCCCAGCGTCGCGCCCACCACCACATCCATCCGCGTGTAGGCGAAATCCTTGATCTTGACGCCCTTGTCGGCCACGGTGGCCTGCATATAGGCCGCACCCCAGGGCGTCATCGTTGTGCCAAAGGTGGCCAGCAGCGCCAGCATAAAGCCGCCCTCCCACTTGATCGTGGGCACCAGCGTGGCGCGCGCTACTTCGGCCCAGGGCGGGTTCACGCGGAACGCCGCAATGATATAGGCCACCGCATAGAGCGACAGCACCAGCAGCACCTTTTCCACCCGCTCGTAAGAGCCGTGCACCACCAGCCACCACACCAGCACCGCGGCCAGCGGCACCACCAGGTAATGGGGCAGCCCAAAGAGTTGCGCCGATGCGGCAATGCCCGCGAACTGCGCCGCCGTGGTGCCGAGATTGGCCAGCACCAGCCCGCCGATGACCAGCAGCGCCGGCTTGACCCCAAACCGCTCACGGATCAGGTCGGTCAATCCCTTGCCGGTGACCGCGCCCATCCGCGCCGCCATCTCCTGCACCAGCACCTCACCCACGGTGATCCACAAGATCACCCACAGCATGCCATAGCCATAGTACGAGCCGACCATGGAGTAGGTGGCCACGCCGGCCGCATCGTTGTCGGCAGAGGCGGTGATCAGCCCCGGGCCCATAATCGACAGAAAGAACAGCACCCGCTGCGCGATGCGCCTCACGGGCCGTGGAATGAGCTGGCCGCGGTTGAGCAGTTTCCGAAACGCCATGACGTCCCTCCGCTTGGTTTAGAAGAAGTGAGGCAGGCGCTTTTTCCACGCCGTGGGGATGATCGCGTCGATGGCGTCATCGACCGTCACAATGCCGTGCATCACCTTTTGCTCGTCGACCACCGGCACGGCCAGCAGGTTGTACCGGGCTACGATGCGGCCGACCTCGTTCTGCGGCTGCAGCGGGTTGACCGTGATGGGATCGTCCTCCATGATCTCGCGCACCGGCCGGTCCGCCGGGCTCAGCACCAGGTCGCGCAGGCCGACCACACCCAGCAGCTGGTCGTGCTCGTCCAACACGTAGACATAATACAGTGCCTCATCCTCCTGTGCCAGGTCGGACTGGCGCAGATGGTCCAGCGCCTCGCCGACGGTGAGCCCGTCGGGGATGGTGGCGTACTCGGTGGTCATGATGCCGCCGGCGGTATCATCGGGATAGCTCAGCAGCTTCTGGATGTCAACGGCGTCCTCATCCTGCATGAGGTTGAGCAGCCTGCTGCGCTGGCTCGGGTGGAGGTCGCCCAGCAGGTCGGCTGCCTCGTCCGGGCCCATCTCTTCCAGGACGTCGGCGGCCTTTTCCGGTGCCATCGTGCCGATGATGCTGGCCTGCAGCTCGGGCTCGATCTCTTCCATCGCGTCGGCGATGGTCTCGGTGGAGAGGGTGTTGAGCAGGGCTTCGCCCATGGGCCGGTCGAGCTCGGTGACGATCTGGGCAATGTCAGCCGGGCGCAGTCCGCTGATGCGGTCGCGCGACACCTTGAGCCGCAGCGGTTCCTGGGCCTGAAGCGGCGCCACCTCGGACCAGGGCACAATCGAGTGGGGCACCCTTTTGCCGAGCACCTTGTACAGACGGGCGGTGGGGTTGGCTACGCCGAGTCGGCGCAGCAGACCCAGCCCGCCCACATCCACTCCGCCGAGGCAATAGGGGCCGTCGGCGTTGGCGCGCACGAGCTGCAGGTCGTTGACCCGTACCAGGCGCCGACCGTCGGTATCGACGACCTGACGGTCCAGCACCTGCTTGGCCAGCCAGACCTCGTCACCGACTGGCTCGTAGGGTGGCGGATCGACGCTATTGAGAATGATAGAGGGTGCCAGCCAGGAGATGCTCTCCGCCGGGATGAGCCGCGGCTCGCCGTTGCCGTTTTTCAACGCCATGGCTCGAACCAGGGGAAAGCCCGACGCGATATCCTCGACCAGGATATCGGCGCAACTGCCAACGCGCTGGCCCGTGGAATCCCACACCGGCTTGCCCAGAATCTGGCTCAGAAACGTGGTCATGTCCTGCCTCCTCTCGACCGTGCTGCTTACCTGACCACGCGGCGGCGCCGACGGTTCCCTCTGCGCAAAAAAAGAATCGCAGCGAAGGACTGCGATTCAGGCAGGTTCAAGCGAACCTGAGGGAAAGAGGCAGTCCCTAGTGCTGGGGAGGGGCATCCTCCCCGGCGTCGGCCACTCGGTCAGAAGTGCTCTGTTTGTGCGAACTACTGTTGTCTTCGTCCATCCGTGTCTTTGGCGTGCTGGTTTGCTGACAGACTGGCTGTCTGGCTCGGTGGCCACACGCGCCACTGCTGCCGCCGGCACTATACCCATCAGGCGCAGAAATGTCAAACTGACCGTGTTTGCGAGAGTGTGGAATAAGTGGGCGAGCAGCGGGCGCGGAAGGGTTCGTAGCAAAGTCTCCGGCCACGGCGCAGCCTTTCGGCATGGGGAGCGCTAAAGCGCAACTACAAACCTCGATTGGTTCGTAGTACAGGCTTCAGCCTGTCCTGAGAGGAACCGCTTGAGCGAAACTGGCAACGCCGACTGGTTGCTGGCTAGTGCACCTTGGGCAGCAAAGGCGCTGCGGGGCCGTCTAGCAACTCGTTCACGCACCCCGGGAAGTTGTTCCACACCATCTGTCCGTGCGCCTGTACCGCGCGCCCATTCTGCCCTATAATCGCGTCACACAGCCACCGTTCGGCAGGAGGCAACACGATGCCGCCAGGGATCGCCATCGCCTTTCGCTTTCACGTGAACTTTTACCACTCGTACCGCGGCGACACGCCTGACGAGCTGGGCTTTGGCAAGGACATCCGCCTCCTCAGGCACCTCATCCGCACCCTGGATGAGCTCAACGCCCGCGGCCTGCCCGTGTGCGGCACGTGGGATTTCGACAACCGCTTTTCGCTGCAAGAGATCATGCCCGCCCACTGCCCCGACGTGATCGAAGGCATCCAGAGGCGCGTCAGGGCCGCCGGCGATGAAGTGCACCTGATGTCCTACAACAACGGGCTGATCAACGCCCACACCGCGAGCGAGTTCGAGGCAGCCATCTCGCTCGGCCTGTCCAACCCGCAGGGCTCGGGCATCCGCGACCTCTTTGGCGATGGCGTCTACCCGATGGTCCGCCCGCAGGAGATGATGTTCACCCCGCTGCACCTGCGCCTCTACCCGGCGCTGGGCATCACCTCCATCTCGCTCTTTTACTCGGCCCTGCCGTTCAACGGCTTTTCGACCTTTGTGCCGCCGCTCTCTGCGGCCGAGCGCTACAACCCGCTCACCCTGACCTGCCCCGGCATCGCCGAGACGATGACGCTGCTGCCGTGTTACAGCTCGGGCGACGTGGCCGATCACCTGACCCTGCGCCGCTGGGTGAGCCAGATGCGCCGCGCGCAGATGGCCCTCCAGAACCCAACCGACCTGTTGCTCATCATCGATATGGACGCCGACGACGAGTTCTGGGAAGGGTACAAGGTGCCCGTGCTCCAGCGCCTCCTGTCCACCGCCCGCGGCCTGCAGGGACTGGTGGAGAACGTGGCCGACCTGCCCTACGTGTCCTTCACCACGCCCGGCCGCTACCTGGAGGCGCACCCTCCCCTGCGCGAGATCTGCTTTACCCAGGACACGGCCGACGGCAGCTTTGATGGACTGGCTTCCTGGGCCGAGAAATGGTCCAACCACCAACTGTGGACGGCCCTGGACCGCGCCCGCCTGCTCGAGCTACAGACCCTGCGCCTGACCGGCCCCGAACCCACGCCGGCCATCTGCGCCCACCTGGATGAGGCCTTTGACTGCCGCCTGCGGCTGCTCTCGACCACCCACTTGGGCATGTCCGCGCCGGTGATGAACCTGACCCGCGAGGCCACCGCCCGTGACCTGGCGGCGCGCGCCGTGAGCTCGGCCGGGAAGGCACTGCAGCAGGCCCTGCCGCCGCCCGAGCCGGGCCGCTTCTCCCTGCTCGATTTCCCGCGCGGCCTCTCGACACCGCTGGTGTCTTATCCCGCCCGGCCATCGACCGCGCTGGTGCGCCTGCCGCTCAAGCCAGATGCGCCAGAGCGCCTGTGCGTACTGGACCAAGCCGGCCGCCCGCTCTCCACCGCCGTGGTGCCGGGGACACTCGCCGCCACGCCAGAGCGCCGCGACCTGTGCTTTGTCGACTCGTTCGCACCAGCCGAGCTCAAGACCTACACCCTGCGCGCCGCTGGCGTGGCCCCCGCCCTCGGCGATGCGGTCCGCGCCAGCGAGCACCTGCTGGAGAACGGGTACCTGCGCTTCGAGTTCAACGGCTACGGCCAGGTGCTGCGTGCGCTCTATCGCGGACAGCCACTCTCGAGCGAGTGGTTCGTGAACAGCGGCCTGAACTATGCCGGCCGGCGCCAGGTGGTGGAAGAGTGGTCGCTGGTCGCGGCGCAGTCCTACGGCGTCGTGGGCCTGCACCGCTCGACCGGCACGATCACCCTCAAGAACGGGCAGGTGGCGCGATTCGAGCGCGAGCTGCTGCTGGCTGCTGGCCTGCCCTACCTCTACCTCACGGTGCGCGCCGAGTACCCGCGCACGCCGGACAGGGGCTACTCCCGCGCCCGCGCCACACGCCTGCAGCAGGCCTGGGACGCCGGCTGGCTGGAGGTGATGCCGGCTGAGCTCCGCCCGGCACCCTCGCGCGCGCCGGACAACCCCTGGCGAGTGTGGAAACACAACTATCTCGACCACGTGAGCTCTTTTTCACTGGACTATGGCGCCTACTCGAGCAATGTCGAGCTGGACAGCGTGAACAATCAGGTGACCCACGGCTGGGTGGCCGTCTCCGACGGGCAGCGGGGTCTGCTGGTGGCCCAGACAGCGGACGTGCTGACCAACCTCGCCTTTTGCCCGCTACGAACAAGGCGTCTGGCAGCAACGGGTCGACAGCAGTTGGCAGCCTCACCCGGCACGTCTGCTGCCAGTCTCGCCGCAGGCGAGGCAGGGCGGTCTCCCGTCTCAATCCGCAATCCGCAATCCGCAAGTCGCAATTTCGACTGGTCTGTTCGCCTCAACCCCTTTGGCTCGTACTGGGGCCGCCAGTACCGCTATGACATCCGGGACACCGGCCTGGGCAACCTCATCGCCACTGCCTTCTCGGCTGCGGACCAAATCCAGCCCTATGCGCCGTCGTACAATGGCCGCACGCTCCAGTTTACGCTGCTGATCGCTCCCTACGAGGGCGACGAGCCGCCCGAGGAGCTCCAGGCGCACGCCGCCGCCTTTGCCGACCCGTATCTGCTCGTGCCCGACGAGTGTTATCTCGATACGCCGGCCAACCGCGCGTGGGATCCGTCCGGATTGGGTTCCGCACCGTCGGCTTGAGCTGACCTGTGCTGGCGACCTGTGGTACGCGTCTTAGTCGTGCGGGCGGTTCGCGAACCGCCCCTACCCACTGCCGCAAGTGTTTGCGCGAAGACGAGTCCTGCCCGGCCGGGCGAAGCTATGTGCAATAGCGACGCGAGGTACCTGTCCTTGAGTTGTAGGGGCGGTTCGAGAACCGCCCCCATTCCATCGCCATACAGGCGAGCCGCGAAGGCAGGGGGCGCACCGTCGGCTTGAGCTGACCTGTGCTGGCGACCTGTGCTACGCGTCTTAGTGTGGCGGGCGGTTCGCGAACCGCCCCTACCCACTGCCGCAAGTGTTTGCGCGAAGACGAGTCCTGCCCGGCCGGGCGAAGCTATGTGCAATAGCGACGCGAGGTACCTGTCCTTGAGTTGTAGGGGCGGTTCGAGAACCGCCCCCATTCCATCGCCATACAGGCGAGCCGCGAAGGCAGGGGGCGCACCGTCAGCTTGAGCTGACCTGTGCTGGCGACCTGTGCTACGCGTCTTGGAGTCGTGCGGGCGGTTCGCGAACCGCCCCTACCCATTGCGCGGGACTTGCCGTCTCTGCATCATCCGTTCGCTGAAAGGAGCTGCGTCATGACCGAAGCACCTGCTCGCCGCTTGCACTGGTACGAACACATCTGGGTCAATGCCAACTGGTTTGCCCTCACCCTGCGCGCCCAGGTCCTGGCCGGCCTGGTGGTGCCCCTGCTGGTGCAGAACTATGTCGGTGAAGGGCAAAAGGGCTCCTACTATGGCACCATCCGCCTCTGGGCGCTGATGATGGCCGTGCTCACCCAGGCCCTGTTTGGCCTGCTGAGCGACCACTATCCCTCGCGCTGGGGCCGCCGCCGGCCTTTTGTCGTTATCGGCACCCTGGCCGAAGTGGTCGTCTTTGCGCTGATGGCCTGGGTGGCCGGCCTCAGCGGGATGACCGGCTTCTACCTGCTGCTGGTGCTCTACCTGCTGTCGATGCTGGCCTCGAACTATTCGCAGGGCGGCACCCAGGGCCTGATCCCCGACGTGGTGCCCCCCGACCAGCGCGGCACGACCTCTGGCGTCAAGATGCTGCTGGAGATCCCGCTGCCGCTGGTGCTGGTGGGCCTGGTCATTGCCCCGATGGTCAGCCAGGGCCGGATCGGCCTGGCCCTGGCCGTGACCGCGGCCGGCATGCTCGTCTGTATGGCCCTGACCCTCCTG
>ENA-UOWE01004718-UOWE01004718.1-activated-sludge-metagenome-genome-assembly--contig:-NODE-4718-length-12914-cov-3.478731_pt1 | contig 12914 bp, 7 predicted proteins | sample MGYA00249841_ERZ761562 | MGnify/ENA primary metagenome ERZ761562 (study PRJEB28883, sample SAMN05720200) | activated sludge metagenome | isolation source: Anaerobic digester | place: Japan... | reverse complement strand
TATCATTTTTTCGAGCATGGCGGCCAGAAGGTTATATTGATCGTTAAATTCCGATTTAAGAGAGCCGCTCGCGGAAATCGCGGTGACGGCGGCGCTTATATTTTTTGCGGCCCATGCGGTGAAGCGGGCGCTGGGGGCGGTGCCCGGATAGGGATAGACGAGGCCGGTTTTTTCGTCGTAGAATTTTTCGTTGAAGTCTTTTACCGATTTATTGAAATCGCTTGCCAGCTTGTCGCGCAGGCCGTCGCCGCCTATTATTTTTTCGTCGATCGCCCTTAGAAGCGAGGCGCGTATGGCGATCGAAGCGCTAATGGCCTCCGCGTGCCCGAACCAGGAATACATGGTAGTGTTGATATCGGCTACGATATTTGAAGCCATGCGGGCCGGATTTGAATACACGGCCACCGAAGAAGCCTTTGCAATTTTTATAGGCGAAGCGTCGGAGATAATGACTTCGGAAAATGTAACGGGCATAGCCGATATGTTGCCGATCTGAAAATCGCGGCGGTCGACGGTTTGTCCGTTTCCTCCGTCGAGCGAAAGCGAAAGTTTGCCGTAGCCGCGGCCCACGACGTTGAAACTTATTTCGTCGTTTTTGCCTTTTATTTCGAAATTTTCTTCTTTTTCGACGCATGCTCCGCCGACCCTGAGCGTGAGTTTTTCATCGGAACTGTTTACCACCGAAGCTTTTAGCGATAATTTGGCGCCCGGCACCAGCAGCGTGTTTACGCTGGCTTCCACGAAGCTTTTTTTGCCGCAGTCAATGTCCTGAGTTTTTTCGCGGTAGTCGAATTTATTTACGGCGACGAACCTTATTTTGCAGCGGCCGGTCTGCGGAGGAAGTTCGGCTTCTATTTCAGCGTCGCCGTTTTCGTCGGTAACGACGGACGAGCAGTATACGACCTTCTTTTCGCCCTCGCGGATGTCTTCGGGGGCGGCGGCGGGCTGCTGCGCGGCTTCGAAAGGCGCCTGCGACGGCATGGCGGCGCGTTTTTTCATCGCTCCGCCGATGCTTATGGCTTTGCTCATTTCCATTCTTGGCGAAGAAGGCATGGGCGCAGCGGCGCCCGAGGGCGCGGCGGACATCGTCGGCGGCGGCGGAACGAAATTAGACATTACCGATTCGGAAAGCATTTCTTTTGAATCGAGTTCCTCTTCGTATCCGCTCCAGTCGCGCCAGCTGGATATCTGGTTGGACGCGTCCCGGAACGAATCGCCTATGGCGGAGTCGAGCGGCTCTTTGGCGCTCTTGGAAGCGACGCGGTTGTCGAATATTTCGAGTATGCCGTGCATTTTAACTCCATTGCCGCTTATTTTATCGGCCGCGTGTATTTTTATCTTCTGCACGGAATTAGGCGCGGCCGTTTCGGGCGCGGTTATGCCGATTTCGATCCGCGACGGCGTGAAGAGCATCGCCCAGGCTTCTCTATATTTAAGCTTTTTAGTTTTATCGCCGCCGTCCGCATTTTTTTTGTCTTTGCTTTCCCCGTCTTTTGCCGCCGCGTTTTCGTCTTCGGTGAAACCGGCGATAGCGATCATCGAGTAGGGCGCCTGGGATTTCAGCTTGATGATTTCACCCTTTTTCAGCCCGGCGCTAAGCTTGACTTCGGATACGGCGAATTGCCCGTCTTTTCCGGCAGAAACCTGATAAGCCTTCGCGTTGTAAAAATCTTTTTTGACTTCTATTTCGATATCGCCCGATATCGATGTTACCGGACGGTTGAGAAAAAACGCGTCGCCGTCGTTCGGCGTTTTCTTTTCGATGTATATTTCGCGTCCCGAAACCTGTTCGGTGCCTTCGTAAGGCGCGAGCGTGGCGTAGAACACGTTTGTCATGCCGCCTGTAATAAGGCTCGTCTGACGTTCTACATGCCCCGACCTGGCGAATAAATTCTTGACCGAGCCTTTATCGGTAATTACTTCGAGTTCGAAGGGGCCCGAATGGCCGCCGACTTCGAGAACGCATTGCAGCGATCCGTCCTGGATCGAAATTTCTTTTTCGGGGCCCGCCTCACAGCCGTTGCAGCCTGGAAGATGGCAGCGCGACTTGACCGTCGCTTTTCCGGTGAACGGCTGGTTAAGCACGCGGACCTGGTTTTTAACGTTCAGGCCGTTGCCCCAGCGGTTGCCGGCGCCGCTGGCGTTGCCGAGGAACCATCCGCCGTTGACTTCTTTGAGCGCCTGCGCGCTTGTGAGCTGCTCGAATTCGAACGCGAAGGAAACCGCGCCGAGGTGGCCTTCTACTACTGTAAAGGTGGTGTATTCGTATATTTTTTTGTCGCTCGTTTCTACGGATACGCTATATTCGCCGGCTTCGAGTTTTTTTTCCTTTCCGCTCATTATTTTTTGAACGAGTATGCCGGCTTCGTCCAGCTTGAATTTTCCTATTTCTTTAGGAGCGGAGTCTTTTTTCTGTACTTTAACGCTTACTTCGCTTCCGGCGTAAAAAGGCATGACGACTTTAAGACGGGCCTCCTCGTCGGGCCAGTACAGTGGCTGGTCCATAGCCGCAGCGGCGAATTTCATCTTGAAATAACCGCCGACTCCGTCCAGCAGCTTGACTACTTCTTTTTTTTCGTTGTCGTACTCGAATAAAGCGGTCTGCTTGAGCTTCGGGATTTCTTTCATTTCGGCTTCGGGTTTTTTAGCCATCAGTTTGCCTCCGTTGATAAATATTAAGATCGATGCGAGCAGTAGAATGAAAAAATAATTTAAGGGTTTCGATATTTTCATAACTTCTCCTTGTGCAGATTGCGAATTATTTAAAATTTTGAGGTAGCCTGAATAAAATTATATCTTTCTTCGGATCGCCGCCGTCGTCTTTAAGGTCTATGCCTATAGAATATAGCGTCAAGTTTCCGTCGATATTTTTATATTTGAGCGCGCGGTCTTTATCGTTGAAATAATCCGGCGGCAGCTTGAGTTTTGACATGCCTTCGATCTCCGCGATCGTTTGCGGAATTTTTGCGCCGCTTTTTATTCCCGCGAGAATCTTGCTCAACAGGGCCGCGCCGAAAGGATAGTACCTCGAGCGCAGCAGCTGCTCGTAAGAACGGCTGAAATTGGGCATGGCAATGGCGAGAAGAATATCGCCGACGGCCTTGATTGGGCTGAGCGCTTTCCACAGGCTCGGCCTGCCGCGTTCCGAAATTTCCTGGAACATTTTATCCATAAGATCTTTTACTATGTAAGGTTTATCGGAATACTGCGTTAAATAAATCGAGACCGTATCGTAAAAAGAGTTAAAAAGACCTGTGGTGTAGTTTTTCGCTTCTTCGAGCCTTGCGTCCGGAATCTGATCGGCGTATTGGGAAAATTCGGTTTTATTGCCCTGCCTGATAAAGACTTCGTACTCAAGGGTATTGATCATTGAATATCTTTCACAGTTAATTATTTCAACGATATTAAGTTCGTCGTCGTTCATTTTAAGCAGCGAAGCCGAGTATGAATAGTAAAACGCCGCGTCGAAACCGCCTTCGAGCAGAAAATCGGCGATAACGTTTTCGGCGGCGATGTTTTTGACGGAGATGCCTATCATACAGGTTATAAGAAGGGGCGCGCTGCCGTCGCCGTTTTGCACGAGCTGCCCGAAACGGAATACCAGAGTGGCGAGTTTAAGGGCGTCGGAGTGCCTTTTTTGCGAAGCGAGATAGCGCGCGGCCGGAATAAGGGCGCGGGCGAGGGAGCGGGTGTAGTTGAAGTTAATTACCGGACTGTGGCTTCTCATTGATTTTAAATGCGATTCTTCCGGTCTGGGATTTTTTTCGGCAGAGATTTTATCGAAATCTTTTATCAGCTCGTCGATGTCTTTTTTATATTTTTCATATATTGACTTTCCGTAGTCGTTGATTTTTTTCGAAGTTTCGACGTCGGGGGCCGCGGCGTTTAAAAACTGGCTTATTCCTTCCTGCCCCTGGAAATCTTCGCCGGTAAAATTCATGAACCGTTTCATAAAGCAGGAATACGGCCTTCTGTCTTTACCGTAAGCGGATTTTTCGGCGGCTTGCGCGCCGAAGCAGGGCGCCGCGGCGATGATAAAAAAAATAATGAAAACCGAAGCTAAACGCACTTTAAATTTCATTTAGCCCTCCTTCGTAATTTTTATTAAAATAAAGTTTATCAAATATATTTTAAATTATCAACCATTAAATTAATTCTTAAATTAGTTGAATTATTAACCCATATTTGATAAAATATAATTCAATAAAAACGCGGGCTGATCGTATATGAAAATACGGTTATGATGCTTCTTTTATAGACTATAATATAATGTGAGGCGATTTATGCTGAAAAAACTAAAAATTATTGTTATCATGACTCTTTGTTCGTTTTTTTTGATTTATGCATGCCCGCGGCTTTCCGCGGGCGCGGAAACCGCTGCCACCGCCTCGGCCGTGTTCGATGAACTCGCCCGTCAGAGCGGCAATCAAACAGCTTATGCGCGCCTTATAACCGATAACAACGAGGCGTGGTACGCCCGCTGGAATATGATATCTGGCGCGCGCAAAACCATAGACGTCACATATTTTATCATAAAAGACGATATTTTCGGAAAATCCATGCTCGGCCTTCTGCTGAAAAAAGCCCGTGAAGGCGTTAAAATAAGGCTCATGATGGACGCGCGCGGGTCGGGAGAGCTTACAAGGATATTCGCCGGAGTGGATTACCTTCAGGAACTGCTTGAAACCCCAGGCGTTGAAATAAAAGTTTATAACCCGGTGAATGTCGCTTTGAGAAGAATTCTCGGCGACGTGCGTAACGCCGTTCTTTCCAATCACGACAAGATACTATTGATAGACGGCGAAACCGCCATGACCGGCGGCCGCAATATTTCCGAAATCTACTTCGCCGACCCGCGCGATTGCGAAAAAGTCTACCGCGACGCAGACGTTTTTCTCAAGGGCCGAAGCGTCGCCGCCCGCATGAAAACCGCTTTCGACGAAGAATTCTCTTCGCATCAGGCTTTTAACGTAAGGCGAGAGCTTTTTGGAAATATAGTTTCGCGCTCAGAGGAGCTTGAACTCGCAAGACGCGCCATGCAGGCTCATATTAGCGGCATGGACCTTTCCGCGTTCGCCGCGTCTTCAAATCCGCACGCGCGCAAATTTGCCGAAACCCTTTCTAAATATAAGCATATGCGCTCTTATCAGTCTTACGATCCGCTTTCGGGCCTCCATCCGTATCCGGTCATAGTGCTCGACAAGCATTCCAGACGCGGAACCAGAAACGATATCACTCCGGGCATATCTGCATTTTTAAAAACCGCGGTCAGAGAAGTCCTCATACAGAATTTCTGCATAATCCTTTCGCCGGAAGCTCTTGCCAGCCTCAAAGCCGCCACCGACCGCGGCGTGGCGCTGACCATGCTCACCAACAGCCCGAAAAGCGCTGAAAATATATTGTCTCAGGCGTTCTTTCTCGAAGACTGGAAAGTGATACTGTCCACGCTCAAAGGCTCGCGCCTTTTCGCTTACGACGACGACCGCCAGCTGCATTCCAAGATATTCGTATTCGACGGCGAGCTTACGGTGGCGGGCTCGTATAACATGGATTACCTCAGCGAGCAGATAAATTCCGAAATAGCGGTGGTAATAAAATCCAAAGAATTCGCCAGGCGCGCTTCTCTGCGCGTCTTAAACGACATATCCGCGTACAGCGTGGAATATAAAATCGGAAAAGATAAAAACGGAAAAATCACGGCAAGTTTTGGCCCCGAAAATCATACGGATAAAAAGAAGATCGACCTTTTGAAAAAACTTAAGGCGCTTGGTTTTTTAAAACCGCTGTTTTAAAAGGCGGTAAGTGCGGCCATAGTTTTTGAAAATAAATAACTAACGCGATAAATAATGGAGGAATGTAATGTATCAGAATTTTTCAATCGAAACTTTCGTTAAAGAGCACCACCTTGCGCAGCAAAATGCTTCGCGTATGAACGCTTTCGCCGTAATATCGTCAAAAAACATCGATTTTTCAGACTACCTTTCGTTTTTAAAGCCTCCGTCGAATATTGAAAATCTCCAGAAATATATCGCCGACCATCCGGCTATCGAAATGCGCGACCTGGTGGCGGTACACGAGCCTATAGAATGTGAGAACCTTATAAATACAGGCGTCATCGACAGCGTTGAAAAAGAATATATCGAGGATTTCGATTTTCATCTTTTAAACCTGTATTTCGATATCAGGCCCAGGTATAATTTTAAGCTAAGTTCGGTAGCCGTCAGCGCCTCTTTTAACGACTTCATGCTTCCCTCTCTGAGGCCGAGGGTCATTTCTCATTTTCCGACCGCGGACATATTCAAAAAGTCAGAGAGCGTTTCCGGAAAAGTTATCGTTACCGGCGGAAAAGGCTTTCAATTTTTAAGCGACGCCGAATTCGACGCGTCGAAAAATAAGAGCGCTGAAACGGATTTTATCTACGATTACCGCGCCGAGCGTAAGGCGGTAATGTCTTCTCAGACCGGAAGCGGCTTTTTCTTCAAATTTTTCGTTTCGAACGAAAGCTCCGATACGCGCACTTTCAAGATAAGGGCGATTCTTTTAAGGCCCCGCGCAGTTAAAAAAATACTTATGAAGGCCAGCTTCATCGTCAACGAGTTCCCGGTCGAATACCAGTACGTCGGCGAAATTCCGGTTGTAGAATCCAGAATTAAATAATTTATGCCGCGCTTTTCGGGCGCGTCAGAAAAATAAGGACAGTCAGCTATTTATGAAAAATAAAAAAGGATTCGTTTACATCGTGGGAGCGGGCCCTGGCGATTACGGCCTGATAACCGTAAAAGGCCTCGAATGCATTAAAGAAAGCGACGTTATCATTTACGACCGGCTTATAAACGAAAAATTCCTGAGCCACGCACGGCAAGGCTGCGAGCTCATATACGCCGGCAAATATCCAACCGAGCACGCCATAGCCCAGGACCGCCTCAATCTGCTCATCGCCGAAAAGGCGGAGGCCGGAAATATAGTGACGCGTCTTAAAGGCGGCGATCCTTACGTTTTCGGCCGCGGAGGCGAAGAGGCCATGCTTTTGCGCGAGCGCGGAATCGGTTTCGAAGTGGTGCCCGGCATTTCGGCTTTTTCGGCCGTGCCGGCCTATGCAGGAATCCCGGTGACGCACCGCGGATACTCTTCTACCGCGGCTATAATAACAGGCCACGAAGATCCGCAGAAAGATTCAAGCGATATAGACTGGAAATCGCTTTCGGGCATCGGCACCCTCGTTTTTTTCATGGGCGTTAAAAATCTGGCGAAAATATGCGATAACCTTAAAGCGAACGGCCTTTCCGGCAGCACGCCTGCCGCGCTGATCGAGCGCGGCACCACGCCGCTTCAAAGAACGGTCGTTTCGGATCTCGACAATATCGTAACTTGCGCGGAAGAAAAAAAAATAGGCGCGCCTTCGATCTTTCTGGTCGGCAGGACCGCCGAGCTCAGCGGCCGTCTGGCCTGGTTCGAAACCCGGCCGCTCTACGGCCGCAAAATAATAGTGACGCGCGCACGCGAGCAGGCTTCGGAGCTGACTTCAAGGCTTGAACGGCTGGGCGCGATGGTCTATGAAACGCCGATGATAAAAATAGTTCCGCCCGACGACGGCTACGCTTCGCTGGATGACGCTCTGGGGCGTATCGGCGAATTCGGCATGATAGTATTCACAAGCGTTAACGGTGTTAGCGGATTTTTAAAGCGCGCTTTCGAATCGGGTTTCGATATCCGGCGCCTTGCCGGGCTAAAAATAGCGGCCATAGGCGAAAAAACCGCATCCGCACTCGCCGCGCGTTATTTGAAAACCGACATCGTTCCCGCCGAATATAAAGCGGAAAACCTTGCCGAAAAAATAATCGAGCACGCCGGAAGCCGAAAGATGAAGATACTCATAGCCCGCGCCCAGCAGGCTCGCGACACGCTGATAGAAACGCTTTCGGCCGCCGGGCACGATATCTCTCTCGCGCACGTTTATAAAAGCGTGCCGGCGGCGAACGGCACATTCGATTTAAAAAAACTTTTGAGCGAAGGTGAGATCGACATGGTTACTTTCGCCAGCTCTTCGACCGTCGACAATTTTGTAAACGCGGCCGGCGCGGATTTTCTTGCGTCCGTCATGCGCGATAAAAAAATAAAAATCGCCGCCATCGGCCCCATTACCGCTTCCGCATGCCGCGGCTACGGCATGCCAGCCGACATAGAAGCGAAAAAATTTACGATAGAAGCCCTGGCGGAAGAAATAGCGGCTTATTATTCCGGGGCGGCCCGCGCCGATGATTAATAACGGACTTCTCCTTTTAATTCCCCTTTTTACGCCCCTCGTATTTTCTAAAATGACCCAGGATTCTTTTCTGTTTCCTAAAGAAATATTTTTTATAACCGTCACGGGCCTTGTTTTTTTTTACAGGTGCGTAAAAATTTTCAAAGACAAAAAAGAAAGCGAAGTCTATTTCAGCCCGATCGACGCGGCCCTTATATCGCTTTTATTGCTGAGCGCGGTTTCCGTCGTTTTTCGCGCCGATTTTTATCCGGCGATACATCCTTTTGTAACCGTGCTTTCTGCGGCCGTTTTTTATTACGAAATAAAGTTTTTCAATAAAACTTCTTCTGTATACGGATTATTCGCCGATTGCTTCGTTATTTCGGGTCTTATCGCCGTGATTTTCGGATTTTTTCAATATTACAGGCTCGATTTTATATTCGCAGGCTCGCTTCCGGCTGATAAAATGCGGCTTTTTTCTTTTTTCGGCAATAAAAATTATTTCAGCGAATACCTCACGGCCGTTTTTTTTATCATAGCGGCCAAAATATTTATATTGGCCATTGGCTGCGGCCGTCACAAAAACCTTATAAAAAACCGCGCAGCGCTTCTTTCTTTTTACACGGTTTCGCTCGTCTTATATTTCGCCATGATTTTTATAATACAGTCGCGCGCTTCTTTCGTAGCGTTAGCCGCCGGCTCGCTTTATTGCGCCGCCTCCATATATCGTTCACCCTGCTTGCGCGGTAATTTTTATAATGCCCGCGGGATTTTCTACGGGCTGGTCTTCGCTCTGGCGCTCGCCGCCGCGTTATATTCGTTTTCGACTCCTTTGACCAACGACAAAACCGATCTGGCGGGCCGCATAGGTTCTATTTTCAAAGTTTCGGCGGAGCGCAATATCGCTATCCGCCTGGATATATGGCGCGCGACTGCGAAGATGATCTCGGATCACTTCTGGTTCGGCTGCGGCCTGGGTTATTTTAAAATGAATTATCTCAGCTACCAGAGTCTTTTATTTAAGGAAAATTCAAATGTTTTCTATGAAAATCAGTTTTTCGCCAAGGCTAACCAGGCGCATAACGAATTTTTGCAGATATTCTGCGAGCTCGGCGTTTTCGGATTCGCCTCGAGTCTCGCGCTGTTTTTTATATTAGTTTACGCTTCGCGTAAAGCGGCTTCCGTTTATTCCGGGCCTTCGGGCGCCGTCCGGCATATCGTAGCGTTTTGCTCATTCGCCGGTATTTTGAGCGTAGCTATAAATTCCATGTTCGGATTTCCGCTGCATATACTTCCGACCGCCCTCGTTTTTTTGACTTTCATAAATATTACCGACGGACTTATTTTTAAGCGCATGAGCAGGCCGGCGGGATTTTCATTATTTTCCGGCCGGTACGCTTTTTCTCCGTTCAGGCCGAACGTGGCCCTGATCCTGGCCGCTGCCGCCTCGGTTTACCTTATGATTTTTTCTCTGGCGCCCGCTTACGTTGGCGCAAATATAAACATGAAAGCCGGTCTCGATCTCATAAAAATGTCCATGCCGCATAAGGCGTCCGCTTATCTTGAAAAATCCATAAAAGCCAATCCGTTTAACGGAGAAACTCATTATTATATGGGAATATGCCATATGCAAAAAAAGGAATATGATTCCGCGGTCATGGAATTTTTGAAATCGCTTCAAAGCGAGTCTGACCCCAATATATTTTCGAATCTCGGCATGGCGTTTTATAAAATAGGAATGTACGACTACGCACTTAATTATACGCTGAAAGCTCTCGAAATTTCGCCTAACGATATTTATTATCTTCTCAACGCCGGAAGCGCCTGCCAGAAACTCGGAAAATACGAATCGGCGGTCGAATATTTTCAGAAGGCGTTAAGTTACGCCTCCACGCCGGAGGCGGTCATCAACCTCGGCCATTCGTATTATCTTATGGGCATATACGATAAAGCCGAAGCCGTCCTTTCTGACGCGCTGGCCCGATACGGCGCCAACGCTTTTTTTTCTAAGCGCATATATTACCTGCTCGGCCTTTGCTTTTTAGACTCAAAAAAATACGGCCCCGCGATCGCTAATTTAAAAAATGCCAGGGCCATGGATTTAAAAAACCGGGATTACGTGCTGAACCTCGGCCTGGCGTATATAATGAGTGCGAATACCGCCGAAGCGGAAATCTTATTCGGCGATTTTCTGCGCGAAGATTTCAGCGATCTTATAGCGTACAATCTGGGAGGGCTTTATTACGGAGAAAAAAGGTTTTCCGACGCGCTGGTGGTTTTGAATAAGGTAAAGGCCGGCCTCGAATCAGGCCGCGGCCGCGAAGCTCTTGAAAACGACAGGCTTTATAAGGCTACAATAGGGTTAATTAACGATATAAAAAATCAAATTAATAAATAAATCAATTTAACTACCGATAATAATAATTATGATATTATATCCAGAAAGAGCGGAACGGATTTCAAAAATAATGTCCGGCTGCTCTATATGTTCGAGGCGCGAGGCCGAGCGGCTGATAAGCGAGGGCCGCGTTTCGCTTAACGGCGAGACCGTCAGGGAACCGGGCGCAAAGGCGGTGGCGGGCGTCGACGTTATTTGCCTCGACGGCGAAGAACTGGTCCTTAGGGCCGGCGGCGGCGGCTACGGTTATTATTTATTGAACAAACCCTGCGGTTATTTAACCACTTGCTCCGACCCTTTCGGCCGCAAAACCATTTTCGATCTGATCGAACTTGACGGCCACTACTTCCCCGCCGGCAGGCTTGATTTGAATTCGCGCGGCCTGGTCTTTATAACCAACGACGGCCTTTTATGCGAACTGATCATCCACCCCCGCAACCGGGTAGAAAAGGTTTACATGGTAAGAGTGGACAGGCATTTGAGCCGCGAAGAGGAAGGGCGCCTTCAAAATGGAGTCGAATTCGAAGGCGAAACTTACAGAGCGCTTAAAGTGTCTATGGATAAGCGTTTGAAAAACGGCGACGCCGTTTATAAGGTGGTTTTAAACGAAGGGAAAAAGCGCGAAATAAGATATATGTTCAAGGCTCTCGGCGCAGCGGTCAAGGACCTTTTTCGCGTAAGCATAGCCAACCTTACGGTCGAAGGCCTGAAAGAAGGCTCTTACAGGGCGCTTACCGGCGACGAGCTCCGCGAGCTAAAAGAAATGACCGGCTATGAAACAGAGAAGGAAAAATTAAAGCTTAAAAGTTAAAGGATTATATAAAGCATTTCATATCGATTAGTATAAATAAACTTTAGTAAGGAATGATTCAATGCAAAAAAGAGTAGTATTAGACAACGGCATGACGCTGGTATTGGAGAATACTTCGAGCGTTCGCTCTATTTGTATCGGCGTGTGGGTCAGGGCGGGAGCTATTTACGAACCTGCCGATCTGGGCGGCGTTTCGCATTTTATAGAACATATGCTTTTCAAGGGGACTAAAAAACACTCCGCCCGGCAGATCGCCGAAACGATGGACTCGATAGGCGGCCAGATAAACGCCTTTTCGGCCAAGGAGTTCACCTGCTTTTTCGCTAAAGTGCGCGACGAGCATATCGAAAAAGTTATCGCGCTTCTTGCCGACATGCTCAACCACTCGCTTTTCGACAAGGAAGAAATCGAGCGCGAAAAAAACGTCGTAATCGAGGAAATAAAGATGTATGAAGACGCTCCGGACGAGCTTATACACGATATTTTCTCGCAATCTCTCTGGAAAAGCCATCCTATCGGCCAGCCGATTTTAGGCACAGTAGAAAGCGTCAGCGGCCTGGGCCGTGAAAAGATAATGAATTATTACTCTAAAAATTACGTTCCGTCGAATATGCTTATAACGGCGGTAGGCAATTTTAAAATACCCAAGCTTTCAGCGCTTATCGAAAAATATTTTAAATTCAAGCAGGACGACGGAATCGGCGCCAGAAGCGTCGAGACTCCGAAATTCTGCATAGAAAAACAGTTCCGCGAAAAAAACGTCGAGCAGGTGCATCTGGTTCTCGGCGCGCCCGGGATAACCGAAATCGACAAAGACAGGTATAAACTTTATGTCCTGAATTCGATATTCGGCGGTTCTATGAGTTCCAGGCTTTTCCAGGAGATCCGCGAAAACCGCGGCCTGGCATATTCGATCTTCTCATACGCCACGCTTTATAAAATGACCGGGCTTTTCGCCATATACGCCGGATGCGGATATAAAGACTGCGACGTGGTCACCCAGCTGATACTCGATGAAATCGAAAAAATCAAAAAAAACAATATAACCAAAATCGAATTAACTCGCGCCAAAGAGCAGCTAAAAGGCAATATCATAATGTCGCTCGAAAGCATCAATTCTCGCATGAACCGCATGGGCCGCAACGAAATATACTTCAACCGCCAGATACCGATAGACGAAGTCCTCGAAAATATAGACGGAGTGAGCGAAGAAGACGTTTCTTACATGGCAAAGAAAATTTTCAAAAAAGGAAAGATGGCCTTTTCCATAATAGGACCCCAGGACGGCGAAAAAAAACTCGAGCGCTCACTCGAACTCGTGCCCTGAGCGAGTCGAAAAGTTTTTTCATTTGACGCGCGGTTTAAGCCGTCCGTAAGTTAAGTGTTTGATACGTTAAGAGATAAAATCCAATATAAATAATTAACGCTAATTACTCAAAGGAGACGATATGAAAGTCAATCAA
>ENA-UOWE01004706-UOWE01004706.1-activated-sludge-metagenome-genome-assembly--contig:-NODE-4706-length-12942-cov-40.168232_pt1 | contig 12942 bp, 10 predicted proteins | sample MGYA00249841_ERZ761562 | MGnify/ENA primary metagenome ERZ761562 (study PRJEB28883, sample SAMN05720200) | activated sludge metagenome | isolation source: Anaerobic digester | place: Japan... | reverse complement strand
AGAGATCCAGGGCCACGCTGGCTTCGACCTTGGCGGCCACGACGAGGGCGCTCTTGCCGAGCTCGCTCACGGAGGCGTCGGCGAATTCCTGGCTGTGCCCGGGGCAGCCGGCGCGGGCGCTCTTGACCCGCAGCTCCAGCGACGGGATATTGAAGCTGACCGTGCCGAAGTCCGTCGACCCGGCGGTGGTCTCCGGGCAGGGGTCCGCCTCCTCGGGGTCTGCGGCTCCGTACTGCTTGGCGTAATGAAAGGCGAGCCTTTCGAGCGTCTCCACGTGGATCCGGTTGTCATACCGTCCCTGCGGGGTGATCGTCACCTCCGTGCCGGTCATCAGCGTGGCGCCCTTGACCACGTCCATCACCCGTTTGACCTGCATGTCCAGGTAGGGGCGCTGGAAGTGTCGGATGAACCAGACGGTGGCCGCCCGCTCGGGAACGATGTTGGGCGCCGCCCCGCCGTCGGTGATCACCCCGTGCATGCGCGTGCCGGGCTCGGAGTGTTCCCGCAGGGCGTCGATGCCGTTGAACATAAGGATAACCGCGTCAAGGGCCGATTTCCCCTCCCAGGGCTTGGATGACGCATGGGAGGGCTTCCCCTTGAAGACAAATTCGAACGCGTCGAGGGCCATGCCCGACGGGCCGGCCTTCCGGTAGGTCGTCCTGTCCCCGCCATGGAACATGATCGCGGCGTCCACGCCCTTGAAGCAGCCGGAGTCGTACATGATCGCCTTCACCGGCGGGGGGATTTCTTCCGCCGGCGTCCCCCAGACGACCAGCCGCCCCGGGATCTTCCGGGCCTTCATCACCTCCGCCAGGGCCACCGCCGCACCAATGCCGATGGGGCCCTGCATGTTGTGCTGGCAGCCGTGGAACGCCTTGCCTCCGGGCCCCCGCAGGGCATCGTACTCCACCAGGAATGCAATCGTGGGACCGCCCTCCTGACCCGGGTAGGTGGCCTTGAAAACCGTCGGCAGGGTCTTCATCTTCCAGGCTTTCTCCAGGATCGGTTCCCAGGAGTCGGCGATCTTGTTCAGGCCGGTTTCCACCTTCCATCCTTTTTTCTTCAGGTACCCGGTCAGCATTTCGACCGCCCGGGTCTCCTTGTGCCCGCTTTCCGGATTTCGGTAGAGCCACTCGCTCATCTGCAGAAGATCCCCCTTCATGGCCTCGACCTTCTGCACAACCATCTGCCGGCTGTCCTGGGCCATGGCCGTCCCAGCGAGCGCCAGGACCAGCAGGCATGCCAGACACCCCACCGCTGCTTCTCTCAACGCGGTTTTATTCATTCGCTGCCCCCTCTCTGAAATTGTGCCGCTAAATTGGCTGCTTGTACAACTTCCTGCAAAGAATGTCAATTTGGATCCGGGCCCGGGCGCAGCGCCGGGGACAGCGCGGACACTCCCGGGCTGCGGCCCGCATTGATCGAATTCCCCCTCGATCCTCCTCTTTCAAAGGGGAAGCCTTCGGCATCCCTCCTTTGAAAAGAACCGCTGGCGGCGGAGCTCGTCTCCCCGCCGCCCGGTTCGGGAAGACGATAAGAAAAGCGGGGCTGCTCCGGCCCCGCTCTCCCTGTTTATTCTCCGATCCCCGGGATCCTGCTCTCAGGCAGCCCCCTGGGGCTTCATCGAACCCGTCTCGTTGTACCGCACGTGCCAGCTGTAGGCCTCGTCGAGCAGCATGGGGATGTGCCCGCCCACTTTCTTCTGGGCGCGCCTGAAGTAGTCCCACAGCATGTCCTTGTAATCCGGGTGGGCGCAGTTCTCGATGATGACGGGAACCTTCTCCCTCGGGTCGAGGCCGCGCAGGTCCGCAAGGCCCTGGTCCGTAACGATGATGTGGATCTCGTGCTCCGTATGGTCGTAGTGGGTCACGTGGGGCACGACGCGGGAGATGGCTCCCTTCTTGGCCGCCGCCGGCGTCAGGAAGACGACGAGCCCCGAGTTGCGGGAGAAGTCCCCGGAGCCGCCGATGCCGTTGACCATCGTGGAGCCGAAGGTGTGGGTCGAGTTGGCGTTGCCGTAGATGTCCACCTCGAGGGCGGTGTTCATGGCGATATTGCCGATCCGGCGGGCGATCTCGGGGTTGTTGCTGATCTCCTGGGGCCGCAGGACGATCTTGTCGCGGTAGGTCATGATGTTTCGGTAGAACCGCTGGAGCCCCTCCGGCGAGGGGGACAGCGACGTGCCGGAGACGGCGTTGAGCTTGCCGGCGTCGATGAGATCGAACATGGCGTCCTGGATGACCTCCGTCCAGACCCTCAGGTTCTTGTAGTCGCTCTCCACGAGGCCCGCCATGACGGCGTTGGCCACGTTGCCCACCCCTGACTGCAGGGGCGGCAGCGTCTCGCCGTATTCCTTTTCGAAGAACCGGATCAGGTGCCGCGCCATGGCCTTGGACTGCTCGTCGATCGCGCCGAGCGGCCGGGTCTTGTCGCCGATGTCGCAGGGCACGACGGCCACGATCTTGCGCGGGTCGCAGGGCATGTAGATCGTCCCGATGCGCTGGTTGACGTCCGTAATCGGCAGGGGATGCCGCGCCGGCGGGTCGGCGGGGATGAAGATGTCGCTCATCCCAACGAGTTCCATGGGCTGGCTCGTGTTGACCTCGATGATGACCTTCTCGGCCTGCTGCAGGAAGGTCGGCGAGTTGCCGACCGAGGTGGACGGGATGATCCCGCCGTTTTCCAGGATGCAGACGGCCTCGACGATGGCCACGTCCATCTTGCCGAGAAAGCCGTAGCGCAGCTGCTGGGCCATCTGGCTCAGGTGAATGTCGAAGAACATCGTGTCGCCCGCATTGAGCCTCTGGTTGATCTTTTTCCCCGTCTGGTAGGGGAAACGCTTTGCGATGCAGTTGACGTCGGCCCAGGTCTCATCGAGCTCCACCCCGACGGAGGCTCCCGTGAGCAGGGAGAGGCGCAGCGGCTCGCCCTTCCTGACCCGCTCGGCCACGGCCAGGGGCACCGCCTTGGGGTACCCGCAGGGGGTGAACCCGCTCGTGCCGACGGTCATCCCGTCCCGGATGTGCTTGGCGGCCTCCTCGGCCGTCGTGATTCTGGACAACAGTTCCTTGTTGAAGATACGGCTCTCGATTCCCATCTTGGTCATGCCTCCTTGTCTTGGATTGAAACCGTCAACTCCCCACGTCAGCGGTTACAGATCCTGTGACAGGCCGGTGAAAGAGAAAAATGCGGGGCCCCCGGGGGCCCCGCCTTCCGCGCTAGAAGCCGTCGTTGATGACGCCTTCCTTTTTCAACTGTGCGATCGTCTCGTCGCTGTAGCCGAGCAGCGCCTTCAGGACCTCGTCGGTGTGCTGGCCCAGCAGGGGCGCCGGCGCATAGACCTCGCCCGGCGTCTCCGACATCCGGATGGGCGAGGCAGCGATCCTCATCCTGCCGACGCGGGGCTGGTCGATGTCGACGAGCATCTTGCGGTAGGCGATGTGCGGGTCCTCGCAGATCTGCTTCATGTTGTTGATCGGCGAGTAGGGCAGCCCCTCCTTCTCGAAGATCTCCCCCCACTCCGGCGTGGTCTTCGTCATCATGATCGGGTCGAGGATCCCGTTGAGGGCCTCGCGGTGCCTGGTCCGCAGGGGATTGGTCTTGAAGCGTTCGTCCTCGGGCAGGTCGGGTCTCCCGATCACCTTCGCGAACCGGACAAAAAGGGCGTCGGTGCCGATGGCCGCGATGACGTAGGAGCCGTCCTTCGTCTTGTAGCCCTGGAATGGGGTGATGGATGGGTGTGTCCCGCCGAGGGGGCCCGGAATCTCGCCGCTGATCGTGTAGCGGGCCACGGCGTTCTCAAGGGTGGCGAAGACGCTGTCAATCATGGCCATGTCCACGTGCTGCCCCCGGCCCGTCCGGTCCCGGTGCCGAAGGGCCGCCAGGATCCCGATCGTGGCCTGGAGCCCCGTGAGGATGTCGCCCACGGAGGAGCCCACGCGGCAGGGGGGGCCGCCCTCGGGCCCGGTGATGCTCATCAGACCGCTGTAGGCCTGGGCCACCATGTCATAGGAGGGCCGCTCGGAATACTCGGGCAGTGAATCCTGGCCGAATCCGCAGATGGAGCAGTAGACGATCCGGGGGTTGATCTTCTTGAGGTCCTCCCAGCCGAAGCCCAGCTTGCGCATCGTCGTCGGGCGGAAGTTCTCCACGACCACGTCCGAAATCTTGATCAGCTCCCTCAGGATATCCTTGGCCTTGGGCTGCTTGAGGTTCAGGACCAGGCCCTTCTTGTTGCGGTTCAGGCTGATGAAGTAGCCGCTGTGGTTCTTGTCGTGATCCCCCGCAAAGGGGCCGAACTCCCGGGCGTCGTCGCCGATCGGCGGCTCGATGTGCAGGACCTCGGCGCCGAGGTCCGCAAGGTACATCGTGACAGTCGGAGCCGCCAGCACGTGGCTCAGGTCGACTACTCGGATTCCTTCCAGCGATCTTGACATGTCTTCATTCCTCCTGGGTTTGTGGTCTCCCTGCCCGGATCGTCGATCCGGCGTTTCGGGGGCGAGAGCATCCGCTCCCCCCCTTGTTTTTGCACCCGTCTACACAATTTCGTCTCCCCATTCAAGTGAATATTGGATCACAAACGGTAGGTCGGTCGCGCAAGCAGGCCTCACGCCGCCGGCCGGGCCGTCCCGAAACCCCGACTGCCCGCGGCCTTGGGGGCCGTGTCGGACAAACCCCTACAGGCGTCACCGGATGAGTCCTACATCAGAATCAGTCCGTCTCCGATATTTTTCGTCCCCCCTGCGGTGCTAATACGCGACGAAACAATTCCCCACGTTGGTTGCACCTGTTTTGCCGGCAGGTTGCGTCCTCTCAAACAGAGTCGATCATGTTGACTTGTCCTCGATGCGGCGGAAGAAATTTCTGGCGACTGGCCACGGGGCAACGGCGGTGCGGTCAGTGCGGCCTGACGCGCAAGTTCGACAAGACGTACTGGAACTCCTCCAAAATATCCCCTTACTGGAAGGGGCGCCTCCTGGAGTACTTCTGCCTGGGGGTGCCGGCCTACCGGCTCCGGCATCAGGTGCCGCTGGATCTCAAGACCGTCCAGCGCTGGTTCCGGATCCTGCGGGTCGCCATCTACACGCACGAAATGAAGGAAATGAGGGCGCTTCTGGCCAGGACGGGCAACGGGGCGTCGCTCCCCGGAGAGGGGATCCTGTTCCGGTCGGACTTCTCGGCTGCGAACGGGCGGCTGGCCCTCGGGATCTACAAGGGCAACGGGCGCGTGTTCGCCCTGCCGATCAGCTTTGCCGGAGGGGTGCCGGGTGAGCAGGCCGAGGCGGGGCGTCTCCACGTCTGTGACGAAACCCTGGCGTGCGCGCTCCTCGATATCCGGGGCACCTGCGTCTCCGTCAACGGCGAGAAGGAAACCCGGAAGGGGCGCGAGGTCCCGGGGGACATCGAGGGGTTCTGGGACTTCACCCGGCAGTGGCTCAGGCACTACCGCGGAGTGCCCCGGGCATACTTCCCGCTCTATCTCAAGGAAATCGAGTGGCGGTTCAATCACCGCAGCGAAAACCTCGTCAGGCTCATTCGCAATCTCCTGGACCGGAGGGTCATGGCGGACTCCGGGGCCAATCGCCCAGAGGCCGCGGGGGCGGCGGATCGCCGGGGGATGAAACCGTCGAACGTTCACGCGCGTCGAGGCTGAGCCGGCACGACCGGCATCAGCCCGGGAAAACAGGCCTTTGACGCAAAGGCTGAAGCAAGGAGGAAAAAGATGGCTGAACACCCCCAAATGAAGAAATGGAAGGAGCAGGTCGCCAAGGAGCTCAAGGGCAAGCCCGTGGAGGCGCTCAACTGGGAGACACCCGAAGGGATCACCGTGAAGCCCCTCTACACGGCGGAAGACCTGGAAGGACTGGATTTCGTCAACACCCTCTCCGGCATGGCCCCCTACGTCCGCGGCCCCGTGGCCTCCATGTACGCCAACCATCCCTGGACGATCCGCCAGTACGCCGGGTTCGCCACGGCCAGGGAGTCGAACGCCTTCTACCGGCGAAACCTCGCCGCAGGCCAGACGGGCCTTTCGGTCGCCTTCGACCTGGCGACGCACCGCGGCTACGACTCCGATCATCCCCGCGTGGCCGGCGACGTGGGCAAGGCCGGCGTGGCCATCGATTCCGTCGAGGACATGAAGGTCCTCTTTGACGGGATCCCGCTGGACAAGGTGACCGTCTCCATGACGATGAACGGCGCCGTGCTCCCCATCCTGGCGGGCTACATCGTGGCCGCCGAGGAGCAGGGCGTGAAGCAGGAGCAGCTGGCAGGCACGATCCAGAACGACATCCTCAAGGAATTCCTCACCCGCAACACCTACATCTACCCGCCCCAGCCCTCGATGCGGATCGTCTCGGACATCATCGCCTACTGCTCCAAGAACATGCCGCGCTACAACACGATCTCCATCAGCGGCTACCACATCATGGAGGCGGGCGCCAACTCGGTGCTGCAGACGGCCTTCACGCTGGCCGACGGAAAGCAGTATATCCGGGCGGCCATCGACGGCGGCCTCTCCATCGACGATTTCGCCCCGAGGCTCTCCTTCTTCTTCGGCATCGGCATGAACTTCTTCATGGAGATCGCCATGCTGCGGGCGGCCCGCTACCTCTGGAACAAGACGGTCAGCGAGTTCAGCCCGAAGAACCCCCGCTCCACGATCCTGAGGACCCACTGCCAGACCTCCGGATGGAGCCTCACGGAGCAGGACCCCTACAACAACGTGATCCGCACGACGCTCGAGGCCCTCGCGGCGGCCCTGGGCGGGACGCAGTCCCTGCACACCAACGCCCTGGACGAGGCGATCGGCCTGCCGACGGACTTCTCGGCCCGCATCGCCCGCAACACCCAGATCATCATCCAGGAGGAGTCCCAGATCTGCCACGTGGTGGACCCCCTGGGGGGCTCCTACTACATCGAGGCCCTCACGGGATCCATCATCCGAGAGGCGAAGAAGATCATGGACGAGATCGAGGCCCTCGGCGGCATGGCCCGCGCCATCGAGACGGGCATGCCGAAGCTGCGCATCGAGGAGTCGGCGGCCCGCCGCCAGGCCCGCATCGACCAGGGCAAGGACGTCATCGTCGGCGTCAACAAGTACCGTGTGAAGGACGAGGCGCCCATCGAGATCCTCGAAGTACCCAGCACGGTTCGCGACGAGCAGATCGCCCGGATCAAGGCGACGAAGGCCAAGCGGGACAGCGCCGCCGTGAAGAAGGCCCTCGAGAACATCACGGCGGTGGCCGAAAAGGGAGGAAATCTTCTGGATGCCTCCATCCAGGCCATGCGGGTCCGCGCCACCGTGGGCGAGATCAGCGACGCCATGGAAAAGATCTTCGGCCGCTACGTGGCCACCACCCGGATGATCTCCGGCGTCTACTCTTCCGAATACGGCGAGAGCGACGTGATCAAGGGGCTGCAGAAGCGCACCGAAAACTTCCTGAAGCAGACGGGCCGGCGCCCGAGGATGCTCGTGACCAAGATGGGGCAGGACGGCCACGACCGCGGCATCAAGGTCGTCGCCACGGCCTTCGCCGATCTGGGCTTCGACATCGACATCAGCCCCATGTTCCAGACGCCCGACGAAGCGGCCAAGATGGCCCTCGAGAACGACGTCCACGTCGTGGGGGCCTCGAGCCTCACGGCGGGCCACAAGACGCTGGTGCCCGAGCTGATCAAGAAGCTGAAGGAATCGGGCGCAGGCGAGATCCTGGTCATCGCCGGCGGCGTCATTCCCCCGACCGACTACGACTTCCTCTACAAGGCCGGCGTCGTCGGGATATTCGGGCCGGGGACCTCGATCCCCGACTCGGCCGACAAGGTGCTCACCCTGCTGGAGCAGAAGCACCTGAAGAAGTAGCTGTAACAACCCGTTGCCGGGGGGATGCTCCCCCCGGCAACGCCGCATGACATGACAGGACCGGGGCCGGGACAGGGCGATGCAGAACAAGGGAATCGACTACTACGTTCAGGGGGTGATCGGTCGCAACCGGCTGGTCATGGCGAAGACGATCACGCTGATCGAGAGCATCCTTCCGGAGCACCAGGAGTTGGCCCGGCAGGTCATGGACGCCCTGCTGCCCCACACGGGCAAGGCCGTGCGCCTGGGGGTCACGGGCGTTCCCGGCGCGGGCAAGAGCACCTTCATCGAGAGCTTCGGCATGCTGCTCACGGGGAAAGGGCACCGGGTGGCCGTGCTTGCCGTGGACCCCAGCAGCCCCCGGACGGGCGGCAGCATCCTGGCCGACAAGACCCGGATGGAGAAGCTCTCGGTGAACGAGCAGGCCTTCATCCGCCCCTCCCCCTCGGGTGGCACCCTCGGAGGGGTGGCCCGCAAAACCCGGGAGACCATGATGATCTGCGAGGCCGCGGGCTACGACGTGATCCTGGTGGAGACGGTGGGCGTAGGACAGTCGGAAGTCGCCGTGGCCTCCATGGTGGACTTCTTCCTCGTGCTCATGATCGCCGGGGCCGGCGACGAGCTGCAGGGAATCAAGAAGGGCGTGCTGGAGCTGGCCGACGCCATCACGGTCAACAAGGCCGACGGCGACAACGTCGAGCGGGCCAGGCTCGCCCGGGCGCAGTACGAGACGGCCATGCACCTGCTCTCGCCGCCCTCGCCCGACTGGAGCACGCCGGTTCTGATGTGCAGCTCCCTGACGGGCAGCGGTCTCGAGGAGATCTGGGAGACGGTCCTGAAACACCGGAAGATCCTGGACGGCAAGGGGGAACTGGAGCGCAAGCGCAGTGAGCAGGCGCGCCTCTGGATGTGGGCCCTGGTCAAGGAAGGCCTGGAAGACTGGTTCTCCAAGAACGCCCAGGTGGTCAACCTGCTGCCCCTCATCGAGAAGGAAGTGGTCAGCGGGAAGATCACGGCCACGTCGGGAGCGGCCCGGATCCTTTCGTTTCTCCGAAATTACGACTTAACCGTTACATGAAGACATCAGACAAATCAGGAGGGTCAGGACACATGAAGGTTACCCGTTTGGATCACATCGGAATCGCGGTGAAGAGCATCGCCGAGTCCCTGAAGGTTTACGAGGCGATGGGCCTGAAATCCGTGGGCGTCGAGGAGGTGGCCGAGCAGAAGGTGCGCGTGGCCTTCCTCCCCATCGGCGAGACGGAGATCGAGCTGCTCGAGTCCACCGCGCCGGACGGCCCCGTGGCCAAGTACATCGAGAAGAACGGCGAGGGGATCCAGCACCTGGCGCTGCGCGTGGACAACCTCGAGGCGGCCCTGGCGGAGATGAAGGCCAAGGGCGTCCGGCTCATCGACGAGAAGCCCCGCTACGGCGCGGGCGGCGCGAAGATCGCCTTCGTGCACCCCCGCTCCACGGGCGGCGTGCTGCTCGAGCTCAGCGAGAGGGAGTAGGCCCCGCAACAACCCATTCGAGACCCCAGGAGGAGAACGGCTGTGACAAATAAGGAAAAGATCGAACTCATGAGGGCCCGCGAGCGGAAGATCGAGCTCGGCGGCGGCGCCAAGGCCCTCGAGAAGGTGAAGGCCACGGGGAGGCTGACGGCCCGCGAGCGGCTCGCCCGTCTCTTCGACGCGGGCACGTTCGTGGAACTGGACAAGTTCGTGGAGCACCGCTGCGTCAACTTCGGCATGGACAAGACGGAAGTCCCCGGCGAGGGTGTCGTGACGGGATACGGCCTGGTGAACGGCCGCACCGTGTTCGCCTTCGCGCAGGACTTCAGCACCATGGGCGGATCGCTTGGCGAGATGCACGCCGCCAAGATCGTCAAGTGCCAGGAGCGGGCCCTGTCGGCGGGTGCCCCCATCGTGGGACTCAACGACTCGGGCGGCGCGCGGATCCAGGAGGCCGTCGACTCGCTGGCGGGCTACGGCCGGATTTTCTACCGCAACACGATGGCCTCGGGCATCATCCCCCAGATAAGCGCCATCATGGGCCCCTCGGCCGGCGGCGCCGTCTACTCGCCCGCGCTCATGGACTTCATTTACATGGTCAACAAGGAGTACGCCCAGATGTTCATCACCGGCCCCCAGGTGGTGAAGGCCGTCATGGGCGAGGAGGTGACGGCCATGGAGCTCGGCGGCGCCATGACGCACAACACCAAGAGCGGGGTGGCGCACTTCGTGGCCGAGAGCGACGAGGACTGCATCGACCAGATCAAGAGGCTCCTGGGCTACCTGCCGCTGAACAACCGCGAGAAGCCGCCCGTTGCCGCCTGCGCGGACCCGGTGGACCGCATGGAGGAGAAGCTCAACACGCTCGTCCCCGAGGCCAGCAACCGGCCCTACGACATCAAGCGGATCATCAAGCTGGTCGTCGACAACGGCGAGATCTACGAGAGCCAGGCCCTCTACGCCATGAACATGGTCACCTGCTTTGCACGGATGAACGGCCAGCCCGTGGGGATCATCGCCAACCAGCCGGCCGTGCTCGCGGGGTGCCTCGATATCAACTCCTCCGACAAGGCCTCGCGCTTCATCCGCTTCTGCGACTGTTTCAACCTCCCGATCCTCACCTTCGTCGACGTCCCGGGCTACCTCCCGGGGACGGGGCAGGAGTTCGGCGGCATCATCCGCCACGGGGCGAAGATGCTCTACGTCTACCCCGAGGCGACGGTGCCGAAGATCACGATCGTGCTGCGAAAGGCCTACGGCGGCTCCTACCTCGGCATGTGCTCCGGCCAGACGGGCGCCGACGTGGTCATGGCGTGGCCCTCGGCGGAGATCGCCGTCATGGGCGCCGAGGGGGCGGCCAAGATCATCTTCCGCAAGGAGGACCCCGAGAGCCTCAAGCAGAAGACGCAGGAGTACATCGACAACTTCGCCACTCCCTACCAGGCGGCGCGGCACGGCCTCATCGAGCACGTCATCGAGCCCAGGGAGACGCGGCCCATGATCGTCAAGGCCCTCAAGATGCTCGAGAACAAGAAGGAAGACCGCCCCTGGAAGAAACACGGCAACATTCCTCTCTAGGAGCGCTGCCGGCTATGACCCGGCGCGCCTCCCGAAGAGGGTGGGCATTCATTCATTTAACCGTACGAAGGAGGTTTTTTACCATGGAGATGGACAATTTCACATTCGGCATCACGATGCTGGTGGCCGGGATGGGGGGCACGCTGGCCACCCTGGGGCTTTTGAGCCTGATGATGGCCGGCCTGGGCAAGCTCTTCCCGTACAAGGAAGAGGGGAAGGAGGACTAGGGCCATGATGGAAGCAATCATTGCCGGGTTGGGCGGACTGGTCATCGGTTTCAAGCTTTTGTTTGTCAACTGGCAGAACCTGATCATGCTGGGCGTGGGCGGGGTTCTTTTGTGGCTGGGCATCAAGAAGGACTGCGAGCCTCTCTTGCTGGTTCCCATCGGGTTTGGCTGCCTGCTGGTCAACATTCCCATGTCGGACGTCATGCTCAAGGACGGTTTTGTGAGGACGATCTATGACGCGGGCGTCGACACGGAGCTCTTCCCGCTGCTCATTTTCATCGGCATCGGGGCGATGACGGACTTCGGGCCGGTGCTGGCACAGCCCTACACGTTCTTGCTGGGGGCGGCGGGGCAGTTCGGGATCTTTCTGACGCTGATCCTGGCCCTGTACATCGGATTTCCGAAGCTCGACGCGGTCTCCATCGGTGTCATCGGGGCCTGCGACGGTCCGACGGCGATCTACGTGACCTCGAAGTATGCCCCGCATCTTTTGGGGGCGGTGGCCGTGGCGGCCTACTCGTACATGTCGCTGGTTCCGGTCATCCAGCCGCCGATCATGAGGGTGCTGACGACGGAGAAGGAGAAGAAGACGGTGATGAAGTTCACGGCCAAGCCCGTCTCGAAGACCACGAAGCTGCTCTTTCCCATCGTGATCACGGTGGTGGGGGGCTGCATCGCCCCGAAGGGGCTTCCGCTGCTGGCGACGATCATGCTGGGCAACCTGATGAAGGAGTCCGGGGTGGTGGCGCGGCTCACGGGAGCGGCCGAGAACGAGATCGCCAACGTGGTGACGCTGTTCCTGGGACTCTGCATCGGGGCGACGATGGCGGGTCCGGCCTTCATCCGGGCCGAGACGCTGATCGTGCTGGGGCTGGGTTTTCTGGCCATCATCCTGGACACGGTCTGCGGGGTTCTGTTCGGCAAGGTGCTCTACGTCATGACGGGCGGCAAGATCAACCCGCTGATCGGCGCGGCGGGGATTTCGGCCTTCCCGATGGCGGCCCGCGTGGTGCAGAAGGTGGGCTCGCAGTACAACAAGAAGAGCTACCTCCTGATGCACGCCATGGGGGCCAACGCCGGCGGGCAGATCGGCTCGGTGATCGCCGCGGCCGTCATGCTCTCCGTGTTGGCCGGTATGGGGGTGATCCGCTAAGGGCAGGCGTGAGGCGAAGGGCGCAGGGCGAAGGGCTGAAGATAAAGGCAAGAGCCCTACAGCCTTTTTTCTATGATGCCGCCCCCGCGCAGGCGGGAGCCCGCGAGAAGAGGGTAACAGGTCAGAGCTTGAACACTCAAGGCCGTTTGTCCTGGGCCGTAAGCCCTTAGCCATAAGCCTTGAGCCAAGACTATATAAAGAAAGGAGGTAAGACCCCAATGGCAATCGACGTAGTGGCTCCCATGCCCGGCACGATCAAGGAGATCATCGTGAAGGCCGGCGATGCCGTCAAGGAGGACGAGGAACTCGTCATCCTCGAGGCCATGAAGATGGAGAACCCCATCGTGGCCCCGGGCAACGGCACGGTAAAGGAGATCAAGGTAAAAGAAGGGGACAAGGTCAACACCAGCCAAGTCCTCGTCGTACTGGGATAACCGGATGCCGCCCCTGCCCGCCCCCGGGCTGGCAGGGCGGCCCCGCTTGCGCACCGAGCGCTCTCATTCTCTCGTTTTTCCATCAGGCGCGCGGGCCGGTCCAAAAAAATCACTCAACGCGGTGGACATTTTTCATGAAATGCAATAGTGTTCCCCAATCGTTCGACACCCTGTCAG